>ENA-OSCG01000114-OSCG01000114.1-marine-sediment-metagenome-genome-assembly--contig:-NODE-114-length-13714-cov-4.851746_pt1 | contig 13714 bp, 17 predicted proteins | sample MGYA00237880_ERZ529332 | MGnify/ENA primary metagenome ERZ529332 (study PRJEB26373, sample SAMN05710708) | marine sediment metagenome | biome: marine; feature: ocean trench; material: sediment... | reverse complement strand
CAGCGAGTGTGGACGGTAAATCAATTTCAGTGGTATCTTCCTTGCCTGGATCACCAGATGCTAACACGATCTACTTCATAACGTGAGGATGATATGAGAACGGTAGTGAACGGCCTCTTGAAACAGTATTATAAATACAGTTTCAATGCAGTTGAAACGGGGATGGTTGTTCAAGTTCCTGTTGCTGTGTTGGATGACGATGACATTTGTAGAGAGACTAGTGATTTAGGAATCACAGTAGCGTTTGATATTCTTAATGCGACAGAGGCAGAAAAAGAAAATGCTTTCATTGAAGCTGTAGCACTGGAGGCTGGGCCATGGCGATAAAATGGATTGATCCTTATATCAATGCGTCGATTGGCGGCATACATGGTACGGTAGATGGCACTACACAAAATGGTACTTATGCATATCCCTTTCCGTTATCAGCATCAAGTGGTGCTGGCTCTGCTAGTAAGTCAGGGCTGGGTTTGTCAAATGGTGATGAAGTACGAATCAAAGGTTTAGCAGTAGACACATTTTGGGGAGCAAGCACAACGTTTGCTAGTGTAACGCTGACCGACGGCATTGCAGCCAACATACAAAGGTATAATGTAGTCTCGGCGCACGGCAATGAATGGCTTAGAATTAAAACGATCCAAACAAACCGATTCTTATATCTTCACTCTTACAGCAGCCAGTTTAATACGTCATACGCGTCAGGGGTATGGAAAACAATAGTACCATATCTTAACCAAACCTTCGGCTCTCAGTTATTTGATACTGACTATGAGTTACCGAGTAGTACATATATCTATCTTTGCAGTAGTGGATTTAGTGCTGGCGATAATATTACAATCACGGCAGGGTGGATAAATGAGACTACTCAAGGTGGAGAGACTATCTTAGCCACAGCTAACAAAACCTTTTATCCTAATGTTGGACAGAGCGGTTTCAACACTAATAGTGTCGGTAATCCGTTAACTATTAATGCACCAGAACTTTCATTCTTAGCGGGCGGTGGGAATATCTATGGTAATGATATAACGCTAAGAACAGCTACCGGATATGAAGCGGCGGCCAATCCACCGACAATTTATGCCACCGGCAACATAACACTACAACAAAATACTGCTTTCTGGAGTACACCAAATCTCCGACTTTATAATTATCAGTCAGCCGGTCCAGCACAATCTGTTCTCGATGTAGATTTTATGTCAAATCAGTATTATTCGGACTTAATTTCGTTTCATACAAATAAATCGACTGCTAGTGCCCGGTGGAAATTTAAACTTAAAGAATATTACTCTCAAGGGAGCCAAGCCAATCTATCTTCTGGTGTACCTACTCCGCATACCATGGATTTTGAATTAAAGGCAAGCTATCACCTCGCAAGTAAAGGTAAAATATTGTTTTCAGATATGACTGAGTTAGGCACTTACACGCCTGGATCATCATCACTAACGAACGAATTATCTTGGTATTCTTCATGGGATGTGGTGTATTTTGGTGAAGATGTCCTTCAGGGCCAAACTGATTCTGCAGGAGCAAATAAATCTGTACTAACACCATCTACGGCCAGTAATCCTACTACGGACACAAGCCCCTTTAAACAAACATCATTTGGTGCCCATAGAGCAGTTTTCTTGGCCCAACTGCTAAACGGATCGACATCAATTGAGACGATGGATTCAACACTTGGTAAAATTGGAGCGAGCCTTCCCTACGGCGCTCCTGCTAAAGTGACTATCTTAGCTGACGAACAGAGTAATAAACCTTGTCAATTAATGTTCTCATCGAACTCGACGACTGTTGCGTACCCGGTCATAATCAACAGAAGCTCTAGCTTTGCGGACAAGTTAACGTGGAACTTCTCCAGCCATACCAATGCGGGCATTTACGCTGAGACTTTTGCGATTTCACTGCCAGCGATTGCGAATTTGACATTCTCTTGCGGATTCACGACATCCACAACCCCCGGTGTCACCATCAAGGCGCAGTTATACACGATAAATTCAAGCGGCGTGGATACAGGGTACGGCTTGCAAACTGCTGGTGTCGTCGGGACTGCCGCCACTATATCTCAGACCATTACCTCTACTACCTTGACGACAAATGACGCTCAATCAGCATACGTTATTGTAGAGATGACGAAGACTAGCGCCGCTGTCGCCAACGTCAGCATCGACTCATTGGGACTTAGCTAATGGCGTTCACAGACTTTGATCTATCGGACGTTGGTGTTGTTGGTTTGCTGCGTCCGGTCACGACTAGCTACTACATCGCTGCCTCCTCCGCTGCTATATTAAATATCTACAGCGGGAGTACACAGATACAATCTGTATATTCGGGGGCAACTACGATCACCTCGGTATATGTGGGTAGCACGAAAGTTTTTGGAGCCTGAATAATGGCTTGGTTCATGCACAAAGGTAAATGGCATCGCCACGCAATAATGACCCTATTGCTCCTTGCAGCCTGCTCCACTGTGGATACAGGTAGTGTGCGCCATGGCGATATGTCACGTGAAGATATACGAGAGATCATGACCGACACTGAAAGCCTCGGCAGCTTCCTCGATGACCTAAGCGGGCTGACTGATGAGGAAAAACATGACCGCAAGGCTCTAGCCAAAGCTAGGAAGAATAAGTAATGAGCGGCAGGATGTTATGACTAAGATAGAAATAGCAAACCTAGACATCTTTCTTGATGATCAATATTGGTTCCGTAAACTTACGGGAATGTCTAAGTGACAAATAATCAAGTGCTTATGGAAGACATTAGCACCTTCTATGATGATCCTCTTGGGTATGTTATGTATATTTTCCCTTGGGATACAGAGACATCTATTCAGATTGTAGAATTACAAAGTCCTTGGAAAGAACGCTACAATAGTAAGTTTGGTCCAGATATTTGGGCTTGTGAATTTCTAGAACAATTTGGTGAAGAGATTAAGAAGAGGGGGTTTGATGGACGTACTGCTGTTGCGCCTATTAAGTTCACTACAAGTAGCGGGCACGGTATTGGTAAGAGTGCGTTAGTTGCTTGGTTAATTAAGTTCATATTAGATACACGCCCATTCTCTAAAGGAGTTGTAACAGCCAATACAGGGGATCAACTTAAAACTAAGACATGGGCTGAATTGGGTAAGTGGAACAGGCTGTCTCTAACTTCCCACCTATATGACTACAACAGTGGTAAGGGTTCTATGTTCCTTAGCAGGAAAGGCTTCAAGGAACTGTGGTTTGCTACAGCACAAACATGTAGAGAAGAAAACAGTGAAGCCTTTCAGGGATTACATGCTGCTAACTCTACTGCTTTCTTTATCTTCGATGAAGCATCCGGCATACCTGAGAAGATTTGGGAAGCTCGCGCTGGTGGCGCAACTGATGGTGAGCCGATGACATTTGACTTCGGTAATCCAACTCGTAATGACGGGATGTTCTACAACAACTGTATTGGTAAATTTAAAGATCGCCACATTGTAAGATCAATTGATAGTCGGTCTGTTCAGGTAACAAACTCAGAACTTATACAAGAATGGCTTGAAGATTACGGCGCTGATAGCGACTTCTTTAAAGTTAAGGTGAGAGGGATTTTCCCCTCACAAAGTAGTGTACAGTTTATAAACAGTGAAGATGTTGAGTGGGCACAGAAGAGAGAACTTCCCGAAGGGGAAGATGCTCCGCTTATTATTGGTGTTGATGTTGCTCGCTATGGTGATAATAATACAGTGATTTATCCTCGTATTGGAGCAGATGCTCGTACTTGGCCCTATAAGTCCTACAATGGTCTGGATGGTATGCAGGTTGTTGGTCGTATTATTGAAATGATTGATACGTTTAAAGCAGTAGGAAAACCATGTGGTGCTATCTTTATCGATGGCGGGGGTGTCGGTGGGGGGCCTATCGATAGATTGCGTGAACTTGGCTACAATCCTATTGAAGTACAGTTTGGTTCCCGGCCAACTAATTCTCGTTATCGCGCTAAAGGTGATGAGATATGGGGCCGAATGAGAACAGGCCTTGATAAGATTTGTCTCCCTCGAAATAATCAAATTCGAGATGAACTTACACAGCGTCAATATGGTTTTACAGATAACGGAAAGATTAAATTAGAAAGTAAGTTAGACATTAAAAAGCGTGGAGGAGAAAGTCCTGATATCGCTGATGCTCTTGCACTTACATATGCAGCTTCCATATCTTCAGTTTCATCTTCTGGATCAAAACCACTTTTTTATAAACATGAATATGATCCCATAGGATAACACATGAGCTTATTTTCATCATCTCCATCAATTCCTGCTCCTGCTGCTGTAAAACCGCTTCCCGCATTTCCTAAAGGAATTAACGTAGGGCAGAGTCTAGTAAGACAGAATCGAGAGCGGATCAGGCTCGCAAGTGGTGTTCGTCTTATAAATACATCACCACAAGGTTTAATTACTCCTGCTAATAGTCAGGGGCGGGGGTTGTTGGGGGATAATGAACCTCTAGGAAATCCAGACACCGCCCGCCAGAATCAACTCCTCTCGAAGCTGTGGAGGACTACCTAGTGCCATCACATTCTACAGGAATAGAACATTTTAATAAACTAGTGTCTCAGATGCGGTTGGAACGTCAGAGTTTCATTACGCACTATAAAGACTTACAACAGTTTATTGCTCCACGTAAAGGACGATTCTTTATAACGGATCGAAACAAAGGAGCTAAAAGACATCAAGCTATTATCAATAGTGCGGGCACACAGGCACTTAGGATTGGTACTGCTGGTATGTTTAATGGGACTATGAATCCTTCAAGACCTTGGTTTGGTTTGGAAACGTTTAACCCTGATCTGATGGAAAGCCAAGATGTTAGAGACTGGCTATATAAGGTTGAAATTATATTACGTACAATCTTAAATGATGGTAATTTCTACAATATGGTTCCTGTGTTTCTTAAAGAACTACTGCTGTTTGGTACATCTTTTATGACACATGTTGATGATTTTGAACATGTAGCAAGGTTTTATACCCATACAGCAGGTTCATATATGCTGGCACAGAATGACAGATTGGTTATTGATACTGTTGCTAGAGAATATGAGTGGCCTGTTATCCAAATTGTAAAGAAATTTGGTTTAGAGAATATAAGTAAAGTAGTTCGAGATGCTTATGATAACGGCAACTATAGTTCTTATTATCCACTAGTACACTTCATCCAACCTAATGAAGACTACAAAGAGAAAAGTCCTCTTGGAATTAATAAAGCCTTTATATCTGTATACTATGAACCCGGTAATACTGGGATTGATACAAATAAGTTTTTATCTAAAGGTGGGTTTGATACCTTCCCAGGATATGCAGGTAGGTGGGAAGTAACTGAGGGAGATATTTATGGGGTTGATTGTCCCGGTATGACTTCTCTTGGTGATGTTAAACAATTACAAATTGAAGAAAAACGTAAAGCTCAAGCTATTGATAAAATGGTTAATCCTCCACTTCAGGGACCGCCTAATGTTAGAAATGTTGCAGTAAGTGGTCTTCCTGGCAGCCTTGTAATCTATGAAGGAGACAATACTAAACAAAGACTTGAGCCAGTATACACAGTAGATCCTCGGTTGCAAGAGTTGCGACTTGATATGGATGCTGTTGAAAGACGAATTAATAGTGCATTCTTTGTTGATTTATTCATGGCTATTACACAGATGCAGGGTATTCAGCCAAAGAATCAATTAGATTTAACACACAGAGACCGAGAAAGATTAACACAGCTTGGTCCTGTTTTGGAGAGATTACAGGGTGAGTTTCAAGCACTTATGCTTGATAGGCTATTTAATCAGTGTGTAGCGGCTGATATATTACCTCCCGCTCCTGAAGAACTTGTAGGACAACCCCTTAATGTAAGATTTATTTCTACTCTTGCTATGGCACAAAAGGCAATTGTTACTACTAATATTGAAAAGCTTGCAGGCTTTACCTCTTCACTTGTTCAAACTGGTTGGCCTACAGCAGCAGATAAGTTTGATGCTGATCAGGCTATAGATGAATACAGTAGAGCTATTGGAGTTCCTCCTACCGTTGTTCTTAGTGATGAAGATGTTGCGGCAGTCAGACAAACTAGAGCTGAACAAGAACAACAGCAACTAGAATTAGAACAGATACAACAAATTGCTAATGTTGCAAAAACAGGTAAGGAAGTTTTAGAATGACAGAAGATGTAGGGGATGAAAAGCAAGTTCAAAGTAAGCAAAATAAATTTAAGCTTATTAGGGAAACACAACTTGCAGATCTTCACTACCTCATTACAACGCCACAAGGTTGTAGAGTATTATGGCGCATTCTAGAAGCAGGTAAATTATTGGCTACAATTTCTGATCGTGATTCACATTACATGGCAATTGCTTCTGGTAAAAGAGATCTTGCCTTGTGGTTACTGGCAGAGATTGATGAAGCTGATAAGAATGGTTATATGAAACTCTTTAAGGAAGCAAAGAATGCCTAATGATACCGTAGTTACAGATACAGTTGTGACAGACGATACTACTGTAGATACAACCGATACTGTTCTTACTTCGGATACTGATTTAGAAGTGAAAGATGATTCTTCACTTCTTAGCACTGATACTGAAGATGGAGACACCAAGGATACGGACAGCAAAGCTGACGAACCTGAAGGCGCTCCTGAAAAGTATTTAGACTTTACTGTTCCTGAAACTATGGAACTTAACCAAGAACTTTTGGAGCAAGCCTTACCTGTGTTTAAGGGTTTAAACTTAACACAAGAACAGGCACAAGAGTTGATTGATCTTCAAGCTGGGTTCGCAGAAAAAGAATCGCAAGCGTTAACTGATGCTTGGGAAAATACTATGACTGAGTGGGTAGATCAATCAAAAAGTGATTCTGAGTTCGGGGGTAAAGTATTTACTGAGACCTTGGTTAATGCTAAGGAAGCTATTAGCGCCTTCGGAAACGATGGTTTTAAATCTATGTTGGAAACCACTGGTGTAGGTAATCATCCTGAAATGATTAGATTCCTAAATAAGATAGGAAAGATTACAAAGGAACATGATATACTTCCCGGTGGAAGTAAGGGCGGCGAACAACCTAATCAAGCTGCTCTTATGTACCCATCTATGGCGAGCTAATTGTCTCGCTAGAAAGGAAACACAATGGCTGTTTTAAAGGCCTCGAATCCTACGCTTTTGGATTTGGCTAAACGACAAGACCCGGATGGTAAGATTGCTGGTATTGTTGAGATGCTCAATGAGACTAATGAGGTTCTAGATGATATGGTTTGGGTTGAAGGCAACCTTCCAACGGGCAACAGAACTACGATTCGTAGTGGGCTTCCTGCTCCTACGTGGCGTAAACTATATGGCGGTGTCCAGCCCAATAAGAGCACGACCGTTCAGGTGACTGACAATGTTGGTAACTTGGAAGCTTATGCTGAAATTGATAAGGATCTTGCCGATCTTAATGGTGGTAGTGCGATGTGGCGTTTGTCTGAAGAGATGTCTTTCATTGAAGGCTTGTCTCAGGAGATGGCTGCTACATTGTTCTACGGTAATGAAGACACGGCTCCTGAAGAGTTCACGGGCCTTGGTCCTCGCTTTAATGACATTAGCGGTCCAGAGAATGCTGACAACATCATTGATGCTGGCGGCACCAATACCGATAACAACACTATTTGGTTGGTTGTTTGGGGCGAGAACACCTGTCATGGTATTATCCCAAAGGGCAGTATTGCTGGTCTACAGGTAACTGACAAGGGTCTTGTTACTCTTGAGGATGCTTCTGACGGCTCTAACACGGGTCGGATGGAAGCTTATCGTACTCACTATCAGTGGAAAGCTGGTCTGACTGTTCGTGACTGGCGTTACATTGTTCGTATTGCTAATATTGATAAGAGTCTGTTGGCTCCTGCCCATGCTTCTGGTGCGGACTTACCTGACCTTATGTTCCAAGCCATGCGGCTTATCCCGAATCTCAACAGCGGACGCCCTGCTTTCTATATGTCCCGTGATGTTGCTACCATGGTAGCTCGTCAGGTTGCGGTTGACGGTGCTTCAAGCTTCTTGACTTCGGAGACCAATGCTGGCGATATTCGGTGGACTGAACGATTCCATGGTATCCCCATTCGTAGGTGTGATGCACTCTCCGCAGATGAAGCACGGGTTACGTAAGAAAGGAACCTAAATTATGATTCTTGATGAACGTACGGAGTTTGCTGACGCTACTTCTGTTGGGACTCCTAATAACACTACCGTCAATGTTGGTGATATTATCGACATGGGCGCTGTTACTCGTGATGTGGGACAGGGCCATCCGGTCTATTTGCATATTTCGATTGATACGGCAGTCACCAGTGGCGGTTCAGCTACTGTTGCCTTCCTTGTAGTGTCAGATTCGACCACTACTATTGCAGTTAACGGTACAGCTACTAAGCACTTAGAGACGGATGCTATTGCTGTTGCAACTTTGGTTGCTGGGTACAGCTTTAGTCTTGTGCTTCCGGCAGGTGGCCCAGATTACGAACGCTACCTTGCTTTCCAGGTTAAAGAAACTGCTGGCCAAGCCCTTACTGCGGGTGCTGTCAATGCTTTCATTAGCCCAGATGCACATGGATGGACTTCCTATCCAGATGCCGATAACTAATAGGGGGAAATAGAGGCAGGGGAGTATACTTCCTTGCACCCTCTGGGGGAGGAGTTAATCCTCCTCCCCTCCTCTACCTCTTCTTTTAATGGTGATATATGGCTAAACAACAAGCTAACCCACCTCCTTGGAAACCTGAATATGGTGATGGATGTAGTGGTGTACCAGATTGGCTTCCCTTTGTAGGATCAATGCGTAAGTGTTGTAATGACCACGATGAAGACTTTTATTTAGGTGGAGATGAGGAAGACTTTAAGAACGCTAATGAAAAGTTTGAAAACTGTATTCGTAGCCCCTGGTGTATCTTTTGCTATATGGTAGCTTGGTGGAGACGAAGGGCTGTTAGGTATTTTGGACGTAAGAATTTTAACTGGCTAGGACCGGGACCATCAAAATGAGTGTATTTGGAAAAAGCAAGAGTAAAGCTCCATCTCCTTTTAATAAGGAGCAAGGCATTTGTCGCGACGCAAGTGGAGCCGTGATTCCCTGCGAAGAAGGCGGATTAGTACGAAAGAAAGCAAGTCCTCCCAATGAGGGAGGCGGACCTGAAGAAGCTGCCGAGAACCAAAAGATCCTCAAGGGAGCCGGTCACATTCATAAAGACGATCCAGAATATGCAAAGAAAGTTAAAAGATGGGGAGAATCCGTAGGTACTCTCGTCGCGGCGTTGGTGTTGCCCGGCGGAATGGGCCTAAAGAAACTCCGCGATATGGACATGACCCCGGAGGGAGTAGACCATCCGGATACCACTATCCACGACTTCTCAAAAGTGGGCAAGGAGATGTTGTTGAGGGAACGCAATCAGAGGGCTAGGGATGCTGCCCGCCGTAAGGGGAGGGGTGCCTATGCTGTGCCGCGCACCGTGAACAAGAGTAGCCGTCCACCCCCCAGCGTGTGGATATAGAAGACACCAACAGTATATGATTAATATATTAAGGAAATATTCGCCGCAATGTATGCGGAGAATAACGAGCCTAATCTCCGCACAGAGCTTTGTACTGCCCCGCTAATGACAATTGATACAGTAAATGATGGTTTTGGTAGCCGTTTTAAAACAACTATAACAGGAGATATCTATGTTAGTTAAGTTCTTACATATGTGGTTTGCTCCCACTATTTCAATCCAGAGGGATAAAATTCAAAGTATAAGTGGTAAGCGATATAAGAAAGGGATTCATGAGATTTCAGATGATTTTGAGCATGATCTCCCATCAACCGCTGAGATCTTAAGTAAAAGACCCGATGTAGTTGTTGAACCTGTATTGGATAATTTACAGGATTATGATGAAGTACGTAAGGGCGATGACCTGCTACAAGCTAGGTTGGCTGAAGGAGAAGAAGCGGCTGAAATTCTGGCTAATAAACGTAGAGAGAACATGGCTAAGGCACGAGCTAAGATCGGTAAAAAGAACACCAAGTAAGGACTAAACTATGGCACTGTCTACGGTACAAATTGCAAACCTAGCATTAGCTAAAGTTGGTGCAGATGCCACCATTGAGAGTTTAACTGAAGATAGTGCAGAAGCTAATGAAGTTAATCGGTGGATTGCTCTTGCTAGACAACAGACATTAGCTGGATTTGCTTGGGGATTTGCGACTAAAAGGGCAGCACTTGCTACACATGCAGACGATCCTTCAGATGACTGGGCATACAGATATGTCTATCCGGCGGATTGTCTGTCTTTGCGTTTTATAGAGCACCCCATTTCTAAGACTGCTGATCCTATTCCCTTTAGTATTGAAATATCAGGTAATACTAAAAGCATTCTTACTGATAGTGTAGATGCCAGGGCTATTTATACAACTGAAATAATTGATACATTTCAGTATACGCCATATTTCATTGATGCATTTTCTTCTATGTTAGCTGCTCATATTGCTTTTGGTCTTACAGGAGATAAGGAGTTGGCACAAGGTTTATTTGTATTCGCAAGATCCACTATGGTATTTGCTTCTTCTATTGATGCCAATGAGAAACAAGAAGATCCTGCTCGTGAGGCGGAGCATATAAGAGGGAGAGATTAATTGACACTTACTATTCAGCCTTCATTCGCTAAGGGTGAGATATCTCCTGCATTATATGGGCGGGTTGATACTACTTTGTATCATACAGGATTGTCTAAAGCACGTAATGCCATAGTACACACAACTGGTGGAATTAGTAATAGACCCGGAACCCTCTTTATTGGTCCAGTTAAGACACATACAGTTACACCTGCTCTTATACAATTCATATTTAAAACTACAGATCAGTATGTACTAGAATTTGGTAACTTATATATTCGATTTATTAGAAATGATGCATACGTTACGGAAACTACTAAGACTATTACAGGAGCTACAGCAGCTAATCCAGTAGTAATTACAGCTAATTCACATGGGTATGCAAACGGTGACGAAGTTATTATTCAAGATGTAGTAGGAATGATACAACTGAACGGTAACAGATATGTTGTTGCCAGTCAAACTACGAATACATTTGCATTAACCCATCAAGTAACTGGATCAAATATTAACGGTACAGCTTTCACAGCGTATAGTTCAGCGGGTACTGCTGGAAAGATATATGAAATAGCTACTTTATATGCAACAGCAGACTTAGACCAGCTCAACTATACCCAATCTGCTGATGTCATGACTATTACACATCCTACCTATCCTGCTAGGGACTTAACTCGTACAGATCACAATGCTTGGACAATCACAGATGTAAGTTTTGTACCAGCACAAGCTGATCCTACAGTAGTTGTTGTAACTGTATCAGGTGCTGCTTCGGCTATCAGAGAGTATGGTATTACTGCTATTAAGCATAAGACCTTTGAAGAAAGTCTTACAGGAATTACAAGTGTAGGGGCACAGACAGGTGTTGGCGGTGCCACAGCAGCTAATCCTGTTGTTGTGACAAAATCTTCTCATGGGTTTTCTGATGGAGATGAAATAGAACTTGCTTCTTTTACTGAAATGACAGAGATAAATGGTAGACGGTTCATTGTATCAAATAAAAATACTAATGATTTTGAACTCTTAGGGACTGATGGTACTAATTTTACTGCTGAAACTAGCACCTCTGGTACAGCTAATCTTACTACCCGTAAAGTTACAAACAGTAATGTTACCGAAGACAATGCTATTACTTGGACAGCATCAAGTGGTGCTGAATCATATAATATTTATCGTAAGGATGAAGATGGTATATGGGGAATCATAGGTAACACTAAAACAACTGCTTTTACAGATTCTAACTTTACCCCTGATACTACACAAGGTCCACCTATTTTTGCTGACCCTCTTTCGTTTAAGGATAATTTTCCAGCAGCAAGCACATACTTTGAACAAAGGCAAGTATATGGCGGAAGTGTTAATAAACCGGATACTAAATATTATTCCCGTACAGGCGATAGAACCAATATGTCTGCTGCTAGCCCTTCAGGGGCAAGTGATGCTTTCAATACTACCTTAGCATCAAGACAAGTTAATGAAATAAAACATCTTGTTCCGATGAACGATCTATTGGTTTTTACGAGTGGAAGTGAGTGGGTAGTTAATAGTGGTTCAGGTAATGCTTTTGAGTTAGCAACTATTAGACAGAAGCCACAGTCATTTTATGGAACTAGTTATTTACGGCCACTTATATTGGGTACAACTATTTTCTATACTGTGGAAAGCAGATCAAGTATTAGAAGTTTGGGATTCTCCTTCCAAGAAGATGCATATATTGGTACGAATTTAAACTTATTAGCAGAACATCTTCTTGGCCCCAATACTATTAATGCGTGGACACTACAAAATAATCCTGAACCTAGATTTATTATGTGTCGTAATGATGGTATTGTCCTCACTATGACATATAATGCACAACAAGAAGTTATTGCTTGGACTACTTGGGATACAAATGGTGATTTTGAAAGGTGTATTACCTTAAGACATACACCTACTCATCACCACGATGATGTTTACTTTGTAGTTAAGAGAAAGATTAACGGACAGACTGTTAGATACATTGAGAAACTCAGTGAACGATTTAACGATGCACCTGAAAATGCATTCTTTGTTGACAGCGGTCTTTCATTAGATACGCCTATTACAATTAGTAACCTTACTGCCGCTAAACCCCCTGTTGTTACTGCAACTGCTCACGGTTTTTCTAATGGTGATTTGGTTGATATTGATGAAGTTGTGTGGGAACCTGATGTAACAAGTGACGGATTCTTAGTTGAAACTCAACCAACTGATCAAGCACAAGGCCGATATAAAATTGGTGAGGTTGCAACAAATACGTTTGAAATTGCCACAGCAACCAACGGTAAAGACATTAGTGCAATTACTACAGCTAATCCCGCAGCAGTTACAACGATTCAAGCACACGGCTATTTAACTGGAGATGAAGTTCATCTTCATGATGTTGGAGGAATGACTCAGGTTGAAGGGTTGGGATTTACTGTTACTGTAACCTCTACTACAGCATTTACTTTAGGTGTCAATAGTAGCGGATACACTACTTATACCTCTGGGGGTGCAAGTTATAAAGCGATAGACGGCTCCACTTGGAATGCCTATAAGAAGTACGGTAAGGTACGAAAGGCGTTCCTCAGTGTAGTTGGGTTAGATCACTTGGAGGGGGAGACTCTAGTTGGAAATTGTGATGGGAATGTTGTAAGGACACTCATTGTTACTGCTGGTAGGGTTACGTTTACTAGGGAGTTTAGTAGAGTTCATATTGGTCTTCCTTATACTACTGATATTGAAACTCTGGATATGGCTGTTCCTAGTGCTACTCAAAGTATTCAAGGATTAAAGAAGAAGATAGTGAGAGTTGAGGTACAGTTTGAAGCCTCTAGAGGATTAGTAATTGGCCCCACTACAAGTTTATTTGTTGAGATGAAGCAGAGAGAGTTTGAGAAATTAGGTGAACCTACTGCTCTTCTAACTGGAACTAAGTCTATTAGGCTTAAACCCTCTTGGAACTCTAATGGTCGAATACTTATTAGACAGAAAGATCCTATGCCTATGACAATATTGGGAATTAGCCCGGAGGTGAGTGTTGGGAAGGTATAACATAGTTCTCGCAGTTGAACAAGATGCTGAAATACTCCTAAGAGA
>ENA-OSCG01000113-OSCG01000113.1-marine-sediment-metagenome-genome-assembly--contig:-NODE-113-length-13734-cov-6.951312_pt1 | contig 13734 bp, 12 predicted proteins | sample MGYA00237880_ERZ529332 | MGnify/ENA primary metagenome ERZ529332 (study PRJEB26373, sample SAMN05710708) | marine sediment metagenome | biome: marine; feature: ocean trench; material: sediment... | reverse complement strand
GCGAAGCGAGGCCCCCTCTCCACCGCTCCCGCCCTTCGGTTGGGCCAAGCCTCGCTTCGCTCGACGGTTGTCCTGCTTGGTAAGAGTACTTTTATTGAGCTGCCTGCGCTTGCGGGGTTCCGCCTGCGCGGAATGCCATCAGTAGTTCTTCACGTTTCTTCGCCGCCGTCGCTGCATTGGCTGCTTTCACATGGCCAAACCCGCGAATATCCAGCGGCAGTTTTGCCAATGCAATCGCCAGATCGCGCGTGTCCTCGGTAAAGCCCTTGGCAACTTCGGTCATGGTTTCCTGATATTCTTCAATCAACGCACGTTCCATTTTGCGCTCAGTCGAATAGCCAAAAATATCCAGCGGGGTGCCGCGCAAGGGTTTCATTGCGGCCAGAATGCCAAACACTTTCATCATCCACGGTCCAAATTCGGATTTCACTGCCCGTCCCTGTTTGTCCTTCTTGCCAAATATCGGCGGGGCCATATGGAAGCGGATCGAGGACACATCGGTGAAATGCTCCGCGACCGCGGCCTCCAACGTTTCGCGGTGCAGGCGGGCGACCTCGTACTCATCCTTGTAGGACAGCAATTTATGATACCCTTTCGACAAAGCCTCGCCGAATTCTGCGTCCACCGCCTGCGCTGCGGCAACCCGTTTCAGATATCGTTTTGCTAAAAGCTCGTTCTGGTATTTACGCAAATGCGTCGCGCGGAATTCAACGCCGTCCACTTCAACCGCAGCCTCGGTAGCACCGTTCAACGACGCCGCTGCATCCGCAGGAAAAGCAATCGCCCAGCGACCGAATTTCAGCGCCGTGAGGTTGTCCTCAACGCGCGCACCATTCAACTCGATCGCGCGTTCAAGCGATTCCAGCGACAGCGGTATCAGCCCCGCCTGCCAAGCAGCACCCAGCATTAAAACATTGGAATAAATCGCATCGCCAAGGAACTTTTCCGCCAGTTTGGTGGCATCCAGCATCGCAAGCGCGTCCTCGCCCAAGCGGGCCTTCAGCGCGATGCTCATACGGTCAACAGGCAAGCTGAATTCGGCGTTGTGGGTGAACTCTCCGGTGATAATCTGGTGCGAGTTGCAAACTGCACGGCTCCGCCCTCGCGTCATCAACCCCAGCGTTTTGGCGCCCGAAGTTGTGACCAGATCGCCGCCAATCACCGCGTCCGCCTCGCCAACAGCGACACGGATTGCCGAGATATCCGCAGGTTTCGCAGCTATCCGACAATGGATATGTACTGCGCCACCCTTCTGGGCCAGCCCCGCCATTTCCATCATGCCAACACCCTTGCCCTCAAGATGCGCCGCCATGCCAAGAAGCGCACCGACGGTCACAACCCCTGTGCCACCAACGCCGGTAATCACGATGTTGTGTGTCCCATCAATCACCGGCAGCGTCGGTTCCGGCAACGCTGGTAACGCCAGCTCCGCCTTCGCAGGTTTTTTGACTTGCGCACCGATCAGCGTCACGAAACTTGGGCAGAACCCGCTCAGGCACGAAAAATCCTTGTTGCAAGACGACTGGTCAATCTCGCGCTTGCGGCCCAGTTCGGTCTCTAGCGGCAGGATGGAGACGCAGTTCGACTGCACCCCGCAATCCCCGCACCCTTCACAAACATCAGGGTTAATAAACACCCGTTTGTCGGGGTCAGGGAATAGCCCGCGCTTGCGACGACGACGTTTCTCCGCCGCACAGGTCTGGATGTAAACAATCGCCGTTACGCCTTCGATTTCACGCAGACGTTTTTGCACCTCCATCAAATCACGGCGCTCCACCGTCTCAATCCCCTTTGGCAGGGCGGAGAAATCCACATCCTCTTTTTCATCATACACCACGACGAGTTTTTTAATCCGCATCGCGACAAGCTCGTGCGCGATTTGAGCCGCGCTCAAATCGCCCTCGTTGCTCTGACCACCGGTCATGGCAACCGCATCGTTATACAAAACCTTGTAGGTGATATTCACATCCCCCGCTGCAATCGCGGCGCGGATGGCCTGAATGCCCGAATGGTTGTACGTCCCGTCACCGAGGTTCTGGAACACGTGGCCGGTTTTGGAAAACGGAGCCTCGCCAATCCAGTTCGCACCCTCGCCGCCCATCTGTGTGAAACCCAGCGTGTCGCGGTCCATCCATTGCACCATATAATGACAGCCAATCCCCGCGTAAGCGCGCGAACCTTCCGGCACCTTTGTCGAGGTATTATGCGGACAGCCCGAGCAGAACCACGGAAGGCGCGTGGCGATTTCCTCGGCGTTATCCGCCTTGGCCGCATCCTCCAACGCGATTTTGGCCTTGGTCATGATTGCGCTATTAAGGCCTTCGCCCACCAGCACATCGCCCAGTTTGCGGGCCACCCCGACAGGGTCCAGCGCGCCTTTGACGGTGAACAACACATCGCCGTTCTCTTTCTTCCAACCGATAACGCGGCGACCACGGCGGTCATCGAAAATCGCTTCCTTGATCTGCACCTCGATCAACTTGCGCTTTTCCTCAATGACGATGATCAAATCCAGCCCTTCGGACCACTCGCGAAAACTGGTCATGTCCAGCGGCCAGACCATCCCGATTTTGTAGGTGGTGATGCCCAAGCGTTCCGCCTCGGCTGCATCAATCCCCAGCAAGTCAAGCGCATGTACGGTATCCAGCCAGCTTTTGCCTGCGGACACGATTCCAATTTTCGCGCTATCATTCCCCATCACACGGTGGTCTATCTTATTGGCACGCGCGAACGCCTCGGCGGCGAAGCGTTTATAGTCGTGAAGGCGGGCTTCTTGATCAGTGCGGTCATCGACCAGTCTGATGTTCAAGCCACCCTCTGGCATCTCGAAATCCGTCGGCTGGACGATCTTTACGCGGTGCGGATCACCGTCTACCACCTCGGTCACCTCGATGGTGTCTTTCACGCTTTTCAGCCCGACCCAACACCCCGAATACCGGCTAAGTTCCCAACCCAAAATGCCGTAATCCAGCAATTCCTGCACACCTGCGGGCGACAGGATCGGCATAAGCGCATCGACCAGCGCAAATTCGGATTGGTGCAGAACGGTCGAGCTTTCCCCCGTATGGTCATCCCCCATAATCGCCAGCACGCCGCCATGCTCCGCCGTGCCCGCCATATTCGCATGCCGAAATACATCGCCTGAACGGTCCACACCCGGCCCTTTGCCGTACCAGAACCCGAAAACCCCGTCGTGCGTTCCCTCGCCGCGCAAATTCGCCTGCTGCGAACCCCACAGCGCGGTTGCGGCCAGATCCTCGTTCAACCCCGGTGAGAACTTGACATCCGAGGCTTTCAGCGGCTTTTCAGCCCGCTCCATCTGCATATCAATCGCACCAACAGGCGAGCCACGATACCCCGTGACGTACCCAGCCGTGTTCAGCCCCGCCGCCTTGTCCCGCGCCTTTTGCATCATTGTAAGGCGCACCAACGCCTGCGTGCCGTTCAGCAGCACAAAGCGTTTCGACAGGTCGTAACGGTCATTCAGGGATACGGATTGCAGGGTCATGGTGGGCCTCCTTACAGCATTTGCATTACTATAGGTCATAAACCTTGACCCAAACAACACAATTTTTTGCGACGTCGCGTGAAACCTGTGCTTTTGTATCACAGAAATTACGGCTATAGTGTTCAAAATACTTAAAATCATTAAAACCAAATACTTGAAAACAAGTTACGGGGAATAATATGGACTGGGACAAGCTACGAATTTTTCATGCTGTCGCCGAAGCTGGCAGCCTGACCCATGCAGGCGAGGTTTTGCACCTATCCCAATCGGCCGTCAGCCGACAAGTTAGCGCGTTAGAGGAAAACCTGAACGTCATGCTGTTTCACCGCCATGCGCGCGGGTTGATCTTAACCGAACAGGGCGAATTGCTGCTGGATGCGACGCGATCCATGTCCAAACGGCTAGAAACCGCCATCGCCTATATCCGCGACTCCAAAGACGAAATCTTCGGAAATTTGCGCGTCACCACGACAACAGGTTTTGGAACGCTCTGGCTGGCCCCGCGCCTCGGGCATTTGTATGAAAAATATCCCGACCTGAAAATCGACCTGATGCTGGAAGAGCGCGTTCTGGACTTGCCCATGCGCGAGGCCGACGTCGCCATCCGCATGAAAGAACCCAGCCAAGCCGACCTGATCCGCCGCCGCCTGATGACGGTGGACATGAAGCTATACGCCTCGCCGGATTACCTCGAAAAACACGGGACACCGGAAGCGCCGGAAGATTTGGTTAATCATCGCCTGATCTCGCACAACTCCACCTCGCCGCAAGTTAGCGCGGCGGCCGAGTGGATGGCGCCATTTTTGCGGGCAAATACCAAATCCGTTCTGACGGTGAACAACTACTTCGGCATCCTGCAAGCGGTGCGGCACAGCCTTGGGATTGGCGCGTTGCCCGACTATGTCATCGTCGAATCGCCCGAGCTGGTGCGGGTTCTGCCCAACGACAGCAGCCGCCCGATTCCGGTTTATCTGGCCTACCCCGAAGAACTAAGGCACTCCAAACGCGTCGCGGCCTTCAGGGATTTCGTGTTGGAGGAAATTAAAGAATATCGCGCCACAATGCGTGAAAATCTTTAATTTCAGCGCCTTGCCACTATTTTAGCGCAGCTATGCGTTCAGGTGATGGCGGGTATGCACGAATTTGCGCACTTTATTCTTGAACGTATGAACATCGCTACCTATATCACTTCTCGAAGCGGTTGACTTGTTCAACCGGTTTCATACCTCCCTGTTGGACTTGGGCCGAGCATTAGCTCGGCCTTTTTTTTGCCCGTCAGTTAAGCCCAGCCAGCCGCGATCACATGCGCGAACGAGCCGCAGACGTTTCCGCGAACATGCCCCATATCAGGCAGATCTTCGCACATGGAGTTTTGTGCGCCAAACAACCGACCCTCACCACTTTCCTCGATAACCGAGGCATAATGGAACTCGTGCCCCATAAGCCCCCCACGCCACGGCACGCCAGCCAAAGGCGCCAACCGACGATACCCCAGATGCAACTTGCGGGTCGCAAAACTGGTACTAACCGGCAAAAACCCGAGCATCCGGTGCGCAATACCGTCCGCATCCGTCAGGCTTTCACCCAAGGTCATATACCCGCCGCACTCCCCATAAATCAGCGCCCCACGCGCCTTGGCCACGCCCATAGCCGCCGCAAATTCGCCGTTCTGCGCCAAACGACCCGCATATAGTTCGGGGTATCCACCGGGCAAGAACACCGCGTCTGTGCCGCCCGCTGGCCCCTCGTCATTCAAGGGCGAAAACACCGAAATTTCCGCCCCCGCCAACCGCCAATCCTCCAGCATATGCGGATAGGCAAAAGCAAACGCCGCGTCGCGCGCAACCGCTATCGTTGAGCCGATCGGTGGCAACCCAGCTGCGCGGGTTGCGACACCTATGGGCGCAGCCAGTGCGCTCAATGCGTCAAGGTCAACATTGGCCTCCAACAGGCTTGCCGCAGCCTCGATAAACCCCTCAAGGTCGTCGTGTTCTTGCGCCTGAACCAGCCCCAAATGCCGCGACGGCGCTTGTAAAGTTGGCGCTCTTGGCACCGCCCCCAGCACCGGAACACCAATCGCGCCTATGGCGCATTTAATAATCTCGCCGTGACGCGGCGAGCCAATTTGGTTAAGGATAACGCCAGCGATTTTCACAGACGGACGAAGGCTTGCCAGCCCGTGCACAACCGCCGCTGCGGTCTGCGATTGACGGGCCGCATCCAGCACCAGCACAACCGGCAGGTCCAGCACTTCGGCCAAATCCGCGACGCTGCCACGCCCCATCGGGTCATCTGCATCCGGTGCGCCGTCAAACAACCCCATGGCCCCTTCAACGATCAAAAGTTCCCCGCCTTGCGCCCCCGCAAGCCCGCGCAATTGCGCAGGCGGCATCGCCCAGGCATCGAGGTTCACACAAGCCCCCCCGCTCGCGGCTTTATGGAATTGCGGATCAATATAATCCGGCCCGCTCTTGGCCGATGTCACGCGCACTCCGCGCTTTTTGAAAGCCCGCAGAAGGCCCAGCGTTATCATCGTCTTCCCCGCACCCGAGTGCGGCGCCGCGATGACAAACCCTTTCACACGCCCCGCCAGTTCAACTTTTCACGCAGCAAGTTTCCGCGCCCGATACTGACAATCGCAGGCGCCGCGATACCGCTGGCAGCAATGTCCTTTGCCGCCCGCTCCAAGGTCGTATCAATCACCTGCATATCCGGCAAAGTGGCGTTGGAAACAACCGTCACCGGATCGCCAGAAGGGCGACCCGCCGCAATCAACTTCGCCGCAATTTTGTCCATATTCCGCATCGCCATATACATAACGATCATACCCGCTTTGGCCGTCGCGGCCCAATCAACAGTATCCGGTAAAAGCCCGTGTTTGTCGTGCCCCGTCAGAAATATAACCGAGGCATTAACGTCCCGCGAAGTAACCGGAACGCCCGCATACGCCAACCCGCCAATCCCTGCCGTGATCCCCGGAATAACCCGAAACGGAACATTCGCGGCCACCAGATCCAGCGCCTCTTCCGCGCCGCGACCGAACACGAACGGATCACCGCCCTTAAGACGCAAAACCCGTTTTCCGGCGCGGGCGTAATCGATTAACCGCTTGGTAATTTCCGGCTGCTTGGGCGAGGGCTTGCCCCCCCGTTTCCCCAGAAACACCAGCTCTGCCCCGCGCCGCGCAAAACCCAGAACATCCGCGCTTACCAATGCATCATGCACCACAACATCCGCCTGCTCCAACGCGTTCACGGCATGCAACGTCAACAACCCCGCATCACCGGGCCCTGCCCCAACCAGCCAAACCTCGCCAGCGGGAAATCTGGGCAATCCCCTCATACTTTCACCTTTGGACGCAAAACATGCGGGATCGCAGGGTCATACAGCGCCGAGTCCTTGAAATCCGTCACGTTTTCAAGCGCAGGCCCGATAAATATCAACGCTGTGCGCGTAATTTTCTCGGCCCGCACTTTGGCATGTATATCTGCCAGCGTACCACGAATGATCAACTCGTCCGGCCAGCCAACGCGATAAGCGACAACAACCGCACAATCATCCCCGTAAAACGGCGCAAGCTGGCGGCGGATTTCCCGCAAAGCCCGAATGCCCAGATGGATCACCAACGTCGCCCCCGTGCGACCGAAATTCTCCAACGTCTCGCCCGCAGGCATGTCGGTGGATTTCATCGACATGCGCGTAAGCACAATAGACTGCGCCACCTCGGGAATGGTTAATTCCTGCCCCATCGCCGCCGCCGCCGCCGAATATGCCGAAACACCGGGCGTAATATCGTAAGGTATTCCGTCAGCCTTCAAGCGCCGGATTTGCTCGGCAATCGCCCCGTAAAGCGCGGGATCACCCGAATGCACGCGCGCCACATCCTCGCCCCGCTTATGGGCGGCAACGATCTCGGCGTGCGTTTCATCCAGCGTCATCGGGGCCGTATCCAGCACCCGCGCCCCCGAAGGCGTGAACGCAACCACAGCTTCCGGCACCAACGACCCCGCATATAAACAAACCGGACAACGCTCGATCAAGCGGCGGCCCTTAATGGTAATCAGATCAGGATCCCCCGGCCCTGCACCAATGAAATGAACGGTCATGCCAACTTCTCGCTTTCAAAAATACTCACTTCGCCAAATCCCCGTCTATCTTCCTCGCATACCCCCGAGGCGTATACATCCGAGGCCCCTCGCCCAACTCCGCCAACTTCGAATTCGACGAGCCAACCAGCACAACCGTCAGCATATCCACCTCATCCACATCAAGCTCGGATAATTTCCGATAGCGCACATACTCCTCCGGCCGCCCAAGACTAGAGGCCAGCATCACAGGTGTATCGGCAGGGCGATGTTGCAACAAAATATCCCGCGCCTCGGCCAACAGCGTGCGGCGGCGTTTAGAAACGGGGTTATAGAAGGCGATCACGAAATCCCCCTCCGCAGCCGCTTTCAAGCGTTTGAGAATATCCTCGCGCGGTGTCAATAAATCGCTAAGCGAAATCGCACAGAAATCATGCCCCAGCGGCGCACCAGCCCGCGCCGCAGCCCCTTGCAACGCAGACACACCGGGGGCCGAAACCACCTCGACCCGCCGCGCCGCATCAGAAACGCCCATCTTCTCCGGCCCACGGTCCAGCAATTCAAATACCAGCGCACCCATCGCATAAATGCCTGCATCGCCCGAACAGATGAGCGCGATATTCTTACCTTTGCCTGCCTGTTCCAACGCATAACGGCAACGGTCTTCCTCGCCCCCCAACGGAAAATCGGAACGGGTTTTACCCGCCGCAAGTGGTCCAAGAATGTCGATATACATCCCGTATCCTACCAGCTCCTCGGCCTGCGCAATCAACTGGCTAGCCTCCGGCGTGCGCCACGAATGTTGCCCCGGCCCGATACCGACAATCGACAACTTGCCGCGCGAACGACCCGCCATTTCGCAAATAACCTCCGGCGAACGCGCCAAAGCGCAGGTTGCGTTTGCCGTCTTAACCTTCTCGACAACCAACACCGCGTCCAAACCGGCCGCCGCCAACGCCGCCCCCTCCGCAACACCGTGGCAACCGACCTCGGCAAAAACCACATCCGACGGGTTCGCCAAACGCGAGGCCTCCGCCTCCAACGCTGCCGCATCGAACAGCCGATAAGGCACGCCCAAACGCCGCGCCGTTTCTATCATCGCAGGCTCATCCCCTTTCAGGTCCAGCGAGGTCACACAGGCCACCGCCTCAGGCGCGATATTCGCCCCGGCCAGCACGCCCTGCACCAAATCCCACATTTCGGAAACGTCGCAACCCCGCGCACAACCAAGCCCCAAGACAAAGCGTTGTGGGTGGTAAACGAGCGTACCCGCGCCTGCGTCAGCAGGCGCCTCCGATGTTACCAAACGCACCGGCCCGTCACCGGTTTCCAAATCCCAGATATTCTCGCCCTCGATAATCGGCTTTTCCCCCGAGAGCATCGCCACCATCACCGATTTCGCATCCTCGGGGTTCTTCAAACGCCAGCCCACAGGCGGCTCATCCAACGCCACGCCCAGCGCCACATCGCCAGCGGTTGTGATCGCCGCATGCCCCCCCAAAACTTCGGCAATCTGCTTGGCCAAACGGTTGGCACCATGGTGCCCGCCCAGCAACGGAATAACGACGGAGCCATCGTCCGGCACCGCAATCACGGGCGGCTCGGTTAGCTTATCGACCAGCACAGGCGCCACCGCCCGCACCAGAATGCCCGCCGCACAAACACCGATTACCGGATGTCCGGCCTGAAACAGCATTCGCACATGCTCCAGAGCGTTCGGGAAATACGCATCGGCGCGGTCACAGCGCCCTTCACGACCATGCACAGACGCGCCGATCGCGGCGGCAATGCGAAAAGCCGTCGCCTGACCGGATCGGGACAGACATACAACAACAGGATTTAGTTCAACCACGGGTCTTGGCCTTTCGTAACAAGGATCATCGAGAAATAGGGCGCTTCACAAGGCGCGCCTTCCAGCGGCACAACAAGCTGCGATGGCAGACTGGCGCGCTCCACATAGGTAGCGTGTTCGGTAAGACCCAAAGCGTCCAGCACTTTGCGAATTTTAGGCAAGTGACGGCCCACCTTCATAATCACCACAGCCTCGGCAGCCGCAATACGCGCCTGCATATCCGCCTCGTCCAAAGGCCCCGGAATTATGGTTAACACTTCGTTACGGGCGGCCAGCGGACGGCCAGAGACAGCGGCGCATGTAGTCACAGACGTCACCCCGGGCACAACTTCCGTTTCGTATTTTCCGGCAAGCCGCGCGAACAGGTACATGAAGGAACCATAGAAAAACGGATCCCCCTCGCACAGCACCACCACATCACGACCAGCGTCCAGATGCTGCGCAATATCCGCAGCACCTTTGTCATATGCCGCCTGCGCAGGGCCACGCTCAACCGTCATCGGAATGTGAATCGTAATCTCGACTGCATCCGGCGGAATCACATCCGCCGCGATGGAGCGCGCGAAACTCTCGCCATCTTCCAGCGCCGGATACGCCACCACTTCAGCGCCGGAAATCAGGCGGTAAGCCTTCAGCGTCATCAACTCCGGATCACCGGGGCCAAGGCCGATACCATACAACGTACCACTCATCTTTTAATCAAACTCCATTGGGTGACAGGGCGCAAAGGTTTCCAACTGGTTAACGAACCCAGAGGCTCCGCACGGTTCACCGATATCTGCACCAGATCGCCGCCGAACTCCTTGTAAAGCTCGACCAACAGGGCCTCGCTCTCAAGCGTTACGGCATTCGCCACCAACCGCCCCAACGGCCGCAGGGCTGCCCAACAGGCGGTAAATGTGTCACGTGACAGGCCGCCACCAATAAAAATAGCGTCTGGCGCAGCCAGTCCTTCGAGTGCCGCAGGCACATACCCATCGACCAGTTTCAAGGCCGGAACACCCAGCGCCTGCGCATTCCCCGCCGCCATCGTGCGGCGATCCGCGCGCGGTTCAATCCCGATCGCGCTCGCATACCGCGCCGCCCGCATCCATTCCACCGCGACCGAGCCACAGCCCGTGCCAACATCCCACAACAGCGCCCCGCGCATCGGCATCAGCTTGGCCAACGTCGCGGCCCGCACCTCGCGTTTCGTCATGGTGCCATCGTGGATAAACACCTCGTCCGACAGGCCCGGAACACGCGGTAACAAGGCCGCGTCAGGGGCCGCGATGCACTCGACCGCCAGCGTATTGAACGCCGGAACCTCGTGGTTCCAATCCGCGGCCAACCCATCAAACCGCTGCTCGCCTGAACCACCCATCGCAGCCAGAACCGTCATCCGACTTTGCCCGAATCCCCGCGCCGTCAGGAACGCCGCGATCTGGGCTGGCGTTTCCTCGCCCGTCGTCAGGATCAACAACCGCACATCCGGTTGGATGAAGGCAATCATCTGCTCCACAGGGCGGCCATGCACCGTCAGGGTTTCCAAATCCGCCATGCTCCAGCCCATCCGGGCCGCCGCCAACTGAAACGCCGAAACCTGCGGATGATAGGTAATCTCGGAGGCCGAAATGCTCCGCCCGATCCGCGCCCCGACCGAGAACCACAACGGATCCCCCGTCGCCAAAACCACGACCCGCTTGCCACGCCGCAACTCCAGCTCGCCGATCAGCGCATCGAAAGGCGAGGGCCACTCCAGCATCTCAGCGCCATTGTTCCCCGCCAGCACATGATGCCGCGCCCCGCCGATAATCACCTCGGCAGCCTCGATAACAGCCCGCGTGGCAGGGGTCAGCCCCTCCAGGCCATCCTCCCCGATACCAACTATATGTAGCCAAGGGGTCATAAAAATCCGCCCTTCTTCTTTGCAAAAATACTCAATTCCGTTCCTCCGGCAAACCCGCCGCCATTGCATTCACGGCAGCCGACGCCATCGCCGATCCACCACGTCGCCCTTGAAGGGTCAAAAACGGCACACCACGCGGGTTGGCGGCCAGTTCTGCCTTGCTCTCAGCCGCGCCGACGAATCCCACTGGAAAACCCAGAATCGCGGCAGGTTTCGGCCAACCCTCGTCCAGCCGTTCCAACAGATGGAAAAGCGCTGTCGGAGCATTGCCAATGGCCACAACCGCCCCTTCGATGTGGTCTCGCCACAGCTCCACCGCCGCCGCCGAGCGTGTCGTTCCAAGCGTTTCCGCCAGCCCCGCTGTGCGTGGGTCGTTCAGTGTAACAATAACCTCGTTACCCGAAAGGTAACGGCGAATAATCCCCGCTCCGACCATTTCCACATCGCAGAGTATCGGTGCACCGCTTGAAATCGCCGACATCGCCGCCGCGTGCACATCCGCCGAGAACGCCAGATCGTTGACGATATCCACCATCCCGCAAGCGTGGATCAGACGGATGGCGACGGGGTGTAAATCATGCGGCAAACACGAAAAATCCGCCTCTGCGCGTACCGTCGCAAAGGATTGGGCGTAGATCGCCGAGGGGGATTTTTCGTAGTCCATCATCCGTTTTTCAGCCGTTTACGCACAGATTCAGGCCCAAGCGGGTGATCCGCTTGCGGGTACTCGGGATGCGCGTGATCGTGGTCATGAGGGTGATCGTGGCTATGCGAATGCGCGTGCGTATGTTCGTGATCATGATCCATATCCAGACGGCAAGCTCCGGTGCAGAAGTCATCACACAGATCGCAGGTTTCCACCGTCGCACCCGGCGCGTTGGCGCCTTGGCCCTCAACGTGGTGGTGGTGGCTTTCCTGCGGCATGCCTTGCTCGGCCTCAAAACCCAAGATCTGCTCGCGGTATTTGCACAGGCCGCAGTTCATATTGTTGGACCCCTCAAGTATCTCGCGAACCCGTTCGGCGAAGGTCTCGATCACCTTGGGGTGGTCGTTCAAATAGCCCGCCTTGATGAAATTAATCGCGGGGTATTTGGCCGATGCCTCGTCTGTGAAACCGTAAATACGGTCGATCAGAACGCCTGCGAACAGGAAGTACGGAAACACGATAACCCGTTTGTAACCAAGCTTGGCGACGTGATCGAGGCAGGGTTCAACCAGCGGGAAGGTCACGCCGGAATAGCCGACTTCGATCCAGCCAAAGCCCATCCCCTCTTGCAACATACGCGCAACCTTGGCGACGTTGCCGTTGGCATCAGGGTCCGACGCGCCGCGCCCGATGACAACCAGACAGGTCTCGTGCAGCGGCAGCTCGCCATGTTCAGCATTGGCCTTATCAACCGCTTCCTTAATGCGATCCGAGGCGGCGGTCAGCATTTTGGCATCCACCCCCAGCTCGCGCCCGTATTCCACGGTGATTCCGTGTTTGGCCGCATAGGTGTTCAACACCGTCGGGATATCGTTCTTGGCGTGCATCGCGGCGAACAACATGCCCGGCACGGCAAGGATGTGATCGCAGCCTGCTTTGCGTAGATTATCCAAGCCATCGCGCATGACGGGATTGGCAAATTCAAGGTATCCGTAATCCACTTCCCAGTCGGGGAAATGGGATTTCAAACCCTCGGCCACCTGCGCGAACTCGTCCACAGCCGCCTGACTGCGAGAGCCGTGCCCGCAGACCATAACACCATATTTAGCCATGATTTCAGCGCTTTATGGCGTTATAAGCCGCCAGCGCGAATACGCCTGCGCCGACAGCGACAAGGTAGGCCAGATGCGGGACATGCACGCCGCCCGCAGCGGAATGTGCAAAGGCCGGTGTGGCAGTTAGGGTTGCTAGAGCAATAAGAATTCGCATTGTGTTTTTCCTTCCGGTTTCATCGGTCCACCATGGAAGAAAACGCTTAATGTCGCCATTATCTGGCACCTGACAGTTCCGGCTTCAGCCCCCTATTTGGGTCGGCCTTGTCCGGACGCGCTTTCAGCCCCGAGGGGCACCGTCTATGGGGTCGTTTGTAGGGGGGCGAGGGCGGCGGCGCAAGGCCGTTTGCGACAGATTTCAGGCGGATTGGGCTATGCACAACCCGTACACAACCCGTGCACAACACGTATGTACGATTTTGGATGTCGTTTTTGGGCGAGTGGCGATGGAATATGGCTACAATCGCGATTATATATCGGCATTGCACGATGCGTAGGGTGTGCGGTTCCCGCGCACCATTGCGAGGGTGGAGGTGTTGAATGGTGCGCGGGAACCGCACACCCTACGCTTGCTATTAAGATTTAACCTGTTTCTTCTTTTCATAAGCCTCGTAAAGCGGTTCCCAAAAAGCAGTGCCAGCAC
>ENA-OSCG01000112-OSCG01000112.1-marine-sediment-metagenome-genome-assembly--contig:-NODE-112-length-13879-cov-9.684462_pt1 | contig 13879 bp, 12 predicted proteins | sample MGYA00237880_ERZ529332 | MGnify/ENA primary metagenome ERZ529332 (study PRJEB26373, sample SAMN05710708) | marine sediment metagenome | biome: marine; feature: ocean trench; material: sediment... | reverse complement strand
ACTGCATACGGAACTATATCCTGAAATTAACGGATCGAAATTATCAGGTCTGACTTAACAACTTTGCTTGGTGCCGATATGTCGATCCCACCAGCCTCAGTCAACCATCAAACCGACTTTCCAGCGCGGCGACTGCGGGCAGGGTCTTGCCTTCGACGTATTCCAGGAATGCACCACCACCAGTCGATATGTAACTGATACCGTCCGCCACACCGAACTGCTCGATGGCGGCCAGCGTATCGCCTCCGCCGGCAATGCTGAAAGCGCTGGATACTTCGATCGCGTCAGCAATTGCACGGGTACCGGCAGCGAAATTACTAAACTCGAAAACACCGACCGGACCATTCCAGATCACCGTGCCGGCACCCTGGATCATGCTTGCATAGTCCACGGCTGTCAGTGGGCCGATATCGAGAATCATTTCGTCAGGCTGCACCTGGTTGACCAACCGCGGGTATGCTTCTGCATCTTTGGTGAAAGACGTTGCGACAACGACATCCTTTGGAATCGGTATTTCGCCGCCCTTCCGGTGCGCCATACGGATCAAACGTTGAGCCTTATGAATCAGATCCGGCTCATATAGTGACTTGCCAACATCAAAACCACTGGCAGCGATAAAGGTATTGGCAATGCCACCGCCCACGATTAACTCATCAACGCGGGACATCAGCGATTCGAGTACCGTCAGCTTGGTGGAAACCTTGGAGCCGCCCACGATGGCCAGCATCGGGCGCTCTGGTTCAGTCAAAGCCGATTCAAGCTCATACAACTCACGGCTGAGTAATGGCCCTGCACATGCGACCGGTGCAAATCGAATCACAGCTTCAGTGGAAGCCTGGGCACGGTGGGCAGTGCCAAATGCATCCATGACAAAAATGTCACACAAAGATGCCATGGAGCGGGCCAAAGCATCATCGTTGCTTTTCTCGCCAGGGTTGAAGCGCACGTTTTCGCATAGCACAACGTCACCGGGCTGAATATCAATACCGTCAAGCCAGTTTTTCTGCAATCTCACCGGCTGTTCCAGCAAGCCGGACAGGTGTTCAGCCACCGGTGCCAGCGAGAATTCATCACTGTAATGACCCTCAACAGGCCGCCCCAGGTGGGACAACAGAATTACGGCAGCACCGCGATCCAGTGCTAACCTGATGGTCGGCACCGCAGCCCGCAGCCGTGTATCGGAAGTCACCCTGCCCGCATCAAGCGGGACGTTGAAGTCTTCCCGAATCATCACGCGCTTGCCGGTCAGATCCAGTTCGTCCATACGCAGGAACGACATTAACTTTTTCTCCGTCAGGCGTTAACCAGCGCAAGTGTGGTATCGAGCATGCGATTGCTGAAGCCCCACTCGTTGTCATACCAGCTTAATACCTTGACCAGCGTGCCTTCCATAACCTTGGTCAGGCCCGCGTCAAATATGCAGGAATGCGGGTTGTGGTTGAAGTCGATGGAGACCAGTGGGGCTTCATTGTAGGCCATCACACCTTTCATACTGCCTGCAGAAGCAGCTTTTATTGCAGCGTTGACTTCCTCAACTGAAGTAGGCCGACTGGCAGTGAAAGTAAGATCTACCACGGACACATTGATGGTCGGAACACGCATGGAAAAACCATCCAGCTTGCCGTTGAGCTCAGGCAATACCAGGCCTACAGCGGCTGCCGCGCCGGTCTTGGTAGGAATCTGGCTCATGGTAGCGGAACGTGCACGGCGCAGATCGCTATGATAGACGTCCGTCAGCACCTGGTCGTTGGTATAGGCATGAATGGTGGTCATCAGGCCATGTTCAATGCCAATGCTGTCATGCAGAACCTTGGCCAATGGTGCCAGGCAATTGGTCGTGCACGATGCGTTGGAAATAATCTCGTCACTGGCTTGCAGTGAATCATGATTAACGCCGTAAACGATCGTTCTGTCCATGTCCTGTCCGGGTGCGGAAATGATGACTTTATTTGCGCCCGCAGCAAGATGCGCAGCCGCCGCTTCACGGCTGCGGAAAAAGCCGGTGCATTCCATCACAACATCAATACCCATGGCTGCCCAGGGAAGTTTTGCAGGATCACGCTCCGCGAAGACTTTCACCCGATCACCGTTAACCAGCAAATCACCGGCATCGACCGTGACCGTGCCGGGGAACGCCCCATGCGCGGTGTCGTACTGGGTCAGGTGAGCGTTGGTATTTGCGTCGCCCAGGTCATTGATTGCAACGATGTTGATCTTGTCGGTACCGCCTGATTCATACAGTGCCCGCATGATATTGCGGCCGATACGTCCATAGCCATTGATTGCTACCTTAACTACCATTTTAAGTACTCCTGATAATCTTCAGTCAGAATTGAACAGATCCAGGAGCATGTCGGATTTGACCGATCGTAGCGGGGGAAAGCCGATTTAAGTCGGATTTCCTGCAATAGATCATGTTAAGTCTGACAGGCTCCTGAGCACTGCTTTGCTGACGTTTTCAGCTGTAAAACCATAATGTTCGAATAATTCGGAGGCTGGCGCGGAAGCACCAAAACGGGTAATGCCGATGATGCGGCCATGATCGCCCACAAAGGGGTGCCAGTAATGACTGACACCGGCCTCGACCGCTACCCGGGCTTTACAATCTGGCGGAATGACCGATTCACGGTAAACCCGCTCCTGTGCCATGAAACGTCCTGGGTTGGGCATGGATACCACCCGTACATTGATGTTTTGTGCAGACAGCTCATCCGCTGCCGACATCGCCAATCCGACTTCCGACCCGGTTGCAATAATAATTGCATCACAAGGGCCTTGTGCTTCGCGTAACACGTAACCGCCGCGATTGATGTCAGCAAGCTGACCATCATCCCGCTGCTGGTGCGGCAGGTTCTGGCGGGTGAATATCAGCGCACTTGGACTGGCGCTCTCTTCAATCGCACACTTCCAGGCAACCGCTGACTCGACCGTATCACAAGGCCGCCAAACACTGAGGTTCGGAATCAGGCGCAGACTGGAGACATGTTCAACCGGTTGGTGTGTCGGGCCATCTTCGCCCAGGCCGATGGAATCATGTGTATAAACGTGAATGTTCTGAGTTGGAATCAGAGCCGACATACGCACTGCGTTACGTGCGTAGTCTGAAAATACCAGGAAGGTTGCATTGTATGGAATAAAACCGCCATGCAAACCAAGCCCGTTACAAATCGCAGTCATGCCAAACTCACGCACACCAAAATGGATATAGTTGCCATCCGCCGTACCATCCATGACATCTACGCTCTGCTTCCAGATGGTGTTGTTTGACCCAGCCAGGTCAGCCGAACCACCTATCAACTCGGGCAGTAAAGGGCCGAACAGGTCCAGTGCCATCTGAGATGCTTTTCTGGTTGCTACCGTGGCACCATTTTCCTGCAGTTCAAGGATGGCCGCAGTGGTCACCTGTTGCCAGTTATCCGGCAGATCACCACGCATTCTCCGGCTGAATTCAGCCGCCAGCTCAGGATAGGCTTGCGCATAGGATGAGAATCGATCGTTCCATTCGGATTCTGATGTTGCACCACTTGAACGGGCGTCCCAACCAGTATAAATCTCAGCAGGAATTTCGAATGCCGGGTATCTCCACCCCAGAGCTTCCTTTGTAGCAATAATCTCCTCCGCACCCAGCGGAGCGCCATGGGTGGCCGATGTGCCCTGCTTATTGGGCGAGCCATAGCCGATTATCGTTCTGCAGCAAATCAGCGTGGGACGTTCAGTTTCAGCGACCGCCGTATCGATGGCCTGTTTGATTTCATCCGGATCATGACCGTCTACATCGCGTATGACCAGCCAGCCATAGGCCTCGAAACGTGCCGGGGTGTCATCGGTAAACCAACCCCGGACCTCACCATCAATGGAGATTCCGTTGTCATCCCAAAAGGCAATCAATTTGCTTAAACCCAGCGTTCCTGCCAGTGAACAGACTTCGTGTGAAATCCCTTCCATCAGGCAACCGTCACCCAGGAATGTCCAGGTATGGTGATCAACGATCCGGTGACCGTCCCGGTTAAACCGGCTGGCCAGCACTTTCTCTGCCAGCGCCATACCAATGGCGTTGGCAATGCCCTGCCCTAACGGACCCGTGGTCGTCTCTGCGCCAGGTGTCTCGCCATACTCCGGGTGGCCTGCGGTTTTTGAATGCATCTGGCGGAAATTTTTAATCTCTGCGATCGGCAAATCATAGCCGCTTAAATGTAAAACCGAATACAACAACATGGAAGCATGCCCATTGGAAAGCACAAAACGGTCCCGGTCCCACCAACCGGGATTAGCTGGGTTATGTTTCAGATGGTCGTTCCAAAGGACTTCAGCGATATCAGCCATACCCATGGGGGCTCCAGGGTGGCCTGAATTCGCCCGCTGGATCGCATCCATAGACAAAGCACGTATAGCATTGGCAAGTTCGCGTCGGGTTGCCATCGGGACTCCCTGATCCTGAGTTATCGAATAGGCCGGCAGCCACAAAAGACGGCCCAGCCAACCAAAAGTCAGTACTCAGCTTGGAAAGGGCATGCCATTCTCTGTGCTCCGCGCCTTGTCCTGTAACGCCTGGGCTGTGTCTGAGCCCGTAGTTATCATATTAAAAGGAGTACTGGCCTGTGATTCTCGCTGATGAAGCGGTACATAAGCAAGAGCCAACCCAAAAATGTTGGCTGTTTGGGGAGCTTTATTGCCAAAATCAGCTGACCCGGGTCTTGATAAGTCTGCCAGCCTTGTAATCAGCCCAGTATTCGTCCAGTTCTTTTTTCACCACCGGCAGCAGGAAGTAGCAACCCAGCAAGTTGGGAAAAGCCATCGCAAAAATCATTGCATCTGAAAAATCAATGACCGAACCCAGTTGCATGGAAGAGCCGACGACCACAAAAAACAGGAACAAAATCTTGAAAGCTGCATCCGTCACCCGGTTGTCACCAAACAGGAAAGTCCAGGCCTTGAGGCCGTAGTAAGACCATGAAATCATGGTCGAAAAAGCGAACAGTACGACTGCAACTGTCAGCACCCAGGGAAACCAGGAGATGGTCGATGCAAACGCATCAGAAGTCAGTTGCACGCCGGCGCTGGGATCGACCGACGGGTCCCATGTGCCCGTGATAATAATCACCAACGCGGTAATGGTACAAATTACCACGGTGTCTATAAACGGCTCATACAACGCAACAAAACCCTCTGTCACCGGGCGAGTGGTCTGCACCGCCGAATGTGCTATTGCGGCAGAACCCACACCGGCCTCGTTAGAAAACGCGGCTCGTTTGAAGCCCTGAAAAAGCACCCCGATCACACCGCCGGAAACTCCCTCTGCGGTAAAGGCCCCGGCGAAAATTTCGCCAAAGGCCGCCGGAATCTGGGAGAAGTGCATCAGGATGATAATCAGGCCTGCGATAACGTACACAACGGCCATAAAAGGAACTATTTTTGAGGTGACCCTGGCGATCCCCTTGATACCACCAATGATGACCATACCTACCAGGCTGGCCACAACCAGACCAAACAACCAGCCTTTGTCAGCCAGCCAGCTGCTTTCCCCGCCGGTAACATTGACAACCTGGGCAAAACTCTGGTTAGCCTGGAACATATTGCCACCACCGAATGCTCCACCTACACAAAAAATAGCGAACATCACAGCCAGCACTTTGCCCAGCTTGGCAAAACCCGGACCCTTCTCGGCCAGGCCCTTGGTCAGGTAATACATCGGACCGCCGGAAACCGTACCATCCGGGTATACGTTGCGGTATTTCACACCCAGTGTGCATTCGGTGAACTTGGAGGACATACCCAGGAAACCAGCCAGTATCATCCAGAATGTCGCACCCGGACCACCCAGTGACACAGCAATGGCTACGCCTGCGATATTGCCCAAACCAACCGTGCCGGACAATGCAGTAGCGAGGGCCTGGAAGTGTGTCACCTCGCCGGGGGCCTCCGGATCATGGTAGTCACCCCGCACCAGTTCAAAACCGTGTTTTAATGCCCGCAGGTTAATGAATCTGAAATAAACCGTGAAAACTGTTGCGGCGACAATCAGCCACACCAGAACGAATGGAATGTCGACTCCGGCGACGGGAAAGGAAGAAAAAACCGCTCCGGCAACCGCATCCGCAAACGGCTTGACAGCAAGATTGATTCTTTCATCAATCCCGGCATCAGCGAATGCAGGAAAACTGGCAAACAAGCCAACGAAGGTTGTGATACCCGCACTTAAGTTTGACCCCGCACTTAATTTCGACATGAACAATCTCCGATTGGGTGTACGGATCAGGGCACTACCATCACGCCACAGTCATGACCAGCACAAAGCGCCTAGTCTAACCCAGCGACCCACGGTTTTGTCATCTGGTTTGCGGGGGATGCAGTTTAGCTCTCATTTCGCCATTTGATCGAGCAACCCATCGAAGCAATCTGGTGCTCAGGCCCCCTGCCCGTCGCAGCGATCTGCCGCATCGCATCAAACAACTCCCGCACCTGGGTATCATCATCAGACTTCGGGCCGGCAGCATCAAGCCGGCCGCGATACTGAAGTTCCAACTTTGCGTTGTAGCCGAAGAAATCCGGTGTACAGACTGCCTCATAAGCCCGTGCAACTTCCTGGCTTTCATCCAGCAGGTAAGGAAACGGGAAATTGAACTCATTTGAAACCCGCAACATATTGGCAAAGGAGTCGTCCGGGTAAGCAGCCGTATCATTAGGCATAACGGCAACACTGTTAACACCCAACGCAATAAGCTCACCTGTATCCCTGACCAGCTTTTTCCGGATTGCCTGCACATAGGGGCAATGATTGCTGATGAACATGATCAGCAAACCGCGCTCACCACTGCACTTCTCCAATGTCCATTGTTGTTGATCCACACCCGGCAAAGAGAAATCAACTGCTTTTTTTCCGAATTCACATACCGGTGTTTGTAAACTAATCATTGCTGCACTCTCTGTATCAAGGTTGATTAACAGGTCCTGGGGGAAATGGCAGTATATCAGGCAGTACGGGTAATCTGAATCAGCAAAATGTGGCCATTTTTGCTATGCTAATAGATAAGAACTTTTTTGCTTGCTGGTACTCTATAAAAGTAGCTGCAGTTGGGTTGTATACGGTGAGGATAAAGTGAGGCGGGACAAACGTGACATATTCAAACGCACTGGCTGGCTGTTGGCTGGCGTGTGCTGCTGTCTGTGGCCCGCGTTTTCCATCGCCGCCGAACCTGCCAGCGTGTTGGTTGATAACAACTGGCAAGCCCCGGCGATTTTTCCATTGCACGGGGAACCGGTGCTGGCAGGTCTTACATTTGATCTTGGTGGTTCCGAGAACCGCAAGCTGGAGTTGCAGTTATCCGAACCGCTGACTCTGAACATCAACAACAGCCTGCAAAAATCGTCATCCGGCTTCGGTTCCGTGTTTCTTGATAGCTCTCTGAACCTGAGTCTGACAAACAACATGGATATCACGGCCAGCCTGGGTGCAGGAAAGAGCCAGTCCTCATTTCAGCCACTGGGCAGCATCCATTGCCAGAACGGTGTACTTGAGCAAGGATCCTACCGGGCATCAGACTGCTATTTTATCAACCAGGCAAATGTACTGAAGCAGAATCAGGTCGCCATGAGCCTGCGTTATGGCAAAGAAAGCCTCAATGCCTCCGTCAGCATTTTCCAGCGTGAAGCCAGCATGCGCCGGCAGCACCCCGGCAATGCTGCAAACCCTTTAATCAGCACAGTAGCAGGCGCTGATTTATTGACGCCGGTACAAAACAATCCTTTGCTTCCGGCTTTCAGCGTGGGCCAGCCCCTGAACTATCTGCAAAGTAAAACCACCGGGCTTGATATGGAGTTCCAGGTCGGCCTGATGATGGACAGGGCAGGCACCGTGAGACTTGAACTTCAGTTGACCCGCATTCTTGCTGCGTCCTATGAAACTGGCTCTGCTCCTTCTCCCGGCACTCAATATGGTGTTCAAAGCTGGACGATTGTCAGCCCCGTTGACAGCGCCCGATTCGGTCTTGACTGGAACAAAGGCAACTTTAGCGGCGGCATACAGGGCTTTTACCGCGAGCAAGTTGAATTCCTGGGCCGCAGCAAGCTTGACAGCGCAACGACATTCGATGTCCACTTCACCTGGCGTACACCATGGAATGCCAATCTCAGTGTCGGTACTACCAACGTACTCAATGCCGGCGGCAAAGATAACAGCAACAGTGACAACCGTCTCCAGGACCCGTTTGAATCTATTTACGGGCGCATTCCCTACGTCCGTTACCAACAAGATCTCTGAAATCCACAAGCGCCACAATCTGTGCCAACAGAGCATTATGTGAACTTGGTTCATGGTAGACTTGCGCCGTCAAAAAACCCTGCTGTCTAACTGAGAATCCAAATGAAGAAACTGCTGTTTTTCACCGTCATCCTTTCAATGCATATTGCAGCCTATGCTCAAAACGCATTCTCGACGCTGGAAGAGAGAATGTCCGGCAAAGAATTCAAACAAACCGGCCTTGGCCGTCTGACCGATGAGGAACTGACTGCATTAAATGAATGGGTTCGCAGCCATTCAGTCGCCACGCTGGAAAACGCAGTAGCCCACCCTGCAGTAGCGGCACGTGCGGCCCCTGTAAGTGCAAGGTCAGACTCGCGGGGGTTCGAACACCAGCTAAAATACGACGATGACAGCTATGACGATACCATCCACGGTAATATCGTAGGCTCATTTACCGGCTGGACCGGGAACGGCACCGTCTTTACGCTCGCTAACGGCATGATCTGGAAACAGGTCGAAGGCGATACCTTCAATGTCAGGGCCACTGAAAACGCTGCAATCACCATCAAAAAGGGCTTGCTGGGTGGCTGGCGTTTATCCATGGTGGGCTATAACAATACGGTTCGGGTCAAACGCATCCAATAATACAACCCTGTTGGACCACTAGCGTTTGATTTTTCCTAAAGCCCGGCTGAATTTAAACAGGTAGATGCGGATAATAAGGTAAGCTGGCACCCCGATTGCAAAAAGCACGTACGGACCCATGGACGATTGATACCGAAAGCTGTCCGTTTCCAACCAGTACCAGCCAAACGCCACCAGCAACAGGGTCAACACGCCATAGCTGGCCATTTTCAAATAATAGACACGATCTCTGAGCTCGCGGCGACGAAATTCTCTCAGCGCTTCCTCATCCACTTCACCGCGTTGAAAACCACAGTACGGACAAATCCTGATCTGGCCGGATATCCTGTTATCACACTTGGGACACTTAACAATCGCCATAATTTGATGTTCCTGAGATACCCGGGTTTACTGGCTTGTGCCAAAAAACCTCAGTTCTGCACGCAAGCCACCATTTTTTCGGTTCTCAAAACGTATGGACCAGCCGTACAGTTCGCACAGCCGTTTGACTATCGCCAACCCCAGCCCTGACCCGGTGCCTGAGACCCCCTCGCCACGATAGTGCCGATCCATTACGCGGGACAATTCCGCCTCCGGAATGCCCGGGCCGGTATCTTCCACCAGCACGCGGCCACTGCCGATGGTACACACCACTTCGCCAGCCGCCGTATAACGGATCGCATTGCTGATCAGGTTACCAACGGTAACTGCAATAACAGATTCCGGAGCGATCACGCTGACCCTGTCTTCGCCGACTATTTTTAATTCGATCGGTTTGTTGTCCAGCAAAGGTTCGTGCAGATGGATCAGTTTTTCAACAATCTGGCAGACATTATGGGCATCGCTGTCCCGGTTGATGCCCTGCTCGGCACGAACCAGGTGCAGTAAAGCTGTGGTGATATCTGTTGATTGCCTGGCCGCGCGCGCGATGCGCAACACCCGGGCCACGGTCTTCTCCGACAGATCTTTTTGCGCCAGCAACAATTCTGTAGCGCCTGAAATGACTGCCAACGGTGTTCTTAACTCATGACTGACATCGGCGTTGAACTCCCTGTCCCGCTCAACCAGGTGGTGTACCCGTTCAGCATAGGCATCCAGGGCTGCGGCCAGTTGTCCGACTTCATCATCCGGAAACCATTGCGCCAATTTAGGTGATGGGGTCTCCTCACCCAGCTGGCTTAAGCGCTCTGCCAGGTCAGTGACGGGCCTCATTATTCGGGTGGATGACCACAAGCCGAGTGCCAACGACAAAAGGGAAAATACCAACACTGCAGCCACCAGTACCCAGACCAGCTGGGTTTTCAGTCGCTGATTCTCAGTAATGTCGTAAATCAGAAACGCCCACAAATCATCATCTTTGCGCACAGCCGCCTTGAAATATCCCTCGGCAGTTTCTACCTCGTGCACACCGGTCTCCAGACTTCTTATTTGTGCAGATACACTGTGATTGGGATCGCCGGGACGGGTAACAAAGCCCCGGATGCGCGTGTGGAAAGGCTCAACCAGTGTCGGGTCACGACGCAATTGAACCAGGTAGTCATCGAGTTCCTGCTTCAGCGTTGAACCAATCAGCTCATCTTCAAGACTGTTTTGCAGAAAAAGCGTACTGATTGCGAACAGGCTGCTCAACAACGTCCCGAACAGCAGAAACGAAAATATGATCCGGCTACGGAGCCTACGCCTGTATAGCATCTGACTCCACCAGACGGTAACCGATGCCGTGGCGGGTCTGGATCATCTTGCTGCCGAAAGGTTTGTCGATGGCGGCACGTAAAGAGTGAATGTGAACCCGCAGGCTGTCGCTGTCCGGCATCTCTTCGCCCCAAACTTGTTTTTCCAGTTCGGCGCGTGACACCACGTTCGGCGAGGCTTCCATCAAACAACGCAACAGTTTCAGGCCAATGGGGTTAAGATCAACTTCGTGCCCGCAGCGTACTGCAATCAGCGTATCAAGATTGAAGGCCAGATCACCCACCTGTATCTCTTTGCTGGCCCGCCGCAGGCCACGCGTAGTCAGCACTTTCAGCCTGACTTCAACCTCCTGCAATTCGAATGGCTTGACCAGATAATCATCCGCACCGGTTTCAAATCCAGCCAGTTTATCTTCAAGGCGGTCCCGGGCTGTCAACATCAGCACCGGCGTATTCTTACCAGCCTCCTGGCGCAATTTCCGGCAAACCTCAAGCCCGTCCATGCCAGGCAGCGCCAGATCAAGAACAATGGCATCAAAGTCGTTGACGATGGCCAGATGTAATCCCGTGACACCATCACCTGCAAAATCTACCGTGTGGCCTTTTTCATCCAGGTAGTCGCCGATGTTGGCTGCGATATCCGGGTTATCTTCAATAATTAAAATGCGCACTGTGTTACCTATGTTTTCTAATCCGACAGGCTCCTTAATAATGAAAAAGCCCAGGCAGATGATATTACCACCTTGCCTGGGCCTGGAACGCCCTGTTAACCGTAATCACAGCAGTTGTGCTGCACTTGTTGTCACACAGGAATCCACCAGTGCGATCAAGTGGTCGATAGTGTATGCCCACCGACGTTAAAAAACAGTTAACCCAAGCAGAATTTTCCGTTAAGGCTCAATTAGTGTTCGAGTATCTCCACATCCTTGAGTCCTTCTGCGAGTGAGTCGGCGTCGCCACCCTCAGACATTTTAACCGCGAGACGGACTTCATTGGCTGAATCGGCATGCCGTATGGCATCGTCATAGGTGATCCGGCCGTCTTTATACATCCCGAACAGGCACTGATCGAATGTGATCATGCCGTGGTGATTGGAGTCAGCCATGATTTTCTTCAGATCTTTTATTTCACCATTGCGGATTCTTTCCTGTACCAACGGCGTGGCCAGCAGCACCTCCACTGCCGCCCAGCGCCGGGTATGGTCTGCTGATGGTATCAATTGCTGCGCAATGATTGCACGCATGTTGAACGACAGGTCAAGCAAGACCTGGTTCTTGGCCTCATCCGGAAAGAAATGCAAGATGCGGTCAAGCGCCTGGTTAGCGTTATTGGCATGCATGGTACACAGCACCAGGTGACCTGTTTCAGCAAACGTAATAGCATGCTCCATGGTTTCAAGCGTACGAATCTCGCCGATCATGATGACATCCGGCGCCTGTCGCAGGGTATTGCGCAGTGCAATTTCGAAAGACTCAGTATCAATGCCGACTTCACGCTGGGTAATCAGGCTCTTGCCATGAAAATGCACGTATTCTATCGGGTCTTCTACCGAAATGATGTGGCCGCTCATGCGCCTGTTGCGATAACCGATCATGGCTGCCAACGAGGTTGATTTACCTGTACCTGTCGCACCTACAAACAGCACTATTCCGCGCTTGGCCAGGGAAAGATCGGTCAGCAGTTCCGGCAACCCCAGGTCCTCAAAAGTCGGGATGGTGGTCTCGATCCGACGGCACACCATGCCCGCATGACCCTGTTGATAAAACGCAGAGATGCGAAACCGGACCTCGTCTCCAAGCGCGATAGCAAACTGGCACTCCTGGGTATCGTCAAACTCTTTTGATTGCTTCTCAGTCATGATGCTGTGCACAATTTCGTGAACTTCTTGCGACAACAGCACTTCGGTTGAAATCGGGCGTATCTTGCCATTGACCTTGACACACGGCGGTGCATCGGCCGTAATGAAAAGATCAGAGCCCTTTTCCCGGTGTACTTCCAGCAACCAGTCATTAATTACACTCATCTCAGCACCCCGCTAAGTCATGTCACATAAATAGTTTAGTATCTACAGCCTTCTTGGCGGCCTCCTGGCGAAGCACGATACCGCGTTTAACCAGGCCTTCCATATATTGGTCAAGTGTGTGCATACCCATATGCTGCCCCGTCTGGATAGCCGAATACATCTGTGCAACCTTGTCTTCACGAATCAGGTTCCTGATCGCAGGTGTAGCCAGCATAATCTCATGCGCAGCGATACGACCGCCTCCAATACGTTTCAAAAGGGTCTGTGCGATTACCGCACGCAGTGATTCTGACAACATGGATCGCACCATGGATTTCTCACCGGCTGGAAACACATCAATAATACGGTCAATGGTCTTGGCGGCTGAAGAGGTATGCAATGTTGCAAACACCAAATGGCCGGTTTCAGCTGCGGTCAACGCTAACCGGATGGTCTCAATATCACGCATTTCACCTACCAGGATAATATCCGGATCCTCACGCAGAGCTGCCCGCAGCGCCTGGTTAAAACCGTGGGTGTCCCGGTGTACTTCACGCTGGTTGATCAGGCATTTGCGCGATGTATGCACAAATTCAATGGGATCTTCGATGGTCAGAATATGGCCGGCCACCGAGTTATTGATGTGGTCAATCATCGCTGCCAGCGTCGTGGATTTACCCGAACCGGTAGGGCCGGTTACCAGCACCAGACCACGTGGAACGTTGATGATTTCCTTGAAAGACGGTGGTGCGCCGATATCCTCCAGCGTCAATACCGCAACTGGAATGGTTCTGAATGCACCACCGACACCCCGGTCATGGTGGAAACAGTTAACCCGGAAGCGGGCAAGACCTGGAATGGCGTAGGAAAAATCAATTTCCAGGTCGGCCTCAAAATCACGTTGCTGATGATCGTTCATCGTACTGTACAGCAGCTCTGTGAGTTGCTGATTTTCCAGCGCAGGTACGTTCAAACGGCGCAAATCGCCGTCCACTCGTATCATCGGTGGCAGCCCGGATGACAGGTGAAGATCGGATGCCTTGTTTTTGACCGCAAAGGCAAGCAGCTCAGCAATATCCATTAAACCCTCCTTGTAGGGATATCAGGTGCCTGTCCGAGAAAAAATTCACTGCGGAAAAGGCGTTCTGGCCAGATTTTCCGATCGAACTCGTTAAATACGCCCAATATTCGCCTCATTTAATCACAAAACCTGATTCAACAAGACTTCCCTTCGCTACGGCTCCTGTTCTCGGCCAGCCACCTAGTGTTCCTTCAATGTGATAACTGCGAGTTCAGCGAGTTGGGAAGTGGTTGACCGCAAGG
>ENA-OSCG01000111-OSCG01000111.1-marine-sediment-metagenome-genome-assembly--contig:-NODE-111-length-14047-cov-5.452902_pt1 | contig 14047 bp, 17 predicted proteins | sample MGYA00237880_ERZ529332 | MGnify/ENA primary metagenome ERZ529332 (study PRJEB26373, sample SAMN05710708) | marine sediment metagenome | biome: marine; feature: ocean trench; material: sediment... | reverse complement strand
CGTTAATTACAAAATAACAGAAATAACAGGAGAAAAAAATATGCTCGACCATTCTTATCTTCTAGCGATGGCAGCCGAGGCTTGGAACGGCTGCCGGAAATTCGCGATATCGCCTTGCAAAAAGGCGGAGATAAGCGACTGCGTAGCTTCTCGATCTGGGAAATTTGCCAGTTCATGCTGAAAATCCCGCCCGACACGTTGCGCAAAAAACTGGCGGACAACCCTACGCTTCCACAAGGCGAGGTTGCCGCCGATGGTCGACAGCGCTGGTTCACGTTGACTGAAGTGAACGAGCTTCGGCGTCGCATTAAATTCCGTGGGCGGCTCTTGCTGCCAGAACGCCCCAAAGGTCGGGCCATTCGCACGGCGGTTGCAAATTTCAAAGCTGGAGGCGGAAAAACAACGCTCGCCCAGCATTTTGCCCACAGCGCAGCCCTTGATGGTTACCGCGTTTTGGTCGTGGATTTTGATACAACGGCGGTGCTGACACAGGCGATGGGGTTGCGCGATGTTGATGCATCACACACCTTGTGGGGGGTTATTTGCCGTGATCTCTACCAAAATTCGACCGAAAATATGCCCGAGCAGGTGCAATCCATCGGGGCCTTGCGAGCGCAGGATTTCATCCATAACACCTGCTGGCCGACCATCGATATTATCCCCGCCAGCGCTGAAACGGCATTTGCGGAATTCGCGCTGGCTAAATTCCGCAAGCTGGATCCGAAGTGGGATTATTACGCAGCGGTTGACCGATATCTGAACGCGCTGCCCCATGATCAATACGACATAATCCTGTTCGATTGCCCGCCCGCGATTGACCAAAAGGCCCTGAACGCGTTTTTTGCGGCGGATATACTTTATGTTCCCACTGGCCCGACGTATTCCGAATTTGAAAGCACCGCGGCCTTCCTTCGCCAGCTTGCGCGAGCGTCTGGTGAAATCAAGACGGATTTCGCGGCTCTTAGGGTGTTGTTAACCAAGTTCATGTCCTCGGACGCGCAACACCTTGCAACGCAAGCCGCGTATCAAAACGGCTACGGTGCGGATTTAGCCGCGCACCCGCTTGAATGGACCGAGCTTCTCGACCAGCCAGATGCGTCCCGCGAGTCGGTGTTTGAAACGGATTACCGCCAGATGACCCGGGAAGAATGGAAAACCGCCCGTCGCTCTTTTGATCTGGCCTATGCGGAGTTCCGCGAGACTGTGATGCAAGTGTGGCTGGAAAATGAGCCTTAACGGGTGTTTTCCGGCGACCACGCGGGTTGTGCCAAGAATGTCGGTAATGTGTCGCTCATAATGTCCCACGCCTTTTTGTTATAGGCGAATATAGCAACCTCGGGTTCAAACCTGGATGAATCGTCCAAAGTTCCGAGGCTGACGGTGACAAACTTCTCCATGCCGTCATTTCGGCCATAAATAGGGCTTCCACAGATGGGGCAAAATACTTTTGTCACCTGATTGCCAGCATTTGATTTAAGCGAATACTCGGCGAGGTTGCCGGTGATTTCAAATTGCGCCGTGGCAAACATCGCGCCGGTTGTGTGTCCGGCACCGCTGGCCCGCTGGCAATCTTTGCAATGGCAATGGGCGACAACCACCGGCGCTCCGGTGACTGTGTACCGGATGTTGCCGCAAAGGCATCCGCCAGCGTGAATTTCGGAATTCTTACCCATAGGGGCCAGTATGCGTTAACTTTCGCCGCCCATCAACTGCACCACCCGCGTTTCCAGCCTTAGCGCATGGCTGATATCGCCAGAGGTATCCGGCATTGTCTTGTCATATGCCGCCCGTATCAGGGCCGCAACAGAGGGGCGCACGATCGCCATGTTGTTCGCCTCGATAATCCCGATCGGGCTTTTTTCGAGGAATGCCGAAGGCGACCACGACAACATCGCCTGCGCCATCTGTCCAGTCGCTAAGGCCTGCGCGGAAATCTGCGCCATGTCATCGTCGTATTTCAGCAGCAACACACAAAGTTTTATCGCCCCTGTGGGGTCAAAAGCAAAGCTGCGATACTGGTTGGCGCCGGTGCGATCCAGCTCGACTACCAGATCGTCGATATTGGCGAGCAGGCGGTTCAGATTAGGGACTTCCTTGATTTCGGACCAGTCATTGCACAGGAACACCAGAAAATTCGCCCCGAGTTCCGGATCGTTTTCCGCCAGATGCATATCGCCGAGGCTGGCCACCGTTGCAAAAGCATCCTTGAACACATCGAGCGATTCATCATCCGTACCAAACACCACGGGCGCGATAGGGCGGCCCCAACGGGCAAAAATATAGCGGCCGTTGTTGGTGAACATACTCTCGATTTCGGCAGCGGTTAGGGTATTGGGCATCTGACATACTTCAATCGAGTTTTGTCCGATCTAAAGGATGGGTGGCAGCAAAACAACCTTGTGAGCAAATATTCCGGTGCGATATTTTGGACCAGATAGTACGGTTAACATTTTGGAAGGGTTCGATTGCCGTGAAGGCATAGACTTCCGCGCCCACCAACTCGCCGTCCAAATCAGCACGTAGTAGGTATTTCCGCTGCGAATCTTTGGTATTTCCGCTCAACACTGTTGGTAGGATCGGAACGCCCCCAACGCGCGCCCGGGAAGCGTTCTTCAAACCGCTCCGCCATACCCATCAAATATTCGAGCCAAGTATCCCCATGGCCGTAGCACCTTTTTCTAGACGCAGCGATATGCGCGATTTCATGCGTAATATTCATAACGCCGGTTCCGCCAGCCATGTCCGCGTTGAGATATACCTCGCCGCGCTGGCGCGTCACGCCGTTTCGGCGCGTTTCAGTAAATGGCGCGCAGCCATAAGCGGCTTTTGTTGAACAAACACTCGCGATTTTGGCTGAACTAACAGCATATATATTTGCAACTCTCGCCGCTTTCGCTTCTTCAACAAGATAGATAAGAATTTCTGGATCAGAAATGACTTCTGAGAGTTGTTGGTAGAGACGATCATTTGGAGATACAGCACCGCCGCTGGTTGTGTCGATGCAGCCCGACAGCAGAAGGGCTGACGCGCCGAAAAGTGTGGAAATGATTTTTTTATTCATAATAAATTTTCCCGTATTGAACTTTAATAAGCCTGTACTGTGGTCAATGGGGGCGCGTGATGTCAATGGTTTCCAAAATGATAAATGCCTTCAGTGGGGATTGTTTGTACGTAATATATTGACATAAAGCCCAATTAAATCGGGTTCTAATCCTCAAACAATCCCATTTCATCGGGCGTCCTTGGTGCGTCCAGACCTAGATGTTTCCAGGCCTTGGGTGCCAGCATCCGCCCGCGTGGCGTTCGCATTATCAGGCCTTGCTGCAAGAGGAAAGGTTCGATGACCTCTTCAATGGCGTCGCGGGCCTCCGATAACGCCGCAGCTATGGTTTCAACACCGACTGGCCCGCCGCCGTAATTGTCGGCCAGCAGGCGCAGATACCGCCGATCTGCGGAATCCAGCCCCAGATGATCCACGCCCAGCCGCGTTAGAGCCATGTCTGCAAGTGCGGCGGTAACCTTGCCGTCCCCCTCGACAATCGCGAAATCCACGACGCGACGCAACAAGCGTCCCGCAATCCGAGGCGTCCCGCGCGATCGTTTGGCAATTTCCAGCGCACCACCTGCGTCGGCTTGGGCGTTCATCAAGCGGGAACCGCGATCGACGATCTGCACCAGCTCATCCACGTCGTAAAACTCCAGCCGTGTTGGAATGCCGAAACGGTCCCGCAGTGGCGTCGTCAGCAGGCCCAGCCGTGTCGTTGCCCCGATCAAAGTGAACGGCTGCAAATCAATCCGCACGGTCCGCGCGGCTGGCCCCTCGCCAATCACGAGGTCCAACTCGAAGTCTTCCAACGCGGGATATAGTATTTCTTCAACCGCCGGATTCATGCGGTGGATTTCGTCGATGAACAGCACGTCGCGTTCATCGAGGTTCGTCAAAATAGCCGCCAAATCACCAGCCTTCGCCAGCACCGGCCCTGAAGTCATGCGAAAGTTCACCCCCAGCTCCCGCGCCATAATTTGCGCCAGCGTCGTCTTTCCCAACCCCGGAGGGCCATAGAACAGCGTGTGGTCCATGGCTTGCCCCCGCATCTTGGCGCTTTTGATAAACACCCGCAAATTCGCCCGTGCCTCGCGCTGGCCGATGAAGTCGTCCAACGTCTGGGGGCGTAATGCTCGGTCCGCATCGCCGGGGCGCTCCTCAGGGCTAAGGTCTTGGTCGGGTTCGGTCATGTATTTAATCCAAATTCACGAGTATGGAGACGATTCATCCAGTTATGCTCAATGTTAATTACATCGCTTGGCTCCGCGTCAGGGGCTAATAGTTGCAATATGGAAAATCGAAAATTTACCGGATTACGGTCAGATAGATGTTTTGTGACGCCTTGTTCACCGGCGACATGTGCCTGCCATCGGCCTAACAGGTTTTCCTCACCATAAGCCGAGCCAACATACCGCGCACCATCGCTTTCATCGACTATCAGATAAACCCCTCGCCATTCGCGCAATCGACTTGCCCAAGCTTTTGGAAGGATTTTGAGTTCGGCCTCGCCAAGAATAAAACTGTGCCAGTCTGGTGGAGTCGGCGAAAGCTGATTAGATTCGTATATTGCGAGCACTTCTGTTTTCATGTTTTCAGCAAGTCGAATAAAATTTCGTGCTTTTGGTTGTTTTATAACCAATCTGCCACGATATTCTTTGAGCGCGTCTTTCTTGCGTAAATTAAAAACATTCTTTGTGTTGCTTTCAAAATCCTTGCACAAATCGCTATAATAAAAACCCTCCAACCTAGCGATCTCTCGATATGCGGGTCGTTTATCAAAAAACGCCTTGGGCTGTTCTTCCCATCCCAATACTTCGTATAATCCGACAAAAAGCTGACGATTATTGCCGATGTTGACAAAAGAAAGCTGAAATTTCCTTTTCTTGATAGTTCGCGCCTTAGACGTTGAGTGCACGCTCTGGTACGCGTCAAAAACTGGTTCATTTTCATTAACGATTGCGGGCAGCATTCGCCTATGTTCCGGTTTTTTGGGGGAGTGCATGACTACAGCAATGTTCTTTGGGTCGAGGCCGTGGATTTTCAGGATATCAAGAAGTTCCATAGTCTACCCCTTCGGTGCCAAAATCCGCAGGGCCGCGTGGATTAGCGCAGATGAATCCGCTTCGGGGTCTGTGCCCGAAGCCTCGGCCACAGCACCAGCAGCGTCGCCCGTGCCGTATCCCAAATTCACCAGCGCCGAAAGCGCGTCGGCTTGGGCCGCGGCACTTCCGTCTTGTGGGGCAGGGGCCACGGATTTCGGCTTAACCGGCTCGATCACCAAATCATCGTCAGGCTCTGCCGCCTGCGTTCCCGATGCACCAAGTGCCATGATTGCAGGGGCTTTGTCCCTCAATTCGTTAACCACCCGTTGCGCGATCTTCGGACCAATCCCGGGTGCCGCCTTGATGGCGGTCATGTCTCCCAATGTAATCGCGCGGCCCGTACCTTCGGTTCCAAGCGTCCCCAAAATAGCCAACGCGGCCTTCGCCCCAACCCCTTGAACAGAGGTCAGCAGCCGATGCCACTCGCGTTCCGCAATTGTCGGGAAACCGTAAAGCTGCAACAAATCCTGCCGCACGACCATCTCGGTATAAAGCGAGACCATGCCCCCCACCGCAGGCATCAGCGCCAGCGTGCGCTCCGAGCAATAGACGATATAACCAACACTGCCCGTGTCGATCAACACGTGGTCGGCGTTGCGATAATCCATCCGGCCTGTAACTTTACCAATCATAAGTCTGCCCTCTTTATGGCTTCTTCCAGTCGTCCGGCAAACCTTGCATGATGTGCATGGCACATGGCAATCGCCAAAGCGTCCGACGCATCCGGCCCGTTGATCTTGATCCCGGGCATCTGCATTCGCACCATATGCTCCACCTGCTTCTTGTCCGCATGGCCCACACCGACCACAGTCTTCTTGACCGAGTTTGGCGCATATTCCGCCACCACCAGCCCCGCTAGCGCCGGCACCAGCATCGCGATTCCCCGCGCCTGACCCAGCTTTAGCGTACCAGCCCCGTCCTTGTTCACGAAAGTTTTCTCAACCGCCGCCGTTTCCGGTGCGAACTCGCGAAACACCGCCTGTAACTGGTCAAACAGACTGCTCAACCGATAGGCCAGATCATCGCCAACCGACACACAAGTGCCGTTCGCAACATGGCTGATCTTCGAGCCCTCAACGTCCACAATCCCCCAACCCATGCGCCGCAGCCCAGGATCAATACCGATAACACGCATTTTGCCTGTATCCCTCAAATTTATTCGTTAACACCAGTTAGCACGAAACGGGAACATCTGCCAAGCACAGATTGAAAACGGTGAAATTCGACGCTGAATATCCTGAAACCGACGCCTTTGATTCAGTCATGCAAGAAGCGCATATGGGACATGCAATCTTGTCAATTGTAGACGCGTATAAACGAGCCTACATGCGAATTGTAACCAGCGATAACGTTGGTTCAAACAAGATTATGGAGAGCCCCAATGACTATGTATATCGAAACCGCCAGCCCAACCCCATTCGGGGCTGTATTTTCCCTCAACGTTGTAAACTTCATTGATGCAAGCATCGCCAACCTTTCCGAGTGGAATGCCGCTCGCAAAACCGCGAAAGTTCTGAGCACCCTGACTGTCAGCCAGCTGGAAGACATCGGTGTTCTACCAGGCGACGTAAAACTGCATTACTAAACCCGCTAGTTTAGCAACCGAAAGCCGCTCATCTTGGGCGGCTTTTTTGTGCCCGTAGGGTGCGTGGTCTCCACGCACCATTTTTAACGGAACTAGCCCCGCCGCAGCGTCAGCGTGGTCCACTCGCCAATCACCCGACGCTCCAATCGCCGAAAACCCCAGCCTTTGTAAACCGCTTCGACACCCAGTGCCTGTGTGTTCAAAATTCCCGACAGGATCAGGATTGAGCCTTGGGTGGTGTGCTTCGCCATATCCGGTGCCAGCCGTTTCAGCGGCCCCGCCAGAATGTTGGCGAAAACCAGATCGAATGGGGCCGCATTGCGAATGGCGGCATTTCGGAACCCAACAGCCGTGTGACAAGAAATCCGCCCGCCCAGCCCGTTTGCCTTGATATTCGCCGCCGCTGTTTCCGTTGCAATCGGGTCAATGTCGCACGCCAATGTAGCGCATGGCCAGACCGAGGCTGCGGCCATTGCCAGCACCCCCGTGCCGCTACCGATGTCTGCCACGTTTCGTGCGACCATCCCTTGGGTCACCAGCTTGTCCAACGCCAGCAAGCAGCCTTTGGTTGTTCCGTGGTGCCCTGTGCCGAACGCCATAGCGGCCTCGATTTCCATTTTGATCAGGTTTGACGGTATCGAATCCCTGTCATGTCGGCCAAAAACCACAAACCGCCCCGCGTAAACCGGCGTCAGGTCGCGCTTTACCAGTGCAACCCAGTCGCGGTCCTCCAGCTCGGATACGGTGAAGGGATCAGCAGCGAACATCGCGGCCAGCAGGTCCAGCCCGACCTCGTCGGGTGGCTCGATGAAATAGCCGCCAACCTCCCAATCCCCCGAGCCATCCTGCACCTCGGATACCCCGACTCCGGTTGGTTCGGGGGTCAGGCGTTCCAATGCCTCGGCCAAGGCTTCGGCTTTGGATTTGTCGCGCAGGGTAGTCAGGGCTGTGAACGTAGGCATTTGGTTTCCTCGGTGGGTTTTCCTCTGGCGATGCGGATATGCCCGCGTCGCCAAAAGGTCAACCCGACCCGATAGGGCAGGTAACGCCTGTGCCACCTAACCCGCAGTATCCGGCGGGGTTTTTGGCGAGGTATTGCTGGTGGTAATCCTCGGCCAAATAGTATTCCGGCGCGGGTAAAATCTCGGTTGTGATTGCCCCGTATCGGCCTTTGGTTAGCTGGCTCTGGAAGCGATCACGCGAGGCTTCGGCCAGTGGTAACTGTGTTTGCGAACAATATATGCTCGACCGATATCGCGTGCCGCGGTCGTTGCCTTGGCGCATGCCTTGGGTGGGGTCGTGGCCTTCCCAGAATACTTTCAGCAGTTGCTCATAGCTGACCACAGCAGGGTCGAAGACCACCTGCACGACCTCGTTATGGTTGGTGGTTTCGGTGCAGACTTGTTCGTAACTCGGGGAGGCAACATGCCCGCCTGCATAGCCTGCGGATGTCACCCAGACGCCGGGGATTGGCCAGAAAATCCGCTCCACCCCCCAAAAACAACCCATGCCGAACAAGGCTACCTCCATCCCCTCAGGGAAAGTATTTAGAGAGTTTCCGTTAACGAAATGCGTATCTGTCATCTGTGAATCCTTTGTTTGAGCGCAGCATACCACTGCGCCCCTCGCAACAAAAGCCAAGTTTATGTGTAGCAGACCACCTCGTATTCCACATCGTCGTGATCGTGGAAATAGAACCGGCGGCCAGGCTCGTAATCGCCATGGTTTGACGTGGTGAATCCGGCGGCCTTTACGCGTTCCTCGGTGGTGTCTAGGTCCTCGACGACAACGGCGATGTGGTTCAGGCCGTTAAGCGTTTGGTAACTGTCGGCAGGGGCGCCCAATTCCCCTTTTGGCAGATAGAGCGCGATGTACGAATCCTTTGATCCGACATGAATGGTATAGCCCCCGTTGATGGCGTCGCCTTGCCAGCGAATGTGCCAATCAAACAATTTGCACAGCACATCGGCGGTTTTGGCAGGGTCGCTGACGGTTACGTTTACGTGTTCCAGTATTGCGCTTGTCATGGTGTTTCTCCGATTTATTGACTTGCTTGTGCTACTGTTGTAATTCCTCAACCTAACTTTAGGTCAAGGTTTATTTTCGGAGGGGGCATGGCGCGCATTTCAACAGGTAATCTTAGCATCGGGCAGTTGGCCGCGCGCACGGGGCTGGCGGTCTCGGCGATCCGGTATTACGAAACACAGGGGCTGGTCTCGCCCGAACGGAACGCGGGTGGTCAGCGGCGGTTTTTACGCTCCGACATCCGGCGGTTGTCGTTTGTGCTGATCGCCCAGCAATTCGGGTTCACCATCAGCCAGATACGCGCCCAGTTTGAGGCGCTACCCGATGGGCGCACCCCGACAAAAGCGGATTGGACCAAGATCAGCCGCAGCTTCCGCGCCGAGCTTGATCAGCGCATAGACACGCTGACCAACCTTCGCGACAAGCTCGACGGGTGTATCGGTTGTGGCTGTCTGTCCCTGAAAAGCTGCGCGCTTTATAACCCCAAGGATAAGGCTGGCAAGCTGGGCGCGGGGCCACGGTATTTGATGGGCGACAAGCCGTAGTTACTGTTGGTTTTGCGGCAACCCGTCGGCAATATCGTAGTAATCGCCTTTGTCGGCCACAAAGATATGAACCGCCAGTTTTGTATCCGTTGGCTTGTCAAACGCCCCCATTGCAACGCTGATCCAGTCGTGGGTCTGCGGGTCGAAAAACAGCGATGAGCCGCAGGTGACGCAAAACCCGCGACGCACTTTTGGCGAGGATTGATACCATGTGATATTGCCCTCTCCGGTTATCGTCAGCGCGTCCCTTTTGACGTCGGTTCCGGCGTAATAATGCCCCGAGTGTTTCCGGCAGATTGTGCAATGGCAGGCATCGGCGGGGCTCAATTCCCCCTCGACGACGAAACTTACAGCGCCGCAAAGGCATGATCCTTTATGCATTTCTAAACCTCTTCTGTTTTACTAACCCTTGAACCACGGGCTTTGGTCGAACCTTTCGAAAATATCGTCTCGTTGCCGCGTTCGGGGTGGCGCGGTATCATCAGCGCCAACACTAGCGAGGCAAACGCCATGCCTGCTGCCAGCACGAACACCATGCCCGGCGATGTGATCCACAGATATCCAAGGGCTGCGGGCAGAAACACTGCCGCGATATGGTTAATGGTGAACGAGACCGCCGCCGTCGGGGCAATGTCCTTGGGGTCGGCGATCTTCTGGAAGTAGGTTTTCAGGGCGAATGCCAGTGCGAAGAACAGATGGTCAATCACGTAAAGCGAGGCGGCCAGAACCACCCCCCAGCCAAAGAGGAATATGCCGCCATATGCCAGGAACACCAGCGTCAGCCCGACGTACTCGAACACCAGCGCATTGCGCTCGCCAAAGCGTGCAATCATGTGGCCCATCATCGGTGCAAAAATCATGTTGGCGAGGAAGTTCACAAGGAACAACGCCGTCACTTCCTGCACCTCGAAGCCAAACTTTTCCACCATCATGAACGCCGCGAAAACCACGAAAATCTGACGACGCGCGCCTGCCATGAATTCCAGCGCATAATACAGCCAATAGCGTTTGCGCAGGATCATCTTGGTGTGCTGGGCATGTGGTGATTCAAATTTCGGGTAAGCGAGCCAGCAAATAAGCGCGATCACAACGGTCGCGCCACCGCCCATCATGTACACAAAATTATACGACAGATCGAAGGTTTTCCAGCTAAGCACCAGCAACCCGTACGCCACCAGCGAGGCCGCCGAGCCTGCCGACACGATCCACCCCAACGTCTGCGGGGCCTTGTCCTTGTCGATCCACTGCAACTGCAACGACTGCGTGACGGTCGCGTAATAATGGAACCCGATGGAGCTGATCATCGTCGTTACCAGCAACCCACCCATGGACGGGAACCAACCCGTTATCATCACTGCAAACCCCAGCGTCATCAGGCTGACCAACGCCAACGTTTGCTCGCGCATGAACATGATTACAACGATCACACCAACCGCCAGAAATCCGGGAACCTCGCGCACGGATTGCAGCCAGCCGATGCCAACCCCGTCGAAACCGGCGGCCTCGATCACGAAGTTGTTCAGCAACGCCGCCCAAGTCGAAAACGCCAGCGGTAAAGCCGCGGCCATGACCACCAGCAACATAACGGGTTGCTGCCAGCGGGGCAGGGACTTGGCTTCGGCCAAAGTGACGGTTCGTTTATTCTGGATTATGGACATCCGTAAGACTTACGAATCTTTGGCCATTTAGACCAGAACAATGTGATTTCACCTGACATAGATCAAATGATTGGCCGTATATAGGTATATGCGTACATTCAAATATAGCGTGGAGAGCGTCATGGGTATAGTTTGGCTATTAGATACAATCGGCGAGGATAAAGCCATCGCCGCCGCCGGCCTTCTCGTCGGTCTGGTATTCGGCATCGCCGCTCAACGGTCACGTTTCTGCCTGCGCGCGGCGGTGATCGAGTTCGCACACGGCAACATCGGCCCCAAGAACGCAGTCTGGTTACTGACCTTCGCCACGGCCCTGTTCTGGACCCAAGGCGCTATATTCTTCGACGTGATTTCACTGGACGAGGCGCGGATGCTTTCCTCCACCGGCTCCATCTCGGGTGCGATCATCGGGGGGTTGATATTTGGCGCAGGTATGGTGCTGGCGCGCGGCTGTTCCGGCCGCATGTTGGTCTTGGCCGCAACAGGAAACCTGCGCGCGGTGGTCTCGGGCCTAGTGTTCGCCGTGGTTGCCCAGATGAGCCTGAACGGCTGGCTTTCCCCCGTTCGCGATTATCTAGCGGGGCTGTGGGTGACACCGAACGGAACCAACATCCAGATGCTGGATTACATCGGCCTACCCCAAGGAACGGGCGCATTGCTGGGCGTGGCCTTCGCGGCTTATGCCCTCTACGTCGCATACAATAACAAAGTCAGTAAACGGATATTGTTCATGGCCTCGGGCGTTGGTTTCGCCGTCGCGTTGGGCTGGTTCCTGACCTATTCGTTTTCACTGGTCAGTTTTGACCCCGTTCAAGTCGAGAGCGCGACCTTTACCGGCCCCTCCGCTGATACGCTGACGTTCTTCCTAAGTCGGGACGGGGTGATCGACTTTGATATAGGCCTCATTCCGGGGGTATTCATAGGCGCGTTTTTGGCGGCATGGTGGTCTGGAGAGCTGCAACTGCAAGGCTTCGAGAATGGCGAATGCATGCGCCGTTACCTAACCGGTGCGGGGATGATGGGCTTTGGCGGCATGCTGGCCGGAGGCTGCGCAATCGGTGCAGGCGTAACCGGAGCATCCGCCTTAGCCCTAACCGCATGGATCGCCCTGTCATTCTTCTGGGTCGGCGCGATCGTTATGGACAGGATTTTGGCCTACAGACCCCAAGTCTGCCCGGCATAACCTAAGCCGAAATTCGGGCCGCTCCGGCCATCGCGTGTGTAAGTTCGTTAACACTGTCGATGATAAATTGTACGGTCTCGTCGCGCATCAAATAACTGAAGTTCAGCCGTACCCAACCGGGTTTGGCGGCCTCGTTCCCCGCCAGAATTTCAACCCGAAGCCGATCCGACGTTGCGCGATCAATCCCCAACAACCGATGCCCGTAAGGTCCGGCGCATGCACAGCCACCACGGGCCTGAATGCCATACCGCGCGCTTAGCTCGCGCGTGAATACCTGCGGGTCAATCTGCATGCCCTCGGCATCCTTCACCAGAAACGAGAAGATCGGCAGGCGGTTCGGCTTATCAACGCCCAGCATCGTCATATGCGGGTTGTTGGCCCAACCGCTAAACGCCATCGCGTTCAGTTCGTGTTCCCGCGCGGTGATGGTTTCTTGCCCGATGGCATCCTTGACCATAAACACCAGCGCGGCGCGAATATCACCGATGACGTTCGGCGTCCCCGCCTCTTCGCGCGTGGCGATGTCGTCGGTATAATCGTGCTCCCACGGCGAGACGAATTCAACCGTTCCACCACCGGGCCAACTAGGGATGTCCAGTCGAACCGCACTGTCGCGAACGATCAGAATGCCCGAGGCGGCAGGCCCTCCGGGGAATTTATGCGCGGAAAGCACGACCGCATCTTTCTCCGCATCTGTACCCGTGCCCATGTCAATCGACAGATACGGCGCACCGCCCGCATAATCCCAAATCGCCAGCGCACCATGTGCTTTCAGAATGCGCGTCACCGGATCGGTATCCGTAATCACGCCCGTAACGTTCGATGCCGCCGAGAATGTCCCGATCTTCAAATCAGCATCCGCATGTTCCCGCAACGCCGCTTCCAGCACCACCAAATCCGGCCCGCCTCCGTCAGCCTCGGGAATTTCGATCACCTTCGCCTTGCTTTCGCGCCAAGGCAGAATGTTGGAGTGATGCTCGTATGGTCCCAAAAACACCACCGGATTTTCAGCCTGCGCAATGCCCGTCAACGCCACCAAACGGTTCAGCCCCGCCGTCGCACCCGAGCCAGCAAAGATAACCGAACATTCCTCCGCCTTGGTAAGCCGCGCAATCTCGCCCCGCGCTTCCTCGCGAAGCTTGGTGCTGTAAGCCCCCGTGAACGAGGTATCCGTATGGGTGTTGGCATAAAACGGCAGCACATGGCGGGTGATGTAATCCTCCACCTGAATCAACGCACGGCCCGAGGCAACATAATCGGCATAGACCAGCGGTTTACCGTTAGGCAGGATCATCCCCTCGCCAATAAGTCCATTGCGCAGGAATTCGATCGGGTTGGACACATTCAATGTGTCGCGAAAAGCTTGCAGGGTCATAGGTGTCTCCTTCGAGTGGAAACTACGCGGTATTCTGCCAATTATCATTACCGTTACTATTGTAAATACGCGTATTATTGTGTCATATGATCGAATGAAAGCACATAAACCAGATCAAATTGACAACCGGATGCTGGCAATCCTGCAAACCGACTCCTCTATTTCGCAACGGGAGCTGGCGGATAAAGTCGGCTTATCCCAAAATGCCTGCTGGCGACGGCTGCAAGCGTTGAATGCCGAGGGGATCATTACCGGCTCGACCATCCGGCTCGACCGGCAAAAACTGGGGCTGGGGTTGGTTGTTTTCGTGATGCTAAAGACACGGCATCACTCCGCCGCGTGGTTGAAAAGCTTTCGCACCCATGTATCCACCATCCCTGAAGTGATCGATTTCTTTCGCATCGGGGGTGATTACGATTACATGCTGAAAGTCGTGACGCAGGATATGGCCAGCTATGATCGCGTCTACCAACGCCTGATTTCCAAAGTGGAGCTGGATTCGGTCACCTCCTATTTCGCCATGGAAAC
>ENA-OSCG01000110-OSCG01000110.1-marine-sediment-metagenome-genome-assembly--contig:-NODE-110-length-14251-cov-6.908988_pt1 | contig 14251 bp, 15 predicted proteins | sample MGYA00237880_ERZ529332 | MGnify/ENA primary metagenome ERZ529332 (study PRJEB26373, sample SAMN05710708) | marine sediment metagenome | biome: marine; feature: ocean trench; material: sediment... | reverse complement strand
GGGCGATTCCGGCAGCAGACCTGAAATCCCCTGCAGCAACAAAAGAGACCATCGCACTTTGTTTTAGTCCCACATTCGTTGGGTCTGCTGCCATCGCGCGGACATAATACTGCGCAGCGGCGTCAAAGCTTCCATGCTCAAAAGCACGGTTGGCGGCCAGATATGGGCCAGCTAAACCTTGCGAAACCACGGGTGTGGCCGCCATGCCCAGTAAACTGACACCGAGTATTAGTGCCTTGAAAAAGCGTATGTCCATAAATTGGATACTCCTGAAATGTCTTCACGTCCCAATGAGGGTATGCGCGACGCGCGCAGGATACAATCACAACCCGTTAGATGGTTACCAAATGTGATCAGGCCGAGGGGCTGCGCCCTCGGCGGTTGCGCTACATATTCGGATAATTCGGCCCCTCGCCCCCTTGCGGTGTGACCCATGTGATGTTCTGGTTTGGGTCTTTAATATCGCAGGTTTTGCAATGCACACAGTTCTGCGCGTTAATCTGGAAGCGCGGGTTGGAGCCGTCTTCGTCGCGAATAATTTCGTAAACACCAGCCGGACAATACCGCTGAGCGGGTTCTGCGTACTCCGGCAGGTTAACGTCTATCGGCAGGTTCGGGTCGGCCAACACCAAGTGGCACGGTTGTTCTTCGGCGTGGTTGGTCGCCGAAAAACTGACGTTGGTCAGGCGATCAAAGCTGAGTTTGCCATCGGGCTTAGGGTATTCCAGAACCTTGTAATCCGCCGCTTTACCAGTCGCCGCCGCATCGGTTTTCCCGTGGCTAAGCGTGCCCAGCGGGTTCCAGCCCGTCAGATTAGCGACCCACATATCAAACGCGCCAAATACCAGCGAGGCCAACATACCGAACTTCGACCACAGCGGTTTCACATTCCGAACCCGCTTCAAATCCTTCGCAATCGGGCCAGACTTCACGTCAAGGTCATATGCGGTAAGTTCGTCACCCGAGCGCCCAGCCTTGATCGCCTCGAACGCCGCCTCTGCCGCTGCCTTGCCCGAAAGCATCGCGTTATGATTGCCCTTGATGCGCGGCACATTCATGAAACCCGCCGAACATCCCAGCAGCGCCCCGCCCGGAAACACCAGTTTCGGGATCGACTGCCAGCCACCCTCGGTGATCGCGCGGGCACCATAAGCGACCCGTTTACCGCCCTCTAGCATGTCGGCAATCACGGGATGATGCTTGAAGCGCTGGAATTCCATGTAAGGAAACATATGCGGATTTTTGTAATTCAAATGGACCACAAACCCGACATAAACTTGATTGTTTTCAAGATGATAGACGAACGAACCACCCCCTGCATTACGCCCGAGCGGCCAACCCATAGTGTGGGTCACTTGGCCCTCGTGGTGATTTTCGGGTTTGATTTCCCAGATTTCCTTCATGCCCAGCCCGTATTTCTGAACATCGGAGTCCTTTTCCAGATCGTATTTCGCAATCACCTGCTGTGAAAGGCTGCCACGCACGCCTTCGGATAGGAAAACGTACTTGCCATACAGCACCATCCCGGGTTCATAGCTCGGCCCCTCAGTGCCGTCAGGGTTCTTGCCAAACTCACCCGCAACGACCCCCTTAACCTCGCCATTATCGCCATAAACCAGCTCGGAACACGCCATGCCGGGGAAAATTTCCACGCCCAACTCTTCGGCCTGTTCCGCCATCCAGCGACACACATTCCCCATCGAGACGATGTAGTTGCCGTGGTTGTTCATCAACGGCGGCATCGGGAAATTCGGAATACGGATAGAGCCGTTCGGCCCTAACATCAAAAACCGGTCCTCGGTCACCTTGGTCTTGATCGGTGCGCCACGCTCTTTCCAATCCGGCATCAAGGCATCCAGCCCGATCGGGTCCAGCACCGCGCCCGAAAGGATATGCGCCCCAACCTCGGAACCCTTTTCAAGCACCACAACATTCAAATCCGCATCAAGCTGTTTCAGACGAATCGCAGCCGACAGGCCCGCTGGCCCCGCGCCCACAATAACGACGTCGTAATCCATAGACTCGCGTTCAATATCCGACATGCTGGCAATCCTTTGGTTCATATATCCGTTACACATTTTCTACCGCGTTCCAACTTCACTGGTCAATCAGGATACGACATTAACGGGGGGCAAACCGCCGATATACCTTGAAGTAACTTGCACACAAACCTATGTTCTTTCGGATATTAACGAAAACGACACGGACCGGAGACAATTATGGAAAAGATCCCTTTGACAACCGAAGGTTTCAAGAAGCTTGATGCAGAACTAAAAATTCTGAAATCCGAGCGACGCCCTGCCGTTATCCGTGCCATCGCCGAGGCCCGCGAGCATGGCGATCTGTCCGAGAACGCCGAATACCACGCCGCGCGCGAAGAACAAAGCCACATCGAGGGCCGCGTTAAAGAACTGGAAAGCATTATCGGCCTCGCCAACGTGATCGACGTGACAAAAATGTCCGGCAGAATCAAGTTTGGCGCGACGGTGGAACTGGTTAACGAGGACACCGACGTAGAGGTCACCTACCAGATCGTTGGCGAACCCGAGGCCGATATCGAGGCGAATCTTTTGAACCTGAAATCCCCCCTCGCCCGCGCCCTTATCGGCAAAGAAGAGGGTGACAGCGTCGAGGTCCACACCCCCGGTGGCGGAAAGTCCTACGAGATTCTGTCGATTAAGTATATCTAGGGTTAAGAGCCACAGATAAAAAGGAGCCGCGATTGTTCGGCCCATTGGAAAAAGTCACACCCCGCTCCGTCTTTGAAGGGCGCGAGATCGCCGTCGCTACGATTCTGTCAATCGTATGGATGATCTTGCTTGCAGGGTACGGCGCGGGATATTTCGGGTTGCTTGGCGACATCGCCGAACCACGCGACGCCGCGTTTCTGGAAGTAATGTTTTTCCTTATCGTGCTGGTTTTGCCATTGGCGCTCATTTGGCTAGGTTCCGCCCTGATCCAGCGCAGCTTCCAAATACAGGACGAAGCCCGTCGCCTGGAACGTGAAATTCGCGAACTCAGGGCCGGTGGAAGCCCCCAAAGCCAAAGCGGTGTTTCCCAACCAAGGATCAAGGACAACCGCGTGGAAACCTTGCAACAGCGGGTCACAAAGTTGACGGACCAGATCAAGCAGATGGAAACCACGATAACTTCGGTGCGCCAAATGCAGGCGGCAATGCAGACGCAGGCAGCGTCAGGCAGTGTAACGCCCAAGAAAATTCCTGACACGAAAGCCCCGATACAATCGGACCAGCCTATGGATTGGTCCGATTTGTTACGTGCTCTGAACTTTCCGCGCGACGAAAAAGACGCCGAGGGTTTCCGTGCCCTGCGGTTGGCCAAACGCGATGAAAGTACCGGCCAGTTGCTTCGCGCCGCCGAGGATATTCTGAACCTTCTTGCTCAGGAAGGCATCTATATGGATGACCTTCGCCCCGAGATCGCCCCCGCCTATGATTGGCGCCGGTTTGCCGACGGCACACGTGGCAGCGATGTCGATACAGTTGGTGGCATTAATGCCCCCGAAGCGATGGAACGCATCAAAACCCGCGAAAAAAGCGACCAGATTTTCCGCGACACATCTCTATACTTCTTACGCCGCTTTGACATCATGTTGAAAAGTTTCACTAAAGGGGCCAGTGACGCACAGATCCAACTCCTCGCCGACACGCGCACAGGGCGGGCATTTATGCTGCTTGGCCGCGCCGCCGGGATGTTTGGATAGGGTTTTTCGACAAATACCGACTGGCGGCCCTGCCTACAGCCCGAACTCGGAAAACGGATAATACCGGACAATATTTCCCTTGGAAATCTCTCGGCCCTCATCCTCCAGTTCAACCAATCCCTCTGCCCAGCTTAGCCCTGAAATTCGCCCGCTGCCTTCGCTTTTGAAAATTTCGGCATGACCATCGGCGTTCATTCGCGCCCGTAAATACTCCCGCCGGCCCGGCTTTTTATTTTTGCTGAAAGCCGCAGGTAAATGCAGCGCACGTGGCTCCGTCCAGCCTACGCCGCTTAATTTCATCAGTGTTGGACGGGCAAATATCAAGGCCGTAACGAACGCCGCCACCGGATTGCCAGGCAGGCCGAACACCGGAACGCCTTCCCACATCGCCAATGCCAGCGGGCGGCCGGGCTTAATAGCAATCCGCCACAAATTCAGCGTACCAGAGGCCTGCAATGCTGCCGAGATATGATCCTCGTCCCCGGCAGACGCCCCACCCGAGGTCAAAATAACATCGGCCTCTCGCGCCCCGCGCGTTAACATCTGCTTAACCAAACCGGCATCGTCACGCACATGGCCCAGATCAACAGGCTCCATGCCCCAGCGGTGGATCAAATCAAGCAACATCGGGCGGTTAGCGTCGTATATCTGATGCGGTGCGATTTCCTCGCCCACTTGGCGCAATTCGTCCCCCGTTGACAACACCGCCACCCGTAAGCGTTTGTGCACTTGCACCGTGTCCACACCGACAGCCGCCAACAGCCCCAAGTCCTGCGGTTGCAAGATGCGCCCCGCTGAAAGGGCATTCTCGCCAACAGCGACGTCTTCCCCTTTTGGTCGTACATTTGCGCCCTTCTTAAGGCCCATCGCGAATGTCAGAATGTTGTTTTCAATGGCCACATCTTCTTCAAGAACGATGGTATCGATCCCTTCAGGCACCATCGCCCCCGTCAAAATTCGCAGCGCCATACCCGCCGGGACAACCCCGTCAAACGGCCCACCAGCCGCCGATCGCCCCTCAGCCAACGGCAACGCCTGCGTCCCTTCGCCCAATGAAGCGAACGCAAAACCGTACCCATCCACGGCGGAATTTGCATAAGGCGGGCTATCCCGCTTGGCCACAACATCAACGGCCAGCACGCGGCCACCAGCCGCGACGGTCGGAACGGGCTCGATGCCCGTGACGACCGTCACCCTTTCGCGAAGGCTGGCCAAGGTTTCATCCACCGGTATCCAGTGCACACCGCGCGGCAGCGAAAAACAATCGTTGGATAGCTTGGGGGGGTTACTCAAGGCCAACCTCCTTTAAGATGTAGCTTGCAATGCCTGTGATATCATCCAGATCAAACTGCGGCACAGACAGTCCTTCCACCACGTAATTCGAGGCAACCGCCGTCACCGTCGCATCTTTTGCCGCCAACAATCCCTGCTTGGTTTCCGCGCGGTGCGCTTCCACTTTTGCATGATTATCCCGCTTATACCCTTCGATTAAAACCAGATCGACGGGTGACAGTTTTACGAGAAGCTCTGATAACGGCGGTTCCGCCTCGTCTCGAATTTCATGCATTAACGCCCAACGGTTGCGGCTTGCCAGCAAAACCTCTTTTGCCCCTGCGGCCCGGTGACGAAAACTGTCCTTACCCTCGTGGTCCACATCAAACGTATGATGCGCGTGCTTGATCGTCGAAACCGAGAACCCCCGACCGGTAATTTCAACCACCAGCCGCTCCACCAATGTCGTCTTGCCGGAATTCTTCCAGCCGACAATGCCGTAAACCCTCAACAGTCAAACTCCTTCAACATGTTTCGTGCAACCACCATATCTTCGGGCGTATTCACATTGAAAAACGGATCGGCCCCATCGAAATTAAACACCATTTTGGCACATCCGTGTGGTTCCGTCCATTGAATCACCTTGCGAACGCCACCCTCAAGCGCGCCGCGCAAGTCTTCGCGTAAAGACAATGACCACAACCCAAACGTCGGATGTCGGGCAAATTTTCGCACAGGGTCAGGCGTCATCGCCATCACGAGGGCAGAATCCTCGGCCTCCCGTGCCATTTGCAACCCTACCAACAGATGCGAGGGGAAAAATGGCGTGTCGGCAGCAACCGTTACGATGTAATCCGCCTTCTGCCCGTACGCCCAATCCATGCCGGCCAACACGCCCGCCAATGGCCCCGCGAACCCTTCAATCGAGTCTGCCACCACCGGCAAACCATACTTTGAAAATCGCGTCGGGTCGCCGTTGGCATTTAACACCATCGTGTCAACCTGTGCGCCAAGCCGTTCAATCACGCGCGCCAATACCGTTTGTCCGCCCAGATCCAGCAGCGTCTTGTCGCCACCGCCCATTCGCCTGGATTGGCCGCCCGCCAATATCACCCCGACAACCTTCATTTTGTTTTTCCCTTACGCACGGATTTTCGCGGTTCATCCTGCACCGCATTCACATCCGCATCCCATTCCAACCGCTCCTCGCCACTAAGACAAATGAAGCGTTTGCCGCGCATCCGGCCGATCAAAGTCAGCCCAACCTGCCGCGCGATCTCGACCCCCCAAGCGGTAAAGCCGGAACGCGATGCCAACGTCGGAATGCCCATCAACGCCGTCTTGATTACCATCTCGGACGTCAACCGCCCCGTTGTATACATGATTTTGTCGCCAGCCGTTTCGCCCTCAAGCATCATCCAGCCCGCGATTTTATCAACCGCATTATGTCGCCCGACATCTTCCATATAAACAAGCGGCACATCCTCGTGACACAGCACCGAGCCATGGATCGCGCCAGCGGTCAAATACAAGCTGGGCATGGTATTGATCTGATGCGCCAAAGAATACAACCAACTGGTTTTCAAACGCGTCGCGGGCAATTGAACCGCGTCCAACCCCTCCATCATGTCGCCAAAAACTGTGCCGACTGCACAACCGGAAGTCCGCGTCTTCTTCTTAAGCTTTTCTTCATAATCCGTCTTGCGCTCGGTCCGCACCACAACGGTTTCAACTTCCTCGTCAAAATCCACACGCGTGATCACATCGCTTGCCAGCAACATCCCTTGATTGCGCAGGAACCCGACGGCTAAATACTCGGGGTAGTCGCCAATTGTCATGGCCGTAACGATTTCCTGAGAGTTCAAGTAAATCGTCAACGGCCGCTCTTCGACGACACGTATTTCTTGCGCCTCGCCGTTGTGATCAATGCCGCTGACACTCCGCGTCAGCCGTGGATTTAAGGGGTCTGGTTTTATCAACAAATGTTCCATTACGTTACAAAACTCTTGATTGGTCAAAGGAGAAACGCTGCGCTATATGCGTAAGGGAATTTGCAACATGGGGTCGCATATGTCCAGAACTCGCAGCGTATATTGGCAAGGCATTCGTGCCGGAGCACCATTTTTATTGGTGGTAGCCCCCTTTGGCCTGCTTTTCGGTGTCGTCGCGACAGAGGCCGGGTTTTCCCTGATCCAAGCCATGGCCATGTCCATATTGGTTATTGCAGGCGCGGCCCAGTTTGCCTCGGTTCAATTGCTGGTCGATGGTGCCCCCGTATTCATCGCAGTCCTTACCGGATTGGCCGTGAACTTGCGCATGATGATGTATTCGGCATCGTTAATGCCACACATTGGCAAGGCCCTAATCTGGCAAAAAGTTTTGATGGCCTACTTTATGGTGGATCAATCCTACGGCGTATCGATCGAAAAATACGAGCGCGCCCCCGAGATGCCCCTTAACGAAAAGGTTACCTACTTTTTCGGGGTCATCTCCGCCATTGCGCCGTTCTGGTACGGGTTCTCGTTTATTGGCGCGTTGCTTGGTTCGGCCATCCCGCCGGAATACGCGCTGGATTTCGCCATCCCGATCACCTTTATCGCAATCATTGCCCCAAGCCTGCGAAGCCTGCCGCATCTGGCCGCCGCGGTGGTATCTGTGCTCGTCGCCCTCGCGCTGTCATGGATGCCCTATAATCTTTGGTTAATGGTTGCCGCCGTCCTTGCGATGATCACCGGTGCGCAAGTCGAAAAATGGCTGGAGACCCGCAAATGAGCAATCTGGACATCTGGTTAACCATCATATTCCTTGGTATCGGAACTTTTCTGCTGCGGTTTTCGTTCATCGGAATCGTAGGCGACCGGAAATTACCCGAGTGGATGACGCGGCACCTGCGATATGTTCCGGTCGCGGTCATGCCCGGCCTGATCGCCCCGCTAACCGTCTGGCCGCAAGCCACGGGCGGTGACGTTGACCCCGCACGCCTAATCGCGGCCGCCACAGCCCTGCTAATCGGCAGCATATTCCGCAGTGTATTAGGCGCGATTTTCGGTGGAATGACAACGCTGTACCTGATGCTTTACCTGCTTGGTTAAAGCGGGATCGCGGTCGTCTTGAACACCGTCCGCAACGCAAAGCTGGATTGCATCTGGGCCACCCCCGGCAATCGGGCCAGATACTGCCGATGAATACGGGCGAAATCATCTGTATCCCGCGCGACCACCTTCAGCAGATAATCCGCCGAACCCGCCATAAGATGGCACTCCAGAACGTCGGGCACCAATGCCACCTGACGTTCAAACGCATCCAACAGCTCATCCGCCTGCCCTGACAGCGTAATTTCGACAAAAATCGTCGAGGGTTTGTCCACCGCGCGCGGGTTCAGCAGTGCCACATAATCACGAATGACCCCGTCATCCTCCAACCGCTGTATACGGCGATGACAGGCCGAGGGCGACAGGTTCACCTTTTCCGCCAGCTCCGCATTAGACATCCGCCCCTTGCGTTGCAGAGATTCGAGAATCTTGATATCGAGCGCATCCATTCGACTCATTGCAATAATCCACTAATTTTTCACCACTACACGCAGGTTTATTCGAAAAATTGAGTGCTGACCAGTATGTATTTGCAAAGCAATTGCGCGCGATTTCCTTCAAATATTGATCCAGTTCAACATTTAACCCAACGAGGTCATCATGCTTATCGGTTGCCCAGCAGAAATCAAAAATCAGGAATATCGCGTCGGAATCACACCCGCCGCCGCACAGGAAGCCGTTGCAAACGGCCACGATGTAGTCATCCAGAAAGGCGCTGGCGCAGGTGCCGGTTTCGCAGATGAAGAATACCTCACCGCCGGTGCGCGCATCGTTGACACTGCCGAAGAAATCTTCGCCACAGCCGAGATGATCGTGAAGGTCAAAGAACCACAGCCTGTCGAGCGCGCGCAGCTGCGCAAAGACCAAGTCCTCTTCACATACCTGCACCTCGCACCAGACGCGCCGCAAACGGCTGACCTGCTGGAAAGCGGCGTCACAGCAATTGCTTACGAAACCGTAACCGACCGCATGGGCGGCCTGCCGCTACTGGCCCCGATGTCCGAAGTCGCTGGCCGTTTGGCACCACAGGTTGGCAGCTGGACTTTACAAAAAACCAACGGCGGGCGCGGCGTTCTGATGGGCGGCGTACCGGGCGTTTCCCCTGCCAAAGTCGTCGTTATCGGCGGCGGTGTCGTTGGTACACACGCCGCCAAGATCGCCGCAGGCATGGGGGCCGACGTGACCGTTATGGACATGTCCTTGCCACGTATGCGCTATCTGGACGACACATACGGCGGCGTTTTCAACACGCTTTACGCCTCCAAAGGCAATACTGCGAAGATCATCACCGAAGCGGATATGGTCATTGGCGCGGTTTTAATTCCGGGTGCAGCTGCCCCCAAACTGATCTCGCGCGAGCAGCTTTCGACCATGAAACCGGGGGCGGTACTGGTGGACGTAGCCATTGACCAAGGTGGCTGTTTTGAAACTTCCCACGCAACGACGCACGACGATCCGATCTTTGAGGTTGACGGCATCATGCACTATTGCGTCGCCAATATGCCGGGCGCAGTTGCGCGAACATCGACGATCGCCCTTGGCAACGCCACGATGCCATTCATGATCGCACTGGCCAACAAAGGCTGGAAAGAGGCTTGCGCGGCCGACCCTCACTTGATGAACGGCCTGAACACCCACGCCGGCAAACTAACATATGCCGCGGTGGGCGAGGCCCTCGGTCTGGATTACATCTCCACCGCTGACGCATTGAAAATCTAACCAAAAAGGCCCGCCGGATCGCTTTGGCGGGCCTTTCAGCTAATTCCCTATACGTTAGGCTTTTGCCAACAAGTCCCGAATTTCGGTCAACAACTCTTCCTGAGTTGGCCCCTTTGGCGCAGGTGCTGCCTCTGGCTCTTTCTCGCTCTCGGCTGCATTTTTGGCTTTGTTAACGCCCTTAACCAGCATGAATACCACGAATGCTATGATGAAAAAGTTGATCACAGCCATGATGAACGAGCCGTAGGCGAAGGTTGCAATCCCTGCCTCTTGAGCCTCGGCCAAAGTGGCAAACTCCCCTTTTCCCAAGACGATAAACAGATTTATAAAATCGATACCACCGGTAAATAAGCTGATAAACGGGTTAATCAAATCGGCAACCATCGATTTTACAATCGCGGTAAACGCCGCCCCGATGATGATACCAACAGCCATGTCCATGACATTTCCCTTGGCAATGAAGTCCTTAAATTCTTTTAGCATCATGTCCCTCTTGAAATTGATTTCAGTGCCGGGACTTTACGAAGGCTAACCCCTTTCTGGCAAATGGTTTTGTCCAGATCACCCTGCCGTGCTCAACAATATATTTCTTGTAAGGTGAATTGATTATGGCAATACAAATGCCTACTTTGGCGCGGTAATAGTAATAAACAGGAACTTTTCAAATGGCTGATCTTTCGCAATTCCCCATTACAAAACGCTGGCCTGCCGAACATCCAGACCGCATTCAGTTATACTCGCTGCCGACACCAAACGGCATTAAAGTTTCAGCGGTGTTAGAAGAAATGGGCCTGCCTTACGAGGCGCATCGTGTAAACTTTTCGACAGACGACCAGATGACACCCGAGTTCATTTCTCTTAGTCCAAACAACAAAATTCCGGTGATCCTCGACCCCGACGGTCCTGATGGCAAGCCGATTGCGATTTTCGAAAGCGGGGCGATCCTTCTGTATCTGGCCGATAAAACCGGCAAACTTATGCCCACCGATGCACGTGGAAAATGGGAGGTTACCCAGTGGTTAATGTTCCAGATGGGCGGCGTTGGCCCCATGTTCGGGCAGCTCGGGTTTTTTCACAAATTTGCAGGCGCCGCCTATGAAGACAAACGCCCGCGCGACCGTTATGTAGACGAGGCCACGCGCCTATTTGAAGTCATGGAAGCCCGCCTCGAAAACCGCGAGTATTTCGTCGGGGACGAATACACAATCGCCGACCTTGCTTTATGGCCGTGGGTTCGCAACATCGACGGTTTTTACGATGCCGGAGAACTGGTCGGCACCGACGATTTCCCGAATGTCCGCGAATGGTACAAACGCTGCGAAGCACGTCCCGCTTCGCAGATAGGCATTAAGACGCCTGCACAGGGTTAAAATTCGGGGCGGAAATTACGCGGCAAACATCTAGAGCCGTTTCCGTTTACGACGGTAACTTTCCGCCAAGAACGTATTCCAGCATTTGCACCACCTGCACGGGATGCTCGGCCACGGCCAACGCCGCCGCATCAACTTCCTTCAATGCGTGCTGATGGTCCGGTCCGTGCAAAACGATCAGTGATTTGCCCAGCGCCGAAGCAACACCGGCATCAAACGCCGCGTTCCATTGCTTATATTTATCGCCAAACCGCACAACAACCACATCCGCATCCGCGATCCCCTTGCGGGTACGAATAGCGTTCAACTGCGCGCCCTTACGGTCATGCCAAAACTTGTTTTGCTCTGCCCCCAGAATCGCTACACCGCAATCATCCGATGCATCGTGATCTGTGACAGGCGCGGAAAACTGTACATCGAGGCCAGCCTTCGCCACCCCTTCCATAATCTCTTCGCGCCAGTTCGAGTGGATTTCACCCGATAGATATACTTTCAATGTCATAGCTTATCCTCTCAAAACACCGCCGGTGGCTTTGGTTACTTTGGCAATAACCTGCGCGGAAATCGCGTCGATCTCTTTGTCCGTCAACGTACCGGCCGTCGGCTGGATACGCACCGAAATCGCCACGGATTTCTTGTTGTCGTCCATTTGGAACACGTCGAACAGTTTCACCGCATCAATCAGTTTCTTGTGCGCTCCGTTCGCCGCCTTCAGCAAGGATTCAACCTCGACATCAGCGTCCACGACAAACGCGAAGTCCCGCTCAACCGCTTGGAAATCCGAGATCACCAACGCGGGGCGGGTCTTGGTTTTGGCTTTCGGGAACGGCGCGTTTTCAAGGAACAGGGTGAACGCCACCGCCGGACCTTTTACGCCCATCGCGGCCAACACCTTCGGGTGCAACTCGCCAAACACCGCCAGCGGGTTTTTCGGCCCGAGGCTAAGCACCGCCGAGCGACCCGGATGGAACCAATCGGGCGCATTTCGCATGACCATCAGCCGATCAACAGGCGCGCCCATCGCGGCCAAAGCAGCCTCGGCATCGGCTTTAGCGTCGTATAGATCAACCGCACGCGACGTGCCAAACGCGTTGCGCGGGGCCGTTTGGCCGATCCGCAAACCGCTGGCCAGAATGCTTTGCTCTTCAGGTTCGCCACCGGCGAAACCTTGGCCGACCTCGAACAATGCCAGATCGCTGAACCCGCGCGCCTGATTTTTCGCCGCCGCCAGCAACAGACTTGGCAGCAGGTCTGGGCGCATATGGCTCATCTCGGATGAAATCGGATTGCCCAGTTTTACTGCATCAGAGCCGCCGCCAAACAGTTCCGCCGACTTCTTGTCGATGAAACTATACGTCACGCATTCATTATACCCCAGCGTCGCGATTGTGCGGCGCACCATGCCTTGGCGTTTCTGCATCGGCGTTAGAACCGCCTTCAGAACACCCGTCGATGGTCGCGGCATCGGCACGCCGACCAGCTTGGTCAACGACGCAATCCGCGCGATTTCCTCGATCAAATCGGCCTGCCCGTGAACATCGGGCCGCCAGCTTGGCACGGCAACTTGCAAATCATCGCCGACGACAAACCCGAGGTCCGTCAGAATCCGCACCTGCTCCGCCTCAGGGATATCCATCCCCACCAGCGAGACCACTCGCGCCGGATCAAGCGTATAGGAACGGCTGGTGTCAGGGATCGCACCTGCCACAACCACTTCAGACGCCTCGCCCCCGCACAGGTCCAGCACCAGCTGCGTTGCCATCTCCAAACCTTCACCCGTGAACGCCGGATCAACGCCGCGTTCAAACCTGTATCGCGCATCGGAGTTAATTTTTAGTTTACGGCCAGACATCGCAATCGTGATCGGGTCCCAATAGGCGCTCTCGATGAACACATCGGTTGTCTCCTCGGTACAACCCGAGGCCGCGCCGCCCATGATGCCCGCGATACTCTCGACGCCATTGTCGTCACTAATCGCCATCATGCCAGCGTCCAGCGTGTATTCCTTGTCGTCCAACGCCATCAGCGCCTCGCCGCCCTTGGCGTAATGCACCCGCAGATCACCCGAAACCTTGGCCACATCAAACACGTGCAACGGGCGGTTCCGGTCGTACGTCATGAAGTTGGTGATATCGACCAGCGCCGAGATTGGCCGCAATCCAATCGCCCGCAAGCGGTCCTGTAACCACTGTGGCGAGGGGCCGTTTTTCACGCCGCGCACAACGCGACCAAAGAAAACCGGACAGCCTTTTTCCATCACATCCGCATCAATCGTCACGTTGATCGGGCTTGGGAAACTGCCGGAAACCGCTTCCACAGGCGCAGGTTTCAACGTGCCTAAACCCCGCGCGGCCAAGTCGCGTGCGATGCCACGAACGCCTAGCGCGTCGGGGCGGTTGGGGGTGATTGCGATGTCGATCACAGGGTCGTTGCGGTCGGTGTAATCAATGTATAACACGCCGAGCGGGGCGTCGGAGGGCAGGTCAATAATGCCGTCGTGTTCGTCCGAGACCATCAGCTCGCGTTCGGAACACAGCATGCCGAGGGATTCAACATCGCGGATCACGCCGGCCTTCAGGGTCATGTCGATGCCGGGCACGTAGCTGCCAACGGGGGCGAAAACGCCGACCAAGCCGGTGCGGGCGTTCGGGGCGCCGCACACCACCTGAACCTCGACGGTTTTTCCATCGGGGCCATCGGGATAGGTTTCGACGCGGCACAGACGCAAGCGGTCGGCGTTGGGGTGCTGGACAGCTTCAATTACGCGACAAAGCCGGAACGCGCCGAGCGTATCGGCAGGGTTCTCAACCCCCTCAACCTCCAGACCGAGGTCGGTCAGGGCATAAGTAATCTCGTCGAGCGTAGCCTCGGTATCGAGGTGGGTTTTAAGCCAGGAGAGTGTAAATTTCATAGCGAGTTCTTCCGAGCAATATCAAATATTTTTTCATAGACTGGCGGGACAATTACATTTGTGAACTTCGCAGACAAAGCCGTCACTGTTTTGTCCTTTTCGGTCTTCGCTAATTCTTGAAAATCATCAAATCCACTTCCAGTACGCCAATCCATCTCCGCGT
>ENA-OSCG01000109-OSCG01000109.1-marine-sediment-metagenome-genome-assembly--contig:-NODE-109-length-14337-cov-7.654460_pt1 | contig 14337 bp, 16 predicted proteins | sample MGYA00237880_ERZ529332 | MGnify/ENA primary metagenome ERZ529332 (study PRJEB26373, sample SAMN05710708) | marine sediment metagenome | biome: marine; feature: ocean trench; material: sediment... | reverse complement strand
CGCAACAGGGTCCGATCATGGTGGTTTTCCATGGCCTGGCCCTGCTGTACTTTCTTGTCTTTCAGACCTTTCCATGGTTCAAGCTGGCGCCCAAGGCTATGCCGGTTCAGATTGGTGAGAAGAAGTTGCCCGGCATTTATATCGTCATCGGTCATTACTTGGCCTGGGCCGTGCTGAGTGCCTTCATATTCTGGTTGGCGGGAGTGATTTAGCAATGACAATTGCAAAGAAAGCAGTGGTATGGGGTCTGTTCGCTGCCGGTGGAACCCTGACCGCGTTTATTTATCCGGCCCTGATCGCACTATTTCTCTTGATTGCTATGGGAAATGTGCCGGATGGGCTCCAATATGTGCAAATTCACACATTTGCGGCAAGCTGGATTGGCAAAGTGGCTCTTTTCATCGTACTCTTTCTGTCATTGTGGCATGCAGCACACCGTCTGCGGGTCGTGGCTCACGATTTCGGCATGCGGAAAGACAAGCTGGTTGCCAATACCGTCTACCTGGTCGCTGCTATCGGTACTGTGCTGACGGTTTTTTATTTGTTCTCAATCAGCTAAAGCCAAAGAAACTGTATGAATGAATACTTGAGAGCATTAGCAGAAACCAAAGACCATACAGACCCTGACACCGCCTCACCAGAAGCGGGGCAGGATTCAGTGCAGCCGACTCCGGTGGCAGCACCGCCCATCCCCGATTATTTGCAGGATAATTACTGGTGGGCCTATCTCCACCCAAGGTCCGTGTGGTTCTTTGAGCATGAATGGATCGTTAACCTGATCCTGTGGGGCAATATGAGCAAGCTCACCGACGCGGTGCTGGAAGAAATGTGTCTCCAGCCGCAAAGCCGTGTGCTGCAGGTGGCCTGCGTGTATGGTGATTTCTCGGGCAAGCTGGCATCACACCTGGACGAAACGGAGTCCAGGCTGGGTCTTGTGGATGTTGCGCCCATCCAGCTTCGCAATGCCAGGAAAAAGCTGGAAAAACTGAACAATATCTCCTTTTACCACCAGGATTCCACTGCACTCGGATTTCCCGCTGACAGTTTTGATGAGACGGTTGTGTTTTTCCTGCTGCACGAGCAGCCGCAAGATGCACGCCGTAAGACGATAGCTGAAGTCATTCGTGTCACACGACCGGGCGGCAAGGTCGTTTTTGTTGATTATCACAGGCCGCAGCGACCAAATCCGTTGCGTTACGTAATGAAACCCATCCTGGCCATGCTTGAGCCCTTTGCTCTGGATTTGTGGCGTGAAGACCTGCCGGTTTTCATGCCTGCCAATATCAAGCCGGAACAAATAACTTCAACGTTCTTTTTCGGCGGCCTTTATCAGAAGGTTGTTCTGAACCTCTGACTGGCTACTCGGTGTTGAGCGCATTGAGCTGTGCGGGTGTATCGAGGTCGGAGGCGGCGTTATTCATTGGCACAGGGGTAAGCAAGCGGGAATTGGCAGCAAGAATGCTGTGTGCTCCGCCATCACCTTGTAGATTGCGGAGTGCCGCAAAGCAGGGTGAGGGGAAAATAACCGGCGGACCGCACCAGCCTTCTGTTTCAGCGCAGACGATACGACTCGTATCGGCTTGCCATATTTCAGCCAGTGACTGCAGATCTTCCCGTTTCAGACGCCATTGATCACAAAGCAGGATCATCAAGCCGGCTGCATCTTTGTCAGCCGTGGCGGCACCCACTGCGATGGAGGCACCCATGCCGCCGGCCCAATCCGGGTTGTGAACGCAAACTGCAGAAGTCTTTTGCACGACCTTTTTTACGGCGTTCGCATTGGCACCGGTAACCACGATAATTTCACCGGGTGAGAGTGATTGTGCGTTCTCAATTGCCCGCAGGATGAGTGATTTCCCCTGGTATAACACGAGTTGTTTCGGCTGGCCCAGGCGCCGGCTGGCACCGGCGGCCGGAATCAGAATGCTGAGAGAGGCGTGCCTCATGCACCAGCTCATGTACCGGGGGGCGTCAGTTCGCTTCCCCGGCGCCGGTTCAGGCTGGCATGAATCTCAGCGATGATGGCCAGTGCAATGGACTCAGGCATTTCGGCGCCGATGTCCAGGCCGGCCGGGCCGTGAACATGGAGACTTGCCTGACCCCTGGTGGTATTGATTTCGTCAAGCAAACGGTCGCGTCGTGCGCGGGGGCCCAGAATCCCGATATACGACACCCCGGCCGCAACCACCTGTGACAGGTATTGCCGGTCATGGCCCAGGTTGTGGCTCATTATGATGACTGCATCGATGCGCTTGAGGTTAATGTTTGCAGCCAGTTCATCAGCTTGCAATAGTCGCACATCGCAGGAGTCCGGGAATCTATCCGCGCTGGCAAAACCGGAACGGTGGTCCACCACGGTGCAATCCCAGCCCAGTTCATCGGCCAGTCTGGTCACCGGCACGGCATCTATTCCCGCACCGCATACCAGCAGGGCAGGGGGCGGCATCACGGGGATAAACAGCATTTCCACCTTGCCTTGCTTTGTGGTAATGCTATCGAGCCAGTATCGGCGGGACAGGTCGTGTTTTTCAGGCGGAACGTCGATGTTTTTTATCAGTTCTGCGTCTCCCGTACGGAATCCGCTACCGCAGTCAAACGCAAAGCTTCCTGCCGGGTGATCCGGATCGCTGCTGGTGATGGCGAGTCCCAGCACACCATCCCGGCGTGCCTTCCAGGCGGTTTCCAGTGTGTCCAGAAAACCGAAGCCCTGGTTCCTTTCCAGTCGTTGTAACAGCAGTTGAATAACACCGTCGCAGCCGATGCCGAGGCCCCACACCAGGTCTTCATCGGCTGACAGGTCGTAAGTGATTTTGCGGATTACGCCATCCCTGAAGACCTGTTTCGCGTGGTGCGCCAGGTCCGATTCGAGGCAGCCACCCGAGATCAGACCGCGATGGCTGCCATCGGCGGCGACCAGCATCATTGCCCCGGGTTTACGATAGGTGGAGCCCTCAGTGGCGAATACCGTGCCCAGTATCAGTGCGTCATCCGCACGATGCGCACGGTAAAACTCCAATAATGTGGAAATACCCAAATGCATGCCTGCAGCTTAACAACATGTGTAACTGAATTCGAGATTTGCTGTCTGCAGGCGTTGGGTCGCCGGCGAAACCGTTTCGGTTACACTATCTGTCATTTTGTATTTATAGGTAGCGGGATAAAGCCAATGGCGGGGCAAGCAGATCAACAGCGCAGTAAACACGGCTGGTATGTCTATGTCATCGAGGCCAGCGATGGCTCCTTTTACACCGGCGTGACCACCGATGTAGCGCGCCGCTTCAAAGAACATTGTGGTACAGCTAAAGGCGCAAAATATTTTCGTGGCAGGCAGGCATTGAAAGTTGTGTATACCGAAGTCTTTGCGGATCGCGGCAGTGCTCAGCGACGTGAATCGGAAATCAAACGGCTTTCAAGAGATCGTAAACTGATATTGACCGGGCGGAATAACTGAGGATGGGGTTCTTTGAAAACCGCCTGGGCGCCCATATTGATATGTAACAATCCGTGTGTCGCAGCATTAATAGCTGGTTCAACTGCGCCAAGGCTGAAGAACAGTAACTCATATTAATTTAAAGTACAAGCACTTATACTATGTTTGTAATGTAGAATTACAAATTAATCATGATCGTAGAATCATGACATTTCAAGTAATTAATTTCCTCCTGTAGTTGCGCCGCGCATCTTTTTGTCGTATTCTTGTATTATTACATTAATACACTATTACATTAGTACAATATGAAACAGCATAGCAAGCAGCAAAAGAAGGCGCTCAAGGCAGCAGCCGAATCCTTGTACAGGGCATTTTTATGTCTTGATAAGCCGGGTGAGGTACACCAGTTTCTGGTTGATCTTTGCACACCCGCTGAACTGGAAGCCATCGTTGACCGGTGGTGGACAGCGTCGTTGTTGAAACAAGGCGACAGCTACCGGGATATCAGTAAATTGACTGGTGTCAGTGTTACCACCATTGGTCGTGTGGCCAGGTCTCTGACCATGGGTGAGGGTGGCTACAGGTTGGCATTGGGTCGTGAGAAGGCAGGAAAATCATGCACAGAATAAGAGTGGCGATACAGAAATCCGGCAGGCTCTCAGAACAGTCGCTGGCCTTGTTGCAGAGTTGTGGTCTGCGTTTCGCACGCAGCAAAGACAAGTTGTACTGGTATGGAAAGGATTTCCCGGTTGATTTACTGCTGGTGCGTGACGATGACATACCCCGCATGTTGCTCGACGGGGTTTGTGAACTGGGTATCGTCGGTGAGAATGTTGCCCGGGAGGTGATGCTGGAACGCAACAGCTGCAAAGATTTGACCCGGTTACGCAAGCTTTCATTCGGTGCTTGCCGTTTGTCACTGGCTATACCGGAGGACTCGCCGGTTAAATCAGCAGCTGATCTGGATGGCTGCCGGATTGCTACCTCTTATCCAGCCCTGACCAACGCGCTGCTCGCCGAACGCGGTATCCATGCTGAGACCGTCAAGTTTTCCGGCTCAGTCGAGATCGCGCCGGGACTCGGTATTGCCGATGCCATATCCGACCTTGTATCCACCGGCACAACTTTGCGCGCCAACCACCTGGTCGAATTGGAAGTGTTGTTTGAAAGCACTGCAGCTCTGTATGGGCAGCTGGACAATCTTTCCACTGAAAAACAAACGGTGATTGATCGTCTGCTGGCGCGCCTTGATGGTGTGCTGCTGGCGGCCGAGAGCAAATATGTGATGCTGAATGCACCCCGTGATGCCATTGAGGAGATTACCCGATTACTGCCAGGAGCTGAAAACCCGAGCCTGATGAATCTTGAGGGGGCTCCGGACCGTGTGGCCTTACACGCAGTGTGTCGTGAAGCCGTGTTTTGGGAGCACCTTGAAGCGCTGAAGGCCGCTGGCGCATCAGCTATCCTGGTGCTGCCGGTCGAGAAAATGCTGGAGTAAACAGTGGCCATTCGTATCCCTGAACTGATTGACTGGTCTGCAGCAAACGCGGCGGAGCGTGAAGCCGCATTGCAGCGCCCACCGATGGCCAGCGGCAATCTTCAACAAGTCGTCGGCGAAATTATTTCCCGGGTGCGGGAAGATGGGGATGATGCTCTGCGTGAATTCGGTGAAAAATACGACGGCGTCAGAGTTGAGCAGTTGGAAGTCAATGCCGGGGAATGGGCAGCGGCAGAATCTTTGGTTGAAGCAGACGTTCTACAGGCCATGGACGAGGCCATCGCACGGATCCAGGCCTTTCATATCGCCGGCAAACCTGCCCCGGTCAGCATGGAAACTGCTCCCGGCTTACGTTGTGAGGCTCGCTATTTGCCGATATCGCCCGTAGGCCTGTATGTGCCGGGTGGTTCTGCAGCTTTGATTTCAACTGTGATTATGTTAGCGATTCCAGCCCGCATCGCTGCTTGTGAGCAGGTTATTTTGTGTACCCCGCCGGATCAGCAAGGACGGGTGCCAGCGGCAATCCTGGCTGCAGCCACGCGTTGCGGCATCACGCGGGTGTTCAAGACAGGTGGCGCCCAGGCGATTGCTGCCATGGGGCTGGGCACCGGGAGCATCCCGGCCTGTGCCAAGCTGTTTGGCCCGGGAAATGCCTGGGTTACAGAGGCCAAGCAGCAAATAGCAGCAATGCCCGGCGGCGCTGCCCGCGACATGCCGGCGGGCCCGTCAGAAGTGCTGGTTATTGCGGACAGGGGCGCAGACGCAACCGCAGTTTGTTGGGACCTGCTGTCCCAGGCTGAGCATGGCCCGGATTCGCAGGCCATTGTCATCAGTGACAGCCCGGAACTGCTGAGTGACGTAGAGCGGCTGCTGCCGGTGATGGCTGCAGAGTTGCCGCGCACAGCTATCCTGGCAGAGTCTTTGCAATACCTCGGGCGAATCCTGGTAAAAAGCACCACCGAGGCAGTGGCAATCAGCAACCGTTATGCGCCTGAACACCTGATACTCAATTGCGATGATGCCGATCAGGTGGCTGACCGGGTCACGGCGGCCGGATCGGTTTTTATCGGCCCCTGGACACCGGAGTCTTTGGGTGATTATTGCTCAGGCACCAACCATGTCCTGCCTACCTACGGCTATGCACGTGCTTATAGCGGGCTCTCGGTCAATGATTTTTTGCGCCGTATGACCTTGCAGCGCGCCAGTCCGTCCGGATTGCGTGCCGCCGGGCCATGCGCTGCCGTACTGGCCCGGGCAGAAGGACTGGATGCCCACCGTATGGCGGTGGAATACCGCCTTGATAAACTCGGTGAACAGCAATGATGGACAACAGGTGATGGACATTAATAGTATTGCACGGCCGGAAATTGTTGCCATGAAACCTTATGTCTCGGCACGCAGCAGTGCCGCTGCCGATGGCATCCTGTTAAATGCCAATGAAGCACCGTATCCGCTGGTGGATGGTTCGCAGTGGCAGCGTTTGGCCCTGAATCGCTACCCATCGCCACAACCGGCACAACTAAAGGCCCGCCTGGCGGGCCTGTACGGTGTTGCCGAATCCAATCTGCTGGTTACGCGTGGCAGTGATGAGGGTATTGATCTGCTCACACGGGTTTTTTGCAGGCCGGACCGGGATGCGATTGTCGAATGTTCGCCCTGTTTTGGTATGTATCGCATCGCCGCGACGATTCAGGCTGCGCAGGTGATCGACGTACCCAGGCTGGCCCGCAGCGGGTTTCGGATTGACTTCGCAAACCTGGAACGCGTCATAGCAGAGCAAGCCGGGGTGCGGCTGGTTTTTCTGACCTCACCGAATAACCCCACCGGCGACCTGATTGGGCGAACCGAGCTTAAGCGGGTGCTCAAAGCCTGCGAGGGCAAGGCGCTGCTGGTGTTGGATGAAGCCTATATCGAATTTTGCAGCGCTGAATCTGCCAGCAGCCTGCTGGGCCAATACCCGCAACTGGTGGTGTTGCGCACACTGTCCAAAGCCTGGGCAGCGGCCGGTGTGCGCTGTGGTACGGTGATTGCTGATGCGGCTGTCATCAGCCTGCTACAGAGGGTTATCGCCCCGTATCCGCTGGCGGCCACCGCTATTGATGCCGCCCTGCAAGCCATCTCCGGGGATGCGATCAGCCGGCACCAACAACTGCTGGAAATGGTCAGAGAAGGCAAGCGGGACCTGCTCGAATTCCTGACGAAATGTGACTGGGTCAGGGAGCTTTGGGAGGGTGAAGCCAATTTTGTCCTGTTACGGATTGCTGATGCAGGTGAGATGGTCAACTGGTGTGCCGGGTGCGGAATCCGAATCCGTGATTTCAGCGCGCAACCGCAGCTTGAGGGCTGTGTGCGCCTGACCATCGGTAGTGCGGATGAAATGGCTGTGTTAAAGGCATGCCTGCAGGCTTATGGAGAGCGAACATGAGTAACGCGAAACGTCGCATCCTGTTCCTGGACCGTGACGGAACCCTGATAGCTGAACCGGACGATTTCCAGATTGACAGCCTGGAAAAACTGGAGCTGACCAAGGCTGTGATACCGGCCCTGTTGAAGCTCAAAACAGCTGGTTATGAATTTGTAATTGTCAGTAACCAGGACGGCCTGGGTACTGCCTCCAATCCCACCGAAGACTTCCAGATAACGCACGACAAGATGTTGTCGCTGTTTGCCTCACAGGGAATAGACTTTGCTGCGCAACACATCGACCCGCACTTTGAGAACGACCATTCACCCAACCGCAAACCGGCTATCGGCATGTTGCTGGAGTATCTGCAATCAGGTGACCTGGATTTTGCGGACAGCTGGGTGATTGGCGACCGTGAAACCGACATGCAACTGGCAGAGAATATGGGTATCGGCGGCATCCTTTACGGGCCGGATGGCCGTGCCTGGGAGGAGATCGCGCACCAACTCTGCACGCGGCCAAGGCGGGCCACGGTGCAGCGCGATACCAATGAAACTCAAGTCAGGGTAGAGGTGGACCTGGATGCCAGTGGCGGTAATGAGATCAGCACCGGGATTGGTTTCTTTGACCATATGCTCGATCAGATTGCGACCCATGGAGGTTTTCGGCTGCTGCTGGATTGCAAGGGTGATCTTGAAATCGACGAGCACCACAGTGTGGAAGACTGTGCGCTGGCCCTCGGGCAGGCCCTGGACGAGGCCCTGAGCGATCGTCGCGGTATCGGCCGCTATGGTTTTGTGCTGCCCATGGACGAATCGCTGGCTGAGGTCGCAATCGACCTTTCCGGTCGCCCGGCATTTGAATTTGACGCTGACTTCCCGCGCGCTAAGGTCGGCGGTATGTCGACCGAAATGGTGCGTCACTTTTTCGCCTCTTTGAGCCAGTCATTGCGCTGTGCTTTGCACCTGAAGGTGCGTGGTGAGAATACCCATCACATGGTTGAAGGCCTGTTCAAAGGAGTCGGCCGCGCACTCCGCCCGGCACTGGCCAGGCAGGGAACAGACCTGCCCAGCACCAAGGGTGTACTAGTGTAGTGTCTATTACATGACAGTGGCAATCATCGACAGTGGCGGCGCCAATATCAGCTCTGTCGTGCATGCCCTCAGACGTTTGGGAAGCGAGCCGGTGTTTACCGCAGATGCCGGCACCATACGCTCGGCCGAACGGGTTATATTGCCGGGCGTCGGTGCTGCGGGTGCGGCGATGGCGCGCTTACGCGAGTTGGACCTGGTTGAATGCATTCGGGAACTAAAGCAACCGGTCCTCGGTATTTGCCTTGGCATGCAGCTGCTGTTTGATAAGTCGAATGAGGACGGGGTTGAATGCCTGGGCATCATACCCGGCAATTTGGAAAAACTGGAGCCTTCAGAGGGCGTACGCATTCCCCACATGGGATGGAATACGACCACGACTGTGCGCGAACATCCGTTACTCAGCGGCCTTTCCGAACTACCCTGGTTCTACTTTGTACACAGTTATCGTGCGCCCATTGGAGACAGCACGCTTGCTACCTGTACACATGGCGAGTCTTTTGCTGCCATTGTGCAGCAGGATAATTTTCTTGGCACACAGTTTCACCCCGAACGATCAGCCAGGCACGGGGCGAAACTCCTCGCCAATTTCCTCGAGTTACCATGCAACTGATACCAGCAATTGATCTGTTGGATGGACTCTGTGTGCGATTGTTGCACGGAGACTTCGGGCAGAGCACCCATTACCCCGTTAAGCCTGAGGCGTTGGCACAGAGCTACGCAGATGCAGGCGCCAAATGGCTGCATGTGGTGGATCTTGCTGCATCCAGGGACGGTACCGCGGCGGATACATCTGCCTTGTTCAAATTGCTGGGCGAGGCTCCGCAATCGGTGCAAACCGGTGGGGGTGTCCGCAGTGGAGAAGACATTTCCGAGCGGCTGGCTGCGGGCGCTGCGCGGGTAGTCATTGGCAGCCTGTGTGTTACCGATACGCCGGGAATGATCGGCTGGCTGGACCAGTTCGGTGCAGAAAATCTGGTTGCTGCGCTGGACATCAACAAAGATAAACAAGGCGTGCTGTGGCCCCGAACTCACGGCTGGACCCGCCAGGGCGATAAGGATTTGTGGCAGTTACTGGACGAGCTGGCAGCAGGCGGATTGCGTCACCTTTTGTGTACCGACATCAGCAGGGACGGGGCGCTCAACGGCCCCAACCTGGACTTGTACACTGAAATCACGCGCCGCTATCCGGGCTTGAAACTGCAAGCTTCCGGCGGTGTCAGCAGCCTTGCTGACCTGCAGCAACTCAAGCCCACAGGTGCGGATGCAGTGATCACCGGCAAAGCACTACTGGATAAGCGCTTTAGCGTGGCTGAGGCTTTGGATATTTTACGATGAACACGAATTTGGCACGGCGTATCATTCCCTGTCTTGATGTGCGCGATGGGCTGGTAGTCAAAGGCGTCCAATTCCGCAATCACCGTGTGATGGGCGATATTATTGAACTGGCTACCCGTTACAGCGCCGAGGGTGCGGATGAACTGGTGTTTTACGATATCACCGCCAGCCCCGAAGGACGTTGCGTGGATAGCGACTGGGTCTCGCGGGTAGCAGAAGTCATCGATATCCCGTTTTGTGTGGCCGGCGGTATACGTTCGGTTGAAGACGCGCGCAAGGTGTTGCAACGCGGCGCCGACAAGATTTCCATCAACACGCCGGCAGTGCAGCGGCCGGAATTAATCGATGAACTGGTAGCAGCCTTTGGCAGCCAGTGCGTGGTGGTTGGAATTGATTCGGTACGCTGCGATGGACAATGGGTAACCCGGCAGATGACCGGTATCCCCGATCAAATGCAACAGACCGGTCGTGCAACACTAGACTGGGTAGAAGAAGTAACCCAACGCGGTGCCGGGGAAATCGTGCTCAATTGCATGGGCAGCGACGGCACCCAGCGGGGCTTTGATATTGTGCAGCTAAAAGCTGCAAGAAAACTGACCTCCGTACCGCTCATTGCTTCCGGCGGAGCGGGCACGGCCGGCCATTTTGCCGACGTTTTCAAACAGGCGGATGTGGACGGCGCACTTGCAGCCACCATTTTTCACAACAACAAGGTGCCCATACCCGCTTTGAAACAAATGTTATATGCGGCTGGCATTGGAGTGAGATTATGAGGTTTGATTCTCTGGCATGGGAAAAGATGGGTTCGTTAATCCCCGCGATTGTGCAGGATGCCTTCGACGGGCGGGTCCTGATGCTGGGCTATATGAACAAACAGGCCCTGGACACCACGCTCGACACTGGCAGGGTTACTTTTTGGAGCCGCAGCCGTGAATGCCTGTGGACCAAGGGAGAAACCTCGGGAAACACGCTTGAGCTGGTAGAGGTCCACATGGACTGTGATGGCGATTGCCTGCTGATACGCGCCCGCCCGGAGGGCCCCACTTGCCACCTGGGCACCGATACCTGTTTTGACGGGGACGCTAAAACAGCGCCGGAACTCGCTTTTCTTGCCGAGTTAGAGCGCGTCATTACACAGCGTAACGATGAGCGCCCTGAAGGCAGTTACACGACAACACTGCTTGAATCCGGCGTCAAACGCATCGCCCAAAAGGTTGGTGAAGAGGCTGTTGAAACAGCGCTGGCAGCCGTTGCAGGTGATGATGAAGAACTATTAAACGAGTCAGCCGACCTCATCTACCACTTGCTGGTGCTGTTGCGCAGCCGGAAACTGGAGTTGGGATCATTGCTCGGGGTACTCAGGCGAAGACACGGATAGCAGTCTGTCTGATTTTTATCATCATGTTCACCAAAGCCATAGTCAGAACCCCATGCCGGGCGATGGTGGATGGGATAAGCCGCGCCGGTCTCGGCACGCCTGATTACCGAAAGGCGCTTGCTCAACATGCAGACTATATCGAAGCTCTGAAAGAATGCGGCCTGCAAGTTACGGTATTGCCGGCTGACGAGAATTTCCCTGATTCCACCTTCGTGGAAGATGTGGCATTAATGACACCCCATTGCGCCATCCTCACCAATCCAGCTGTTCCAGCCCGAACCCTGGAGACACAATCGATACTTGTTACGATCCGTGAATTCTATGCAGACATAGAAATAATCGAGGCACCCGGGACGGTAGAAGGCGGTGACATCATGATGGTTGGAGAGCACTTCTATATCGGATTGTCAGAACGCACCAACCCAACAGGCGCTGCACAAATGATTGCCATTTTAGAAAGCTATGGTATGGGGGGTTCAGTGGTGGATTTAACCGGGGTGCTACATCTGAAAACCGGACTGGGGTATCTGGAAAATAATAATCTTCTGGCCTGCGGGGAGTTTCTCAGCAAGCCGGAATTTCAGCGCTACAATCTTTTACAGGTCGATCCGGAAGAAGCGTACGCAGCGAATAGCGTGTGGGTAAATGGAACCGTTCTGACACCCAAAGGCTTCCCAAAAACCAAAATATTAATCGCGTCTGCCGGATACAGGGTTCGCGAGGTAGACGTTTCTGAATTCCAGAAACTCGATGGTGGACTCAGCTGCCTTTCACTCAGGTTCTAAGCGTACAGGCAGATTGTTTTGTCATAATTCTGCGCTGCGAGCATAACGGGTCACATAGCCATTGCCATGATCGATTTCTAGGGGCTTTATATTATATTAAATAACGGTGCAATATGGAGGTAGAGCACAGAGATTTTCTCTATCCCTGACTTGATATAGGTCACGAACAAATCGCAGTGTAGAGAATACAATCAAGCATTATATCTATCGAACAGTCAGTTCGTTATTGGAGTATTTTGTTGAAAAAACATAATGTTATATGTTGGGCCATTCTCAAAAACTCAAACAGGAGTAAAATTCAATGAGTGTGAAACATAAAACAGGGTACGGGGCAACCCTGCTCACTGCGTGCTTGGCTATAGCTGCGACAACAGGAACCGCTTTTGCCGCGAAAGATCCATTCTTGCCTCTCAATGAGGCGGAATTTGAGAAGGCAACTGAGATGTACTTCCAGCGTTGTGCCGGTTGTCATGGTGTATTGCGTAAAGGTGCTACAGGCAAGAGTTTGGAACCTTTGCCAAACGTGGCGAAAAAGGCCAAAGGCACTCTGAAACTTGGAACAAAACGTCTTGCCAGAATCATCAAGCTGGGTACTGAAGGCGGCATGAACAACTTCGATGATATCTATAATGATGAAGAAATAGACCTGTTGGCCAGGTTTATTCAGATGGAACCACCAATTCCACCTGAGATGTCTTTGGCACTGATGAAAGAGCGCCACAAAGTATACATAGCGCCTGCCGACTATCCAACGAAACCATTGCATGGTCGCAACTGGAAAAACTTTTTCGTAGTAATCGAGCGGGATGCTGGCCAGGTCGCCATTATTGACGGTGACAAGCACGAAATTGTTGACCATATCGATACCGGTTATGCGGTACACGTGATCAAAACAACTGAACACCATAGCAATGAAACACCTGTAAACGGTGTGGCTGGTCGTTTCTGGTATACGCAGGGACGTGATGGCAAAATGACCAAGATCGACCTCTGGCAAAAGCCTGGCAGTATGTTGGTGGCTGAAACACAGATGGCCTATGACGCACGCGATGTTGCGATATCCGGCGATGGTAAGTATGTCATTGGTGGCGGCTACTGGCCTCCTCATTTTGTGATTCTTGATGCCATAACCATGGAGCCGCTCAAGGTTGTTTCTACCCGCGGTGTCAATGTTGATGGTGTGTATGTTAACGAGGCACGTGTTGCTGCGATCTACACCACGCCCAACCAGTCTACTTTCTGGGTTGCCGTGAAGGAGCTGGGCCAGATGTGGCAAGTGAACTACACTGATCTGGATAACCTGAAAATCACCATGGTCAACAGTGCCAAATACCTTCACGATGGGTTTTTCGACCCGACTGGTCGTTACTTTCAGATTGCGGCCAATGCTTCCAACAAGATGGTAATCGTCGATTCCAGAACCGGCAAGCTTGAGGCGATGATTGATACTGACAAGAAACCACATCCTGGTCCGGGTGCTAACTGGCTTGATCCCAATTGTGGTCCGGTTGGTGGTACCGCCCATCTGGGTGTCGGCAAAGTTACTGTCTGGGGTAACGATCCTGTTGGTTACAAGGATAATGCCTGGAAAATCTGCTACGAAGTTGACACCGATGGTCCTGGATTATTTATCCGCACACATCCGGACTCTGACTACGTTTGGGTCGACCAGACCTTGCACCCTGAGCCTGAAATACAGCAGAGCATCAAAGTGATTGCGAAGACTACAGGCAAGGTCGTCAAGACCATCCGGGTTACCACGGATGAAGGTAAGGTTGCTGTTCACTTTGAGTTCAATGCTGATGGCTCCGAGGTCTGGGTTTCAGTATGGAATCGCACGGATTCTAAAAACCCCACAGGAGAAATCGTAATCTATGATGCCAGGACGCTTGAAGAGAAAGCACGTATCAAAGGTTTGACGACACCGACGGGTAAATTCAATGTTCATAACCGCACGCACCATGTAACTTAGCATAATTATTGGCTATATCCGTTATGCGGTAAATAGACAGGGCAGACATACTTTGTGTCTGCCCTTTTTAATCCAGGGTTGCTCATCATTTGCGGTGTTCCCCTGACAATTAATTCAGGAAATATTAACAATGGCGATCAAAAAATTCATATCCGGCCTGATGTCACGCAAAATTCTGTTTAGTGCTACAGTGGGTGCTACCTGTTCCGATTGTCATAAGGGTATTGTGCATACCAAAGTGCATCACCAGTTGACTGATGAAGAACGTGAAGAATTGTCGAAGCCGAATCCGGACAACCTGCGTCCGATTCCTCCGCAGTGGCAGGCTTATATAGATTCTAAAAAGAAACGCGTTAAGAAAAAGGCTAGTACTGTTAGGCCTGCAACTGTTGAACCAAATGCTGTGCCAGCAGTTAAAATACCGGTAGCTTCAGAAGCCAA
>ENA-OSCG01000108-OSCG01000108.1-marine-sediment-metagenome-genome-assembly--contig:-NODE-108-length-14375-cov-7.319413_pt1 | contig 14375 bp, 14 predicted proteins | sample MGYA00237880_ERZ529332 | MGnify/ENA primary metagenome ERZ529332 (study PRJEB26373, sample SAMN05710708) | marine sediment metagenome | biome: marine; feature: ocean trench; material: sediment... | reverse complement strand
TCGCTCGGCTGTCGTTATTTTCGTGAAATCTTCTGTTCCACCGGATACGCCGCTTCGAATCGCGCTTGCAAGGTCAGCACAAACAGCGCCACTGCGCCTATCTGATGGATGATCGCGATGTTCATAGGTGCGGCGTAGATCACCGTCACGATCCCCAGAACCATCTGCCCGATCATCATCACCATCATCCAGTTGAACCGTAGCCGCACACCTGCCATCGCGCTGGAACGACTGCGCCACCACGCAAAAGCACCAAGTAGAAACGCCAGATACCCAAGTAAACGGTGATTGAACTGCACCAACGCCGGGTTCTCGAAGAAATTCGTCCATATCGGTTCATAATCAAAACTTTCAGACGGCAGGAATTCCCCGGCCATACTCGGCCATGTCGGAAAACTGCGCCCTGCGTCAATACCCGCCACTAGCGCGCCGAGTAATATCTGCACGAACAGCACAATAATCAACATTGTTCCCAGTGTCATAAGCCCGGTTTCGCGTCGACGGCGCGCCTGTAACAACGCGCCACTCTCGCGGCGAAGTTCAAACACGAACCACGCGATCAACCCTAGAATAAAGAACGCCAGCCCCAGATGGATTGCTAACCGATACGAGGCCACATCGACCATCCGCCCCTGCAACCCGCTGGAAACCATCCACCAACCGACAGCACCTTGCAGTCCACCTAGTGCTCCGACGATAACCAGCTTTCCGGTCCAGCCCTTGGGGATCTGCCGCCGCACGGCAAACCACACAAAACCGACAAACCAGACCAGACCGATAAACCGCCCGAGCAAACGATGCCCCCACTCCCACCAGAAAATCCCTTTGAACTCGGACATCGACATTCCGACGTTCTGCAACATATATTCGGGAGTGGCTTTATACTTGTCGAACGCGATCATCCACGCCGCCTCGCCCAATGGCGGGATAGCACCCGTCACCGGTTTCCACTCTGTAATTGACAACCCACTGTCGGTCAGCCGCGTCATGCCACCCACCACAATTATTGCCATAACCAATGAAAACAGCACCATCAGCCAAACCGCAATGCCCCGCCGCGCAGATTTTCGCGCAGGCTTGGGTGTCGGCGTATCGACCTTCTTGCCGCTCACATCTTCAAAAATACTGCGTGCCATCTTAATTCCTCGTTAGTCTTTATAGGTCGTCTTTGGCCCCTTGGTCGCCAACGCCTTGAATATTCCGTGCAGTGTTCGCACGTCTGCATCTGTAAGTGGTAACCGTGAAAGCATATTCCAGATGTTCTCCACCATTGAAACACGTTTTTGTTCTGGCCAGAAGAACCCGATCTTGTCCAAGCGCTCCTCCAGCTTCTCGCTTAATCGTTGTACTTCAATCGCCTCGGCAAAGCGCGTTCCGGCCATCGCCGTTACCTCGGCAGGCATCTCGTCCATCTGACGGCGCCATTCATACGCCGTTAATAAAACGCATTGCGCCAAATTCAAAGACGCAAACGCCGGATTAACCGGAATGGAGATCAGCGCATTTGCGTGCACAATATCCTCATTCTGCAATCCCGCCCGCTCTGGCCCGAACAACACACCAACCTTCTGACCTTGCGAAATCAATTCCCGCGCATGCGCCATCGCGCGCTCCGGTGTCATCACCGCCTTGGTCAAATCGCGGCTCCGCGCCGTTGTGGCAAAGACAAAGTTCAAATCGGCCACTGCTTCCGCCGTCGTCTCGGTCACCTTCACCATATCCAGCACCCGCCCCGCCCCCGAGGCCATGGCGATTGCCTTCTGGTTTGGCCACCCGTCGCGCGGCTTCACCAAACGCATCCGGTCCAGCCCGAAGTTCCACATCGCCCGCGCAGCGCCACCAATGTTCTCGCCCATCTGCGGGTTCACCAGAATGAACGCAGGTGTCGGCCCCTGCCAACCCTCCCCCTTCGCGTGATCTGTACCAGACATATGCTTTTCCTTTTTACCTGCGCGCGTGATACGATGCCCTGAACCCATATGCAAACGGAGATGCCCATGGCTTACGACGAAGGACACGCCCAAATTCTGCGCGACCTGTTGGCGCATACGGATGGGATCACCGAAAAGAAAATGTTTGGCGGACTGTGCTTCCTGCAAAACGGCAATATGCTGTGCGGGGCGCATTCCGACGGTGGTATGTTTCGCGTCGGCAAAGAGAACGAGGAAGCCGCGCTAACCCTTAACGGTGTTGCCCCGCTTTCGTTCACAGGTCGCAAGATGGGCGGGTTGGTTGATATTTCCGAAAGTACGCTGGAGGACGAAGATGCCCTATTATCTCTGCTGCGCCTTGCTGATACGTTTGTTGGAAAGATGCCGTCCAAGTAAAGTATACAACCGTATACATAGCTTCCCTTTTCCGCATAAATGCGCTAAACACCGCCCAACACCGAATCCACTGAAGGAAAACCCATGACCAAGATCAAAGTCGAAAACCCGATTGTCGAGCTAGACGGAGACGAGATGACCCGCATCATCTGGCACTTCATCAAAGACAAACTTATCCTGCCGTATCTTGATCTGGACATCAAATACTATGATCTGGGCATGGAATCGCGCGATGAAACGGACGACCAGATCACGATCGACGCCGCACACGCCATCCAGAAATACGGCGTTGGCATCAAATGCGCGACCATCACCCCCGATGAAGCCCGCGTTGAGGAATTCGGCCTGAAGGAAATGTGGCGCTCGCCGAACGGTACCATCCGCAATATTCTGGGCGGCACGATTTTCCGCGCTCCGATTATCTGCGAAAACGTTCCGCGTCTGGTTCCGGGCTGGACCAAACCCATCGTTATTGGCCGTCACGCCTTTGGCGACCAGTATAAAGCGACAGATTTCCGTTTTCCCGGCCCCGGCCAGCTGACCATGAAATTCGTTGGGGATGATGGCGCAGTGATCGAAAAAGTCATTTACGACGCGCCTTCAGCCGGTGTGGCCATGGGTATGTATAACCGCGATGATTCCATCCGCGATTTCGCCCGTGCCTCGCTGAACTACGGTTTGAAAATGGGCTGGCCTGTGTATTTGTCGACCAAAAACACAATCTTGAAAGTTTACGACGGTCGCTTCAAAGACCTGTTTCAGGAAATTTTCGACGCAGATTTTGCCGATAAATTCGCCGAGGCCGGCATCACCTACGAACATCGCCTGATCGACGACATGGTTGCTGCCGCGATGAAATGGTCTGGCGGGTTTGTGTGGGCCTGTAAAAACTACGACGGCGACGTGCAATCCGATACCGTCGCGCAGGGCTTCGGCTCGCTTGGCCTGATGACCTCGATTTTGATGACACCGGACGGTAAAGTTGTCGAGGCCGAGGCCGCCCACGGCACCGTCACGCGCCACTATCGACAGCACCAGAAAGGCGAGGCAACCTCGACCAACTCCATCGCCTCCATCTTTGCATGGACCGGCGGCCTGAAGCACCGCGCCAAGCTCGACGATAATGCAGATCTGATGAATTTCTGCGAAACACTGGAAAAAGTCACCGTCGATACGGTCGAGTCCGGCGACATGACCAAAGACCTCGCGCTGCTGGTTGGGCCGGACCAGAAATGGCTGACCACCGAAGGATTTTTGGAGAAAATCGACGAGAACCTGAACAAAGCGCTGGCGTAACCTCGCAGCACAGCATTAAATGAGGGGCGGCCAGCGCGGTCGCCCTTTTTTGTTCGAGGAACCCATGCCCGTCTACTATATATATCTGATAATTGCCGTCGTCACCGAAACCATCGGCATCGCGGCCCTGCAAGCTTCAGGGCAATTCACGCGATTATGGCCGTCAGTCCTGATGATTATTGCCTACGGAATATCGTTCTATTTCCTGTCCTTAACTCTGAAATACATGCCCGTATCCATCGTCTATGCCATCTGGTCAGGCCTTGGCATCGTATTCATCGCCTGCATAGGTTGGCTGGTGCTCAAACAATCTCTAGACTTCGCCGCCATCGCAGGCATGGGCCTGATCATCGCGGGCGTGATCGTCATTAACCTGTTTTCAAGCAGCACGACGCACTAAACGCCCTCAACGATCACCATATCACGGATGGAATTTTTCAGCGCCAGCGGCAAAATCGCCTGATATTCTGGCGAGTTATAAAACGCCTTAGCCGCCGCTACATCAGGCATTTCGATCACAACATGACGATCCGGCCCACTGCCCTCGATCTGCTCGTACGCGCCTGCTTTTACCAGAAATTTGCCGCCGAAACTCTCGGCCATAGCAACCGTCTGCGTGGCATATTCCTTATACGCCTCAGGATTGGTCACCTCGATCCGAACAATAATATATGCCGACATCTATACACCCTCCACAAAAGTATATTCACGATCAGAAGCTTTAATACCATATGACAACGCCTTTTGATACTCAGGCGAGTGATAAAACGTCTTCGCCGTTTCCATATCCTCGAACCGGATAATCACGTTGCGCGCGCGGCCCTTGCCTTCCATATGAACGCAATCGCCGCCTCGCGCCAAAAACGTGCCGCCGTATTTGGCCACCGCCGGCCCAGCAATTTCCGCGTATTTCGCGTATTCTGTCGCATCATTCACGTCGATATGAACCATCGCATAAACAGCCATGTTAACCCTCCAGTAACTTTTTGACGGCCTCGATGGCCTCATCTGCATTTTCTGCACTCGCGCCACCCGCCTGTGCCATGTCAGGACGCCCGCCGCCGCCCTTACCGCCAAGTACCTCGGCGGCCACACGCACGATATCAACGGCGGAAATCTTGTCTGTCAAGTCGTCCGTCACGCCCGCAGCCACAGCGGCACGTCCGCCTGTGTCCGCAATCAACAGAATAACACCCGACCCAATCCGCGTCTTGTGTTCGTCAATAAACCCGCGCAAATCTTTGCCTGAGACGTCCTTAAGCACCTGTGCCAAAAACGGTTTTCCGCCGACACTCACCGCACTAACCTGCGCCTGCCCACTACCAGCCATCGCCAGTTGCTTGCGTAAATTGTCCAGCTCGTTCTGCATGGCTTTACGCTCATTCAACAGCACCTTGACCCGTTCCGGCAACAGCTCCGGCGTGGTTTTCAACACACCCGCAGCCGCATTCAACGCATTTTCGCGTTTGGAAATATAGGCCAGCGCGCCCAAACCTGTCAGCGCTTCGATCCGGCGAACACCACTGGCCGAGGCCCCCTCGGACACCAGTTTAAAGACGCCAATATCACCCAAATGTTTCACATGCGTACCGCCACAAAGCTCTAGCGAGTAGGTGTTTTTGCCCAGCCCCTTGCCGCTACCATCCTCAATACCCATCGAGACAACCCGAACCTCGTCACCATATTTCTCGCCAAACAGCGCCTGCGCACCCATTTCGCGCGCCTCGTCCGGCGTCATAATCCGTGTGGAAACCGCCGCGTTCTGGCGAATATAGGTGTTCACCTCGGCCTCGACGGTCGCCAATTCATCAGCCGTCATGGCTTTTTGATGACTAAAATCAAACCGCAACCGATCCGCCGCATTCAGAGACCCGCGCTGCGCCACATGCGTTCCAAGCGTGTTTCTTAACGCCTCGTTAAGAAGGTGGGTTGCCGAGTGGTTCGCCCGTATCGCCCCGCGCCTTACCGGATCAACCTTCAACTCAGCCGCGACACCAACCGTTAACGTGCCTTCCAGAATGGTCGTCATATGCACAAAAACGCCGGCCTTTTTCTTCACATCCGTGATTTTGGCCCGCACGCCGTCCGCCAGCAGCACCCCGCTGTCGCCAACCTGCCCGCCTGATTCCGCGTAAAACGGTGTCTGGTTCAGCACGACCTGAACACTTTCACCAGCCGCAGCGCTGTCCACCAACGCGCCGTCCTTAACGATCGCCAGAACCTGTCCCTCGGCCTGCTCATCTGTGTAACCGATAAATTCCGTCACCCCGTTTTTGTCGGCCACATCAAACCAAACGATCTCATCCGCCGCTTCGCCAGACCCGCTCCACGCCGCCCGCGCTTTGGTTTTTTGCGCAGCCATCGCCGTATCAAAGCCATCGGTGTCAACCGAAATACCCTTTTCACGCAACGCATCCTGTGTCAAATCCAGTGGGAACCCGTAGGTGTCATATAATTTAAACGCCGTATCCCCCGGCAAAGCCGCGCCCTCGGGCAGGCCTTCAAGTTCCGCGTCCAACAATTTCAGGCCACGGTCCAGCGTGGTTTTGAAGCGCGTTTCCTCGTGAAACAACGTCTCTTCAATCCGGCTTTGCGCGTGCGTCAGTTCAGGAAACGCCTGCCCCATCTGCGCCACCAACGCGGGCACCAGCGAATGCATCACCGGATCCTTGGCGCCCAACAAATGCGCATGTCGCATGGCACGGCGCATAATCCGTCGCAAAACATAGCCACGCCCCTCGTTCGAGGGCAAAACCCCGTCCGCAATCAGAAACGAGGTCGAGCGCAAATGGTCCGCAATCACACGGTGGTGCATTTTTCCGTCACCATCGGGATCAGAACTTGTCGCATGTGCGGACGCCTCGATTAAATCGCGCATCAGGTCGGTGTCGTAATTGTCATGCTTGCCCTGCAACAAGGCGCCCAGACGCTCCAACCCCATACCTGTATCAATCGAGGGTTTAGGCAGTTCATCCCGATCGCCATTTTCCTGCTGTTCGTATTGCATGAAAACAAGGTTCCAAAGTTCGATAAACCGGTCCCCGTCTTCATCCGCAGAACCCGGAGGGCCGCCCCAGATTTTATCGCCGTGATCGTAGAAAATCTCTGTGCATGGCCCGCACGGCCCCGTTGCCCCCATCGACCAGAAGTTGTCATCCGTCGGAATACGGATAATTTTGTCGTCGCTCAGCCCCGCATATTTTTTCCAGATCGCCGCCGCATCATCGTCAGTGTGGTAAACCGTCACCAACAACTTGTCCTTGTCCAACCCGTAATCCTTGGTCAACAAATCCCAAGCATAAGCGATCGCTTCTTCCTTGAAGTAATCGCCAAAACTAAAGTTCCCCAGCATCTCGAAAAACGTATGATGCCGCGCGGTGTAACCCACGTTGTCCAGATCATTGTGCTTGCCACCCGCGCGCACACATTTTTGACTGCTCACCGCGCGCGTATAGTCGCGTTTCTCAAGCCCCGTGAAAACGTTTTTGAATTGCACCATGCCCGCGTCGGTAAACATTAACGTCGGGTCGTTACGCGGAACCAACGGCGAGCTTTCCACAACCGTATGCCCGTTCGCCTCGAAACTATCGAGAAAAGTGCTGCGAATATCGTTCAAACTGGCCATGACGGTGTCCCTTTATTTTATGTTAAAAAAGGGTGTATCGTGCGGAGGTATGACTGTCCACAGGTCGCGTACGAAATCGAGCCGCTCTCTTGTCGAAAGCAGCTCGAAAAAATCGTTACTGTTTACAAATCAATCTTCCAGAACTTCCGTGTTCCGGTTCGCGCCGATATCGAAATCCAGACCATGCGCGGCCCTGATTTTATCCTCGATTTCCAGCGCCATTTCGGGATGTTCCTTCAGGAAGTTTTTGGCATTTTCGCGCCCCTGCCCTATCCGCTCATCCCCGTAACTGAACCACGAACCCGCCTTGTCCACCAGACCGAGTTTAACCCCGAGATCAATCAGCTCACCACGTTTGGAAATGCCTTCCCCAAACATAATGTCGAATTCCACCTGCTTGAACGGTGCAGCAACCTTGTTTTTCACTACCTTTACGCGGGTTGCATTGCCAATGATTTCATCACGGTCCTTCAGCGCACCGATGCGGCGAATATCCAGGCGGACCGTGGCGTAGAATTTCAGCGCATTACCGCCCGAAGTTGTCTCCGGTGATCCGAACATAACCCCGATTTTCATACGAATCTGGTTGATAAAGATCACCATGCAGTTCGAGCGGCTGATCGCGCCGGTCAACTTGCGCATGGCTTGCGACATTAGTCGCGCCTGCGCGCCAACCTGATGGTCGCCCATATTCCCCTCAAGCTCCGACTTCGGCGTCAGGGCCGCAACCGAATCCACAACGATGACCGACACCGCGCCGGAGCGCACCAGCGTTTCCGTAATCTCCAACGCCTGCTCGCCCCCGTCAGGTTGCGAGATCAGCAACTCGTCCAGATTAATGCCCAGCTTTTGAGCGTAGGTCGGGTCCAGCGAGTGTTCTGCGTCCACGAACGCACAAATACCGCCCTTTTTCTGCGATTCCGCGATGACATGCAGCGCCAGCGTAGTTTTGCCCGAACTCTCCGGCCCGTAAATCTCGATAATCCGGCCCTGCGGTAAACCACCAATGCCAAGTGCTATATCCAGACCGATGGAGCCAGTCGAGGTCGTCTCGATGTTCATCATGGGGCTATCCTCCCCCAATCGCATAATCGAGCCCTTGCCAAAATTGCGCTCAATCTGGCTGAGGGCTGATTCCAGCGCCTTGTTCTTGTCCATATCGCGTCTCTCGCCCATATCCAGAATATTTTTCGCCAATTTTGCCATTGTCTCGTTCCTTATTTCATATCTTGCCCAGTCGAGCAATCACTGCTTGTGTTCGCCTCTTGTTCTCATACGTCCAACATGCGATCAAAACGAGAACATTACAAGATAAATTTTCACTGGTTACATCTTTCCCTGTTTATGGTTACTGAATGGTTAAGGTTCGGAAAATAAGTTGGATACGCAAAAATGTTGATTTCATTAAGCAAAAAACTGACATTTCTGGCCATGCCAAAAGCCGCCTCGACCAGTATCGAGATGGCCCTGTTCCCCCATTGCGACATCGCCTTCATCAATAACCCACGCGTCAAACACATCCGCTATCGACGCTACAAACGGTTTATCCTTCCCTACATAGACCAATCCGGCTTCGGCCCCCTTGAAACAACCTGCCTGTTTCGCGAGCCGATCGATTGGCTGTTCAGCTGGTATCGGTACCGCACGCGCGACAAAATCAAAGCCAAGCCGCAAAGTACGGCGGATATGACGTTTGACGAATTCGCCTCGCGCTACATGGCCGAAGACGAAATCGTATTCGACATCGGGCGCACATCGTTTTTTGTTATTGATCACGACGGGAAACCGGCGGTCGATCACGTGTTCCGATACGAGAACATGCCCGCATACATCAAATTTCTGGAAGAACGATTCGAAGACAACTTCGACCTTGAACACCTTAACCAATCCCCGAAACGGGAATTCGCCCTGTCTTCGCGGCTTAAAATACAACTGGAAGAATTCTTGGCGCCTGAATACGAGATATACGAATCCGCCCGCACAATCTAAGCCTCTATTTGCTCTTTCACTTTCTGGGTCAGCTCTACCAGAGAAAACGGTTTTGCCAGAAATGCGGCATTGGCGATTTCAGGGTCGCCATCCTGAAACGCATCTTCCGCATAACCCGACACAAAAATAACCTTCGCATCCGGGCGCGATTTCATTGCTTCGCGCACCCATGTCGGGCCATTTTTGCCGGGCATCACCACGTCGGAAACAAAAATATCAAATTCCTCGCCGCTTTCAAGCACATCCAACGCCTCTTCCCCCGAACAGGCCTGTGTCACCGTATAGCCGCGTAGCGCCAGTGCGCGTGCGGCGAAAGCGCGAACCGGAGCTTCGTCTTCCACCAGCAAAACGCGCCCGCGGCCTGTTTGGTCGCCTTCAACAACCTCTACCACGGGGGGGGATTCCTCCTCTTTTACGGGTTCGTCGTTTACCGGCAGGTAGATCAAAAACTGCGTTCCTGCGCCCTCGACACTATCGACAAACACAAACCCGCCGGTCTGTTTGATAATCCCGTAAACCGTGGCGAGCCCCAAGCCCGTCCCCTCTCCGACCTTTTTGGTCGTGAAAAACGGTTCGAAAATCTTTGGCAGCAGGTCCTCGGGAATGCCGACACCTGTGTCCCGCACCTCCACAACCACATAATCGCCGGGGTGAACGACCGCGCGGTCGCGCCGTAATTCCTTGTGTAATGTCACGTTTCGGGTCCGAATAACCACCGTTCCGCCGTCCGGCATCGCATCGCGCGCGTTCACGACCAGGTTCATGATCACCTGTTCAAACTGGCGCACGTCCACCCGCACGGGTTTCAAATTCACGCCGTGTTCCGTGTGCAACGCCACCTTTTCGCCCAACAAACGGTTCAACAAATGCGACAGCTCGCACAGCGTGTCATCGAGATTTATCGATTTTGGCCGCAATGTCTGCTTGCGCGAGAACGCCAGCAATTGCCGAATTAACGCCGCCGCCCGTTCCGAGTTCTGCTTGATCTGGTTCATATCTTCATAGTCCGGCGACAATATATCCGTGCGCAGCAGCAGCAAATCTGCATGCCCCATGATCGCCGTTAAGATATTGTTAAAATCATGCGCAATCCCGCCCGCCAGCTGCCCGACAGCCTGCATCTTCTGGCTTTGCACGAACTGCGCCTCCAGCGTTTTCAGCTCTGTGGCGTCACTAAGCACGGCCAGTATAGTTATATTGTCGCCGCGTTTCATCTTGGACATCGTGACCTGAATATACACCTCGACCCCGTCGCGTTTACACCGCGCCATTTCCGGCCGCCCCAGCCCGAAACCCTTCATCGTATCCGCCATGCGATCCCGAATGGAGCGCCCCAGCCCCTCGATAATACTATCCAGCGTGTCCCCCACCAGATCATCGCGCCCGATCAGCACACAAGCCGCCGCATTCACCTGAAGGATTTCACCACGGTTATCTGTATTTATCATCGGGACGGGCAAATCGTCGAACAGGTCACTACCTATATGATCCTCTTTTTCGGCAATGGGTTCCATCGGCATCGCAGCGGGCTTGCGTAATCTGCTGAGGGTCATCAGGAAATAAAACGCCGTACTTCCCAGCGCGAAAGACGTAAGGAAGTAACCCGGAGCGTATTCAAAATACATCGACAGCACCAGCAATTGCGCCAAGGCCAGCACGCCAAGGGCCGCCAAAACGGTTCCCCTGTTTGCATTCAGAGATGGCAGGAAAAGACTGGTTTCTGTATCACTCGACATTCAAACCCCGTTAAAAAGTAGTAATTTGTAACGATAAACGTCACTAAACCACCCTAAGGGTTAACATATAGTTTACAACCTATAATTGTATAGCTTTATTTTCGACGCAACCGCGCGCAGAAAAATCCGTCGCCGCCCTGCACGGGGGTCAGCGAAATATCGCCGTCCAGAACCCAACCATTATTACGCGCCAGAAACGCCGAAACCTGATCGCCATTCTCGACCGACAGGATCGAGCATGTCGCATACGCCATCACCCCACCAAGTTTGACATACTGCGCGGCCTCGTCCAGAATTTGCGCTTGCAGAGCCGTGATTTTGTCAACAAACCCCTGATCAATCCGCCATTTGGCATCCGGATTGCGCCGCCACGCGCCGGTTCCGGTGCAAGGCGCATCAACGACAACCAGATCGCAAACGGGGCTGTTCTGGCGCAAGGCCTCGCTTGACAAAACCTGAACCGTGGCCCCTGCACGCCGCGCACGTTCCGGCAGATCTTTCATGCGCCGCGCGTTGGCATCATGCGCCAGCAGCACACCTTTGCCGTCCATATCTGCCGCCAAAGCCAGCGTTTTGCCGCCGCCGCCTGCGCAATAATCCAGCACCGTCATACCCGGTTTTGCCCCGCAGAACGTGGCAACCGCTTGGCTGGACACGTCCTGCAATTCCACCAAACCATAATCATACGCCAAACTTCGCGCCAGTTTGCGCGGGTTCTGGGTGATACGCAGCGCGCCTTTGGCCAACGCGTGCGGTTCTGTGAAAATCAAATCCCGCGCCAGCATCCGTTCCGCATCATCAACCGTAGCTTTCAGGCTGTTCACCCGTAAATCCACGGGGGCGCGCTTGGACATCGCCTGCATCACCGCAGGCAGATCGTTCCCCAAAGAGCGCATCAGCTCGGGCAGCAGAAAATCGGGGAAATTCAGTGCAACCGGCAGGGATGCCTCCACCTCGCTAACAAACTGCTCGTCTGGGCGCAGCGGCTCGGGGGCGAACCGCTCGCCGCTAAACAAGGCCGATACATCTTCGCCAGCCTGAAACTGGTGCGCCATGACCAATCCGCGCCCAGACATAACGCCAGCCGCATGTGCCAGCGCGCGTTTCTGCCTTAAACAGTCGAACACCACATCGCGCACCGCGGCGCGATCCTTTGATCCCGCATAGCGGTTCTGGCGCGCCCAACGGGTCAGAGAACGCTCGGCGGGTTCGCCAGCGAGGACATCGTCCAGCAAAGAAATCGCAGCAGAAAGGCGAGCAGAAGGGGTCATGATATTAGCCTAAAACCGCTACCAAAGCAGCGCAATACCAAGGCCGATCCAGCTAATCAGCAAACCGATCAGCCCGACCAAAAACGCATTAAAGCGTTTGCGCACATGGTTGGTTCCCACATGGATAAAGTGGTGGACAATACGCGAGATAACAAAGATCACCGCCCCGATGGCAACTATCCCGTTCGCACTGTCGGTCGCGGCTGCAAACGCCACAACCGCATAGAACAGCACCGGTGTCTCGAACTGGTTGGTGACGTTGTTTTGAAACGGTATAACCGCGTCAGGATAGCCGCGCGTATCAAGCGCCACATCCCCGTATGTAACGTCCTTGTTCACATGACTTGCCACGCGAATTTTGCCCATGCGGACCAAAGCCAGAAACGTCAAGGCGACCTGCACAAACACGCAAATCAGCGCAATTGATAATGCTGTCATCATCCCATCCTGTAGTTGGGGCTTTCGCGGGTAATCTGGACGTCATGCACATGACTTTCCTTCAACCCGGCACCCGTGATTTTCACAAACGTGCAATTGGTGCGCATTTCCGCCACCGTTCCGTTGCCTGTATAGCCCATTGCCGCACGCAATCCACCAACCAATTGATGTAGCGTAGCGCTAGCCGCACCTTTGTAGGGAACCTGACCCTCGACACCTTCAGGCACCAGTTTTTCGACGCTGACTTCTTTCTGGAAATACCGATCGGCCGAACCGCGCGCCATTGCGCCCACCGACCCCATGCCACGATACGATTTGTAACTGCGGCCCTGATAGAGGATCACCTCGCCCGGTGCCTCGTCTGTGCCTGCCAACATAGAGCCGACCATCGCACAGCTCGCGCCTGCCGCAATCGCCTTGGCAAAGTCACCCGACAGCTTGATGCCACCATCCGCAATCACATGATCGCCGGTCTTGGCAGCTTCCTTGGCACAATCCAGAATCGCGGTCATCTGTGGAACGCCCACCCCCGCGACCATCCGCGTGGTGCAAATCGAGCCGGGCCCGATCCCGACCTTGATCGCATCCGCGCCCGCATCCAGCAACGCCCGCGTCGCCGCCGCTGTCGCCACGTTGCCAGCCACCACCTGCACGTCCGAGTTATACGTCTTAACCCGCTCCACCGCTTCGGCCACCGAAATCGAGTGTCCGTGCGCCGTGTCAATCACCACAATATCCGCACCTGAATCCACCAACGCACAGGAGCGCTCGAATCCCGCATCCCCAACGGTCGAGGCCGCCGCAACCCGCAACCGCCCCATCTCGTCCTTGCACGCACTGGGGTTCAGTACCGCTTGTTCAAGGTCCTTCAAGGTCAACAACCCCGTCAGCTCTCCGTGCTCGTTCACCACCAGCAACTTCTCGATCCGCCGCGCCTGCATCAGACTTTTGGCATCCGGCAAATCGACGGGCTCACGCAACATGGCAAGGTTTTCCGAAGACATCATAGTATGCACTGGCGTGGCATCATCGGTAGCAAAACGCATGTCGCGATTGGTCAGAATGCCAACCACCTTGCCGCCTTCAGCCACCACCGGAAATCCGGTTATCTTGTAACGCTCCTGCAAGGCCTTCGCATCGCCCAACGTCTGATCCGCCTGCAACGTAATCGGATTTTCCACCAAACCACTTTCAAACCGTTTAACGGCCCGAACCTGCTGTGCTTGTTCATTTATATCCAGATTGCGGTGGATAACCCCCATACCACCGGCCTGCGCCATGGCAATGGCCATCTTCGTCTCGGTCACCGTATCCATAGCCGAGCTGATAAGCGGGATGTTCATAGCAATGGTCTTCGTCACCTGCGTGCGCGTATCCGCCGTGGTCGGCAACACAATGGACGCGGCTGGAACCAGTAGTACATCATCGAAGGTAAGGGCCTCACGAATTTCCATGGATTGTCTCCTGCATGGGGGTCGCTGTTGGCACGTTCCTATCACATAAAACGCAGAGGAATGAAAGAAGGAAAATCTGGAACGCGACAGGTTAGCCCCACCGCCGAGCGAAGCGAGGCTCGGCCCAACGGGAAGGGTTTTGTTTGGCTTGCCAAACGACAGCCGCGACGGGCGGGAGCACGCCTTGGTTTGGTGTGAAATTCAGTCGGGCACTACCGCCCTTCGGTTGGACTAGGCCT
>ENA-OSCG01000107-OSCG01000107.1-marine-sediment-metagenome-genome-assembly--contig:-NODE-107-length-14462-cov-9.021378_pt1 | contig 14462 bp, 8 predicted proteins | sample MGYA00237880_ERZ529332 | MGnify/ENA primary metagenome ERZ529332 (study PRJEB26373, sample SAMN05710708) | marine sediment metagenome | biome: marine; feature: ocean trench; material: sediment... | reverse complement strand
ATAGGTTAAAAAATACGGACTATTTTCTAAGAACCTCTTAAACACAGCCTTCGATTTGCCAGAAGTATCAGCGAGTCCCTCCTTAAATGCTTGCAACGTTTCCATTAGCAGCAAATCAATTGCCAAAATAGCAAATCCAAACCTTCGTTTATTCGCATCAAGATTTTCTTCAGAAGCTATAAGTAAGTCCACGGGCTCGATATATCTTGAATATAAGCGCGTTTGAAGTGCATCCACCGCTTTTTGCCAGTCATCTTCCACTCCCTGTTGGAGTTGAAGGGAAAGCCATTGTGTCGAGGTAAAATTGGGTGTAATTTCCATATTAAGTTAACTTCTAATCTGAAGTTCCATAGCCTCGAAGCGAGTTAGCCTATACGTTTCAATTACTTAGATTGAAATCCCGGTTCCGCGTTCTGTCTACACTTGAATATTCTTGATCAGTTCAAGTGCGCGCCGCTGTTTGGGGTTCGCTGTGGTGATCACTTCAAAGGTGTGCGCCTCGGGTCCGGCATGGGGCGTGCGACAGGTATTGCGCACAATGGTCGACAGTTCATCCATCAGGGTCGCGAAGCTGTGTGCGGCAGTACCATCCTCCAGCGTTTGGGTTGAGGCTTTGCGCTCAGCAGCGGCGGAGCGCCGCGCGGGTGCGACCGGATCGCGTGTCGCCTTGGCTGCCTGATCGGTATCGGCAAACAACAGTTCACGCCAGGCTTCGCGCAAATGCCACTCGACGTAATAGGCCAGCATGCACACAAAGATATGGGCGCGCACCCGATCAGCCAGGCGATGATGGATCGGGCGAATCCGCAGATCGACGGATTTAAGTATGCGGAAGGCCCGTTCCACCTGGGCCAGGGATTTGTAATGCCGCACGCAGTCAGCGGCGTCCATGCGGGTGGCCGGTACCGAGGTGCGAATGATGTAGATCCCATCCAGCGCCGCTTCGGCATCAATGTTGCGCAGCTTGCGTGCGAAGGCAAAGGCACTATCCTGGATCTCCAGCGTGAAGTGCTTGGCGACCTTGTACTGATTGATCACCTTGCCGACGCGCAGACCGATCTTGTCCTGGCCGCGCAGGCGACCGGCTTGCACCATGGCGCGTACTTTCTCCAGATTCTTCTCGGTGGCCATCAGCAAGTCCTCCCGCTTATGCGCACGTAACGCAGCCAACTGCGGGTTGCGACAGGCCACCAGGCGCTCGCCCGGATAGTCGGGGTGGGTGAACTCAAACAGGTTGCGCTCATCGAACAACCCCAGTTGCAGTTGCCCCTGATCCATCAAGGCGCGAATGGCGCCACTTCTGAGCGCGGTGATCCAGTCGATACCCTGCTGTTCACGCAGCACCTCGATGGCCTTGTGCGTGATCATCCCCCGATCCCCCACCATCACCAACTGTGCGAGACCAAAGTCTTTACGCAGGCGCTCAATCTCCGGCATCAAAGTCTCCGGGTCCGCAGTGTTGCCCGGGTAGACCGACACCGCCACCGGACAGCCGCGCGCATCGGTTAACAAGCCGTAGTTGACCTGTGGCTTGCCCTTCTTGCCATCGCGGCTGTAACCGCGTTGCGCCAACGGGCAGGTCTTACCCTCAAAATAACTCGACGAGAGGTCGTACAGCACCAGAGAGTCCTCGTGCAGATGCCGGGCCGCGAGCTTCTTCTGGATCCGGCCCTGGCCCGCCAGCAGCCAGTCCATCGCCGCGTAGAGTTCATCCTCGGTGGCATCGGTCACCCGGAAGTGTTCCGCCAGCGTGGTGGTGTGCCACCAGCGAGTGGTGGCCAGCTTGGTCTGGGGGGCAATAATCCGGGCGGCGACCATGGCACAGACCAGGTCGCGTTCGCGACTCGGTTTGGAAGCGATCAGCGCGGCAAAGCCCAGCCGCTGCATGGCCCCGGTAACCGCCTGTACCGGCCCATGGCTGCGTGAGCCCAACACCTCGAATGCTGAGGCCAGCGGTACAAAAGTCTCGCCCTGCAGTGAGCGGCGGATGATGTCGATCAGGGAGTCCGGCAAATGGGACAGATTACCCAGCGTCTCGTTTTTGACTTTGCCGTCTTCGCGGTAACTGCGCCGCAGCAGATGGGTGCGATAGACCCGATTTTTGTACTTGCGGGTAGTAGTGACGACGTGAGCTGTACCAGTTCGCTTTGCCATATGCATATACATAACATATTACTTTCAGAATGTCAACATATTTAGTGACTACAAATGGAAGTAAAAAAACCGACAAAACAAGAGAAAACATCAAGAAACACAAGGGATCGACGGGTCGAAGTGGCTTCAGGACGCCAGGAACTTCAGGTTAGAGCCGCTGACCCCGGTGCAGGGTTCTGAATTATCGCCTGATTTTCAAAATTGTCGTAACACATTCCGTCTGACGGACTGCCCGGCGAAAAAAAGGCCGTGAACCTGTGAACTTTTCAAGATTAACCCTGCCATACTGTCAGTCACCCCAAAAGTGTATGATGCAGTGATGAAATATATTTTTCTGGCCATTTTTGTACTGTCAGCAGCACAGCCATTGCAGGCGTCGCTGTCCGATATGTGTGATGCCCAGGATACCTCCCATGCCCGGCATGGTGCTGTGAATGACCTGGATTGCTGTGAGCATGATCCGACAGAATCATCTGATAGCTGTGATCCAATATCGCACTGCGGTACCTGTACAGCAGTCATCGTGGCGGTTAGCACTGACAGAGCCAATGCCGTTTCAGCGGTGAGCTCCGGCCAGTATCTGCCTGCCGCCAGCGCACCCTTAAGCAGATTTAATTCTCCACTTTTCCGCCCTCCCATCGGCTGAGCATAAACGCCCGGCTATTGCGCCAGCATCCAGGATATTGGCGCAATAGACAGACCAGCAAACCAGACTGCTTTTTTGGCAGTTTTCAGATGATTTTTATTTGCTACACTGGCTAATCCAGCCTGTGGTGTTATGGAGAATACGATGTACCAGCCCTTTTCCAATAAGGCTCTCAACCGCATTATTGCGGTAACGCTGCTGTTGTTTTCAGCTGCCGGCGATATTTTTGCCGCCAGCCTCAGCATCGGCGAGGCCGAACGGCTTGCGCTTAAAAATGACTACACGCTGAGGGCAATCAATGCCCGCAGCCAGTCCATGTCAGAGCTTGCCGTGGCAGCTGAAAAGCTGCCGGATCCCCAGCTCAAGCTGGGTTTTGCCAACCTGCCGACCGACACTTTCAAGCTGGGCCAGGAGCCCATGACACAGGCAGTTATCGGTGTGCGGCAAGTGTTCCCGCGCGGCCAAACCCGCGCGCTCAGCAGCGCACGTATCAATGAGTCCGTGGCCCGCAGCGGTGCCGAAGCCGAGGATCGCAAACAGATGGTGGTGCTGGCAGTTCGGCAGGAATATACCCACATTTATCTGCACCGGGAGCGGCAGAAAATCCTGCAACAGTCGCTGGTTGTTTTTGCCGATCTGGCAGAAATAACCCGTGACTACTACGCCACCGGTCGTGCTCACCAACAGGATGTGGTGCAGGCCCAACTGGAATTATCCAAGGTTGAAGAGCGACTGGCCCGCATTCAGCAACAGGAAGAGGAAGCACGTGCCCGGCTGGCGGAATGGATTGGTGCTGACGCCTACCGGGACCTTGATCCACAGTGGCCGCAAATTGCCCAGCCGGCAGCCGCGCAACAAATCGTGGCGGAACTGGTTGAACATCCCCGCATACGTGCATGGCAGCACGAAATCGCCAAAGCCATAACCTCGGAAGAAATAGCACGCCAGGCATATAAACCGGGCTTTGCCGTTGACCTGGCCTACGGTGGTCGTGGCGGCCGGAACCCTGATGGCACTAGCCGTTCCGACATGTTATCGGTTTTTGTCAGCATGGATATTCCATTATTTACTAAAAACCGCCAGGACCGCGTACTTGCGGCCAGTATCGCAGATACGTCTGCCACGCAGTTCGCCCGCGACGATATTTATCGTTCAATGAAAGCCCGGGTAGATCAAAATGCCGCAACACTGGCCCGCGAGCAGGAACGCCTTGGCCTGTACGAAGAATACCTGCTGCCGCAAGCGGCCTTTAACGCCGAAGCAGCTTTTGAAGCCTATCAGGATGCTGTCGACGATCTGACCACCTTGATGCGTGCCCGGATCGGCGAATACGAACTTAAATTGAGCCATGTGGCCTTGCGAGCGGATGAAACCATAACCCGCGCCCGGCTGCTGTATTTACAGGGAGAAACCTCGTGAATTTGATAAGAAAATCGACAGGCAGAGCTATTTTCCCGCTGCTTGTTACTTTAATCGTCGGCCTCGCCGGCGGTGTAATGATCAGTAATTATACTATTCTGGGCCGCAGCACCGACAACAATGCTGACAGCGGCAAACGCACCGAAAAGGAAATTCTTTACTGGATTGCACCCATGGACCCGACCTACCGTCGCGATGAGCCCGGCAAGTCACCCATGGGCATGGACCTGGTGCCGGTGTACGCAGCGGCGGCGGCGGATAGTGATGCTGTACACATCAATCCAGCGGTCGAACAAAGCCTGGGTGTACGCACCAGCATAGCTGAAAGACGCACGCTTTGGCGCAAAGTGGAAGCCACCGGCTACGTCGGCTTTGACGAGTCGCTGGTTAGCCAGATCAACTTACGTACCGAGGGCTGGATCGAGCGCCTGCTGGTCAAAAATGAAGGCGAGCGGGTCAAAAAAGGCCAACTGCTGTTCGAGTTTTATTCACCGCAACTGGTTAACGCGCAAAAAGAATATGTCCAGGCCAAGCGCCGGAGTGATACTCAGATGCTGTCTGCGGCCAAAGAAAAACTGTTGGCGCTGGGTATGGTGCCGGCTGACGTCCGGCAACTGGAAAAAACGTCCAGGGTAAGCAACACAGTGCAGGTACTGGCACCACAGGATGGCACAGTCACCAGTCTGAACGTCAAAGAAGGCGGTTTTGTCAAACCGGCCACCGAGATCATGAGTCTGGCGGACCTTTCCAGCGTGTGGCTGCTGGCTGAGGTTTTTGAATCCCAGGCCGACTGGGTAGCTAAAGGGCAGTCTGCTGAGGCACGCCTGAACTACATGCCTGGCGAAGTCTTCAGTGGCCGGGTTGATTACGTCTATCCGGTACTTGATCCAAAGACCCGCACACTGCAAGTGCGACTTCGCTTTGATAATCCGGACGAACGACTCAAACCCAATATGTATGCCCGTGTAACAATTTTTGGCAAATCCCATCCCGGCGCCCTGAGTATTCCCCGCGAAGCGTTGATCCCGGGCCCGCAAGTAGACCGTGTCGTGATCGCGCTTGGCAAGGGTGCTTATACTGTTTATGAGGTCATGAGTGGCATCGAAAGCGGCGGCTGGGTAGAAATTGTTGCCGGTCTTGAAGTGGGTGACGAGGTGGTTACTTCCGCCCAATTCCTGATTGATTCGGAAGCCAACCTGGCCGGCAGTATCAGGCGTCTCGACGCTTTACGCATGACAGACGATGCAGATAACCGGCAAAAGGTATACGGCAACGGCATTGTTGAAGCGCTGGATTCAGAAACCCGCCGCATCCGCATCAGCCACGGGCCCATCGAAGCCCTGGGCTGGGCTGCCATGACCATGGAATTCGATGTATTACCGGGTGTGAATCTGGCTACCATCAAGATCGGACAAAACATACACTTCTCGTTGGGTCAGTCCGATCTTGGCGACTATGTCATCAATATCATCCATCAACCGGAACCTGCCAGTGCAGATGAAGGCGCCGCAGCAAGCCGGCAGGAGGATGCGTCGTGATCGAAGCCATTATCCGCTGGTCACTGAATAACCGCGTGCTGGTGCTGCTGATGACCGGCATCGTGGTACTCGCGGGCTTGCAGGCCATTGCCACCACACCGATCGATGCCCTGCCCGACCTGTCGGATGTACAGGTGATCATCAAAACCAGCTACCCCGGTCAGGCACCCCAGGTGGTAGAAGACCAGGTCACTTATCCATTGACCACCGCCATGCTGGCAGTGCCCGGTGCCGTCACCGTGCGTGGCTACTCGTTTTTTGGTGATTCCTTTGTATATATCATTTTTGAGGATGGCACTGATCTTTATTGGGCCCGCTCGCGGGTACTGGAGTACCTGAACCAGGTGTCCGGAGATTTGCCACCGTCAGCCAAGCCTGCGCTCGGCCCGGACGCCACCGGCGTCGGCTGGGTTTATGAATATGCTCTCGTCGACCGCAGCGGCGAACACGACCTGTCACAATTACGTAGCATCCAGGACTGGTTCCTGAAATTTGAGTTGCAGATGGTACCCGGCGTTGCGGAAGTCGCTACCATTGGCGGAATGGTTCAACAATACCAGGTGATCATCGATCCGAACGCGCTGCAAGCCTACAACTTTTCCCTGGCCCAGGTGCGCAGTGCGATCCAACGCGGCAACCAGGAGGTCGGCGGCTCGGTGATAGAAATGGGGGAGGCCGAGTACATGGTCCGGGCAACCGGTTACCTGACCTCCATCGCCGACCTCGAAAAAATCCCGCTGGGCATGAACGATAAAGGCACACCGGTGAGACTGGAGGATGTTGCAGATATCCGGCTGGGCCCGCAACTCAGACGAGGCATCGCCGAATTGAACGGTGAAGGTGAGGTCGTGGGTGCTGTTGTCATCATGCGTTTTGGTGAAAATGCCCGAACCACGATCGCAGGCGTCAAGAAAAGGCTGGCCGAACTACAGGACAGCCTGCCTGAAGGCGTTGAGATAGTGGAAACTTACAATCGCTCAGCCCTGATTGACCGCTCGGTCGCTACACTGAAGCTGAAACTGGTGCAGGAATTCCTGGTCGTGGTGCTGGTGTGTCTCGTGTTCCTGTTCCACTTCCGCTCATCTCTGGTGATTATCATCTCACTGCCGGTCGGAATCATCATCGCTTTCCTGGTGATGCGCTTACAGGGCCTGAATGCCAATATTATGTCGCTGGGCGGTATCGCCATTGCGATCGGTGCCATGGTCGATGCTGCCATTGTCATGATCGAAACCGTGCATAAGAAAATGGAGCGTGCCGATTATGACCCGAAGAACCACTGGGATGTCATTAGCGAAGCAGCCTGTGAAGTCGGGCCGCCATTGTTCTTCTCGCTGCTGATCATCACGCTGAGCTTTTTGCCGGTATTTACCCTGCAGGCCCAGGAGGGCCGGATGTTTGCCCCGCTGGCATTCACCAAGACTTACGCCATGGCGGGTGCCGCCATTCTGTCCATTACCCTGGTTCCGGTGTTGATGGGTTACTTCATCCGCGGCAAGATCACGCCGGAGCATAAAAACCCGCTCAACCGCATGATGGTCTGGCTCTACAGGCCATTGATCAATGCCGTCACCCGCCGGCCGTTGCTGGTATTGGCGGCTTCAGCAGTGCTGGTGGTGGTCGGTATGTGGCCGGCCACCCAACTGGGTTCGGAATTCATGCCCGACCTGAACGAGGGCGATATCATGTATATGCCGACCACCTTCCCTGGCATATCGATCGGCAAAGCCCAGCAGTTGTTGCAACAAATGGACAAACTGATCATGTCGGTGCCAGAGGTTAAGACCGCGTTTGGCAAGATCGGCCGGGCTGAAACAGCCACCGATCCCGCACCGCTGACAATGATTGAAACCATCATCCAACTCAAACCCGAATCTGAGTGGCGGGCCGGTGTCACCATCGACAGCATCAAGGACGAACTGGACCAGCGACTGCAGCTACCCGGGGTAACCAACGCCTGGGTGTGGCCGATCAAAACCCGTATTGACATGCTGGCCACCGGCATCAAGACACCTGTGGGCATCAAGATTGGCGGTGCCGACCTGGCAATCATTCAATCCATCGGCAAGGAGATTGAGAAGGTTTTGCTGGGCGTGCCCGGCACCACTTCAGCCTATGCCGAGCGGGTTGCCGGCGGGCGTTATGTCATCGTGGATATCAACCGCGAAGCAGCGTCCCGTTACGGACTCAATATAGATGATGTCCAGGACGTGGTCAGAACTGCCATTGGCGGCATGAATGTCACCGAAACCGTTGAAGGCCTTGAACGCTACCCGGTGAATATACGTTACCCGCGCTATATGCGCGAATCGCTGGGACAGTTAAAACAACTGCCAATCGTCACACCTTCCGGCCAGCACATTACGTTGCAAGCCGTGGCTGAGCTGCGCATTGAAGATGGCCCGCCGATGATCAAGAGTGAAAATGCCCGCTTGAATGGCTGGGTTTACGTGGACATCAAGGGTGTGGATCTCGGCACTTACGTAGCCGCAGCGCGTAAAGCGGTTGCAGATCAGGTCGATTTGCCGGCAGGCTATTCCATTACCTGGTCCGGACAGTATGAATACATGGAACGTGCCAAGGAGCATCTGGCCATCGTGATTCCGATAACCATCATCACCATTATGCTGCTGCTGTTCCTCAACTTCAGAAATGTGACCGAAGTACTGATTATCCTCGGCACATTGCCAATGGCAACGATCGGTGGCCTCTGGCTGCTGTATCTGCTGGACTACAATATGTCAGTCGCCGTCGGTGTCGGCTTTATCGCCCTGATGGGCGTTGCGGTGGAAATCGGTGTGGTCATGCTGGTGTACCTGAAGCAGGCCATGAAAAATAACCAGCTTGCAGCAGAAAAAGCGGGTAGAGCCCTACAACGCGAGGACATCGAGCGTGCCGTGCATGACGGTGCCCTGATGCGCGTGCGCCCAATCATGATGACCGTGGCCGCCATTATTGCCGGCCTGCTGCCGATCATGCTGGGAGGCGGTACCGGTTCTGAAGTCATGCGCCGTATTGCCGCGCCGATGGTGGGTGGTATGGTCAGCTCAACCATTTTGACCCTGGCAGTGATTCCGGCCATTTTTCTGGTCTGGCAGGAGTGGAAACTGAAAAGAGCCACAACGGACAGGCAGGGGTCAGAGTAAAAACCCCTGCTGGCAATGTCGCAGACTGATAAATATGTTTCGGGGGTTTTTACTCTGACCCCATTTCGAAATGTGGAGAAAGGTGATGAATGATGGTAAAGACAAGCTAACCACACTCAAGATCGACGGTATGCACTGCGCCTCATGCCAGGCGCCCATCGAGCGGGCGCTGAAGGAAGTACCCGGTGTTGCTGCCATCAACGTCAACCTGGCCGACCGGGAAGTATATGTTGAGGGCACTGCCAGCGATGATGGTTTGGTTGCCGCCGTCGCGGCAGCCGGTTACGAGGCCAGAATTGACCGGGATGAGTCTTATGAAGAAACCGACAGAGCCAACCGGGACCACTATCGTCAATTGATGCGCAATACGACGCTGGCGCTGCTGGTCGGTGTCCCATTGATGGTTTTTGGCTTTTTTGAATCGACAATTGACACCACATGGACGCCGTTACGCTGGTTCTGGTTATCCATGTCGATCGCTACCCTCGCGGTGTTAATACTCGCCGGGCGGCAGTTCTTCAGCGGTGCGTGGCAAGCATTCAAAGCTCATTCCGCCACCATGGACACCCTGATTGCACTGGGCACCGGCATGGCATGGTTATATTCAACCATCATAGTTGTGTTCCCGGAACTGGTGCCGGACATTGCCCGCCATGTCTATTTTGAAGCTGCCGCCATCATTATCGGCCTGATCAACCTGGGCCAGGCATTAGAACAGAAAGCACGTGGCAGAACTTCCCAGGCAATCCGGCGACTGCTGGATCTACAGGAAAAAACCGCCCGGGTCGTGCGCGATGGAAAAGAAATTGATGTGCCGATCAGGGCTGTGGTAGCGGGTGATATTGTACGTGTCCGCCCGGGTGAAAAAATTGCCGTTGATGGTGTCGTAACAGAGGGCCAAACCAACATCGATGAATCCATGCTGACCGGTGAGCCGGTGCCGGTCAAAAAAACCGGCGGCGACGAAGTCTCGGCCGGCACACTGAATAAAACCGGTAGCATTTTGTACCGCGCAACGCGGGTCGGCGCGGATACGGCGCTGGCGCGTATCATCAAGATGGTGCGCCAGGCACAAAACTCCAAACCACCGATTGGCAAGCTGGCCGATGTTATTGCCGGAATTTTTGTACCTGCCGTGATGTTGATCGCCATTGCTTCGGCTATGGTATGGTTCAATATCGGCCCCGAACCCCGGGCGGTCTATGCCGTCATCACCGCAGTCACCATACTGATTATTGCCTGCCCCTGCGCCCTTGGGCTGGCGACACCCATGTCGGTCATGGTGGGTATCGGCAAGGCGGCCGAAGCAGGTGTTCTGATCCGCAATGGCGAAGCACTGCAAACCGCCAGCCAGCTAACCACCATGGTGCTGGATAAAACTGGCACGATCACCGCCGGGCGACCGACAGTGGTTGAAATTGTCGCCGTTGGGGATAAAACAGAAGACGGCGCGCTGTTGCTGGCGGCAAGTCTGGAAGCCGGCTCTGAACACCCGTTGGCAGCAGCGATCATCGACGCGGCAACACAACGGCAGCTCGATACTCATGCTGTTACAGCCTTTGAGGCCATCGCGGGTCACGGCGTTAAAGGCAGGGTAGACGGTAGCGACATTTTGTTTGGCAACCAGAAGCTGATGCAACGATCCGCCGTGCAACTCGACCCGGAATCGCTCAAAACCAGCGAAGACATGGCAGAAAAAGCATGGACACCCATGTTCCTCGCCGCGGATGGCCGGCTCATCGCCATTATCGCTGTAGCAGACCCGATCAAGCCGGATTCGGTTGAAGCCATCAGGCGCATGCAGGCCGACGGTCTTAAAGTTGTACTGTTGACCGGTGACAACCGGCGTACTGCCGAGGCTGTGAGCAGGCAGGTCGGAATTGATGAAGTCTTTGCTGAAGTACTGCCGGATGAAAAAAAGGATCAGGTCGCCAGCCTGCAAGCTCGTGGTGAACTGGTTGGCATGGTCGGCGACGGCATCAATGATGCCCCGGCGCTGGCGCTTGCCAATGTCGGTTTTGCCATTGGTACCGGCACCGACGTGGCCATTGAAAGCGCGGATATCACCTTGATGCGCGGCTCGTTGCACGGCGTGGCCGATGCCATTGAAATTTCCCGCGCTACCTTGCGCAATATCCGCCAGAACCTGTTTGGTGCATTCATCTATAACGCGGCCGGTATCCCGTTTGCCGCAGGTGTGCTCTATCCGGTCATCGGTGTACTGCTCAACCCCATCATCGCCGGCGCTGCCATGGCCTTTTCATCCGTGACCGTGGTTACCAATGCCAACCGCCTGCGACTGTTCCGGTTCGGGAGAGAATTATCATGAGCATTTTTGTCGTCAATATTGCTGGCCTGGCGCTGATGGCTGCCGTGATCTGGTGGTTTTGGCTGGCCGGAAAACGCAAAGCCGTGCAGGCAAGCGAAGGCGTAATTGAGATCCACGTCGCCAACGGTGTGTACCTACCTGACCGGGTGGCCATTCCAGTCGGCAAGGCAACCACATTCCGGTTTATCCGGGAAGACCCGACCCCCTGTGCCGAAGTCGTCAAGTTCGACGGGCTGTCGGTCAGTCGCGAGTTACCTTTGAACCAGGCGGTGGACCTGTCCATCCGCTACGACGAGCCGGGTGAGTATGCATTCACCTGCCAGATGGGTATGTACAGGGGCCACGTGGTGGTCAGTTAATCGCAATGAGATAAAGCAGTGGTCAGGTGCAGAAGTTACACACCTGTCGGGGCCATGGCGAAACCATGGCCCCTTTCCTGCTACCTGTTTTCAGCAAATACAATCACTGCTCATAGGTTTTTCGCAAATACTCCACCACGGCCTTGATGTCACCATCAGTGAGGCTCATGTTGCCCCCTTTGGGTGGCATCGCCATCGGTGAGCCCGGGCTCCTGAAGCCCAGCTTGATGTGATTGAAGAGTGTTTCATCGGACTGAGACAGCGGGCCATTGGCACGGGTGAAATCCGGTGCACCCGGCACGGTTCCTTTACCATTGTTTCCGTGGCAGGCCACACAGGTCTGTGCATAAACATCACTGCCACTCGCGGTACTGGCTGATTCAGCAGCTTTGCTGGCTGGTCCACCTGCGAACACCAGCGGCTCAATCAGGATCGGTACATTGGAGTCCTGCAGAAAGGTCAGCACATCGCGCGTTTGCTGGCCGGTTAAACCCGCCCGTATGCGCATATGAAACATCGTGCTGACCCACTGGTCATCGCGTAAATCAGCGGGATCCCTGGCGTTGTGGCAGCGCGAGCAGTTTTCCGCCCAGACCCTTGCGCCAGTGACCGGATCACCCGCTTTCTGGGGATGATTGGCAACCACTGATGTCGGCAAACTCACTGCAAGCAGCAGGATGCTGATGCCGTATAATATTCTGACTCTAAATTTTGCAATCGTTTTCATGCTTGTCTCCTCCATCAGAAGCCGTAGGCCAGCTGGAACAACCAGCGGTCGGTGTCAGCGGCACTACCCGGTTGGCCGTCGTTAAATTCATAGGTCACTTTACCGATGACGTTGCTGCTGATCAGATAATTCAAACCCAGACCCCATTGCGTCCGGTCCTCGCTTGCGTGTGGTGAATTGAAATCAGTGTAGCGAATCACGGGTTCTATCCTGGTCTGTGGAATCAGATAGGAAATTTGTGTGTACCATGATTTCCAGGTGGCACCCGGTGAGGCTGTAACACCATGATCAGCAGCACCAATCCTGGACTTGACGTATTCGCCTCTAAGTTGGAAATTGCCGAGACCCCAGACAAAATCCATACCAAAGACATCGTAATCCCTGGCTTGCTCATCATGCAGATCAAAGCCTGATTCTTCGGGTTCTTCCGGACCTTCTACGCTAAGCAAACCAGCGCTGAATTTTTCGTCGCCATGCCCGTCATCGTCATCGTCATCGTCATCGCCATGTGCAAGTTCCAACGCGGTAACCGTAGCCTTACCTGTGGCGACAGAAATACCAATTTCCAGCCCGGCAAACGGCAGAAAACCGAAACGGCCACCGAAAACCTTTTCACCATCTGCATCAGTGCCAAAGCCCTCGGCTACAATCCCTTCCAGTTCAAACTCATCGTCTTCAAAGCTTGCATTCAACTCGGGACCGTTACTGACGTAAGCCGCATAGTTCGCAAACTTTTTACCAATCTGGAAGCCACCCCGGGCCTGCACGCCGACGTCTGAAGTAGGTGCCGCACCGTCATGCCCGAAACCGGGAGGTGCCGATGCGAGCTTGTTGATCCAGGAAGGGTGCAGATTCTGGCGAAATTGCCCAATCGGGCTGAGGAATTTTCCAGCCACCAGGGCGATGTAATCGTTCAGGAAATAATCAATGGTCAGGTATTCCATTTCCAATTCGGTTTCACCATTTTCATTGATCGAAATCTCAAGCTCAGATTCCAGCATGACAAGATCGCGGTACTGGTAATGAAAGATGGGTGAGAAAGTACCCACACCATAACTGCCGGTTTCCCCATTGGCGAAGGTGTAGCCGACGTCGGCATAGCCGGCCATGTGCATCAGCGTATCCGGATGTTTCCATTCGGCTGCTTTCTCCACGTCTTCCTTGAGTGCCGTGACCGCCTGCTCGACCTGGCCTTCCTTGACGGTCATTTGCTCCTGGAATAACTGCAACGTTTCCTTTACTTGCTGAAGTTGTTGCTGCAGTGCGTCTACCTGTTGTCGTAACAGATCATATTTTTCATCGGCGACAGCTGACAAAGGCAAAGCTGCTGCTATTGCCAAAACCAGTATGTGCCGTCGAAAATTGTGCTTAACAATGCTCATGTTTAATACCTCCATTGGTATTATTTAAAAATCTGATTTTCTGAACCGCCTGGCTCAGGAAAGGTTTAACGAACTATAGTGCATAATGAATGACTCATTACAATTGCTCACTACTCTCTGTGCTGTTTTTTTATTAAAACTGATTTTATTTAGCGTGCTTCACGTCAATATTGACCTATATCAAGTAATATCTAGTGTAGTGTCAACCTTGGTATCTTCCGGATGATTGCCTTGAAGTCTGTATATCTTTACACTGAGGCCCCAAACCGGAAAACATCAAATGAAAAAGAGCGTCGAAACCCTAATCCTCTCCATTGCTGTGGTGATGTTCGCCATTCCCGCCATTGCGATGGCACAAGACGACGACGCACTGCGGGAAATCATCGAAGCCGTCAGGGTCGGCTGGATGGAAGCCGACGGCACCCCATTTCGTGAACATTTCCTGGATTTTGAGGGTGCGCGTTATTTTGAAGGCGGTGGCCAGAATACAGGCCTGACAGACCTGATTGAGCACCATGTTGAACCCGAGGCAGACGCGTTTGAAAGCTTCTCACTGGATTTCAGCAATATCGAGACCCATATCGAAAATGGTTTCGCCTGGGCACTGGTAGATACCGAAATCAAGGCCACCTTAAAACGCGATGGGCGGGTGATACATAATAAGGGTCGTGGAACTTACCTGTTCCGCAACGTAGCCGGCGAGTGGAAAATCGTGCATACCAATAGCGCATCCAGGCCGGTGAAAAAGGAAGCGCATAAACA
>ENA-OSCG01000106-OSCG01000106.1-marine-sediment-metagenome-genome-assembly--contig:-NODE-106-length-14496-cov-8.834776_pt1 | contig 14496 bp, 13 predicted proteins | sample MGYA00237880_ERZ529332 | MGnify/ENA primary metagenome ERZ529332 (study PRJEB26373, sample SAMN05710708) | marine sediment metagenome | biome: marine; feature: ocean trench; material: sediment... | reverse complement strand
GGTGGAGCAGTTTCTTGCAGGGCTGGCGGAGGAAGTAAAGAATTGTTCAAACTTCCAACGACAGCTCCCTGGAAGAGAGCGCATGCTTTGGCATGAAGGACATCGGAAAGCCGTGTACGGGAAAACCGTATGCACGGTTTGATGAGGGAGGGCTGTCGTAAGGCTGCTCTCTACTCGTGCGCCCGGCAGGGCGCACTTACTTGGAGGTGAAAGTCCTCTACCGGCCCGACAGGGGGAACGGTTAGCCGAACGGCAAGGGTGTCCATCGCGAGGTGGAATCTGAAGGAAGCTGAAGGCAAAGCACTGGCCCGACGAACAGAAATCGCATAGGAGGCGGTCGCAGTGGGTGAGAAGTCCAATATCTTCAAAGCCCGGTACTTGTACAGAAATTACAGTCGTAATCAGAGATTACATAAAGGTCAGGGCTCATAAATATCACCAAGTAAAACGGGTTGGTTAGCACCGGTAATCGGCATTGTGTCCTGTACACACTCATTCAATCGTTCCCGCGCCAGCCAGGCAAACAACAAGCCCTCTACCCAGTCGGGGTCGGCGCCATGCCTGGCGGTGGATTGAACGATGACATCCGGCAAGGCTGCCGCTATCCTGCGCATCAGGAAGGTATTGTGTACGCCACCACCACAGACCAACAGGCGGGTTGGCTGGCCGGATTCAAGCAGGCTTGAGGCAACGCTCAAAGCGGTCAATTCCGCCAGCGTGGTTTGTACGTCCACTTCTTTCGGGCTGGAATCAGCCAGCATTTTTTCCAGCCAGGACATGTTGAAGGTTTCCAGGCCGGTGCTTTTTGGTGGCGGCGCACTGAAGTAAGGGTCTGCAAGCAGGCGTTGCAGCAACTTCTTATCCAGTCTGCCTTTGCTTGCCCAGCGGCCATTGTCGTCATAATCTTTCTGTAGGTGGAGACGGGTCCATGCATCCAGCAGGCAATTGCCGGGGCCGCAGTCATGGCCGCTAACACCGCCCCCACTTACATCTCTTTTGGCTGGCAATAATGTGAGGTTGGCGATACCGCCAAGGTTCAGTATTGCGCGGTCTTCCGTGTCATCGCGGAACAACTGCTGGTGCAACAAAGGCGCCAGCGGCGCACCCTGACCACCTGCCTGCACATCCGCAGTGCGGAAATCGGCCACCACGGTGGACTTTGTGCCCCTGGCAATGAGCTCCGGATTACCCAGCTGGATGGTTACCGGGATTTCAGCTTCGGGGTCATGCCATACCGTCTGGCCGTGTGAACCGATGGCGCGGATGTCGCGCATTTCCATACCGGTTTCACGCACCAGATTTTGTGCGACGCGGGCAAAAAAACGACCCAGGTTCTCATCCAGCAGGCTTGCTACATCCCCGGCCGGAGGCTTGCCCGTTGCCAGCAACTGGTCCAGGGTCAGCTTTATCGCGGGCGGATAAGGTGTACATATGGCGTGCAACAACTGCATTGAACCGTGGCTGAAATTCACCAGTACGGCATCTACTCCATCGCGGCTGGTGCCGGACAGCATGCCGATAAAATGTTCATCCTTCCCGGGTTCGTTTTTTTTGGCTTCGTCGTTCATTGGCTGGCATACATGGAGGCAGCTTCCAGGTGGCTGAGGCGGGACATTACCGGCGCCGCTTTCCTTAAAAAGTCAGATAACAGCTCACCCTGGAGTGCTTCCGCTTTCGGTAATGGGATCGTACGTGGATTACGGTGTACACCGTTGACGACGAATTCATAATGCAGGTGCGGTGCCTGTGCCATTCCCGTTGAACCTACATAGCCGATGATCTGGCCCTGTTCCACCTTTTGGCCCTTCTTTACTGTGCGATTGGTGAAATGCAGGTACTTGGTGACGATGCTGTTGGCGTGCTGGACAAACACGTGGTGGCCATTATATTTACTGTATGTCGACCGGATGACCTTGCCATCGCCTGCGGCAAATACCGGCGTGCCCCTGGGTGCCCGATAGTCGATGCCGTTATGTGCCTTGACGCGTTTCAGTATCGGGTGAAAGCGCTTTGGATTGAAGCTGGAACTGATGTAGGAGAAATTCAGCGGCGCACGCAGGAAGGCCTTGCGCATATTGTGGCCGCCTGGTGCGAAGTACTGTGCACCACCATCTACGGCAAAGCGTACGGCCTGGAATTTCTCACCCTGGTTGACGAAGGTCGCGCCGATGATTTCACCATCGCGCAGGAAGTTGCCGTCCCGGTAGACCTTTTCGTAGACCAGAAAAAAACGGTCGCCCGCACGGATGTCGAGGACGAAATCGATATCCCAGCCAAACAGGTTAGCCAGTTTCATCACCATTCCGTCGCTGAGGCCGGCCTGCTGTCCGGCCAGGAAAAGGGAAGAGGAAATGATACCCTTGGCCTCCTCAATATGGGTGACGATAGCACGTGTCTCGGTGCGCGCTATGGCCTGTTGCCCATCGTGGTCAATGATCAGGTAGTGGGCTTCATCTATACCGTACCGCATACGCTTGAGTGAGCCATCCTGGTGTTGCTGGAATTCAAACAGGTCGCCGGGACGGATTTTCTTAAGCTGTCTGGTTTCCTTGTTGAGGGCCATGATTTCGAGCAGGGTTTTTGCGCTGAAACCCTGCTGGCGGAAGATGGTGTCCAGAGATTGGCCTGAGTGCACGGTGACCGCATCCCAGAGCCCGGTTTCGACCGGACTTGCGATACTGCCGAACTCCGTGCCGGCATCTATGCCATCCCATGGTGGGGGCTGCAATTCATAACGTTCGGGCAAGCTCAGGCTGATGATTTTGCTGGCTGCTGCCGCATCATCCAGACTGTGCTCCGGGCCGCTTTTCAGGCCCCCCAGGGCAACGCCGACGGCAATTAGGGTGAGGGCAAACAGGATCAGTTTTGTGCGGTTCAGACTGAAGTGAAGCGGGTGCAGATTTCCGACCGGCTTGGCAAAGGGATTCTTATTATGCATGCTGGGTAATGACCTTCAAAAGAGTCCCGGGTTCAGGCGGCGTTTAAGATAACACATGACACACAATTTCGAGTGTGATTTTAGTGCGTCTTGATGCACTATGTGGCTTGGCAATACAATGCTGGACTTCTTATCTGTTGCAATGCTGCCTGACGCAAAACGGACTCGAACATGACTGATGCCAAACAAGCCCTCGAGCTGATCGCACGGGGCACCGAAGAAATCATCAAGCCCGAGGATCTGCTAAAGAAACTCGAGTCGGGCAAGACCCTGCGCATCAAGGTCGGTTTTGATCCGACCGCGCCCGACCTGCATATCGGTCATACCGTGGTGATGAATAAAATGCGCCAACTGCAGGATCTGGGGCACGAAGTTACGTTTGTGATTGGTGATTTCACCGGCATGATCGGTGATCCGACCGGTAAAAACGCAACCCGCAAGCCGTTGACACCTGAGCAAATAAGAGAAAACGCCGATACTTATGCGACCCAGGTATTCAAGGTCCTGGATCGCGAGAAAACCAAAATCCGCTTCAATTCAGAGTGGATCAACAAACTGGGTGCGGATGGCATGATCCGGCTGGCGGCAAAATATACCCTTGCGCGCATGCTGGAACGGGACGATTTTGAGAACCGCTATCGCAGTGGTCAGCCGATACATTTGCATGAGCTTCTATACCCGCTGGCACAGGGTTACGATTCTGTCGTGCTGAAAACCGATATCGAATTGGGAGGTACAGACCAGAAATTCAACCTGTTGGTCGGACGTCATCTGCAACAGCATTACGGCCAGGAGCCGCAGGTCATCATAACCATGCCATTGCTGGAAGGGCTGGACGGCGTGCAGAAAATGTCCAAATCTCTGAACAATTATGTCGGCATCACCGAGGCACCGGATGAGATGTTCGGCAAGCTGATGTCGATCTCTGATGAGATGATGTGGCGCTATTTTGACCTGCTGAGTTTCCGCAGCAATGCGGAGCTGGCTGCGCTTAAACAGCAGGTCGAAGACGGTACCAATCCCCGCGATATCAAGTTCCTGTTGTGCGAGGAAATCGTGGCACGATTCCATCACCGTGCGGCCGCCGATGCCGCCAGGGAAACCTTTATTGCCCGTTTTCGCGGGGGTGCAATGCCGGAAGACATCGCGGAGAAAACGCTGGCTACCGGCGGGCAAGGCATTGGCATCGCTGCAGCGCTGACCCAATGCGGCCTGACCTCGAGCCATTCCGATGCTTTCCGTATGCTCAAGCAAGGTGGCGTGCGTATCGATGGTGAGAAAATCTCCGACCGGTCATTGCAACTCGAAGCCGGCTTCGAGGGCATCCTGCAGGTTGGCAAACGCAGGTTCTGCAAAGCGCATGTCGAGTGATTCAATATTAACTGCGGCCCAGCTGCTGGAGTTGCGCCAGCGACTGGACCAGATCGACACGGGCATCATCGACCTGATTGCCGAGCGCCAGGCGGTCGTAACGACCATCGCTGAACATAAATTTAAAACCGGTTTACCACTGCGACACTATCAGCGTGAACGCGAAGTTATTGATCGCGGCGTGGCACGCGCAGAATCCCTGGGTCTTCCCGGGTCAGTGGCACGTGAGGTACTGGAGACTCTGATCCACCATTCGCTCAGCAAGCAGGAGACCCACAAGCTGGTTCAATCAGATCATGGTCAGGGTCAGCGGGCGCTGGTCATCGGTGGCCTTGGCAGGATGGGGGTGTGGATGTCGCGTTACCTGGACATGGTGGGCTACAGCGTGGATGTCGCAGACCTGGCCAGTGGTGAAACACCCTTTACCAGGGTGGATGACTGGCAAGCTGTTGCGCATGACTATGATCTGATCGTGGTCGCTGTGCCGCTGCGACCCAGCAATGACATTCTGCTGCAATTGGCGGAAATACGGCCGCAATGTCTGGTGTTCGATATCGGCTCGTTAAAAAGCCCGATGCGCGAGGGGCTGGACGCGATGCGCGCGAATGGTTGCCGCGTGTGTTCGGTGCATCCGATGTTTGGCCCGGATGAGATCGGCCTTTCCGGGCGGCATATTCTTTTCGTTGACGTGGGCGACCCCGGGGCGGTGCTTGAAGCACGGGAACTGTTCTCTCACACGGCAGCTGATTGCGTCGACCTTAGTCTCGAAGAGCACGATGAGGTCATGGCCTGGGTGTTGGGGCTGTCGCATCTGGTCAATATCGCTTTTGCCGGTGCATTGGCGGAAAGTGGGGAAGCGGTGCCGTTGCTGAAGCGGATATCCAGCTCCACCTTCAATGCGCAGTTGAAGGTGGCGACCCAGGTGGTTAACGAGAACCCGCATCTGTACTACGAAATTCAGCAGGGCAATGTACACACCGCTGCAGTGAGCAGGAAATTCCGCAAAGTGCTGGATGAACTGGTGCGTTCAGTGGCCGACGATGACGAAGCTGTGTTCACCCGCTATATGGCTGCTGCGAAACAGCGTCTGACAGCAGAAAAAGGCGAACAGGGGGTCGGTCAGCGTTGAAAACAACGGTTGTTAAAACGCTGGCGGATATTGACTGGGAAAGCTGGCAGGCCAAGGATCCGGCGACACTGGTGTTTGTCATACGAGACGGCAAAGTACTGCTGATCAACAAGAAAACCGGACTGGGTAAAGGCAAGATCAACGCGCCCGGCGGCAAAGTCGAGAAAGATGAAACCCCACAGGCCTGTGCCGTCAGGGAGTGCCGGGAAGAATTGGGAATTGCCGTCTCCAACCTGGAATATTGTGGCCAGCACCGATTCCAGTTTGTCGATGGTTACTCCATCCACGTGTGGGTGTACCGGACAGCTGACTATGAGGGTGTGCCGACAGAATCGGTTGAGGCAAAGCCGTTATGGGTGCCGCTTGATGAGATTCCCTATGAGCAGATGTGGGCGGATGACCGACTCTGGATACCGATGATGTTACGTGGCGAACGATTTCAGAGCCGCTGGATTTTTGATGGCGACAAGATGCTTGATTATGAGCTGTTGTCAGAAGCCGAAGCAGCGTAGCCTGTTTCGTTTGGATTGCAAATCAGGTGCACAGTTTTTCGCCTGTCATTGATGTCGGCCAATGACCGCATACCTGGCCGTATCACTCGCTGCATTTTTTGCTGCCGGTCTGACCCTCTACTCCGGGTTTGGGCTTGGCACCCTGTTGCTACCCGTTTTTGCCCTGTTCTTTCCGGTCGAAGTGGCCGTAGTGGCCACCGCCATGGTGCACGGGGCAAATAATGTGTTCAAGGTGTCGTTGCTTGGACGGCATGCTGACCGGGAAGTGGTGTTGAAGTTCGGGCTGCCGGCGATTGCGGCGGCCATTCTGGGTGCCATGGTGCTGGCATGGATCGCCCAATCCGGATCCGGAGTAAACATCGAAGCTGGTGAAGATACCTGGTTTGAAATTACGCCGGTCAAGCTGGTGATCGGCCTGCTGATGATCGGTTTTGCCTTGTTTGAATTGCTGCCGCGCCTTCGTAGCCTCGAGTTCGACCGGCGTTATCTGTCCCTCGGAGGTGTGCTGTCCGGCTTTTTTGGCGGGCTATCCGGTCACCAGGGGGCTCTGAGGTCGGCATTTCTGGCCAAGTCCGGTTTGACGACCGAGTGTTTTGTGGGCAGCAACGCGGTTATAGGGTTGCTTGTCGACCTGACCCGCATTGCCGTTTATGTGGCTTTATTTACCGCTGCAGGGGGGCACCTGAGCGACTTCGTCGGCTGGCCGTTGGTGATGACAGGGGCTGTTTCAGCTTTTTGCGGTGTTCTGCTGGGTAAACGGTTCCTGCATAAGGTGAAGATGACCAGCATACAAACGCTGGTGGGCTTGTTGCTGTTTGGGGTTGGCCTGGCGCTGGTGACGGGGGTTCTGTAAGCCGGGTAAATCTTTTAATCCAGGTCGGCGAGCAGCGCTGCCTGCACGGCGGCTGTAACCTCAGTGCTGTGGGAATAGAACTCGTGGCTTGAACCCATCATCAGTTTCGCACCAGTGCGCAAGGCCGCGATCATGTCCGCTTGCAGTTCAAAACGCATAAAGTGCACTGCCGAGGTTTTCTCCGCGTTACTGCGCTCCAGGTCCTCGTTTGCAATGGCATGGACGCGCTCGAAGCCCTCCACCTGTATCCATATCAGGTCTTCAATACCCCTGAGCAGGGCAAGCTGCTGTTTACGCTGTTCGACATCCTGGTATTCCAGCATGGCAGTGGCTTTGAGATTGTTGCCGTTCGGGATCAGCGGGTTATAGACACTGAGCTCGTCTTCAATGCCATCGGCGTCGAAGATTTTTTCAATTCGCAGCATTTCCTGTATCTGGTACTGGATGGTCAGGCGGTCTTCAAAATACAGGTGCAAATACTGGCCGATGGACACGCGGCGGTTCTTCTTGTGCTCGATAACACGCGCGCGGAAGTTTGCGCGCTGGTCAGCGTATTGCTCCAGGCTCATCAGGTCTGAACGTGTTAAAAGTTTAGCCCGCATATTCATATTTATATTCCGTATGCTTTTCTTAACAGTGACAGCGGATTGGTTTCACCATGTTTCAGTTCCAGCCCGTCGGCAATCTGCGTGGCTGCCATGGGGCAATCGGAGATCAGGTAATCGGCCTCCATTTTCTTTGCACGGGCAATGACCGGGCGGGCAATTTTCTGTGACTTGGCGTAGCTGTTATTGCGCACACCGTAGGTGCCGTCATGGCCGGAGCAGCGTTCAATGGGATTGATCTGGGTGCCGGGTATCAGCGACAGGACCTGTTTGGTCTTGGGGCCGATGTTTTGCACCCGCTGATGGCAGGGTACATGCCAGGCGACAATCCCCAGTGGCTGGTGGAAGTCGGTTTTCAGCAATCCCGCCTTGTGCCGGTGCAGCAGGTATTCAAACGGGTCAAAAATATGCTTTTTGACCTTCAATACATCTTCATCGCCGGGAAACATCAACGGCAGTTCCTGTTTGAACATCAATACGCAGGAAGGTACAGCGGCGACGATATCCCAGCCTTCATCAATCAGTCCGACCAGCTGTGGAATATTCTTTTCCTTGTATTTCTGCACTGTTTTGAGATCACCCTGCTCGAGCTTGGGCATGCCGCAGCAGGATTCTTTTTCGGTCAGCCTGACCGGTATGCCGTTGTGTTCAAAAACAGCAACCAGGTCTTCGCCGATACCCGGCTCGTTGAAATTGCAGTAACAGGTGGCAAACAGTGCTGCACGGCCCCGCGTCGGGCCGGCCTCAGTGACCTGTATGCTTCGTGGCTGATGATTCCTGAGACGTTTCCTGAGCGTGTCGCGATGGAAATCCGGCAAGTGGGCCTGCGGATGGATGTCCAGCATCCTGGCAGCCACTTTGCGCATAGCAGGACTTTTACCGGCCTTATTGACCATCGGGTTGATAACCGGCAGGCTTGCAATGCTGCCGTTGAGGCTGGTGTTGCTGATCAGCTTATGGCTGATTTTGCGCTTACCCTGGCTAAACTGAACGGCCTTGGCTCTGAGCATCAGGTGCGGGAAATCGACATTCCATTCATGCGGCGGCACATAGGGGCATTTGACCTGGTAACACAGGTCACAGAGAAAGCATTCATCGACCACTTTCCAGTAGTCGGTTTTGGCAACACCGTCGACTTCAAGGGTGTCCGATTCATCGACCAGGTCAAAAAGCGTCGGAAAAGCATCACACAAAGACACACAACGCCGGCAGCCGTGGCAGATGTGATAGATTCGTTCCAGCTCTTCAAACAGCGGTTCTTCGTTATAGAACTCCGGGTTTTGCCAATCCAGTGGGTGGCGGGTCGGAGCCTCGAGACTGCCTTCGCGTGATGATGGTGGCGATTTGTGCATACTGAAATCAATTCCGGGGTAAAAAAAGGGCGCCAAAGCGCCCCACCCATAATAGAAGCAACTTTGGGGTGTTGCTCTTAGTCTAGTCTAGCTCATCCAGGGCTTTTTGGAAGCGGTTGGCATGGGAACGTTCTGCCTTGCCGAGCGTTTCAAACCAGTCGGCGATTTCATCAAAGCCTTCTTCCCGTGCGGAACTTGCCATGCCCGGGTACATGTCGGTGTATTCGTGCGTCTCGCCTGCAATCGCTGCCTTGAGATTGTCCCCGGTATTACCGATGGGTAAGCCGGTGGCAGGATCGCCGGTCTCTTCCAGGTACTCAAGGTGGCCGTGTGCATGGCCGGTTTCACCTTCTGCAGTTGAGCGGAACACAGCGGCGACATCGTTATACCCTTCGATGTCAGCTTTTTGTGCGAAGTAGAGATAACGCCGGTTGGCCTGTGATTCGCCGGCAAAGGCGTCTTTAAGATTCTGTTCGGTTTTGCTGCCTTTCAATGACATTTTGATACTTCCTCTGTTGTTTTGTGGGAAATCCGTTGAGTCGGGCTAAAGCATAGTGGTTCGAAAGCGATTGGTAAAATTGATTTTTGCAATCGTTCCGATAGGTAACGTCAATGGGGTGCGGTAACATAGTCAAATTGGCTGGCCGGCGTTCTCGATTGGCCAGACTAGTGGCCCAACAAGGTTGTATTGGTGAGTTCAGCGAGCCGTGAAGTGGTTGGGCGCCAGGCAGAAACCCGGTATTCTGGAAGACACATGCAAGGACTATTCGCACTTTTTGTATTTCTTTTGATCGTGGTAGCGACGGCTGCCCTCGGCGGGCAATTTGTTGGCGGCGAGTGGTACCAGAGCATGAACCATCCGTGGTGGAACCCCTCTGCGATGGTGATGGCATCTGTTTGGGCGCTGTTGTATGTGCTGATGGCGGTATCTGCGTGGTTGGTGTGGGACAGCATGCGTGGACTGGCGCAGACTGCGCTGGGCTGGTGGGGATTGCAATTGTTGCTGGGTGTCGGTTGGTCCTGGACATTTTTCGGAATAAACCGCATAGGCTGGTCGCTGGCGGTGATGGGTTTGTGGGTGCTTGTCGTGTTGATCACGATAAAATCCTTCAGGGCAATCAGGTCTGAGGCCGCCAGCCTGATGCTGCCGGTTGCCGTATGGCTGCTGTTTGCCCTGCTGCTGAATTTCACCCAATGGCAAATGAATGGCGGTGGGTTGAGTTCACTCTTATAGGAGAGACCGGCACCATGGCCCAGGCCAGCCTTCCGACCAGTTCCCGATCGCAGCTTCCGTGCTTCTGGTTCACAGCCAGGCTATATTAGTTTAGACTTAAACTAATTATCTAATCGGGTTGTTATAATGAAGATTGCTTGTGTCGGGGGTGGACCGGCAGGTCTCTACTTCGCTATTTCCATGAAACTGCGTTCATCCAGGCACCAACTTACGGTGTTCGAACGCAATAGAGCTGACGATACCTTTGGCTGGGGCGTGGTTTTCTCAGATGGCGTATTGGCCGATCTGGCCAGGAACGATCCACCCTCTGCCGACAGGGTGACCGATGGGTTTATTCATTGGGATGACATCGAGGTCCACTACAAGGGTGAGGTCATGACCTCCGGAGGCCATGGGTTTTGCGGTATCGGCCGCCAGCACCTGTTGGATATTCTCTACAAACGTGCCGCAGAACTGGGTGTGAAACTGGTATTTGAAACCGAAGTAGAGCCGAACATTGAACAGTTTTCCGATTATGACCTGGTGATCGCTTCCGATGGCGTTAACAGCCGTTTCCGGGAGGCCTACAAGCAACACCTGGATGTAGATATTGATGTGCGGCCGAATAAGTTTATCTGGCTGGGCACCAACAAGCTGTTCGATGCGTTTACCTTTATATTCAAGGAAACACCGGCCGGCTGGATATGGGTACACGCCTATTGCTTCGATAAACATACATCGACATTCATTGTCGAATGCCAGCAATCCACCTGGCAGGCCCTGGGTCTTGACCAAATGAGTCAGCAGGAATGTTCCCGTTACCTGGAGGATCTGTTCAGCGAGCATCTGGACGGCAATCCCCTGATGAGCAATGCCAAACATATTCGGGGCTCGGCCTGGATCAGTTTTTCACGCGTGCTGTGCGGCCAGTGGCGCTACAAGAACCTGGTGTTGATCGGGGATGCTGCACACACAGCGCATTTCTCGATTGGCTCGGGCACCCGGCTTGGATTTGAGGACGCCATTCATCTTGCCAATGCTTTGAATTCGAATGCAGATATTGAGCAGGCGCTGGAGGATTATCGCGAGGCCCGTACGATTGAAGTATTGCGCTTGCAAAGTGCTGCACGTAACTCGATGGGTTGGTTCGAAAACCTGCCACGTTACACACACCTTGAACCGATGCAGTTCAACTATGCGTTGCTGACCCGAAGCCAGCGTGTCAGCCATGAGAACCTGCGCTTACGTGACGAAGACTGGCTGGTGCGCATGGAACGGTGGTTCGCGCACCAGGCAGGCGGTAAGCAAACGGAAATCGCCGGGGCCGATGGTGAGGCATCGCGGGGTGAAACTGTACCGCCCATGTTTACGCCGTTCAAATTGCGCGACATGGTATTGAAGAACCGGGTTGTCGTTTCACCCATGGCCATGTACAGCGCCGTTGACGGCACGCCCAATGATTTTCATCTGGTACACCTTGGCGCAAGGGCGCAGGGTGGAGTCGGGTTGGTGATAACCGAGATGCTCGGTGTTTCAGCCGATGCACGTATCACGCCGGCTTGCGCCGGCCTGTACAGCGATGAACATATCGAAGCCTGGAAAAGGATTGTCGATTTCGTACACGGCAATGACGGCGTAAAAATCTGTGCGCAACTGGGCCATTCAGGACCGAAGGGCGCAACCAGGATACTTTCAGAAGGTGCAGACAAGCCGCTTGATGAGGGCGCCTGGGAAATCATGGCTCCGTCCGCGATCGCCTGGTCAGCTGAAAACCAGTTGCCGAGGGAAATGACGCTGGCGGATATGGCCCAGGTACGTGGTGAATTCGTACGTGCGGCTGAGCGGGCGGAATCCTGTGGATTCGACATGCTCGAAATGCATTTTGCGCATGGTTACCTGATGTCCTCGTTTCTGTCGCCGCTGACCAACAAACGCAGTGACGAATATGGCGGCAGCCTGGAAAACAGGCTGCGTTTCCCGCTGGAGACGTTCAGGGCCGTGCGTGAGATATGGCCGCAAAATAAGCCGATGTCAGTGCGCATATCCGCGACAGACTGGGTCGAGGGCGCGCTCGATGGTGATGATGCGGTCCAAATTGGACGTGCATTTGCCGCTGCTGGCGTCGATATCATGGATGTCTCCGCAGGTGGAACCAGCACCGCTGCCCGGCCCGTATATGGACGCATGTTCCAGACCCCATTGAGTGACCAGATCAGGCAGGAGGCAGGCGTGGCAACCATGGCGGTGGGAAATATCTATGAGACCGATCACGTCAACAGCATCATTGCAGCGGGACGTGCTGACCTGTGTTGCCTGGCCCGGCCACATCTTGCTGATCCGTACTGGACGCTGCATGCAGCCGCGCAGCTTGGCTATAAAGGCCAAACCTGGCCGTTGCAATACCTGTCCGGGCGCAGCCAGTACGAACGTAATCTTGCCCGTGCAGCAGAAATGGTTCTTAACGCTTAGTATCCAGGAATGAATAATGGCGGATAAAGTACAAACAGCAATAGAAAAACTGGAGCGGACGCCGCGCAGAAAGATGGCTTTGCGTATCTGGCTGCGTTTGCTTACTTCATCACAATTGATCGAAAAGCGGGTGCGGGGACGTTTCCGTGTCGAGTTTGATACCACGCTGCCGCGCTTCGATGTGATGGCAGCACTGGCGCGTGAGCCGGAAGGCCAGACCATGGGCGATGTGTCCCGTTGGCTGCTGGTGTCAAGCGGCAATATCACCGGTATCATCGCGCGTCTGCAGGAAGACGGCCTGGTAACACGCAGCCGGCATGCTGATGACCGGCGTACACATCTGGTCAGGCTCAGCACCACGGGCAGGGAAGAGTTTAAGCGCCTGTCTACGACCCATGAAAAATGGATTAGAAATATGCTTTCCGGGATGACAAGAGAGGAAATGGCGACACTTGATAAATTGCTGACCAAGGTCAAAGTTTCGTTGGCAGCGGAGAAATCTCCATGACCATCAAGGCCGAACATTTTGACTGGCAACAAGACGGTGACGTTGGGCTGGTTACGTTCAACCGGCCTGACAGGAAAAACCCGCTGACATTCGAGTCCTATGCAGAATTACGCGATACTTTTCGTGGCCTCAGCAGCAATGACTCGGTCAAGGCAATTGTTATTTCCGGTCAGGGCGGAAACTTCTGCTCCGGCGGCGACGTACACGAAATTATCGGGCCGTTGACCAAAATGGATATGGGTGGTTTGCTGGACTTTACCCGCATGACCGGTGATCTGGTCAAAGCTATTCGCCATTGCCCACAACCGGTTATCGCTGCGATCGACGGTGTCTGTGTCGGTGCGGGTGCAGCGGTTGCGATGGCTGCGGATATGCGTTTCGGTACCGCGCAAAGCAAGACGGCTTTTTTGTTTACCCGTGTCGGCCTGGCCGGCTGCGATATGGGCGCCTGCGCCATGCTGCCGAGGCTGATCGGCCAGGGCAGGGCATCGGAGCTGTTGTTTACCGGCCGTTCGATGTCCGGCGATGAGGCGTTTAGCTGGGGTTTCTTTAACCGGCTGTGTGAGCCGGAAGAAGTTAATGCACAAGCCATTGCCATGGCGCACCGCCTTGCAGATGGCCCCAATTTTGCGCATGGGATTACCAAGAATCAATTAAATATGGAGTGGGATATGTCGCTCGATGCCGCGATTGAGGCGGAAGCGCAGGCGCAGGCGATTTGTATGCAGACCGAGGACTTCAAGCGCGCCTATCGGGCATTCGTGGCCAAACAAAGACCGAAATTCGAGGGTAATTAATGGCGGATTCAAGTTATCTTGAGTGGCCGTTCCTGGATGAGTCCCACCGTGTGCTTAAGGCGGAGCTTGATCTGTGGTGTGAGGCAAACTCTGCTTTGTTGCAACCAAAACATGCAGGGGAGCAAGCCAATTTTGATGCAACCAGGCTTGATGCGACCTGCTGTGGCCTGGTTAAGCTGCTTGGTGAAGGCGGCTGGCTGGCACATACGGTCCCGGACAGCGCTGCTGACGCCGATCAACAACTGGATGTACGCAGCCTGTGTCTGCTGCGGGAAACACTTGCCTGCCATTCGGGCCTGGCCGATTTTTGCTTTGCAATGCAGGGGCTTGGAAGTGGCCCGGTGAGCTTGTTCGGTAGCCCGGAACTGAAGTCAGAGTGGCTGCCCGGGGTTGCATCCGGTGACAGTATTGCGGCGTTTGCTTTGTCTGAAAAGCAGGCGGGTTCCGATGTCGGCGCTATCGCGACGCGCGCCGAGCGTCATGGCGACGACTACATTCTCAATGGCGAAAAGAGCTGGATTTCCAATGCCGGGATCGCTGATTTCTACACTGTATTTGCACGCACCGGTGAAGCCCCGGGGGTCAGGGGCCTGAGTGCATTCGTGGTTGCTGCCGATACCCCCGGCCTGACCGTCAGTGAGCGTATCGACATCATTGCACCGCACCCACTGGGAACGCTGGTGTTTGAGAATTCCAGGATTCCTGCCAGCCAAATGCTGGCTGAGCCGGGGCAGGGTTTCCAGGTTGCG
>ENA-OSCG01000105-OSCG01000105.1-marine-sediment-metagenome-genome-assembly--contig:-NODE-105-length-14522-cov-6.920094_pt1 | contig 14522 bp, 9 predicted proteins | sample MGYA00237880_ERZ529332 | MGnify/ENA primary metagenome ERZ529332 (study PRJEB26373, sample SAMN05710708) | marine sediment metagenome | biome: marine; feature: ocean trench; material: sediment... | reverse complement strand
TGTCGCCCAGATTAGGGGTTAGCGTTGATGTGGCTGCGGGGCTGCTAAGGCCCAGGCGATCAAGGACAGAACCTTCGCCTGCGTTTTTGGCGGCAATCACTGTTAGCGCGATGCTTGTGATCAGGAAACCCGTGGCCAGAATCCATGTCAGCTTGGTCATAGCGTTGGCTTTCGAGCGACCAGCAGTATTGCCGTCGCCGCCACCCATGCCAAGGCCACCGCCCTCGGAGCGTTGCAGAAGAACCGAGCCAATTAGGCTTAGTGTCAGGATCAGATGGATGGATAGGACGATATTTTCCATAAGCGGCGTCTCTTTTCAGGTTATCACAGTTCCGCATCGCGGAGATCGGCATCTTCTACCGAAGAATACAGGGGTTGTCGAATAGAAATCTGCGCCAGCGGTCCGGCGCAGGAACTTAACTATGTATTACTCCGCCGCGTGCGCCGGAGTCGTTTTGATTTCGCGCAAGTCAGGCAGCTTTTGCTCCCAGTTGATTTCGATTACCGAAGCCATCCGCGCCGCGCGTCTAAGGCGGAGATCGCGGCGGGTGGGGTGATCGCGCGGCAACAAGATGACCGCCAGCAATGCTTTGAAAGAATACGCACCGTTGGCGACCCATATCCGCAGCGCCAGCAGCGCAGGCGTTACGATTAGCGTCAGCATGGTGGCAAAACCCAGCCCGAACACCACCGCTGTTGCCAGTTGTTTCCACCAAAGGGATGTCGGCGTGTTAAACGAATACCCGCCGTTAACGAAATCGAGCGACAGCCCGAACATCATCGGCGACAGCCCTGCCATCGTCGTAATGGTCGTCAGCAGAACGGGCCGGATGCGGGCCTGCGCGGTGCGCGGGATGGCCTCCAGCTTGGGCATATATTTCGAGTATTCCTGATAGGTATCAATCAGCACAATGTTGTTGTTCACCACGATCCCCGCCAGCGCAACAATCCCCGTACCCGTCATAATGACCGAGAACGCTTGCCCCATCACCATCATCCCCACTAGCACGCCAGCCGTGGACAGAACCACAGCCACCAGCACCAGCACGGCATTATAGAACGAGTTGAATTGTGCCAGCAGGATAATGAACATGAGCGCCATCGCCGCCACGCCTGCGGCTGCTAGGAAGGCCAAAGATTCGGCTTGATCCTCGGCATCGCCGGTGAACTCCCAGCTGACAGTCGCGGGGAGGGGGTTTTCGGTTTCCAGCCACTCGGTAATTCCGGCTATCTTTTCGTTCACGTTCACGCCGTCTGCGACACCGGCTTTGATGTCGAAGAAACGCTCGGAGTTGATGCGGTCGATCTTGCCCAGCTTGGGCACCGCCTCGCGCGTCACGAAATTCGACAGGGGCACGAGGCCTTGCGGGGTGCGGACGCGCAACGTGTCGATGGTGGACAGCACGCGGTCGCCTTCAGGGAAGCGCACACGAATGGCGACCTCTCCGTCCGAGGAATCGGTGCGCATCGTGCCCAGCTGCAAGCCGCGTGTCACAAGCTGGATCATGCCGCCAACGCTGGCCACATCGGTGCCGTAACGCCCCGCTTGTTGCACATCGACGTTGATCTGCCAGTCGATGCCGGGCAGGGGCAGGGTGTCGTCCACGCCGGTTAATCCTTCAACCGTATCGAAGTATGCCCGCGCCGTTGCGGTCGCTATCAGCATGTCATCCCAATCGGTGCCGGTGATCCGCAGCTTCACCGGTTTGGCCGAAGCTGGACCCATCGTTTGTTCCAGAATTTCGAACTGAATACCGGGCAAGGCGTCAATCGCGTCGGTGACCTGTTGCAGGATGTATTTGCCTTTACCCTCGGCCCCCCAATCGTCGCGAATGTCCCACGAGACCAGCTCTATCTGGACTTGGCCGACGGTATCGCCAGGGGATACGGCACCGCTGGTGTTCTGGTTCAGACCACCGCTGCCGCCAAAGGCGAAGATGCTCTCAACACCGCGAATGTCTATTATGGCGTTTTCGACCTGACGGACCATGCGGTCTTTTTCCGCCAGCGACAGGTTTCCACGGGCGCGAACATAGGCGATGGCGCGTTCAGGTTCGGTCTGGACGAAGAACTCCACCCCTTTGCCGTTCACTTTGAACTGGTAGAAAATGCCGGTCACCAGTGCGGCGGTCAGCAGGAGCGAAACGACAGGCATCACCGGGTTACCCGAGATGAAATGGATGAAATGCCCGAACCACGTGCGTTTGTATCCGGCATCTTTTACGGGTTCGGTTTTGTGGGGTTTCATCGAACCGATGGTGACAGTGATCATCATCATGGCAACCGCCGTAACCGCGCCACCTGCCGGTATATTGAACGTCAACGTCAGGTATATTCCACCCACCAGTGCCGCGAAGGATGCGAAAACCATTAGCAGGCGGATCAGCAGGTTCAGCGGTGAAATCGCCTTTGCCCAACGATCCAGATTACCGGAAATACGACCCGCCAAGCCGCCAATCACAGGCAGGAAGATCAGCGCTACGACCAGCGAGGCGGATAGCACGAAAATCAGGGTCAGCGGCAGGTTCCGCATGAACTGCCCCGGAATGCCGGGCCAGAACAGCATCGGCATAAACGCACAAAGCGTGGTGGCGGTTGAGGACACAATCGGCCAGAACATCCGTGTGGCCGCCGCGTTATACGCTCGCATCGGGTCAACGCCGCGTTTGATTCCCCTGTCAGCGTATTCCACGACCACAATCGCGCCGTCCACCAACATGCCCACGGCCAAAATCAATCCGAACATCACGATATTCGAAATCGAAATGCCGAACAGGGACAACATCGCAAACGTCAGCAAGAACGAGGTGGGGATCGCAAAGCCCACCAATATCGCCGACTGGATCCCCAGCGAGGCCAGCACCACGATCATCACCAGCGCAATCGCGGTGAGGACCGAGGCCTCGAGCTGGCTAACCATGTCCTTCACGTTAACCGAGTTGTCCATCGAAATATTGACCGACACAGCCTGCGCCAGATCAGCGGGCCAAGCGGCGGTGTATTTGTCCACGGCTATGCGGATTTCATCGACCGTGCTAATCAGGTTCGCGCCTTTGCGTTTCACGATCTGCAACGCCACCGTGGTTTCGCCGTTATAGCGCGCGGTGCCAACACGGTCTTCAAAGGTCAGACGGATGTCCGCCAACTGCCCCAGCGTGACCACACTGTCGCCATTGCGCTTGACCGGCAGGCCGTAAACGTCTTGCGGGTCGTCAAAGGCCGACGGAATTTTGATGGAATACGCACCGGAACCAACCGTCACCTCGCCTGCCGCAATAAGGCGGTTGTTGTTGTTGACCACGGCCAGCAATTCACCAGCGGTGACGTTGTAGGCCTCCATCTTCAAGGGGTCGATCAGGACCTCCAGCATCTCGTCGCGCTGGCCCGATATGTTGGCCTCCAGCACGCCCGATATACTCTCGACCACGGACTGCAAATCCTTGGCCACTCGCAGCATTGTGCGTTCGGGGATGTTGCCGGAAAGGGATATAACCAACACGGGGAATTCCGAGAAATTCACTTCGTTAATCGAATACTGCCCAACGCCTGAAGGCAGCGCGGACACTGCCGTGGACATCTTGTCCCGCACATCGGCCAGCGTGGACTCGCGGTTCCAGTCCAGCTCGAATTCCAGCGCGATACCGGCGTAGTTTTCAGCGGCCGTCGCAGACAACCGTTTCAGTCCGGTTACATCGGCCAGAATAGTTTCCAGCGGGCGGACCAGCAGTTTCTCGGAATCCTCAGCCGATATGCCGGGGTAGGGCACGGAGATGAACAGGAACGGCACAGAGATATCCGGCTCGCCTTCTTTGGGCAGGTTGGCATAGGAATAAACGCCGGCAAAGACCGACAGAACAATCAGCGCCATGATCATGCGGGCGTTGTCGGTTGCCCATGTGACCAGGCCCTTCATTACTCGGCCCCTTCGATCGTTGCATCTATTTTGCTGCCATCAATGGTGAATTCCAGCCCGACGGTGATAACGTCCACGGTATCGGGCAGGCCTGCCAGCCAGATGCCATCGGCCCCGTCGCGCAGGATGGTGACGGGCATGAAACGGGCGAAACCGTCTTGGGCGACCCGCACGCCCAGCGTGCCGTTCATATCTAGCGTCAGAACATGCTGGGGCAGCAAGTGCCCCGTTTCACCCGCCAGCGCGATGCCGATTTCGGCTGTTTCGCCGTCACGGATCGACAGGTCGGCGTTATCAACCGTGATCTCGACGCGGAAGGTGCGTGTAACCGGATCGGAGGATCGCGACACAAACGTCACCGCTCCAACCACCCGCTTGCCGGACACCAGATCGGCCCCTGCAAATGTGCCGACCTCGATTTTGTTAACATCGGTTTCCGTGGCAAAGCCCACCAGTTTGATGGTGTTCAAATCTATAATCGTGGCGCATAGCCCACCGGGTTGCATCAACGATCCGATCTCGGCGCTATCGGTTTCCAGCAGGCCCCCGAAAGGTGCGCGGATTTCCAGACGGCTGATTTCCTGTTCGATCTGCAACACACCCGCCTGCGCGGATTGCAATCCGGCTTGACGCGCAACCACGGCTGTTTCGGGGCCAAAACCGCGTGCGGCCAGATCGATGGCATTCGCGGCACTAACTTCGGCATCCAGCAAGCGCGCCTTCGCCTCGGCCAGTTGTGCAAGACGAATGCCCGGATTAAGCGAACACAGCAGTTGGCCTTCTTCAACGATGGAACCCTTGCGAAGTGGCTCGGAGATCACCAAACCAGACGTCTGGGCGCGCACATCAACACGGCGCGCAGCCTCGGTACGGCCTCGAAGGATGATCCCGCTTTGAACTTCTTGCGCAACGGAATGCAGGGCAACGACGGAGACGGCACCAGAGCGCTCAATAGTTTCTACGACCACCGCGACTTCGGCCTCCTCGTCCGCCGAAAAGGACTTCAGCAAGTCCCGCTCCATAACAAAGAAGTACATCGCAATCGTAACCGCGATTGATACGAGGATAGGATATAACCGCATTGGTGGCTCCAGCAGAGGGCGCAAAATGGCGCAAAAGCTTATCTCGACTAAGTATGGATGGTTTGAAGCTAGCGCAAGGTAGAGCAAAGTGGTTATTTGCGAGCAACTACGCTTTACCACGCGGCATGTTCACAAAAATTCGTGAATTCGCGCCTGATCGGCGAATTTCCGGCGGCTTTGGCGGTTTCGCAGGTTTTGGCATTGGCAATTCCCGCTGCAAGCCGCTAGGGTTCGATCAACAAAATACGGAGAAGAGAATTGAGCGAGAATGATTCCTTTATCAGCGAGGTATCCGACGAGGTACGGCGTGATAAGCTATATGGATTTTTCAAGAAATATCTTTGGGTATTCATATCCATTGTGATTTTTATCGTTGGCGGCGCGGCCGTTAACGAATATCTGAAAGCCAAAAATGAAACCGATGCGCAAGCTGTGGGCGAGGCTTTGTTGGCAGCCCAATCTGCCAATGACGCGGGCGCGTTTGCTGAAATTGCGGCGAGCGGTGTCGCTGCGGCCGTTCTGGCCAAGCTGGATCAGGCAGCGGTTCTGTCGCGTGACGGCCAAGCAGGGGCGGCGGCGACTATTCTCGATGAAATCGCGGCGGACGGCGATGTTCTACCGCTTTACCGCGATCTGGCGTTGCTGAAATCCGTAATGGTTAACGGCGAGAATATGAGCGCGGCTGATCTGGATAGTGCATTTGCGGGTCTGACGTCTATGGACGCTCCGTTCCGCCTATTGGCGATTGAACAGCGTGCGATTATTAACCTTCGCAATGGTGACACAGCGGCGACGTTAAGCGATCTTCGCGAAATCCTGATCGACATCAACGCAACGCAGGACTTGCGTAATCGCGCACAAGAGTTGACGATATCCTTGGGTGGCGAGATTGTTACCCCGCAATCCGGCGGCTAACGCCCCTCGGATAGAACAATATTTTGGTTGAACGAGGCACACGAGTATGGGTTATTTGCGAGTTTCAATTGGCCGTATCGGTCGTCTGAGCGCCTTGGTACTAACACTGGGCGCGCTCGCCGCGTGTGGTTCGTCTGACAAGCCGCTGGCAGGTCAACGGTTTGCGATTGGTGCCGTCGATGTCACGGTGGTGGAAAACGTCACGGCCAGCATCCGCTTGCCGCGCGCCGTGCCTAACGCGGAATGGACCGATGTGAACGGCTCTCCGCAGCATAAATTTGGCCACGCAGCTTTCAGCACTTCCCCGACCCTTCGCTGGTCAACCGATATCGGTGCAGGCGTTGGGCGCAACACCCGCATCACCTCAGGGCCGGTGGCCGGTGGCGGTTTGGTCTATACGATGGACGGCGCGGCGATCATTACCGCTGTTTCAACGGACGGCACAGTGACATGGTCGCTGGATGTAACCCCCGTGGGTGAAACCCCCGCCGATGGTTCCGGTGGCGGTTTGTCTTACGCAAGCGGCGTGATCTATGCAGGCACAGGCTTTGGCGAGCTTCTGGCCATTAACGCGGCTTCCGGCACCGTTATCTGGCGCCGGATGTTCGAGGCGGCCATTCGCTCCACCCCGACAACCAACGGGCGGACGGTGTTTGTCGTAACGCGCGGCGATGTGGCGTATGCGGTAAATGCCAAGGATGGCTCGCTCGACTGGGTACAACGCGGTGCTACATCCACGACCGGTGGTCTTGAAGGCGGGGCTAGCCCTGCGATCAGTGGCCGTCAGGTGGTGATACCGTTCTCGTCCGGTGAAGTTATTGCGGTTCGCGCTAACAACGGCGAGCTGCGCTGGAAAGAAGCCCTCGACGGGGCGCGCGCGGCGACCTCAATGGCGTCTATCGGCGATATATCCGGTGATCCGGTGATTGACGGCAACAGCGTTTACGTCTCCAATCTTGCAGGCCAGACGGTTAAGCTGAACCTGACAAGCGGTGCGCGTATCTGGACTTTGGGTGTTGGTGCTTCCGATGCTGTGTGGCCAGTGGGCGGTTCGGTGTTCCTTATGTCGGATCGTGCCCGGCTTATGCGGGTGAACGCCAGCAACGGCGCGGTGATCTGGTCGCAGCAGTTGCCACAATACGAAAAGCCGGAGAAACGCAAAGATATGATCCGCCATTACGGCCCTGTGCTGGCTGGTGGGCTGATGTGGGTTGCAGGGCGCGACGGCCAGTTGCGCGGCTATGAACCCGAAGGCGGACAGCTGGTCGCGTCCGTGAAAATCCCCGGCGGCGCGGCTGCTGCTCCGATCGTGGTGGCTGGCGTTATGTACATCCTGTCACTGGACGGTGAATTGCACGCTTTCCAATAGGGACAAATAGGTCTAAGAGGCACGCAGCGAGGTTATCCCTCGCTGTTTGTGTTTCAATCAGGTGAAATTATGTCGTTTACATTGGCAATAGTCGGGCGTCCGAACGTCGGGAAATCTACACTGTTTAACCGTCTGGTTAGGCAAAAACTGGCGTTGGTCGATAACACGCCGGGGGTTACGCGCGATCTTCGCGAAGGCGACGCCAAGCTGGGCGATCTTCGATTCACCGTGATTGATACCGCGGGACTGGAAGAAGCCACGGACGAGAGCCTTCAGGGACGCATGCGGGCGCTGACGGAACGCGCGATTGCTATGGCCGACGTTAGCCTGTTCCTGATTGATGGCCGCGTAGGTGTCACCACCGCCGATCAGGTTCTGGCGGGAATTCTGCGTAAAAACGCGGGCCGCGTGATTTTGGCGGTGAACAAAGCCGAAGGCAAAGCGGCGGACGAGGGGTTTTACGATGCGTATAACCTCGGCCTTGGCGAACCCCTGCGGCTGTCTGCCGAACATGGCGAGGGGATGGATGAACTTTACCATATCCTGCGCCCGATCGACAAAGAATTTTCCGATGTATCATACGAGGCGATCACCGACGTGGACGTTTCCGACGATGTGGACGAGGACGGCATAGCCGAAATCATCCCCGAAGGCCGCCCGTTGCAAATCGCTGTGGTGGGTCGCCCGAATGCGGGTAAATCCACCCTGATCAACAAAATCCTCGGCGAGGAACGCTTGTTGACAGGACCGGAGGCAGGCATCACCCGCGACGCAATTTCCGTGAACACCGATTGGGAAGGCCGCCCGTTCCGTATTTTTGACACCGCTGGCATGCGCAAAAAGGCCAAGGTGCAAGGCAAGTTGGAGAAACTTTCCGTATCCGACGGCCTGCGTGCCGTGCGTTTTGCCGAAGTCGTTGTGGTGCTGCTGGATGCCGCTATCCCGTTTGAACAACAAGATTTGCGCATCGCCGATCTGGCCGAGCGCGAAGGCCGCGCGGTGGTTCTTGCCATTAATAAATGGGATTTGGAGGAAAACAAATCCGCCAAACTCAATGAGCTGCGCGAGACCTTTACGCGACTGCTGCCGCAGCTTCGCGGCGCGCCGATGGTCATGGTTTCCGCCAAAACCGGCAAGGGGATTGACCGGCTGCACGCGGCGATCATCTCGGCTTATGACGTTTGGAACTCGCGCATTTCAACCGCGAAACTGAACCGCTGGCTGGCCGTCCAGATCGACAGCCACCCGCCGCCCGCACCTGCTGGCCGCCGGATCAAAATGCGCTACATGACGCAAGTAAAAACCCGCCCGCCGACATTCGTGGTGTTCACATCCGTGCCGGATAAAGTGCCCGCGGCCTATACAAGGTTCCTCGTGAACGGGATGCGGCGCGATTTCGATATGCCCGGCACCCCGATCCGCCTGTTCCTGCGTGGCGGCGAAAACCCCTATGCGGCCAAGGGAAAGAAACGCAAGATTCATTAATGTAGGGTGGGTGATTCACCCACCATTCGGGTAAATTAAGTGGTGGGTGAATCACCCACCCTACGATTTTCGCTTGACCTTGCGGGTTTGCATGACCACCCTTTCCATCCCTGCACTTTGCTGGTAAATTTACCAAGTGGTAAATAATTAGGAGTCGTCATGGATACCCCCTGGAAAGAAGCCGCGAGAGTCATCAAAAGCCGAGCCGGAACCGAAGCGCCTGTCGCTGGTATTGTTCTTGGCTCGGGCCTCGGAACTTTGGCGCAAGACGTTCAGGAGGCTATCACCATTCCGTTCAGCGACTTGCCGGGGTTCCCGATCTCGACCGTTTCGGGTCACGCAGGTTCGATTATGGTCGGGCAATTGCGCGGACGGCGGGTGGTTCTGCTGGCAGGGCGCTCGCACTATTATGAACGCGGGGACGCAGCGGCGATGTCAGTGCCTGTGCGCACATTGGCCGAATTAGGGATCGGCGTTATGGCGTTGTCCAACGCGGCGGGCTCTACGCAACGGCACATGGGGCCGGGTTCCTTGATGGCGTTGAGCGACCACATCAATTTTTCGGGCCGTGACCCGCTGATCGGCTGGCCCTCGGACGACCGGTTTGTCGATATGTCCAACGCCTACGACCCTGAACTGCTTGCCATTCTGCACCGTGTTGCAGGCGCGCAGGGCACCAAGCTGAACGAGGGGGTTTATGCGTGGTTCTCTGGCCCGTCTTTTGAGACCCCTGCCGAAATCCGTGCGATCACCATGCTGGGCGCAAGCGCTGTGGGCATGTCCACGGTGCCCGAAACCATTTTGGCGCGACATGCAGGGATGCGGGTGGCGGCGGTTTCGGTTATAACCAATTTCGCGGCGGGGATGCAGGCCGAGGCCTTAAGCCACGACCAAACCAAACGCGAGTCGGCCAAAGCGGCCGACAGTTTCAAAAACCTGTTCGCAGGCTTCGTAGAGGCACTAGATTGATGTTAGCACAAGAAATTATCCGCAAAAAACGCGACGGCGAGGTGCTGGACGCAACCGAGCTGCAATTCCTGATGCGCGGGCTGGTAGACGGCAAGGTATCCAACGCCCAAGCGGCGGCGTTTGCGATGGCGGTTTATTTCAACGGTATGCAGCTCGACGAGCGTGTCGCCCTGACGGTTGCCATGCGCGACACTGGCGATGTTCTAACGTGGGATCTGGACGGCCCCGTCGTTGACAAACACTCCACCGGAGGGGTGGGGGACAATGTATCCTTGGTGCTCGCGCCCGCGCTGGCGGCATGTGGCGTCTATGTGCCAATGATTTCGGGGCGCGGGCTTGGTCATACGGGCGGGACGCTGGACAAGCTCGATTCAATTCCCGGCTATCAGACCCAGCCGGATGTGGAATTGCTTCGGAAAGTCACGAAGGATGTGGGCTGTGCGATCATCGGCCAGACTGCTGCCATCGCCCCCGCTGACAAGATTCTCTACGGCATCCGCGATGTGACCGCGACGGTGGAATCGGTTGACCTGATCACCGCGTCAATTCTGTCGAAAAAACTGGCGGCGGGGTTGGATGCTCTGGTTTCGGACGTGAAATGTGGTAACGGCGCGTTTATGACGACGCAGGAAGACGCGCGGGAGTTGGCTGAAAGTTTGGTAAAGGTCGCCAGTGGCGCGGGGTGCAAAACTTCGGCCATAATTACCGACATGAACGAACCATTGGCTAGTGTGGCGGGCAATGCTGTCGAGGTGCGCAATGCGGTGGATTTCCTGACCGGCACACATATCGATAACCGCCTGTGGGATGTGACCGCCGACCTTGGAGCGGAGCTTTTGATGCTGGCGGGCGTTGTGCCCAACGTCGGGCAGGGGCGGGACAAGATTTCGGCGGCGTTCACCTCGGGTGCCGCCGCCGAGAGGTTCGGGGCAATGGTTTCGGGTCTCGGCGGGCCAACGGATTTTGTGGAAAATATGCTGAAATACTTGCCTGCGGCCCCTGTTACACGCGAAGTTTACGCCAAAACCAAGGGTTTTGTGCAGCATATCGACACGCGCGGCATTGGTATGGCGGTGATCGAGCTTGGCGGCGGGCGTCGGATTGCCAGCGATACGATTGACCATTCGGTGGGGTTCTCGGACCTCGTGGGGGTCGGAGAATTACTAGACGGGGACGAACCTATCGGTGTTGTTCATGCTCGGAGCGATGCCGACGCAGAGGCCGCCGCGCAGACCTTGCAAGATGCTATGAAAATCGGCGATGATGTGCTTAGACCCAAGCCGCTTATTCGGGAATATATTGCGTATGACAACGATTAAACGAAATCCGGGGATGGCGCTGGACCTGGACTGGGTTCTGTCCGCCCGCGCCAACCGTTCCGCGATTGAACGGCGGGCGGCCACGATTGGCACGCGGCGTTCGGTGAAAAAAGAATGGCAGGCGGCGTGGTTGCTAAAGGCAATCAGTTGCATTGATCTGACCACGCTTTCGGGGGATGACACCCGCGCAAGGGTGCGGCGTTTGTGCGCCAAGGCCCGCCAGCCTGTGCGGCAGGATATTCTGGAGGCGTTGGGCATGGGCGATGCTGGTCTGACGACTGGCGCGATTTGTGTGTATCACGAAATGGTCGAAACGGCTGTCGAGGCGCTGGATGGCTCCGGTATTCCGGTCGCGGCGGTTTCCACGGGTTTTCCGGCGGGGCTTTCGCCGTTCCACTTGCGTATCCTTGAGATCGAGGAATCCGTTAAGGCGGGTGCCAGTGAAATCGACATAGTTATTTCGCGCCGTCACGTTCTGGAAGGCAATTGGCAGGCACTTTATGACGAGACCCGCGAGATGCGCGCCGCTTGTGGCGATGCGCACATGAAAGCGATCCTCGCCACGGGTGAGCTGGGCAGTCTGCGAAATGTCGCGCGTGCCTCCATGGTTGCGATGATGGGCGGGGCGGATTTCATTAAGACCTCGACGGGTAAAGAAAGCGTTAATGCGACGCTGCCGGTAAGTTTGGTGATGATCCGCGCGCTGCGCGATTACGGTGACAAAACCGGTTATCAGATCGGCTATAAACCGGCGGGCGGGGTATCCAAGGCCAAGGACTCGCTGAATTATCTGATGTTGATGAATGAAGAATTGGGCCGCGAGTGGCTGGAGCCGGAGCTGTTCCGCTTTGGTGCATCCAGCCTGCTGGGTGATATTGAACGGCAACTGGAACATTTTGTAACGGGTCGATACTCGGCCAGCTTCCGCCACGCTATCGGGTAATTTCGGGGATAAGGCTATGACTGTGAAAGAGATTTTTGAAACCATGGAATACGGACCTGCACCGGAAAGCGCTGCTGAAGCGATGAAATGGCTGGACGCGCACGGGCGTAAATTCGGGCATTTTATCGGCGGTGAATTTGTTGAAGGTGCTACGCATTTCCAGACGAAAAATCCGGCTGATGGTACGTTTTTGGCGGATATCACCGATGGTTCTGCTGCGGATGTCGACGCCGCTGTTCAGGCCGCGCGCAAGGCGCAGGCTGGTTGGGCGAAGCTCGGCGGGCATGGGCGGGCGAAATACCTTTATGCGATTGCGCGATTGGTTAACAAACACGCGCGGTTGTTCTCGGTTCTGGAAACTTTGGACAACGGCAAACCGATCCGCGAGAGCCGCGATATCGATATCCCGCTGGTTATCCGCCACTTCTATCACCACGCCGGATGGGCGCAGCTTATGGAGGACGAATTGCCGGGCTACGAGGCCATCGGCGTGGCGGGGCAAGTGATCCCGTGGAATTTCCCGATGCTGATGCTGTCGTGGAAAATCGCACCGGCGCTGGCGATGGGCAATACCGTGGTGCTGAAACCGGCCGAATTCACCTCGTTGACCGCGCTGTTATTCGCCGAAATTTGCATCGAGGCGGGGTTGCCGAGCGGTGTTGTGAACATCGTCACGGGGATGGGCGCAACAGGCGCTGCGATCACCGAGCACCCCGACATTGACAAGGTGGCCTTCACCGGTTCGACCGAGGTCGGGCGGATTATTCGCAAGGTAACGGCGGGTTCAGGCAAGAAACTGACGTTGGAGCTGGGCGGGAAGTCTCCGTTCATTGTGTTCGATGATGCGGATATTGATAGCGCGGTCGAGGGGGTTGTCGATGCGATCTGGTTCAATCAGGGTCAGGTTTGCTGCGCTGGTTCCCGACTGTTGATGCAGGAAGGCATTGCTGCGGAAATGCTGGCCAAGCTGAAGGTGCGCATGGCCAAATTGCGTGTTGGTAATCCGATGGACAAATGCATCGATATGGGCGCGATTGTGGATGAAACGCAACTGGATGCGATCCGGTTGATGGTTGCCAAAGGCGTGGCCGAAGGGGCGACGCTGATCCAGCCGGAAACGGCCATGCCGAACGGCTGTTACTATCCGCCGACGATACTTGCGGATGTGGATACAAGCGCGACCGTGATGCAGGAGGAGATTTTCGGACCGGTTCTGGTGTCTACAACTTTCCGCACCCCTGCCGAGGCTATTGCATTGGCAAACAACACAAAATACGGCTTGGCGGCGAGCATCTGGACGGAAAACATCAATCTGGCCTACGAGATTGCCCCCAAGGTCAAGGCAGGGGTCATCTGGATCAACTGCACGAACCAGTTCGATGCCGCGGCCGGATTTGGCGGCTACCGCGAGAGCGGTTTTGGGCGCGAGGGCGGCAAAGAAGGGCTTTATGAATACATAAAGCCGCAGTTTCTAGCCTCGCTGAAACCTGCCAAAGTCGCGTCAACTGCGGCCTCTGGCGTGGTGTCTGTGGCAAGCGTTGATCGAACGCCGAAGATGTATATTGGCGGCAAGCAGGCGCGGCCTGACAGCGGGTATGTGACGCCGGTTCTGTCCAGCAAGGGCGCGTTGATCGGGCATGTCGGCGCGGGTAGTCGTAAGGATATTCGCAATGCTGTCGAGGCGGCTGCGGGGGCATCTGGCTGGGCTGATGCCTCGGGCCATAATCGGGCGCAGGTGATGTATTTCATTGCCGAGAACCTGTCGGCGCGCGCGGCTGAATTCGCGGACCGGATCAGCGCCATGACGGGGGCGAACAAGGGCAAGGCGAGTGCTGAGGTAGAGGCCTCGGTCGCGCGGCTGTTCTCTTACGCGGCGTGGGCGGATAAGTTCGACGGTGCGGTTCATAGCGTGCCGATGCGCGGTGTGGCGATGGCGATGCATGAACCCGTGGGCCTGATGGGGATCATCTGCCCTAACGAGGCGCCGCTGTTGGGGATGATCTCGTTGATCGCGCCAGCAATCGCGATGGGTAACCGATGTGTTGTTGTGCCGTCTGAAAGCCATCCGTTAAGTGCGACGGATTTTTATCAGGTGCTGGATACGTCCGACCTGCCGGGGGGGGTGGTGAACATCGTCACTGGACAGCAAGATGATTTGGCCAAGACCTTGGCGGACCATTACGCCATCGATTCCGTTTGGCATTTTGGCAGCGAAGCGGGCGCTAAACTGGTCGAGGCTGCCTCGGCAGAAAACCTGAAACGCACGTGGACATCTAACGGTCTGGCGCGTGACTGGTATGATCGCCAGCAAGGCGAGGGCCGCGAGTTTTTGCGTCATGCAACCGAAGTAAAGAATATCTGGACACCTTACGGGGAGTAGGCGGTTAAAAATCAAACCTTAAATGCTGATTGGGGGCGTTCCTTATATCGCTTGGGAGTGTTTGGCTGCCGTCGTGTGGTAGGCGTCCAGACCGCAGGCGATGATGCGGGTCAGGTGGAAGCCCTCGGGGAGGATGGTCAGAACTTC
>ENA-OSCG01000104-OSCG01000104.1-marine-sediment-metagenome-genome-assembly--contig:-NODE-104-length-14550-cov-7.917834_pt1 | contig 14550 bp, 7 predicted proteins | sample MGYA00237880_ERZ529332 | MGnify/ENA primary metagenome ERZ529332 (study PRJEB26373, sample SAMN05710708) | marine sediment metagenome | biome: marine; feature: ocean trench; material: sediment... | reverse complement strand
GTACAGGGGAATCCGGTTGCAGCTCAGTGACCATCATGTCGCTCGCATTGGTAAGGCTGACCGGCTTCAGATTACTTTGCCCAAGCACATTCAACGCCTCCGAAAATGTCATGCCCAGACATTGCATGTGCCGGTCTACGGGATCCGGATTCAGGGGCATTCTTTGCGCCATCCACTCCTGTTCATTGCGGAAAAAATCGGCCTCACGGGGGGCCTCGGAAAAGGTGATGTTGGGCCTTGGCTGGCTGGGATCATAAACATCACAAATAGTATCGTCATCAAGCATCACCAGGCGATGGCCGCAGGATAGAAGCAGCGCAAGGTTGCGGGCCAGGCCACTGGTCCAGTGATCACTCCAGCGGGATTGATCGGCAAGAAAGCGAATGGCTTCTGCGTGCGCCGGCAGCCGCTTGGATAGATTTTTCAACAGGGTCTGTTGTGCTACCTGGCCAAAGTATTGGATCGGCTTTTTTGTATCGATCGCAAATTTTGCTGTCAATTCACGATTTTTATTGATGTTTTCAGGTTTGCGCGAATCATCAACCACGTAAAGCTGGTGAAACTTGTCAATGTCACAATTTGCACGGATGGATTTGAGCAGGCGATCCAGTGCCACCGGGCGTTCCCAGGTGATAATAACCACGACGGGTTTGTTATACGGCACCTGCCCGGCTGGGCGCTTCAGCGCATCACAGGTTTTCCTGGCAGAGATCATCATGCCGCTATCCAGCATGGATTGCAGCACATCGCGCATATTGGACTGCTGCCCCTGCATGCCCGGGTTGTTTTTAATGATGCGCGCTACTTGTTCGTCCAGGGTGCGAAACTGGCTGCAACTGAGCAAAGCAGTATAGACGTCGGGCATAACCATTGCGCGCTTTCCCGTGCGCGTATTACGCAGCAGCAAGTTGCCGCCAGGTACGGGATACGCCGCGCACAAGTCAAATGCAACCAGGTCGGGCAGCGATTTGAACCCACCGGCCGGATTTACCGTGACCTCCAGTGAGAATTCGGTCTTGTCATTCATTGAGAACCCGCGCCATTTCTTTCATCCCGGATTTCAGCAGGCTCGCGGCCACATCGCGATCGCTGTGTTTGAGACCATGCCTGGCTTAGGCAAATTTCTATTCGGGGTAATTATATTGGCTGGATTGTAAGGTAGCAGGCAGGTGTTGTCCCGCTTTTGTTTTTGCCTGGGCATAAAAACAGGCGCCTCATTTGAAGCGCCCGTTCTTTTCGACCCTGTACATAGTCCGTTGCGATTTTCAGAAACACGGTGGAACCGTTTGCTGTAAGCAGCAGTTCTTATTGTTCCACGCTCGTTTTTCAACGGTCCGGAGTACAGCGGGTGGCGAAACTGCTATTTCGTGTGTAGAGCCGGGGACAGACCCGTTGCCGTTTTTCAGCATTGCGGATCAGGATATTCAGGACCCCTTAAAACTCGTTAACATGCACATATGATATTGCAATGTTGGCTAAAATGCAATGTTGGAAAAAGGTAACTTATGTCATCGATTGGCTAAATTATTGATATTGCTTGTTTCAGAAAGCCCCGGCCGGTCCCGGGAAAACAACCGGACTTTCATTGCCGTCAAGCGCAACGCTGGCTACGCCGAAAAGATAATTGTCGATGACAATATTATTCAGGGTGTAGTGGTCAACCATACCTGCCCAACGGCTGTGGGTCCATTCGGGCTCGGTGGTAAGACGCCAATATACGCGATATCCCGCCAGATTTTCATTCTCGGCGGCAGCCCATTTTAACGTTGTGCTGGCTTGCACAATTCCTTCGATTTCTACATCGGCTGGTGGTGCGGGTGCCCAGGCCAGGCCAGCCAAAGCCACAGCATTCAGCGCTGTGAGTTTGGCGGCGAAATCAAAATCAACAAATTCGATGGTATCACCAAAGTGGCGGCCATCTACAGTACGCAGATCCTGATGCTGGCGATCATAGTGCTCGTTGACCTCCATGATTCGTACGCCCGGAAAACCCACTTCGTTAAACGGACGGTGGTGGCCGCCACGGCCGTAGCGGTCGAGCCGGTAAACCATCATCAGGTTCAGGTTGCTGACATATTGCTCCCCGATACGCTTGATGTAGCGGGCCAGATTACGCGAGGCAGAATCGACTTCCCCACCGGTAAAGTAGCGTTTGCGGGCTTCCTCTTCGGTCTCCACCCAGCGCACACCCTCGGAAAAAATGCGTGCACTGTGATTATCGATGACACCGTTGATACCGGCGATGTTGCCAATCATGTCATTGTTCAGCACTGCATCGATATTCCAGCCTTGCTGTTTCGCCCGGGCTGCTACAATTTTGCCGCCAAACAGGCCTTGTTCTTCACCGGCGAGTCCCATGTAGACAATGCTGGCGGAAAACCGGTAACGGGTCAGCACCCGGGCAGCTTCAATGACCCCGGCCATGCCGGAGGCATTGTCGTTGGCGCCTGGAGAAGCGTCGGTGGCATTCATTGGGTCGGTAACCCGGGAGTCAATGTCCCCGCTCATGACAAGCATGCGGTTCGGATCGTGTTGACCACGCTGAATGGCAATAATACTGACGATCTCATGCGGCTCAGGAATGCGGTTCTCACCGCTGATAATATCCGCGATGGTCATCACCTCGAGGCAGTCGCCACAGCTTTTTGATATTGCTTCGAACTCTGCTTTGATCCAGCGCCGCGCCGCGCCGATGCCCGTGGTCGCAGATTGGACGTCCGATAAGCTATGACGGGTGCCAAAGCTCACCAGTTTGGCAATGTCCCGGCCCATCCGTTGCGCAGATGTGGCACTGGCGATATCATACAGGCGCATGTCCTCGGATGGTGGCACCTGGGCTGAAAGACCAGCGGAGAGAAGGGCGGTGCAGGCAATCAAGAGTTTTTTGAGCATGGGTTTCCCATCGCTGTTAAGTGTTTGAGTGTTGCTCTCAACTCTACCATTTCCTGCTGTGCGGGGAAGGGTTCGCGCTGCACGTTCCCGGTACTCCGTTCAGTTGATATTGAAGGACCACTAGTGTATTTACTCACCCGAAAAGGTAAGGGACCATGCAGAATTTCGCTGACCAGGAGCCTGTTGAATTTGCAGAATCGCAGAGGCTTTCATTATTTACGCAGCAATCAGTCCTGAAGACACCTTCCGGCAAACTGGAATACACCATTGTGCACCGGCGACGGGTCACGAGACGTTTGCAGCTGGAATTGGATGCGCAAGGCGGGTTGGTGATCGCGGCGCCGAAACACTGGAGCAGGGCCCACATCAGTGCGACTCTGTCGCAAAATACCACCCGCGTTACGCGCTTTTTAGCCGATGCCCGCAAGCGCCGGCTACGCCCATTGGAATACATTCAGGGCGAGCGACACCTGTTCCTGGGGGTGTCTTATTCGTTGGTCCTGCTAAAGGCGACAAGGAGAGATTTCCAGCCCCCGCCCGGGGTGATGCTCTCCGGCCGGGAATTACACATTAGAACAAGACAACCCGGAGCAGACGTAGTCAGGTCAGCGTTAAGTACCTGGTATCGTCAGCAAGCGATGAATATTTTCACCGAAAGAATGCAGATCATTGCCCAAAAGGCCCCGTGGACTGCGGGTAGAATATTGCCGTTGAAACTCAGAAGCATGCGACGCAGCTGGGGAAACTGCTCTTCAAAAGGTGTAATCAAACTGAACACGCACTTGATCAAGACACCTTTGCCGATAGTTGATTCTGTGATCGCGCATGAGCTGTGCCACCTCGAGGAAATGAATCACAGTAAAGCTTTTTATGCCTTGCTGGAGGGTCTCAATCCGAACTGGCGGCAGGACAGGGCAATACTGCGTTCAGCAAGCCATATTTATTTGCACATATAAACTCCATTAAACCAAACCTTTCACTTATTGTAGGATAGGAGTTCCCGCAGCAAACAATGCCCGGCGGGATTATGCATGGAAACATATGGAACAACGCGAACACATCAAGGGCTTGTACAACCCGGAAGACGCAAAGGAAAGTTGTGGTTTCGGACTCATTGCCCATCAGCAAGGTGAAGCCAGCCATGAACTGGTGAGCACCGCCTTAACGGCGTTGAGCCGCATGACGCATCGTGGTGCGGTTGCGGTTGATGGCAAGACAGGTGATGGCTGTGGTGTGTTGTTACAGTTTCCCGAGTCATTTTTCCGCCAGCTGGCCGAGGAAGAGGGTATGTGGCTGGCCCAGCGTTTTGCGGTCGGCATGATATTCCTCAATCCCGACCCCGAAATCGCTGCACGATCGCGCAAAACCCTCAACAAACACATCAAGAAGGAAACGCTGGACATTGCGGGCTGGCGTACGGTACCCATAAATCCATCGGTCTGTGGGCAGATAGCCCAGCGCTCGATGCCGCTTATTGAGCAAGTGTTTATAAACATACCGAATGGCTGGTCTCATTTTGATGCCGAAAGACGGCTTTTCGTGGCCCGGCGCATGGCTGCGGCTGAGATCATGAAATCGGCACAGCCGGATACCAGCTTTTACGCAGCGACGCTTTCGGGTCTGACCACGGTCTACAAGGGTCTGGTCATGCCCGAGAACCTGCCGGAGTTCTTCCCTGACCTGAGAGACCCGCGTTTAAAAAGTGCCATTTGCCTGTTTCATCAGCGATTCTCGACCAACACCCTGCCGAATTGGAAGTACGCGCAGCCATTCCGTTACCTGGCACATAACGGCGAAATCAATACCATTGAAGGCAACCGCAGCTGGGCGGAGGCGCGTACGCCGAAGTTCCAGACGCCGCTGTTGCCCGATCTGCAAAAGATACGCCCGCTGGTCGACCAGGAGGGCTCAGATTCATCCTCACTTGACAACATGCTGGAGTTATTTCTTGCCGGTGGCATGGACGTGTTCCGCGCCATGCGTATTCTGATTCCACCGGCCTGGCAGGCCGAGCCGGATATGGCGCCGGAGTTGCGGGCTTTCTATGAATTTAATTCAATGCACGTGGAGCCCTGGGACGGGCCCGCGGGCATCGTCATGACCAATGGTCGTGTCGCCGCCTGTAACCTCGATCGCAACGGTCTGCGACCGGCGCGGTACGTGATAACTAAAAATGGCTGGGTGACGCTGGCGTCCGAAATCGGCGTGTGGGATTATGACCCGGCGGACGTGGTTGAAAAAGGCCGGGTCGGGCCCGGTGAAATGTTTGCTGTTGATACGCTGAGTGGAAAACTGTGGCGCTCGCGTGAGATCGATGATGCACTCAAGTCACGCCACCCCTATGCTGACTGGCTGGCGGAAAATATCATCCATATCGTCAATAACGATGAGCAGGAGGCTGCTGCTGCTGAGGCTTTCATGCGTGAGAGCCCGCATAACTTCCCGATATTTCAGAAACTGTTTGGTGTCAGCAACGAAGAGCGTGAACACGTCATCCGGGTGATGGCCGAAGACCAGATCGAGGCAACCGGCTCGATGGGTGATGACACGCCGCTGGCAGTCATGTCGCGCCAGCCGCGCTCGGTCTACGACTATTTCCGCCAGCAGTTCGCGCAGGTCACCAACCCGGCAATCGACTCGTTGCGCGAGGTTTCAGCGATGTCGCTGGAAACCCTGATTGGCCGGGAGCACAATATTTTCCAGGAGACCAGCACCCATGCACATCGCGTGGTGCTGCCGTGGCCGGTGCTGAACATCGTCAAGTACCGCAAGTTGCTGGCGCTGGACCAGCGCTGGTACCGGAACGAGACTTTCAGCCTGAATTACGATCACAATGATGATCTGAAGACCGCGCTGGAAAGGCTTTGTGACCAGGCCTCAGCCGCGACGGCCGATGGCGCAGTCATTATCGTGTTGAGTGATCGCGACATCGCCAGCGACAAACTGCCCATACACGCAGCGCTGGCTACCGGTGCCGTACACCAGCGTTTGATCAATGACGGCCTGCGTTGTGACTGCAATATCATCGTCGAGACCGGCACGGCGCGTGACGCGCACCACTTTGCGGTGCTGTTCGGCCTCGGTGCGACAGCAGTCTATCCCTACCTGGCTTTCCAGATTATCAATGACCTGCATGCCAGGGGTGCACTTAAGGGTGACTTGCTACAGCATCGCAAATACTATCGCCGCGGTATTCGCAAGGGGCTGCTCAAGGTTTTGTCCAAGATGGGCATTTCCTGCGTATCCAGTTACCGTGGTGCGCAATTATTCGAGGCGGTCGGCTTGGGCAGAGAGATCACCGATTTGTGCTGCCCGGGTGCCGCTGGCAACATCGGCGGCGCAGGCTTCCGCGAGATTGAAGCCGACCAGCGTATCCTGGCACAGGCCGCCTGGAACAGCGGTCAGCCGATTACCCAGGGTGGCTTGCTGAAGTTTACCTGGGGTGGCGAATTCCATGCCTATAACCCGGATATCATCACCACGCTGCAAAAAGCGGTGCAAAGCGGCAAGCAAACTGATTATGCGAAGTTTGCGCAGCTTGTTAATCAGCGCCCGCCTGCAGCTTTGCGCGACCTGTTTAGGCTGCGGCCGGCAGAAAAGCCTGTACCGCTGGAAAATGTTGAGTCGTCAGAGAAGCTGTTCCCGCGCTTTGATACCGCAGCTATGTCCATCGGCGCACTATCGCCGGAAGCGCATGAGGCGCTGGCGGTGGCGATGAATACACTCGGTGGGCGTTCAAATTCCGGCGAGGGCGGCGAAGACCCGGCACGCTTCAACAGCAAGCGTAATTCACGCATCAAGCAGGTCGCCTCGGGCCGATTTGGTGTCACGGCACACTACCTGGTCAATGCAGATGTTCTGCAAATCAAGATCGCGCAAGGGGCCAAGCCGGGCGAGGGAGGCCAGCTGCCGGGGCACAAAGTTTCTGCACAGATCGCTGCATTGCGGTATTCGGTGCCCGGCGTAACGCTGATTTCACCGCCACCACACCACGATATTTACTCGATTGAGGACCTGGCTCAGCTGATATTTGATCTGAAGCAGGTAAACCCGGCAGCCGAGGTATCGGTAAAGCTGGTGGCTGAACGGGGTGTCGGTACTATCGCGGCTGGTGTGGCCAAGGCCTATGCCGACTGCATTACGATTTCCGGCCATGATGGTGGCACCGGTGCCAGCCCGCTGACATCGGTGAAATATGCCGGCGCGCCATGGGAGACCGGGCTGCCCGAAGTGCACCACGCACTGGTTGAAAACGGCCTGCGGGGCAGGATTCGCCTGCAAGTGGACGGCGGCTTGAAAACCGGACTGGATGTCATCAAGGGCGCCATCCTCGGCGCTGACAGCTTCGGCTTCGGCACGGGTCCAATGGTAGCGCTGGGCTGCAAATACTTGCGCATCTGCCACTTGAATAATTGCGCGACAGGCATTGCCACCCAGGATGAGCAACTGCGCCGCGAGCATTTCCATGGCCTGCCGGAAAGGGTGATGAGCTACTTCCGTTTCATTGCCGGGGAAGTTCGCGAGCACCTGGCCTACCTGGGTTTTGAAAAACTCGAGGATATTATCGGCCGCAGTGATTTACTGGAAAAGATCAAGCCGTTGACGGCTAAACAACGCTGTATTGATCTTGACCCGATCCTTGCCAGTGCCGGTGTGGCGGGTCTGCAGGCTGCGGGTTTCCAGGGTATCCGCAATCACCCGCATGACAAGGGTGAACTCAATGCCCGCATAGTTGCGAGCCTTGAGCAGCCACTGGCAAATCGTCAGAGCGCGGAACGAAAATTTGAGATCTTCAATTTTGATCGCTCCGTTGGAGCAGGCCTTGCAGGTGAGATTGCTCGCCGTTATGGCCGTGATGGCCTGGATGGCGCGGTATACGACATCGACTTTACCGGCTCAGCCGGGCAGAGTTTTGGCGTGTGGGCTACCACCGGGATGCACCTGCGTCTGCATGGCGATGCCAACGATTACGTTGGCAAAGGCATGAGTGGTGGACGCATTGCAATCTCGCCACACGAGGACTCATCAATCGTTGCCAAGCGCAGTGCCATCATTGGCAATACCTGCCTGTACGGTGCCACCGGTGGTGAGTTATTTGCGGCTGGTCAGGCGGGTGAGCGTTTTGCGGTGCGAAATTCCGGGGCCGCTGCGGTCATCGAAGCTGTTGGTTATCATGCTTGCGAGTACATGACCGGTGGTACCGTGGTGGTGCTCGGACGTACCGGTGCCAACTTTGCAGCCGGCATGACCGGTGGCCGTGCGTATGTGCTGGATATGGATGGGCATTTTGAGCGCCGGTGTAATCTTGCCCAGGTGACGATTGCCAACCTGAATACCCGCGAAGACAGTCTCGAGCGGGCAGCGCTGATAACACTGATCGAACGTCATGTGCGTTTCACGGGCAGCGAGTGGGGCGAGCGAATTCTGGAGAATTTCGAACACTTCATGTTCTTCTTCCGTGTGGTAGAGCCGAAGCGGGAAAAAGCTGCCGTGGATAGCATCCCCGTCGCGTTGAAGGTGGTGGGGTAGCCAACAGGCAAACTTATGGGCACGCTCAAGATCCGCACGAAATTTGAATTTATTGATCGTAGCCGCGAGCAACCGCAGAAGCATTCAACCGAATCCCGTCGACACGAGTTCCGCGAGATTTACGCGCCGTTCAAACAGGCACAGGGTGAAGCACAATCAGAGCGCTGTATTGCCTGCGGAAACCCTTACTGCCAGTGGAAGTGCCCGGTACATAACTACATTCCGGACTGGCTTAAGCTGGCTGCCGAAGGCCGTATCATAGAAGCCGCCGAACTGGCACACCAGACCAACTCTCTGCCGGAAATCTGTGGTCGCATCTGCCCTCAGGATCGTTTATGTGAGGGTGCCTGTACGCTCAATACTGAATACGGTGCCGTCACTATCGGGGCCATCGAACGCCACATCACAGATACCGCCTTTGCCCAGGGTTGGCGGCCGGATCTTTCCGGCGTGAAGCAGACCGGCAGCAAGGTCGCCATTATCGGCGCAGGCCCGGCGGGCCTGTCGTGCGCTGATGTGCTCGCCCGCAATGGCGTCAAGGCCTTTGTCTATGACAAGCACCCGGAGATCGGTGGTTTGCTGTCGTTCGGTATCCCCAAATTCAAGCTGGACCAAAAGGTCATCAAAAACCGTCGCCGGATTCTCGAAGGCATGGGTATTCAGTTTGTGCTGGGTGCCAATATAGGACAGGAAATCTCCTTCAATGAAGTGCTGGAAAACCATGACGCGGTATTCCTTGGTCTCGGCACTTACACCGCGATACAAGGCGGTATGCCGGGTGAAGATGCTGCCGGTGTTTTCCGGGCACTGGATTACCTGATCGGCAACACCAAGTCATTGCTGGATATGCCAGCCGGCGAGCATGAATTCATTGACCTTAAAGACCAGCGTGTGGTGGTGCTTGGTGGTGGTGACACCGCGATGGACTGCGTACGCACGGCCATACGCCAGGGTGCTCTGGAGGTGCATTGCCTGTACCGGCGCGATCGTGAAAACATGCCGGGATCACAACACGAGGTGAACCATGCTGTTGAAGAAGGCGTGCAGTTCCACTTTAATGTGCAGCCGCTGGAAATCATCGAGAAACAGGGTAAAGCGACGGCCGTCAGGTTAATTGAAACCCGGCCCGGTTTGCCGGATGAGAGCGGTCGCCAACGCCCCGAACCCATCGAGGGCAGTGAAAGCAGTATCAAAGCTGATGCTGTCATTATCGCTTTTGGGTTCCGTGCTTCACCGGAGGACTGGTTTGAAGATTTCGATATCAAAACCGATCAATGGGGTCTGGTGGAAGCCAGCGAACACGATGAATTCGCCTTTCAGACCAGCAACCCAAAAGTTTTCGCGGCCGGCGACATGGTACGCGGCGCTGATCTGGTTGTCACCGCCGTCGCCGATGCGCGTCTGGCGGCGCTGGGCATTGTCGATTACTTAAGGAAAACAAAATGACAAAATACCGAAAAGTTGTAACGTGGATGTTTTGCTTGCTAATGCTGAGCGCAGCGGGCTTGTTGTACGCAAAAGCCCCGACACTGGACCCGCTGGACGATGCCAATCATCTTGGCCCGCTTGAAAACATCCTGTTTTGGACACCCGAGCAGCAGGTTGCCGGTTACCGCAATATCAACCTCGTGTTTCCAACACGAATAATCCGGGCCGGCGGGTCGCCGCTGGAATTGCCGGAACAACTGGTCAATCTTGGTGCAGTGGAGATCAAAACCGAAGGCAGAACCCTGACCGTTGATGCGTATTTTTTGCAACAAAATGTCGCTGGTTTGCTGGTTATAAAAGATGGCAGGATTGTCTATGAACGGTATGGTCTGGGCAATACGCAGGACAGCCTGTGGATAGCATTTTCGGTCGCCAAATCAGTTACATCGATGCTGGTAGGGGCTGCCATTCAGGACGGCTATATAAAAAATGTTGATGAAAAAGTAACCGACTACCTGCCGCGTCTGAAGGACTCCGCCTATGACCAGTCGACCATTCGCAATGTTTTGCAGATGTCATCGGGCGTGGAGTGGGATGAGGATTACGCCGAGCCCAAGTCGGATGTAAACCGCGCGACCTGGGAAACGCTTGGCTTGTATGAGTATCTGCGCCACAAACCGCGCGCCGTAGCGCCAGGCGAAGTATTCAATTACAACACAGCAGAGACCAACCTGGTCGGCACGCTGTTGCGTTCCGCCATTGGTAATAACCTGGCGACTTATTTATCGGAAAAAATCTGGAAACCATTCGGCATGGAATCTGATGCAAACTGGGCGCTGTCAGAAGTCGGTGGTGGTGAGATGGGTGGCTGCTGTATCAATGCCACCTTGCGTGACTATGGCCGGCTTGGGTTGTTTGCCTTGAATAACGGCCAGCTTGCGGATGGTTCGCGGGTATTGCCTGAAGGGTGGATGGCAGAATCAACCGCACCATCCAAAGGCAATCCCGGCTATGGTTATTTCTGGTGGCTTGAGCCGGACAGTGTTTTCCGGGCCTCCGGAATATTTGGTCAGGCAATTTATATTGACCCGAACGAAAACGTCGTCATCGCCCAGCATAGCGCACGGGCGGTCGCCAGCAACAAACCTGACTGGGCGTTGCAAAGCGCGTTTTTTGCTGCGTTGACTGAGGCTGTCAGGTAGCAGGAAGCCCCGCACCGTTGGTTGTGATTGCCGCACTTAAACTGAACACAAAACCATGAATATTTCGATCGTATTAACCGTTATTGCTGATGATCAGCCCGGAATCATCCAGGCCGTTTCCACTGTCCTGACCCATCACGGTGGCAACTGGACCCAAAGCAGCATGAGCTCGCTGGCCGGCCAGTTTGCCGGTATCCTGCTGGTTTCTGTGCCGGAAGAAGACGCAGATGCCTGTCTCGCCGAACTGGCCGGGCTTGAAGACACGGGTCTGAAGATTATAGCCAACGTCAGTAGTGAAGCCAGCGAAGTGGGGAAAACCAATACTTATGTGCTCGACCTGGTTGGCAATGATCGCCCTGGCATTGTGCACGAAATCACCACACTGCTGGCGAAACATAAGGTCAGCGTGCACGAGTTAGAAACTTGTGTTGAAGCGGCCTCCATGGGCGGTGGCGAACTGTTCAAAGCCACTGCACAGCTGGTGGTGCCGGAGACCGCCGATATTGACCTGCTTGCAACCGAGCTCGAAAATCTCGCCAACGACCTGATGGTGGATATCCGTTTCGAAACGTAATCCGCTTGGGTTAAGTGTTCGTGCTAACCCGCATATTGCGGTTGGCCCGGTTGATTACGCGCCTGATGGTAGCCAGCAACTGCTCGTTGCTGGTCGTGGCCTTGGTCAGATAGGCCGCAACTTCCAGCCTGATCGCCCTGTCCGGCTCTTCTCCGGCAAAAATTATAGCGGGACACTTAGCCTGAATCTCCGGCAACAGTTCAAGGCCTGATCCGTCAGGCAGCTTGATGTCAAGAATCACCAGGTCATAGGCATTCTTTTCAAATTTCGCGCGTGCGGAATCCAGGTTGGGCGCAAAATCGTATGTAGCCATGTCCTTCAGCAGTTCCCGTACGGTCTCAAGCACGTCGGCGTCATCTTCTACATGCAGTACACGCGGACACTCTTTGCTGCCGAGCACCTGGTGCAATGAATTCATCAGCCGGTCTGCATCTATCGGTTTCTGAATCCAGTCCACTACCTCAAGCCCGGTTCCTGATAGTGCCGCACGTCCCTCGTGGGCGCTTGCAGAAACAACAATGATCGGCAAACCAGCAGTCTTATGATCAGCCTTTAGTTCCTGGATCATTTCCAGGCCATCCTGGTCCGGCAGCTCCAGGTCAAGTAACAAGAGCATATAGGAATGACGGTTCAATAAAGCTTTAGCTGCTGCAGCACTGGCTGCAATATCACATTCCAGCCCTTCCTGTTTGAGCAGGGACTCAAGCACGTGAGCAACATCAGCATCATCTTCACATATGAGAACCTCCGTCTCTGAGGCTGCTTCCCCGTGTGCTTCTTTGGCCCCCCCGCCGGCTGCCAGGGTTTCACCGGCAGTCAAAATCTCGACCAGGTCGAAGTAAAATTCCGTACCGCCTCCTGGTGCTGCACGAAAATCAATCTGTCCGCCATGGCCCTCAATGATCGCTTTACTAATACTCAGGCCAAGCCCCGTGCCGCCTTTTTTGCGCGCATCCGAACTGTCTGCCTGGGCGAAGCGTTGAAACATTCGGGATTTGAAAACCTCGCTTATTCCCGGACCGTAATCCCTGACAGTGGTGCGCGCCCGGCCATCACTGTTTCTGGTCACTGAGACCTCAACAACGCCGGGTTGCGGTGAAAACTTGACTGCATTGGAAATTAAATTAGACAGCACCTGTTGGAGCCTGTGATCATCGCCATTGACCATGATTGCTGCCAGACCCGGTGTGAATTCGAGGCGCACATCATGTTCTGCTGCGTACGCCTGGTTTGCTTCCAGAGCCTTATGAACCAGTTGCACAAGATCGAGGACCTGGTACTCGAATTCAAGTTTCCCTGCTTCGATTTTTTCGAGATCCAGAAGATCATTGATCAACAGGATCAGGCGCTCGCTGTTGCGGTTGGCAACCAGCAGCATTTTTCTGGCCTGGTCGGGCAAATCGCCGGAAGCACCACCAAGCACCAGGCCCAGGGCACCCCGGATCGAAGTCAGCGGTGTACGTAACTCATGGCTGACCGTCGAGATAAATTCTGTCTTGGCTTTCTCAGCCGCTATGCGTTCGGTGATATCGCGGATAATGCCAGTATAAATTTTTTGATTGTCAACCGTTATTTCACTGACAAACAGATCCATCGGAAAGGTTGAGCCATCGCTGCGCAGACCTGTTACTTCACGTCTGCTACCAATCACTTTGGTCTTAGCCGTTTCCAGGTAATGCTCAAGATGACTATTGTGCTGTGAGCGGTACGGCTCGGGCATCAACATGTTGATGTTACGCCCCAGAAGGGCGTTCTCTGCATAACCAAACAGTTCAGAAGTTGCCTGGTTTGAAGACTGAATGATTCCCTTTGCATCGATTGTAATAATGCTGTCAGCTACATTATTCATTATCGTGCGAGTGCGCTGCTCACTTTCCATCAATGCTGCAGAAGAGTCTATGAGTTTGCCATGCATAAACATGGATTGCCGATACACACGAATAAATTCCAGCGTTAATCCCGTCAGTGGGACCAGGTAGGCGATCAACTTCATGAAATGCGCGATGTTGAAATGATTGTCAAACAATGCGGCAGAACCAAAAGTCATGTGTAACTGAGCCACCACCTGGGGCACTGCACTGATGATAAGCGCCTGGGCGAACAGGCTGGGATATCGTTTGAAAAGGCGCGGATAAACCACCAGGCCGGAAAACACAAACAACAGCAACGGCAGCGCGTCATAGGGTCGCGTGATGTGTGCATTCGGAAAAGCAGTCTGTGGCAATTGGGTGCTGGTTGCAGAAATATGAATGATGCCGTAAGCAATTACAGCAAACACCAAACTGGCAGACAAAACCAGCCAGATTCCCGGTTTGACTTTTGCATGGTGCCCCCTTGACAGCAAAATACCGACACCCGCGATCATGATCAGAGCATTAAATGTCCGGCTGACAGCCCAGGTAAACGGGATAAGGTCCTGGTTATCTGCAACAGCACTGATCAGACGATCTGCCGCCAGAATATGAAAGGCATCCATACAACCTGCCATGAAAAATGCCATACCAATGATCGGTGCAGTCACCTCGCCGGTTATGCGGTAAAGACTGAAGGCCAGAAACATGACAAGGACAGCGATGCTGAAAGCACTCCATTCCAGCAACGTATGGGTAAACGCGCCCTTGAGGCTGCTAAAAGCAGACTCAATGATCCTGAGCTTGTCAGCATGAACCAGTTGCGCGGGATCCAGCACGGTGCCGCGGGTGCCAAAATCAATTCCCAACTGGTTTAACAGATAGGGTAAAACGCAGATCGCAACAACAATCACAATCAGCTGCTTTGGTATTCGTCCCTCGAACACGAGTGATTTTTCGATCTTGCCTGTGACAGGATTTTCCATGGTTTTCACCAGATTTTCAGCCTGCTCTGCATTGCTTGCTAATTTTGCGTCCGCTGGCCGTTAAATATGGATGGGCATTGTCTGTAGCG
>ENA-OSCG01000103-OSCG01000103.1-marine-sediment-metagenome-genome-assembly--contig:-NODE-103-length-14712-cov-7.411339_pt1 | contig 14712 bp, 14 predicted proteins | sample MGYA00237880_ERZ529332 | MGnify/ENA primary metagenome ERZ529332 (study PRJEB26373, sample SAMN05710708) | marine sediment metagenome | biome: marine; feature: ocean trench; material: sediment... | reverse complement strand
GCAGCGCCTCGAAGACCAGTTGAATTTGCCCAAGAAGGGTAAATGAGCGATACCGTGTAGGGGTGATTTATGTTAAGGAAGGGTTATCCCAGTTAACAGGTGGTGCTGGAATGTAGTCCGCTACTATTGATCGGGCGTGTATGGGTTTGGCCTAGCGCAAAACACACATTCAATTATTGTAATATGAAATACCCTCCCTATATACCCCTTAACAAAGCGCAGAGGAGAGTCGCGATGACACCCGAAGTAAAAGCATTTTTTGATGATGAAACCAACACGGTTTCGTTTGTGATTAAAGATCCCGACAGCCCAAGCGTTGCGATTATCGATTCAGTTCTGGATTTCAATTTCTCGAACGGTCGCACGGATACAGCGTCTGCGGACGAAGTTATCGCGTATGTGCGGGAAAACGATTTGAAGGTCGAGTGGATTCTGGAATCCCACGTCCATGCGGATCATCTTTCCGCCGCGCCGTATATTCAGGAACAGCTTGGTGGCAAGATCGGAATTGGTGCGAATATCACTGTTGTGCAGGAAACCTTCGGCAAGGTTTTCAACGAGGGCACCGAATTTCAACGTGATGGCTCGCAGTTTGACAAGCTGTTCGTTGATGGGGACACGATCGAGATCGGCACCATGAAAGTTGATATTATGCATACGCCGGGCCACACGCCCGCCTGCATGACTTACGTTGTGGGCGATACGGCTTTCGTGGGGGACGCGCTGTTTATGCCTGATTTTGGCACTGCACGTTGCGATTTCCCCGGTGGTTCTGCGGTGGACCTTTACGCCTCCATCCAGAAAATTCTGGCGCTGCCGGATGACACACGCATTTTTGTGGGTCACGATTATAAAGCACCGGGGCGCGATGAATTCGCATGGGAAACAACGGTTGCTAAGCAAAAAGCGCTGAACGTACATGTTGGCGCGGGCAAAGCTGAAGAAGAGTTCATCAAAATGCGGACCGAACGGGATGCAAAACTGGCGATGCCCAAGCTGATCGTTCCATCGATCCAGATCAACATGCGGGCCGGTCAAATGCCTGAACCAGAAGAAAACGGGAAAGTGTATTTGAAGCTGCCGGTGAATATTCTTTAACGTCTAGAGTGTTGCAATAAACATACTGGTCTGGTTTGATCGCCGGAGCGGGTTTTTTTGGGTGTGGTGATGGCGATGCATGTACATAGAGTTACCGAAGATTTTACCGTTAGCGGACAAATTTCCGCGAGCGATGTGGCTTTGATCAAAGAATCCGGTTTCAAAACTATTATGTGCAACCGGCCGGATGGCGAAGAATTCGGGCAACCGACAGCCGAAATCATCAAAAAAGCTGCGGAAGACCTCGAAATGAAGTTCGTTTACCTGCCATTAGGACGAGCCGGGATCAGTGACGAATAGCTGGAGGATTTCCGAGGTGTTGTGAACGGTGAAAACGGCCCTGTTTTTGCCTATTGTCGGTCTGGACACCGATGCGGAGTACTATGGAATGCGGCACAAATCTAACACGCCTTTTTTAGACTCCCCTACAATGTTCAAGCGATATCTCCCGATTAACCCGCATGTGGGTAATCGAGCGCTGGAAATGCCGCAGCCATCCCGCACTCGATGCGGGATCACGCCTAGGCCGTAAGCCCTTCGGGTTCCGGCAGGCCATTTGCGCGGCAGCACGCCGTGACGGTATTTGCCAGTAGGCAAGCGATGGTCATGGGGCCAACGCCACCCGGGACGGGGGTGATGGCCCCTGCAACTTCGCTGGCGGACGCAAAATCGACATCCCCGACCAGCCGCATTTTCCCGTCCCCGCGTTCTGGTGCTGGGATGCGGTTGATGCCCACATCAATCACCGTCGCGCCCGGTTTGATCCAGTCTGCGTTAATCATTTCGGGGCGCCCGACGGCGGCAACCAGAATGTCGGCGTTACGGCATAGCGCCTCGATATTCTTGGTGCGGGAATGGGCGATGGTGACGGTGCAACTGTCCTTCAACAGCAACTGCGCCATCGGTTTTCCAACGATATTGGAACGCCCGACCACAACCGCGTTCAGACCGGACAGTGATCCGTGTTTGTCCCGCAGCATCATCAGGCAACCAAGCGGCGTGCAAGGCACCATGCTCGTCTGCCCTGTTGCCAAGCGGCCCACATTAAGGATGTTGAAACCATCCACGTCTTTTTCGGGGATGATGGCGTTGATCCCCAAGTTCTGGTTTATATGATCCGGCACGGGCAATTGGCACAGGATGCCATGCACTGCGGGATCATTGTTCAACTGGTCGATAAGGGCCAGAAGATCAGCTTCGGATGTATCGGCAGGCAGCTTGTGCTCGAACGAGTTCATGCCGCACTCGGCCGTCTGCTTGCCTTTGTTGCGCACATAAACTTCGGAGGCGGGGTCTTCGCCAACCAAAATCACGGCCAGACCGGGGGTGATGCCGTGATCAGCCTTAAGCGTCGCGACGTGCGTGGCAACTTTCGCGCGAACCGTTGCGGCAAACGCCTTACCGTCGATGATATCTGCACTCATTCAACATCTCCTAAATCTTCGGCTTTATGCCCCAGCACCGCTTCTTCACGCGCGATGGACCACTCAATTAGTTTTCGCCACAGGTTCTCGGCCAAGTCTGGATCCAGCCCGACTTTTTCCGCGTTTTCTCTTGCGCGCATTGCAACATATTCGACACGGTCTTCTATTCTTGCGGGCAGGCCCTCGGCCATTTTCAGGTCAATCGCGCGATCTATGAATTCCGCACGTTTGGCCAAAAGCTGAACAATTTCGGCGTCGAGAACATCGAGGGATGCGCGAAGCTCAAACATGGTCTTACAGGATTTAGGAGGCTGCTTCATGCGTCTTCCATCTTGACAATAAAGGCTTGGCTTCATTTAGCTGAATGTTGCGGCTCCCTCAAGAACAGTTTTTAGAACAAACCCTCGATCTGTCCAGCGTCATTCAACCTGATTGACTCTGCGGCCGGTTTGCGCGGCAGACCGGGCATGGTCATGATATCGCCACAGACGACGACGATGAAGCCCGCGCCCGCCAATAGCCGAACTTCGCGCACCGGAACCGAGTGGCCGTTCGGCGCACCGCGCAGGTCCGGATCAGTCGAAAAACTGTACTGCGTTTTCGCCATGCAAACGGGCAGGTGGCCAAAACCGGCGTCTTCCCAAACCTTCAACTGGGCGCGGATTTTCTTATCCGCCAGCACTTCGTCAGCGCGATAGATACGTTTGGCGATGGTTTCGATTTTCTCGAATAACGGCATGTCGTCGGGGTAAAGCGGGGCGAACTGCGCGACGTTGGCTTCGGCGATTTCCACGACGCGGGTGGCCAGCTCGCTTATCCCTTTCGAGCCAAATTCCCAATGCTTGCACAAAATCGCTTCGGAGCCGTGCGTGGCGACGTAATCAATCACCGCCTGCACTTCGGCATCGGAATCGGTTAGGAAATGGTTAATGGCGACGACGACCGGAACGCCGAATGATTTGAGGTTTTCGATGTGGCGGCCAAGGTTCGGGGCACCGTCGTTCACGGCGTCGACATTTTCAGCCCCGAGGTCCGCGCGCGCTATACCGCCGTTCATTTTCATGGCACGGATCGTTGCCACCAGTACCACCACGTCGGGTGCGATGTTGGCTTTGCGGCACTTGATGTTCATGAATTTTTCAGCGCCCAGATCGGCGCCAAAGCCGGCCTCGGTGACGACATAATCCGCCAGCTTCAGGGCGGTTTTGGTTGCCACAACGGAGTTACAACCGTGCGCGATGTTGGCAAACGGGCCGCCGTGAACGAACGCCGGATTATTCTCGAGCGTCTGGACAAGGTTTGGCTGCATCGCTTGTTGCAACAGAACCGTCATCGCGCCGTCGGCTTTGATGTCACGGCAATAGATTGGTTTTCGGTCGCGCGTGTAGGCCACAATGATATCGCCGAGGCGCTGCTGAAGGTCGTCCAGATTATCGGCCAGACATAGAATTGCCATGACTTCGGAGGCCACAGTAATGTCAAAACCGGTTTGGCGCGGGAACCCGTTGGCGATGCCACCAAGGCTGACCACGGTGTCGCGAAGGGCGCGGTCGTTCATGTCCATGACGCGCCTCCACACGATCCGGCGCTCGTCGATTTCCAGATCGTTGCCCCAATAGATGTGGTTGTCGATCATGGCGGACAAAAGGTTGTGCGCGCTGGTGATCGCGTGGAAGTCGCCCGTAAAGTGCAGGTTCATCTCTTCCATCGGAATAACTTGGGCATAACCGCCGCCGGCCGCGCCACCCTTCATGCCAAAACACGGGCCAAGCGAGGCTTCGCGGATGCAAACCATTGCGTTCTTGCCAATGCTGTTCAGCCCGTCCGCCAGACCAACGGTAGTAGTTGTTTTACCTTCGCCAGCCGGTGTCGGGGTGATGGCGGTCACGAGGATAAGTTTACCGTCTTTCTTGTCCACTTGCGCGGCAATAAACTCGGCCGAGACCTTCGCTTTGTCGTGCCCGAACGGCAGCAAATCTTTACTGGGGATTCCCAGCTTGGCGCCGATTTCCATAATTGGCAGTTTAGTTGCTTCACGTGCGATTTCGATGTCGGTTTTGTAACCCATGACCGGTCCCTTTACGAATGGCTGATGATTCCTCCAATAGTTAGGAGGGAATCCGCCCTTTGGCGAGACCTTTTTCGACATCCCGAAGCGATAGTGCGACAAAACCGAATAAATTGTGTGCAAATGCATACTTTGGCTGTGGGCAAAAAATAAGGGCGACATAAGCCGCCCTTGAATTCTTGAATATGTACGTTGGGATTAGCTTGGTTGTGGTTCCATGCCGCTCTCGTTTTTGGGTTTTCCGACCTTTGGAATGGCCGTAACGCTGGTCGAACCACCGTCAGTGGAATCCGTATCGTCTTCGTCGTTCGCGTGTGGAGGCTCGCCTCTGACTACGCGTTTGATTTCTTCGCCGGTCAGCGTTTCGTATTCTAGCAAACCTTGCGCCAGACGCTCGAATTTTTCGGGATTGTCTGTCAGAATTTTATACGCGGTATCATAGGCTTCGTCGATAAAGCGTTTCACTTCTTGTTCAACCAACTCTTTCGATTTGGCCGAAAGCGAGAAGCCGCCGACGCTGCCGCTGGAATAGCCTTCATGCGCTTCGGAGTAGTCTACATTACCGACAAGATCGGACATACCCCAGCGCATAACCATCGCGCGCGCCAGTGCTGATGCTTGCTGAATATCGCCAGCAGGGCCGTTGCTTACGCGCTCCGGACCATACTTGATAATTTCGGCAGCTTTACCGGCCATAGTCATCGCCAGTTTTTGTACGCATTCGATTTTGTGCCAGTTCAGACGGTCCACTTCGGGCAGCGAAACAACCATACCCAACGCGCCACCACGGGGAATAATCGTGGCTTTGTAAACCGGATCACATTCCGGCAACTCCATCCCGACAACTGCGTGGCCAGCCTCGTGGTACGCAGTTTTTTCTTTCTGATCGGCCGTGATAACCATGGAGCGGCGCTCTGTGCCCATCATGATTTTGTCTTTGGCAGCCTCGAAATCTTCCATGGTCACGACGCGTTTACCGGTGCGCGCAGCCATCAATGCCGCTTCGTTAACCAAGTTGGCCAAATCAGCACCGGACATACCCGGCGCACCGCGTGCGATGATCCGAAGATCAACATCGGGGCCAAGCGGCACTTTGCGGGAATGCACGGCCAGAATTTTCTGACGGCCTTTGATGTCGGGGTTCGACACGTGGATCTGGCGGTCAAACCGGCCCGGACGCGTTAGGGCCGGGTCCAGAACATCGGCGCGGTTGGTCGCGGCCAGAATGATCACGCCCTCGTTTGCCTCGAAACCGTCCATTTCAACCAGCAACTGGTTCAACGTCTGTTCGCGCTCGTCATTACCACCGCCGTAGCCAGAGCCACGATGGCGGCCAACGGCATCGATTTCGTCGATGAAAACGATACACGGTGCGTTCTTTTTGGCCTGCTCAAACATATCACGCACGCGGCTTGCACCAACGCCCACGAACATTTCAACGAAGTCGGAACCCGATATCGCGAAGAAAGGCACACCGGCCTCGCCAGCAATGGCACGGGCCAGCAGGGTTTTACCGGTTCCCGGAGGGCCAATCAGCAACGCGCCTTTTGGAATTTTTCCGCCAAGGCGGGTGAATTTCTGCGGGTCTTGCAGGAACTCGACGATTTCTTCCAGTTCTTCTTTGGCCTCGTCGATACCGGCCACGTCGTCGAACGTCACTTTGCCTTGCTTTTCGGTCAGCATCTTGGCTTTGGACTTACCAAAGCTCATCGCGCCGCCTTTACCGCCTTGCATGCGGTTCATGAAGAACACCCAGACGCCGATCAACATGATGAACGGAAGCCAGACACCGAGCATCGACATCAAGCCGGATTGTTCTTGTGCCGAGGCCTCGATTGCCACGCCTGCATCGCGCAGGATTGGCAGGATTTCAGCGTCGCGTGGTTGAATTGTTGTGAAATTGTTGGAACCACTGCGGATGTAGATTTTCTCGCCGTCCAGCGTTACCGCATCAACCTGACCTGCATCTACACTGTCGAGGAACTCGGAGAACGAGACTTGCGACGCGTTTGGCGTGGATTTCCCGCCGTTGAAGATATTGTACAAGGCGACCATTAACAGGAATAGAATAACCCAAAACGCGATGTTTTTATTATTACCCACAGAATTCTCTCCTAACAAGGTATTCAATTTCTTTACACAGACGACTCAGCCTGCGCGGTTGAACGTAACATAGGGTCTAAGTCCCGACTTTCAACGTGTCATTAGGGACTTGTGCAGACCTTTTTTACCATATTTTAACCCAATTGCCCATCCGTTAGCCATTCCAGCCAGTGGAGCGGCCACTAATAGCCCGTCAGCCCACACCGCAGGGCTTGCCAGCAGCACCTCGCGGGCGTGTCCGGTCTCGCGCCAGTTTGCGCATTCCCGCAGGCCTTCCTCGCCTAAAGCGGCGATGGTTTTGGCGGTTTCCCGCCCGTGTTCCGTGACCACCCATCGATGATCCCAAACGGAGGCGATGGGGCAGGGGGTTGCTACCCTTGCGGGTTCTCTTCGCACGATAATGTTGCCAGAGTGTGAACGGATCACACATCCATGTAATGTTTGTCCGGATTGGTCGCCGATTCTGGCCAACATACCGCGCAGGCTGTCAAAGCGCGGGCGGTAGGGGGCGCCGCTGATCCATTTCAGGGTGGCGGATAGCAGGCGGTAACGTAGCTCGTTCGGGGCGGCGTTGAAGGTTGCCATGTTCAGCTGCACCTCGCCGGCGTCCGTGATTTCAACGCATGCCTCGGCGAGGGTTAGCGTTGCGGCCTCCAAGGCTGTGCGAGCGTCTTGCATACGGTCAGCCGTGGCGACTAATCCGTCGATGGTGATGCCCAGGTCGGCCAGAAGCGCCAAGGCTTGGCGGGCTTTGATGCGGTCATATTTCGGGTCGTCGTTGGAGGGGTCGTCGGCCCACGCGATGTTCTGTGCCTTAAGATACGCCCGTAATTCATCCCGCCGAGCGTGCAGCAACGGGCGTACCCATGTTAATCGGCCAACCGTTCGCCGCGCCGCCATGCCTGACAACCCGTCGACGCCAGACCCGCGAGCAAGGCGCAACAACACCGTTTCGGCCTGATCGTCCAAGGTGTGGCCCAAGGCGACATGCGTGATGTTTTCTGCATCCGCCCATGCGGAAATCAGGCGCAACCGCGCTTGTCGGGCCGCGTCCTGAAGGTTGCCGGATTTATCCCAGCCTTCCCATTTCAACACCCGATGCGGAACGCCGAGTTGGTCGCAAAGGGTTGCCACTTGTGCGGCTTCCTCGGCACTTTCCGCACGCAAACCATGGTCTACTGTAACTGCCCGCAGGTCGCCGCCGCGCGCGGCCAGCATATGCAGCAATGCCACGGAATCGCCGCCGCCGGAGACAGCAACGCCAAGTGTTGTATTTGGAATGTCGGAAAGGGCGCGATCCAGCCCTTCGGTCAAATCACTCAAGGGCAAGCCAGAATTTGTTTTTGCGCCAGAATTTGTGCGCCAAGGTCAACGCTTACATTCTGGTATCGAATGCCGATTTCATCCAGCGTTAAACAGGCCTGATCCGTTTGCTCCAACGCGCCAAGGCTGGACGCGAGCTCATAGAGCGAAACGGGTGCGAATGGCCCGTCTGGCGCACCGCTGAAACTGTCGAGATAACTGCGTGCCGCCCCGCCCCAATCCTGCAATCCGGCAAATGCCAAGCCGCGACGGTACTGCGCCTCGCTGGTCAACGGGCCGCCGGGGTAGGTGGTGGTGAACGTCAAAAATTGTTCTGCGGCTGCCTGAAATTCGCCTGCGTCGTACAGGGCCACACCCGCATCAAAACTGCGCTGTTCGTCCGAGGCAAGTTCTTGCCCGCCGTTGCCAATATCGGTTTCCCCGCCAAGCGGCGGCGGCGTGGTAAGCGTGCTGGTGTCGCCGCCTTCCAGCTCGGTTAAGCGGAATTCGAGGTCGCCAATGCGCCGTATGGCATCGTCCGCAATCTGCACCACGCGAAATTCCAGAGTTTCGACCAAGCCCAAGGCGGCACTTAGATCGGCTTCAAGGGTGTTGAGGCGCTGCAAAATGGTCCCCACGGACTCTTGCGAAACCCCCGAGTTGCCGGTGATTAAAAGCTCGCTACGCAACTCCTGCATCAGCTCGCTTAGCTTGGTGATATCCATGCGGACATCCTCAAGCGTTTGCGCTTGCGTCTGGCCGGTTGCAGGCAAAACTGCCATGCAGCTGATCAAAACGGCTGCAAAAACACCGCGCAATTTAGTAATCATACTATCGACCTCTCAGCGGGTTAAACGCCCATGCCACCGTTAACAATTGTCACCGCACGGCGGTTTTGCGACCAGCAGGATGTGTTGGAACAGACCGCAATCGGGCGCTCCTTGCCATAGCTGACGATGCTGATGCGGGCATCTGCAACCCCTTGGCTAACCAGATAGTCACGAACCGAGCTGGCGCGTTTGGAACCCAGTGCGATGTTGTATTCGCGTGTGCCGCGCTCGTCTGCGTGGCCCTCGATCAGGATGGACATGGTCGGGTTGGCGTTCAGCCATCCGGCTTGGGCGTTCAGGGTGGCGATGCTGCTGCCAGACAAGGACGACTGGTTAACCTCGAACAGCACTGTGCTGCCAATGGCTGCCTCGAAGTACTCCAGCGATGTTTCGTCAATCGAACCGATGCCGGCGCCGCGTATGTCCGAGCCGCCACCGAACAAACCGCCTGTGGTGCTTGTACAGGCTGCCGTGACCAGAAGCATCAGAACGGCTGCTGTTTTTATTAGATATTTCATGCTCTTAACCTCGTTTAATTTGGTTATACTGTTAATTTACCACACTTAATGTCCCGTTGGAACGGGGTTCTATTTTAGTAGGCCAGACCACGCCGGATCGGATGCGAAGGTTGGTGTTGGCACCTTGTGCAGGTTGCGCCCCGTTATATCCACCGAATAAATCTGCGGTGCCCCTTTTGCGCCCGAAGACACACGGAAGAACATCAGCACACGGCCATTTGGCGACCATGTGGGGGCTTCGTCAAGGAAACTGGCGGTCAGCAGGCGTTCCTGGGTGCCATCCACGCGCATCACGCCGATATGGAAACGGCCACTGACGATCTTTGTGAAGGCGATCAAATCGCTGCGCGGCGACCAGACGGGTGTTGCATAACTGCCGTTACCAAAGCTGATCCGCTTGGCGTCGCCACCATTGGCCGACATGATATATATCTGTTGCGAGCCACCACGATCGGATTCAAACACGATCTGCTTGCCATCGGGCGAGTAGCTGGGTGCGGTGTTGATCGCCGGACCTGATGTCAGGCGCGTGCGTTGGCCAGATGACAGGTTAACGGTGTAGATGTCCGTATTTCCGCGCTCCGAAATCGACATCACGATCTTGCCACCGTCGGGCGAGAAGCGAGGCGCAAATCCCATGCCCGGCAGGTTGGTAAACACACGCCGTTGCAAGGTATCGACGTTCATCAGATACACACGCGGCACACCTGTTTCATAGCTGGTATAAAGAATGTCGCGGTTATTGGGCGAGAAACGCGGGGCGAGCACGAGGTTTTCGTCGCTCGTCAGGTATGTCAAACCGGCCCCGTCATAGTCCATAATAGCAAGGCGTTTGCGGCGGTCATTCTTCGGGCCGGTTTCGGAGACAAACACGATCTTGCTGTCGAAATATCCGGTTTCACCTGTCAGGCGGGAATAAACCGCATCCGCAACCTTATGCGCAATCCGGCGCCAGTTTTCAGGGCTGCCGGAAAGCTGCACGCCGTCCCCCATCGGTGCTTGGGCAAACACGTCCCACAAGCGGAATTTAACGGTCAGGCGGCCGCCAGAGCTGCTCACGGCCCCGACAATCAGCGCTTGCGAGTTGATCGCCCGCCAATCGGCAAATTGCACCGGCGCGTTGAAATTCGAGACGCCGGAAATATGCGCCGCCTTCGGGATTTCACGGAACAATCCAGTGCTTATCAAGTCTTCGGCAATCACGCGGGTGATATTGTTGGCAATCGCGGTCGAGGCCGAATTTTCGGCGATAAATACGGGGATTGCGAAGGGTACAGGCTCGATCACCCCACCCGTCACGTCGATTTTCAATGTGGGTTGTTGCGCGTTCACAGGCACTGCGAATGCGATAAATGCGAGCATCAGCCCCAAGGCTATGCTGTTTATCCGATATAATACTGCCATTTTTCGCCTCTTTTTATCTTTTATACACATCATTTATAATTCTGCACCAATTAGTTGAAGCCCGCTAGGTTTAGCACTGGGTCGAATGTCAGCTCCAACCGGACCCCCTCGGGGAATTGGCCTGGCGGAAGCGGGATCACTTCGGCCCTTAGAACCGAGCGTCGTGCGGCCTCGTAAGCTACCTCGAAATCTCCTTGGGGATTGGGTGGATCAAGGGGTTTGACACTGCCCGGCACGATCATTCCGTTCGGGGCGACGCTGACTTCCAGAACAATTACCAGCCGCTCATAATTCGCTTTGCCGATCACGATGCTTTTGTTCCAATTGCGTGAAACGGCGTCGATGATCCCCTGACGTTGACCGCCGGTAAGGGTTACTGTTGTGGCCTCTTGCGCTGCTTGCGCGATGGCCTCGGCTTCGGCGGCGTCCAGCAATTCGCGAATGGCGGCTTCTTCCGCTTCGCGCACGGCCTGATCAACGGCGGCGGCTGCGCGGGCAACATTGGTGGATCGCTTCGGAGGCCGCGTCGCGCGCGGTGGGGCCGCTGACGGGGGCACATCGGGTTGGGCCTCGGGGACGATCTCGGTTACCGCTTCTGGCAGGGCCTCGGCTGTGGTTTCCTCGACCGTTTCGGTTGCCGTTTCGTCCGGTGTGGTGGCTTCAGTCGTGCGGTCGCTTACCCGCGCAGCGTCAGGCAAAGCGGGGGCGGAAAAATTGTCGATACGCGGCGCGGAACGCGGCTGGGGTGCGGCCAAAAACAGGGGCGAGGGGGAGCTTCCTGTTAGGCCCGTACTGATAGCCGGCGAGACTTGCGGCAGAATGCTCGGCGCGGTGGGCTGTGCGGTTGTCACGGCGACATCGGGCTGTGGTAAGCGTTCAATGGCGGTTAAATCGGGGTCTTCGTCGCGCTCGCTGGGGGCTTCGGTGATGTCGATTTCAGTCGCCGCCGGAGCTTGGGTTTCTTCGGGTCGGGTGGCATCGTCCACCTCGATGAGCGGCTGCGACATCGAGGCGATAATCGCGTCCGGTATGACCGGCGAATCCGACAGCGACGCATCAAATTCAGCCGTTGAAATCAGCGTGACCTCGTTAATGATAATTTCGTCAAACCGCGGCGCGGATTTCCACGTGGGCTCTATTATTATCAACAACAGCAGGATGCCGTGTGCCAAAATCGATATGATTACGCCGGTTTTCATGCCAGCTTACCCATCCGTTTCGGATAAAAAACTTCCGCTGGAATCTGTCACCAAACCGATGTTGTTGAAGCCGCCCTGATTAAGCGCGCCCATGATCTGCATCACGGCCTCGTAAGAAATCGAGCCATCCGCACGCAGGAAAACCTTGTTGTTATTCCGCTCCGCCGCGATGGCGCGAAGTTTGGGGATGAAGGTCGACATATCCTCGACCTCGGTTTCCTGAATCATCACGCGACCGTCCGCCGTAAGCGAGATCGTTAGCGGTTGCTCGCCCTCGGCAGGCAGCGCGCTGGCCGTGGCTTTGGGCAGCTCGATCGGGACACCTGTGGTCAGCAACGGGGCCGCAACCATGAAAATGATCAGCAGAACCAGCATTACATCAACGAAAGGTGTGACGTTGATTTCGGACATCGGGCGATGCCCACTACCGCGCCTACGCCCTCTGCGCCCGTGTCTGCGATCTAAGGTTCCGACGCTCATATCAGTTTTCCGGCCCATCGAGCTGGCGGGAAAGGATCATGGTGAATTCATCCATAAACGCTTCCCACTCGCCCGAGATTTTATCTGCGTCGGCGGACAATTTGTTGTAAAAGATCACCGCAGGAATGGCGGCCAGCAGGCCCATCGCGGTTGCCAGCAACGCCTCGGCAATACCGGGGGCGACGACGGCGAGGTTGGTGCTTTGCATCGCGGCAATGCCTTCAAATGCGCCCTTGATGCCCCAAACCGTGCCGAACAATCCCACGAACGGCGAGATTGATCCAACGGTGGCCAAAAATGTTAACCCTGCGTTCAACTGGTCCGTCGCTTTGTTGAACGCCACGTTCATCGACCGTTCAATCCGCGCGGTTGTGCCTGCCAGCATGCCACCATCCGAGCGGTGCGATTTGCGCCATTCCGACATGCCTGCCGCGAAAACTTTTTCCGAGGCGCTGCGGGGGTTGGCGCTGATACGCTCGTACAGTTGATCGAGCGGTTGCCCCGACCAGAACGCGTCTTCGAACATCTTGGTTTCGCGGGTCGCACTGCGATAGGCAATAAATTTGGCCACGATGATCGCCCAAGACCAAAGCGAGGCCCAGATCAACGACAGCATCACGATTTTAACGGTAAGGGTCGCCCTTAAAAACTGCGCTAGCAAGGAAAAATCCATCTGCTGCGCCGCGGCGAGGGTCTCTGCTTCCATAATACTGCTCTCTCTGAACGAATTTATTTCGTTTCATGTATGCCTGCGGTGGCCATAACGATAGCCACTTTTTGGTGAAGGTGCAAAATAATGCGCCAAAGTGCAAGGTCAGGCCTGTAATTTCAACAATTGCTGGCGGATTATTGCCGGAAAACGCGTGGGTTTCCCCTCGGTTGTCATGAAGGCGACGCGCACGTCGGCGGTGAAAATCACCTGATCGGCGCGCTTGACCGTCTGGAACATCTGCATCGTTGCGCCCTTAAGGGAGGTCGTCTCGGTTTCAATCGTCAGCTCATCGTCGAATTTGGCTGGCAGCAAATAATCCGCGACCAACCGGCGGACCACAAACACCAGCCCGTCCTGCTTCATGGCCCACTGGTCCACCCCGACATCCCGCACGGCCTCGGAGCGGGCGCGTTCAATATACCGCAGGTAGTTGGCGTAATAGACGATCCCGGCCAGATCGGTATCCTCGTAATAAACGCGAAGCTGGAAATTGTGGGTCATAGTGTCAATCCGATTTGATAAGGCCGGAAAATCCGGCAACGGCGAGCAGTGACAACGCCCACCCCATGATGATCTGAATCCATAAATACCGCCGCGCCCAAGGCATGACATTTTCGTCCGGTATCCAGTTTGATTGCATCTCTAGATCAACGATAGGCAGCAAGGTGTCGGCGGAATACACAAGGACATTCAGCTTGGGATAGCTCTGCGCTGGATCCGTTTCCAGATAACACGCGGGCTGCGAGGGGTCTTGCCCCGCACAATCCATCCACGCCTCCGATATCAGTATCCGCGAGGTGTTGGGCTTGAAGGCATCATTTTCGGCGGCAATGTAAAACACAGCCGCTCCTAACAGCCAAATTCCGAGCAACCACGCAAATGCCCGCAGAGGGCGATGCCCGTAGCGAACGGTAATGGCCAAAACCCAGTCCCAAAGCCCAAACCAAAAGGCATCCTCGAACAAATATTCACGCCTCAACCGCCTACGCCGATCTTCCCGCTGCAACTTCTCTTTCTCGATCAGGATTTCCCGCGCATCCCCGCGATGCCCCATTTCACGCAGAACCTTGGCAAGTTGTTCATAGGGTTGCGGCCAGAAATCTTTTCCAAACTTTGCGGGATCCTGCAACGCCAGCCATTTTTTACGGGTTTTGGCATCTACGCAAGCCGAAGTGATCGCGCCATAGCGGAACCGGTCAAGCAGCAAATCGCCGTGTGCCTTTGGCCAACAATCGGAATCATCATTTAATCTCCCGACCGTAGCCGCCGTCAAATCCAACACCCCTTTCACCTCTGCCCCGTTTCGCCAGAAAAACGCACCAGCGATGTTTATCCCGTCGAGATTGAGGGCCGCCGCTTCGGCATTCGAAAACTTTGCCTCCTCACAAACAAGATCACCGCCGAGCGTTGCACCCAGCATCTTTACTTCGCCCTCAACCTTAACTTCTTTCAGGAAGACGCTGCCCTTGGCCTTCAACCGACCAGCACTTAATCCTTCGTGCAAACAGGAGCCGTTCAGGAACAAGCTATCAAGGGTGGCGCTACGGAATACCGGCGTATCAAGAAACCGGCAA
>ENA-OSCG01000102-OSCG01000102.1-marine-sediment-metagenome-genome-assembly--contig:-NODE-102-length-14771-cov-6.273240_pt1 | contig 14771 bp, 14 predicted proteins | sample MGYA00237880_ERZ529332 | MGnify/ENA primary metagenome ERZ529332 (study PRJEB26373, sample SAMN05710708) | marine sediment metagenome | biome: marine; feature: ocean trench; material: sediment... | reverse complement strand
AATGAAGGTATCTTGGCTTAAATTAGCCGAGTATTCGTTGTGTCCCTAACTAATCTGCACCAGATCCTTGTCGAGCCAGACTTAAAACGCCCACCCCCGCTGTCGGCCATTAGTCTTCGTGTGGATGTAGGCGATCTTCAAATCGATCTGCGGGCTACTCCGCCTGACGAGACCCTGTTGATTGGTGAAGACCTTAACAAATTGTTAGCCGCAGAAATCATCCCGTGGCGCAGGTTTGGCCAGCGGTTGGTTTATGTCGTGGGTAAAGCCGAAATCAATGCACCCCAACCGCCCGACGGGATCAGGCATGTCAATTTTCTTGCCGCAGACCCTGCGCTTATCCGGCAATACATTACCAAACATATAACCACCGCGAAGCTGGAAACCGCGCGCGATCTTTGCCCCGAAGAATACAGCTGCCGTGATTTTCGCATTAAACCGTTCAAACTAAAGTTTATTATCGGATTGGCGTTTGTAACAACCACCTTGGTTGCCTTCCCCGATTTGTGGCTGCTGGGATTGCTGATTTGGGTGATGATCGCCAACTTCGCAACAACCCTCCTGCGGGTTTCCGCGCTTGTATCATGGGAAAAAGACACCGCCTTGCCCTATTGGTTGCCGAATTCTGCGTCCACCATTCCTGCAAATAAGCCGACGTTAAAAGTTACGATTCTGGTGCCGTTGTTCAAAGAGGATGCCGTTCTGTCACGGCTAATCAGCACGCTGGAAAAGCTTGAATACCCGCACGAACTTCTAGAAATAAAATTCCTGTTGGAGGAGGTCGATACGCTAACGGCCAGCGCCCTCGCGCGCCTTACCCTGCCCGATTTCATCCAATGTATCACGGTGCCCAAAGACTGGTTGCAAACCAAACCCAAGGCCATGAACTACGCGCTGCCGTACTGCACGGGGGACATCATCGGGATTTATGACGCCGAAGATCGACCGGACCCTGATCAAATCCTGAAGATCGCGGCGCATTTTCTGGCAGCCCCCGCGAATGTCGCCTGCCTGCAAGGGTATCTGGATTTTTACAATAGCCGCAGCAACTGGTTGTCACGATGCTTCACTATCGAATACGCCACGTGGTTCCGCGTCATTCTAAAGGGTATTCAAAACCTCGGCCTGCCGATTCCGCTTGGGGGCACGACCGTATTTTTCCGCCGCAGTATTCTGGAGGAAATCGGCGGTTGGGATGCCCATAACGTGACCGAGGATGCCGACCTTGGAATGCGCCTCGCCCGTTTCGGGTATCGTTGCGAAATGGTTAACACCACCACTTGGGAGGAAGCAAACAACCTGCCCGTCGCATGGATTCGACAGCGATCAAGGTGGCTAAAGGGGTTCGCCATGACTTGGACAACCCACATGCGAGACCCCGCCGGATTGTTCCGCGATCTGGGATTAACGGGGTTCATCAGTTTTCAAGTAATCTTGCTTGGCGGGTTAAGTGCATTCCTCGCCGCTCCGGTTTTCTGGGCTTTGTGGCTGGCGCATTTTTACATCCCAATCATACCCGTAAATGTCATCCCCACAACGCTGTGGTGGATGTTTGCCTTTGTCATGATCAGCGGCCAAGTGGTGATGTTAACGTCCATCTTGAAGGCCACAATGCACAAACATTTACGACATTTAATACCGTATATTTTGATGTTACCACTCTACTGGCCCTTAGGAATGCTGGCATCATATAAAGCCTTGGCAGAGTTGTTTTTCGCCCCCTTCTACTGGGACAAAACCTTCCATGGCCGCAACGACGAGGATGATTAGCTATCCGCATTGGTCATAAGGCGCGTTTGATATGCCATGGAAATATGATCCTTGAGCGCTGCCGCCGCCGCATCCCCGTCACCGTTCTCTATTGCTTCCACGATTTTTGAATGTTCGTCCAGCGCAACCACGTCACGCCCCTCAACGGCAAAAGTCGTCGTTGCCATCAAGGCCATCGTTCGATGCACCATCTTCAATTGCTGGATCAAATACCGGTTGTGGCTTGCAAGATGCAATTGCTTGTGAAAACGTCGGTTTGCGCGCGACAGTGATTGGGGCTGCCCTAACAGCGTCATGTCCTGGGTCACCATTGCGCGCAAAACCCGAACCTCTTCCGGTGCGGCGTGTTGGGCGGCGAGGCGCGCGGCCAAGGCTTCCAGTTCGGCGCGAACAACGTAAAGCTCGCCTAATTGGTCATGGTCCAGCGATGATACCACCATGGATCGCCCGTCCCGCACCAGCACCGATTGCGTCTCCAACCGCTGCAAGGCTTCGCGAACAGGCGTGCGGGAAACGCCGAACCGCTCCGCCAATTCGGATTCCACCAGACGATCGCCGGGCAGATAGACCCCCTCGTCAATCGCGGCGAGAACCAGCGTATACGCATCTTTGTTTTGAGTTGGCACATCGCCCATCCGGCAAATCCTTTGTAATTTAGTAAAGGTTACAATCGGGTAAAGAATTTCGCAAGGTATCAACGGCGTTGCTGTGATTACCCGCCTTGTCGTTGCGTTTGGCACCCGTTTTGTTGCCAGAATTTTCCCGATTTCCGTTGCCGCGCCCCCTCGTCCACGGTAACAATTGGGCATGTCATATGACGCGTTCACACATGTAGATTATTGGGTTTTTGATCTCGACAACACCCTATATCCCCCTCAAGCCCGCCTTTTTGATCAAATCGAAAGGCTAATGGCCAATTATGTTATGCGCGAGCTGAATGTTGACGCGCAAACCGCTCACATATTGCGGCAGAAATACTGGAAGGAATACGGGACGACGCTGGCGGGTTTGATGCAGGTGCATAATATTGACCCTGATCCATATCTGCTCGAGGTGCACCAGCTGGACCTAAGCAATATCGAGGCATCACCCGCCCTTCGCGCCGCTATTTCCGCCCTGCCGGGGCGTAAAATCATTTATACCAACGGTTCGCGGGCACACGGCGAAGGCGTTTCAAATGCGCTCGGGTTAGGTGGGGTTTTTGATGCGATTTATGGTGTTGAAGACGCCGGTTACACACCTAAACCCGATTTAGCGGCCTTTCAGAAGATATTCACCACCGATGGTATCGAAACGAAACGTGCCGCGATGTTCGAGGATGACATCCGCAACCTCGCCATTCCACATCAGATGGGCATGAAAACCGTACTGGTCGGCCCCGAGGAATTCGCGCCACACATCCACCACCAAACCGAAGATTTGACCGCGTTTTTGACGCAGCTGGTCCGGTGAATTAGGGGCGCATATGGAACGTATCGAAACAGACATTCTGGTTGCAGGCGGCGGCGTTGCCGGCCTTTGTGCCACGGCGGCATTCGCTGCTGCGGGTTTTGACACTATGTGCGTTGATCCAGTGCCGCCTATCACAGACATAAACGCCGAGGGCGCGGATTTGCGTAGCACCGCGTTTTTGCTGCCCTCCGTCGCATTATTAAAACAATCAGGGCTTTGGCCGCGCTTGGAGACATATGCAGCCCCCCTTCGAATAATGCGGATTGTCGATTCCGGCGGCGAAGATCACGGCATCCGCGAGCAAGCCAATTTTGATGCCCATGATATTGATCGCGAAGCATTTGGCTATAATCTTCCCAATTGGCTGTTGCGCCGCGAGATGGTTGCCCATATCGCTGAACTGCCGACGGCGCGCCTTGAATCCCCCGTCAAAGTAGACCGCATTACGCCCCGCATAAACGAGGCCTTGGTGAACCTTTCCGATGGTCGCCAAGTGCGGGCCAAAATGGTTGTGGCGGCGGACGGGCGCAATTCCCTTATCCGCGAGCAGCTTGGAATTGGCATCAAAACATGGCGTTACGGCCAGAAGGCTTTGGTTTTCAACGTGCGGTGCGAATTTCCACACGAGAATATTTCGACCGAAATTCACCGCTCTGGCGGGCCTTTCACGCTTGTGCCGCTGCCCGACCAAGACGGCGTGCATCACTGCGCCGTTGTCTGGATGGATACGGGGCCGAACGCGGATACCTTGCAAAAAATGTCTGTGGCCGAATTCAACACAGCGCTAAACCTTCGTGCTTGCGGTGTACTTGGTCAGCTGGAACTGGCCAGCAAGCGCAACCTTTGGCCGATCATCGCGCAGCGGGCCTCGCATTTATACGGCCCTCGAACAGCACTGCTGGCCGAGGCCGCGCACGTCATTCCGCCCATCGGCGCACAAGGTTTGAACATGAGCCTCGCCGATTTGGCGACACTGGTTAGCTTAACCACAGAGGCGCGGGATGCAGGCAAAGACTTCGGCGCGCCCGAGGTTTTACGCGAATATCACCGCACGCGCTGGCCAGACATGGCGGCCCGTATCAAGGGTGTTGATGTTTTGAACCGCGCGGCAATGGCGCAGTCACAAAACTTGCGCGATCTACGACGGGCCGGTTTAAAGATGTTATACGGGTTCGAGCCGCTGCGAAAAGCGGTGATGAAAGCCGGATTAGGGGCTTAGATCGCCGTACCCACGGCTTTTTCTTCTGACAGCAATACGTTTGATTCTACATTACCAACCCCCGGTAACGTCATGATTCTGCGCCTTAATATGCGTTCAAAATCCGACAAATCACGCGCAACAACTTTGAGGCGGTAATCGTAAACACCCAAAACATGCTGCACCAGTTGCACTTCTGGGATGGCACAAACGGCGCGCTCAAAATCATCGAGGCTAACGCGGCCTTTGGTCATCAGTTTCACCCCCAGATACACAACCACGTCAAACCCCAGTTTTTCGCGATCAAGGATGATAATGCGGCCATTAATAATACCGGAATCCTCAAGCCGCTTAATCCGCCGCCACGCTGCGGGTTGCGACAGGCCGACCTTGGCACCTACGTCCTTGGCGCTTAGACCGCCGTCTTGCTGAAGGGTTCGCAAAATCGCGCGATCTATATCATCAATGTCCACAATCATATGGCCAACCTTTCGGTGTTCTTGATTTCGGACACCAGCATCAACGCCTCGATATCGGTGATATGTGGCAGGGCCAAAACGCGTGATCTGTAAATTTCGTGGTAATGTTTCAAATCGCGCGCGCGCACGTCCATTCGTATATCGACGCGTCCAAGCAGGGTTTGAATGGCTTCGACCTCGGGGATTTTTCGGGCTTTCTGGATGAACTCCTCGAACGCATTCCCGTTGGTTTTGTCTAGCGTGATGCGAAGGAATACCAGAACCGCATAACCAAGTTTAGCGTAATCTATCACGATTTTGCGGCCGCGTATTACGCCCGCGGCCTCCAGTTTTTCGATTCTACGCCAACAGGTGCCCGCGGACATGCCTGCTTTGTTTGCCAGTTCCGCAATCGATTGTGTTGCGTCTTCTTGCAATAATCGCAAGAGGCGGTGATCCATGTCATCTAGTTGCATTAGTTTTCCGTATTATAGGTGCTTTGCGAATGGTTTTTTGAGTATTTAGGGAAAAAGAGAGATAATAGAAAGAAGTTTTTGCGAAAACCCTGTATTTTACGAGGGTACTTAATCCTAGGGAGAAAAACTATGCGCGTATATTATGATCGCGATTGCGATATCAATCTGATTAAAAACATGAAGGTGGCCATTCTTGGGTACGGATCACAGGGGCATGCGCATGCGTTGAACCTGCGGGATTCCGGTGCAAAGAATGTTGTTGTGGCGTTACGCGACGGCTCTCCTAGTCAGGCCAAAGCCGAAGCTGAAGGGCTGAAGGTTATGGGCATCGCCGAAGCCGCCGCTTGGTGTGATCTGATTATGTTCACGATGCCGGACGAGCTTCAGGCTGACACGTATAACAAATACGTCAAAGACAACATCCGTGAAGGCGCGGCCATGGCATTCGCCCACGGCCTGAACATCCACTTCAACCTGATCGAGCCGAAAGCCGGCGTGGACATCATCATGATGGCCCCCAAAGGCCCGGGCCACACGGTTCGCGGTGAATTCGTTAAAGGCGGCGGCGTTCCTTGCCTTGTGGCTGTTGACAATGACGCATCCGGCAAAGCGATGGAAATCGGCCTGTCATACTGCTCCGCTATTGGTGGCGGTCGCTCGGGCATCATTGAAACCGACTTCCGTCAGGAATGCGAAACCGACCTGTTCGGCGAGCAGGCTGTTCTTTGTGGTGGCATTGTCGAGCTGATCCGCATGGGTTTCGAGACGCTCGTTGAAGCCGGTTACGAGCCTGAAATGGCGTATTTCGAGTGCGTACATGAGGTCAAACTGATCGTTGACCTGATTTATGAAGGCGGCATCGCCAACATGAACTACTCGATCTCGAACACTGCCGAGTACGGCGAGTATGTCTCCGGCCCGCGCATTCTTCCGTATGACGAAACAAAAGCCCGCATGAAAGCGGTGCTTGCGGACATTCAATCCGGTAAATTCGTTCGCGATTTCATGCTGGAAAACTCTGTTGGGCAGCCATCGTTCAAAGCGACACGCCGTATCAACGACGCGCACCAGATCGAATCTGTCGGTAGAGAGCTTCGTGCTATGATGCCTTGGATTTCCGAAGGTCGTATGGTTGATAAAGAAAAGAACTAAGGTAACCACTTGGTAACACATGGCCCGTCGAAACAAATTCGGCGGGCCATTTTCGTTTACCCTTGGCAAACCTGCCCGTGACGTGGCATCCATAAGGCAACTGAAAAACGAGGCCAGCTATGAACCCAATCCACGCCCCCTTCCCGATGAGCCGTTCGCGTCGCCTGCGTCGCACCCCTTGGATGCGCAGCCTTGTGCAGGAAACGCGGCTAAGTGTGTCCGACCTGATCTGGCCGATATTTGTGCGCGGTGGTGAGGGTGTTCGCGAACCTGTGGCCTCGCTGCCCGGTGTTGATCGCCTTAGCATTGATCTGGCCGTGCAAGCTGCCGAAGAGGCCGCGACGCTTGGCATTCCGGTAATCGCCCTGTTTCCCTACACCGATGCCTCCGACAAAACGCCGGATGCGGCCGAGGCATGGAATCCTGAAAATTTGGTTAACCGTGCGACCCGCGCGATCAAGGCGGCGGTGCCGGACATAGGTATTATGCTGGATGTGGCGCTTGATCCGTATAATTCCGACGGCCACGACGGGCTGGTGCGGGATGAAATTATTCTGAACGATGAAACGCTAGAGGCGCTGGCGAAACAGACCTTGGCGCAAGCCGAAGCGGGTGCCGATATTCTTGGACCAAGTGATATGATGGACGGGCGCATCGGGATTATGCGCCAAGCGCTGGAGGCTAACGATTTTCCCGATGTGGCAATCATGAGCTATTCCGCCAAATACGCCAGCGCGTTTTACGGCCCGTTTCGCGATGCGGTCGGGGCCACGGGTGCCCTAAAGGGTGACAAGAAAACCTATCAAATGGATTTCGCCAATTCAGACGAGGCCTTGCGCGAGGTCGCCAAAGACCTGTCCGAGGGGGCCGACATGGTCATGGTCAAACCCGGAATGCCCTATCTGGACGTGTGCCAACGTGTGAAAGCTGAATTTGGGGTGCCAACATTTGCCTACCAAGTCAGCGGGGAATACGCGATGATTTGTGCGGCTGGGCAGAACGGCTGGATTGACCAAGACAAAGCTATGATCGAAAGTCTTGGCGCTTTTAAGCGGGCCGGTTGCGACGGAGTTTTGACCTATTTTGCCAATCGCGTCGCGCGCATGTTACTGGACGAAGAGTATTAAGCAACGTGGGACTGGCCGGTTTCAGCCACCCCAATTTGTTTTTCTGGCCACGAATCCACCTGCGTGTTAAATTCACCTAACAGGCAGAAGCAGTTATAAAAAACAGGAGAATTCCGATGAACAATTGGACAAGACGCGGGTTTATCGCAGCGACCGGCTTTACGGCGGCATGCACCGCCACCGGCCTTTCAAAATCTATGTACCAGATTGATCGCGACATCGACATCGCGCGCGCGGATTTATTCAGAACCATTCCGGGAACAGAGCAACTGGCCAGCCTCGCTGCGGGCTTATTAATCATTCCCGAAATCACCGAAGCCGGATTTTTTTTGGGGGGATCGTACGGTGAGGGCGGGTTGTTGATCGGCGATGCGAAGGTCGATTACTTCTCGTTCTCGGCCGCGTCCATTGGCCTACAAATCGGCGCGCAACGCTTCAGCCACGCCCTGTTTTTCATGACACAGGAAACCTTAACAGGGTTCCGGAGTGCAGATGGGTGGCAATTGGGCGTGGATGCTGAATTTGTTTACCAAAACGATTATGGTTCGGTCGGCGTTTCCACCAACACGATCAACCTTCCGGTTTATGCCGTCGTTTTCAACCAAACCGGCGCGATTGTTGGCGCCACTTTACAGGGCGCCAAATACACGCGAATTCGTCGTTGATCTAGAAGTGGATTGCTCGACCGTAAGCGTCCAGAACACTTTCGTGCATCATCTCTGACAAGGTCGGATGCGGGAAGATTGTGTGCATAAGGTCTTCCTCGGTGGTCTCCATCTGGCGACCAATGACGTAGCCTTGGATGAGTTCTGTCACCTCGGCCCCGACCATATGCGCCCCTAACAGCTCGCCGGTTTTGGCATCGAAAATGGTTTTAATCAGGCCCTCGGGTTCCCCCAAAGCAATCGCCTTGCCGTTGGCCATAAACGGGAAGCGTCCGACTTTGATGTCATAGCCCAGCTCCTTGGCCTTGGCTTCGGTATACCCGACCGAGGCCACCTGCGGATAACAATACGTACACCCCGCAATGCTTTCAGGTTTGATCGCGTGAACCTTGCGGCCCGCAATTTTTTCGGCAACCATAACACCTTCGTGGCTGGCTTTATGGGCAAGCCACGGTGCGCCGGCAATATCCCCGATGGCGTACAAGCCCGGCACGGAAGTCTCGCAATACTGATCCGTCACAATATGGGTTCGATCGATTTTCACCCCTAATGCCTCTAGGCCCAAACCCTCGATATTTCCGACAATTCCGACCGCAGAAATAACCGTATCAAACTCTTGCTTAATCGTTTTACCAGCCGTTTCGATATGCGCCGTAACCTTGCCTTTGGCGCGGTCCAGTTTTTTGACCATGGATTTCTCCATAATCTTCATACCTTGTTTAACGAACTGTTTTTTGGCCAGCGCGGCTATTTCCGCGTCTTCAACGGGCAGGATACGGTCCATCACCTCGACCACGGTTGTGTCAGCACCAAGCGTGTTGAAAAAGCTGGCAAACTCGATCCCGATTGCGCCGGACCCGATAACCAACAGCTTTTTGGGCATATGTGGCGGATCAAGCGCGTGCTTATAGGTCCAGACCAAATCCCCGTCGGCCTCAAGCCCCGGTAATTCCCGTGCCCGCGCGCCAGTCGCAACAATGATATTTTTAGCGCTCAGCGTCTCTGTGCCTTTTTTGGTTTTCACAGAAATCTTGCCAACACCTGTAAGTGTGGCATCCCCCATAATCACGGTGACTTTGTTCTTTTTCAGCAAATGCCCGACCCCGCCGGACAGCTGCTTGGCCACCCCGCGCGACCGTTTCACAACCGCCGAGAGATCAAATCCGAACTTTTCCGCCGTCAGCCCGAATTCCTTCGCGCGCCCCATAAGATGGAACACTTCAGCAGAGCGCAGCAGGGCTTTGGTCGGGATACAGCCCCAGTTAAGACAGATGCCGCCCAGATGTTCACGCTCGATCACGGCGGTTTTCAGCCCAAGCTGAGCGGCACGAATGGCGGCCACATACCCGCCGGGACCCGCCCCGATTATTAGAACGTCATATGAGGTATCAGCCATGATCTTCTCCGAGTTTCTGGAATTAGTCTACCATTAAACCATTTCTGGAATATAGACCACCCACAGAAAACGAGAAGCTATTTATCCATACCCGCAAGGGTAAAACCATAGCCGCCAGCGTCAAGGTAGGTGGCTTCTTTACCCGTAGTATCGCGCCCCAATGCGCCATTCCGGTAAGGGAACCGCCCGAAATCACGAATAACCTGCCGATGTGCGCGGGCGTGCAATAGATTGCCGGTGCCGGGCATACGCGTACAAAACGCCCGAACGGAGGCGTCCTGATCCATCAAGGATTCCGAATGCATGAAGGGCAGATAGAAAAACTGGCGCATCGTACCGTCGATTTCTTTGTCGAAATTCCGCTCCAGCGCTTTTTTAGCCACACACAACGCCATGCGGTCAGACGCGAACGAGGCCCCGTCCCCACGGAACATATTGCGCGGAAACTGGTCCAGCAGAATAATCAGGGCTAGAGAGGATTTGGCATCTAGCTTCCAATGCGAATATTTTCCGGCCAAAGCCTCGGTCCATGCATCTTTAAAACGGGAGCGGATTTTATCGTCAAACTCGGCGGACTCTTTATACCAGCCTTCCATGCCAGTTTCGGTCCAAAAATCGAGAATCTCTTCGGCCAGTTTATTCATACCGGCGACTCCTTTTGATGCCATTTTCTGCATGTTTGCATAATTTCAAAATATTCCAAGCTAAAAATTACTTTGTCGCATCTTCTTCCTCCGAAGCCATCTCGATGGCGACCTCTTGCGCCACCTCCACAGCGATTGGCGAGGATTGCGGAAGGACGGTTGCGTATGGCGATGTCTCCTCCACCGGAGTCGGCGCACGCCTGGTTGTACGGTATGCGGCATAAGCTGCAATTGTAGACATCAAAATCGCCAAAATCACAAAGAAGCTGTTTGGTCCGAACCGCGTCATCGACCAACCAACGACTACCGCCATTCCAATCGCGCCGACACCATTAATGAAATTCAAACCACCCGAGGCGGAGGCCATGTCGTCCGGTTCAAGATAATCATTCGTATAGGCAATAAGTAGCGAATACAAAGGGTTGGCCACTCCACCGATGGTAAAAGCAAGCGCATACAGCACAATTTGGTTCTCGGTAAACAGGGAGCCTATTAATACGGTTCCACCCCCAAAAGCTGTGAGGATCATGATCAATTTCCGGCGGTCCATTCTATCGGAAACCCACCCGATCGGATACTGCCAGATCATGCCGCCAAAATAAATCAAACCAATAAAAATCGAGATTTCCCGCACACTCATTCCAACCTCGGTGCCATAAACCGAGGCCATTCCGAACAGAGTCGCAAAAATTCCGCCCAGAAGGAACGTACCAACGCAGCCTAGCGGCGAGATCGTGTACAATTCCTTAAGGGTCATACGCTTGGTTGCACGAAAAACCGGCGCCGTTGTCGAAGACAGCAAAATCGGCAGGAAGGAAACCGAGACGAGAACCGACATCAATACGAATAATGTATACCCGCTGACATCCGCGAAGTTCAGCAGCACCTGTGCGGTCACGATACCAACCATCTGCACGATCACATAAACCGAAAGCGCCTGCCCGCGCGTCTCGTTCGTGGCCGCGTCATTCAGCCAGCTTTCGGCCACAACATACACACCGGCAAAACAAAACCCCACGACCACGCGGATCAGCGTCCAGACAATCGGGTCCGGCAGGGCAGCATAAAGGATAAAAGCGGCGGAAATCAGCGATCCGAGCGCGGCGAACACCCGTACATGGCCAACTCTGCGAATCAGCTCGGGCGCCATGTAGGACCCCCCGAGAAAGCCCAGATAATACCCGCTCATGATGTAGGACATGGTGGTGGGCGAAAACCCCTCAACCGCGCCGCGAAGCCCAAGCAATGTGCCTTGCAGGCCGTTTCCAACCATCAGTAGCATCATGCCAAGCAGCAGCGGCCATGCGTTTTTAAGAATATAGACCATTCGTCGCCCTTAATAGAATCAGCGGCCTTAATATCCCGACATTAACGGCGGATTTATTCTTGTAACGACATTTCGTGTGTGACTTTGTTTATTTCCGAAAAAGTAGCGAACTGTCGCCGTAGGAAAAGAAACGGTACCTGTTATCTATCGCATGTGCGTATATCTGTTTAACCTTATCGTAACCAATTAGGGCCGACACCAGCATCATCAGCGTCGATTTGGGCAAATGGAAATTAGTCATCAACCCGTCGGCAATTTTGAACACGTATCCCGGGCGAATAAAAATATCCGTATCCCCGACCCACGGCGCTATTTTTCCAGCGCCGGTCGCCGCCGTTTCGATCAAGCGCAGTGCGGTCGTGCCAACCGGAATGATGCGCCCACCAGCCTTTAACGTCTGGTTAATCATGTCGGCCGATTCACGCGAAACTTCACCCCATTCACTGTGCATCTTGTGTTCTTCGATATTATCGACCTTAACGGGCAGGAACGTGCCTGCCCCCACATGCAACGTCACCTCGGTTGACTTAATCCCTGATTTGTCGAGCCGCGCCAATAATTCATTATCAAAATGTAGCGACGCTGTGGGCGCGGCTACCGCACCTGTCCGCGAGGCAAAAACCGTTTGGTAATCGTCCATATCCCGCGCATCCGCCGCCCGTTTAGAGGCAATATAGGGCGGCAACGGCATCGCACCTACCGCATCGATGGCCCGATCAAGCGCCTCGCCGGATTTATCAAAAGCCAGCGTGACCTCGCCACCGTTTTTCCCCACCACCGTCGCTGAAAGATCCCCAAACCGGATCACATCGTTTGGCTTTAACCTTTTGGCAGGCTTTGCCAGCGATATCCAAGTGTCCGCTGAAATCCTTTCGATCAGGTTAACCTCGATATTAGACACCCCCGACCCATGCGGCGATTCGCGAAACCTCTGCCCCGAAAGCCGTGCAGGAATAACTTTGGTATTGTTGAAAACCAGCAAATCCCCTGCCCTGAGGAAACTTGGCAAGTCCGAGACTATCGCATCCACAATCCCGCCATTCGCCACCAGCATCCGTGACGCTTGGCGCGGCCGAACAGGGCGAAGCGCGATTAGCGTCTCTGGCAGTTCAAAATCGAAATCATCAAGCGTGTGCATATTGGTTCCCTCGGTTCAGGCGGCTCTAATACGCCCGCGCCGCCCTGAAAAGGGTCATTTGCGGGTTTTCTTTCCCGCCAGACACCCTATTCTAGCCAAAACAACAGGAGAACCTTATGCAAACCGGCGACCAATTCCCGAATTTCACCCTCCCCCGCGACGGTGGTGGCACTATGTCTTTAGCAGATTTCAAAGGCAAAAAACTGGTGCTGTTCCTGTACCCCAAAGACGACACACCCGGTTGCACCACGGAATCCATCGAGTTCACAACTAAGACCGAGGATTTCACCGCCGCTGGTGCAGTCATAGTCGGCCTGTCCAAAGATACCCCCGACAGCCACGACAAATTCATCCAAAAGTACGAACTGGGGATGCCGCTGTTGTCAGACGAGGAAGGGGAATTGCTGGAAACTCTGGGCTGCTGGGTCGAGAAAAACATGTACGGCCGCACCTTTATGGGGATCGAGCGCACGACGTTCCTGATCGACGAGGCCGGCGTAATTCGCCACATCTGGGACAAGGTTAAGGTGGACGGCCATGTCGATGCTGTCCTTGAAGCTGTGAAATCCCTGTAGCACTATGATTTGGCGATAAGCCGATCTTTGCCGAGGCGATAAAATTTCGGGCTTAAAGGTTGCTATATTCGGTACATTTTCATATTCAACATTAAGAGTAAATTAACGCCCTGCGGGGCTGCCAAAACAGGTGTGGATGCTGGATGTCGAGATTAGTTAAGGCCGTGAACGCATCACTTGCCAAATTCTTGCCAGAGCAAACGCTGACCCTGAAAACGCGGGTTGATCAACGAGAGTTGACGTTTACACCGTTGGCGCGCCTCGGATTACTGTTCGGAACCACCTTGGCACTTGGGTGGCTGGTTGTTGCAACCACGGCCACGATATCCAGCAGTTTTGATTCCGATAATGCACAGGCGAGAAGCGAATCCTTGCAGGACGCTTACGAGTTGCGACTTGCCGAACTGTCCGCAGAACGGGACGAATTCGGCCTTCGAACGCAAGCCATGCAGGACAGGTTCTCCTTGGCATTGCAGCAGGTCTCTGCACAGCAGGACGAATTGATCGACGCGATGACCGTTCAGAACGAACAGGAAATAACCCTCTTTGCCCTGCAACGAAAATTGAACGGCGTCACGGCAGAACGAAATGTCGCCCAGGCAGGGCTCGATGACCTGCAAGCCGAATTCGCTGCAAATTCAGAGGGTGGCGGCCCACGCGAATCCACGGAAAACGAGCTGCGAGTCACAGTTAACGCCCTAAACGACGTGCTGGATGAAACTTTACAGACGCGCGACACATCGATTGAATACACCGAAACGCTTGAATTGCAGATAGTTGAAACGGCACAGCTTATCAAACTGAACGCCCAGCGGCGCGATCGCATGATCACACAACTGGAAGAGGCCGTGCTGATCTCGTTCGGGCCGATCGAGGCGATGTTCAAGCGCACCGGACTGGACATAGATAGCCTGATTGCAAATGTGCGGCGCAACTATTCCGGCTCTGGCGGGCTTAGCGATGCGCTAGACGACACGGCGTTCATCGGCAAGGATGCCCCTGATTTACGGCTCGAGGCTTTGATGCGGGATCTGGATACGCTTCAAATATACAACATCACATCGGCGAAACTTCCGCTATCGATGCCCGTGTTGACAACATTCCGCTATTCCAGCGGTTTTGGCCCCCGTAACGGAAAGCTCCATAAAGGCGTGGATATGGCGGGGCCGACCGGCAGCCCGATTTATTCAACGGGCGACGGTGTGGTGATTTTTTCCGGAACGCAATCCGGATATGGTAAAGTAGTAAAGATTCAGCATGATTTCGGTTTTGTTACCGTTTATGCACATCAAAACAAACTTCGCGTAACAAAAGGCCAGAGGGTCTCGCGCGGGGAGCGAATTGGTGATATGGGGAACACTGGCCGAAGCAGCGGCTCCCATCTTCACTATGA
>ENA-OSCG01000101-OSCG01000101.1-marine-sediment-metagenome-genome-assembly--contig:-NODE-101-length-14895-cov-4.707412_pt1 | contig 14895 bp, 15 predicted proteins | sample MGYA00237880_ERZ529332 | MGnify/ENA primary metagenome ERZ529332 (study PRJEB26373, sample SAMN05710708) | marine sediment metagenome | biome: marine; feature: ocean trench; material: sediment... | reverse complement strand
CGCATAAGATCCAGCCGCAGTGTTTTGAGGGCCGGTGGTGTTGCTATAAAGCGATTTATACCCAGTCGCTGAGTTGTCTGTACCAGTGGTGTTGGCTTTAAGAGCTTCATACCCAGTCGCTGTGTTTTTGTAACCAGTGGTGTTGGTTTGAAGCGAAGCATAGCCAATAGCAGTGTTATTATTTGTACTGCCGTCATCGTTGGCTAATGCGTTTGTACCAAGACCGATTGTTGCACCAGAGGAATTTGTGATGGCGTCTGATAGATCATCAATCTCTGAAGCACCACCGCCACCAGCAGCATCAGCAAAACTAAGAACGCCGGAACCGTCTGTTTTGATGACTTGATCCGAACTACCATCGCTATCAGGGAACAACAAGTTTCCATCACCAATAGAAACCTTTCCTGATCCCTTGCCCTTAATAGTGATATTGCTATCAGTTGTGATAGCAGTAATGCTATCAACCTCAAAGGTGCTCGCCATTGTCTTATCTCTCCTTTAACCAGACACTGTTGTGATTACTACTGTAGCAACCCATCTAATTGTTTTAGATGCTTCACCAGTAACCAAAATGTTGATCTCGTTGTTTGTATTGTCTGCTGTGACCGTCACATCCCAGGCCACTGTGTCCTCGGCGACTACTGTTTTTGTGCCCAAACCACCTACTAAGGCGGTTGTTCCTGCATTATTATCAATGCATCCTTCTATTACATAAGCTGCACTCTCATTATCTGCATCTGTCCGACGAGCCGCAATACTTATTCTATAGAACACCGTGCTATCAGTTGCCACAGAAATACCAGTGGAACTTCCGTTTGTGAACAATTCGGTTTGTGTTGCATTCGTCGTTTGATTTCTAAGTACATACATTGAAGTCTGGGCGTCACCAACAGCAGCAAAATAACCACTAGCATATGCAAACTCGCCAACATCAGTAGCCGTGGCTCTATTACCTATGGCGACTGAATCTACACCACTAGCTAAAGTCTTAACCCCAATTGAAATTGCGTTAGCTGCTGTGCAATCTGCGCTGTCGGCGTCAGTGGCATGACCACCAATTGCAATGCAATTAGCACCAGTTGCGTCGGCGTAGTTACCAATTGCAATTGCATACGATGCGTTTGCACTAGGTCCAACACCGCCTATTGCAACAGCCCCTATTACCGATGCGTTTGCACTAAAACCTATGGCTAAGGTCCGTGCGGCTGTTGCATTCGCGTCATTTCCAATAGCTATGCTCTGTGCGCCAGTTGCGTCAGCGCTGTCACCATCAGATTCCCCGCCACCAATCGCAATTGAATTTGCCCCACCGGCATCTGTATACCGTCCGATTGCAACACTTGATACGCCAATTGCACTGGAACTCGCCCCAATGGCGACAACAGCCCCATCACCGGAGTCATCCCCAGCAACCGCAGCATCACCGATGCCAATAGCATCTGTACCTGTCGCTGTAGGTGTGGTGCCAGGAGTGCTCTCCGCCGTAAAGGCAGCCTCGCCGCCACCGCCCCCACCCGATCCACAAGCCTGCCATTCAAAGTCACCGCCGGTTGCTTCATAAGTTAGGCACTCTTCATCCGCAGGGGTATCAACAACCTTCAAGTCAGCCTCTAAGATAACTCCGTCTGTAATCTCTGCACTATCAATTGCCGTGCCGAGTGTCGCGGTCACCGTCTTAGTCGCTCCTTCGGCATCTGAACCAGCAACCGTTATTCCGCTTCCCGCCGCCACGGTGGCGACGTAGTTGCCGGTCGTGTCCGTTGTGAGCGCAACACTGTTTGCCTGGATCGTCGCAGCAAAGGAGCCTGTCCCACTGCCCGTTACATCACCTGTGAGTGTAATGGTCTGGTCGTCCTTAGCCGCCGTTTCAATGCCCGCTAGTTTGGTCTGCTCGGCGTCGCTGAACTCGTTGGTGTCGGAGTTGGCCTCGTAAGCCGTCTTGATCTCTGAGTTTGATTGGTCAGCAGTTGCGGAGGTTTCAATGCCAGTTAGCTTTGTATTCTTAGTGTCTGTAAAAGCATTGGCTTCTGCTTGGTATGCAGTCTTAATTTCTGCACCAGTCTGATCCGCCGTGGCGCTTGCCTCAATGCCATCCAGCTTAGTGCCGTCAACACTCAGGTCACGGCCATCAACAGTCTGTGACCCTGACATAGTGACGTTACCTGTCATCTGTCCACCACTACGAGGGAGAGATGCACTAGCCAGTGTGCCTTCGCCTTCTGTAGCAAACGAACCAGTACCAGGGGTAAGGTCAATATTCTGGTCAGGCATTGTAAGAACACGAACATTTCCCGTGGAAATACCATCTACCTCGAAACGCACCTCCTTAGTCGCATCAGCACTTCCTTTTGCAATTGAAGTGGTGTCGTCAACAGGCAGCGAAGACCCACCCGATCCACAAGCCTGCCACTCGAAATCGCCACCAGTAGATTCGTAGGTCAGGCACTCCTCATCAGCAGGTGCATCGACCGCCTTCAGGTCAGCTTCAAGGATTGTATTATCTGTAATCTCCGTACTGTCGATTGCCGTGCCAAGGGTTGAGACCACAGTTTTTGTCGAACCTTCACTATCCCCTTCTGCAATTGTGATACCTGTACCAGCCGCAACCGTTGCAACGTAATTCCCTGTCGTGTCGGTCGTGAGTGCAACGCTGTTAGCTTGGATTGTAGCGGCAAAGGAACCTGTGCCAGAGCCAGTAACATCACCAGTCAGGGTGATTGTCTGATCACCAGTATTGGCTCCAATGTTATCGCAGTTGCCGTCACCATCTAAGTATGTGGTACTGCCAGAACAAACGGTGTTGGCGTTGGTATCACTAGTGTGTGCGCCACTGTAAAAGTCATCTGTAGCAGAGCCATCGCCGACTACAATCCTATCGTTACCAGCATCGTATGATATACGACCAGATGCTGTGCTAGATGCTGTGCCAAGGGTTAAGACAGGTGTTGCAATAGTTGGCGTGGTTCCAAACACAGCCACACCAGTGCCTGTTTCATCACTTAACGCAGCCAACAACCCGGCTGAGTTGGTGAGTTCATCCTCATATACCGCCGCGATATCATCACAATTGCCTTCGCCGTCGAGATAGGTGGTGGTGCCAGAGCAGATCGTTGAAGCATTGGTATTTGTTCCGCCACCGCCCCCCCCACTGCCCATGTCCGTTGAAACATCTGTGAAAGCCAGCAAGTCCCAATCAGTACCTTCATAGACCCAAACCGTAAGATCGCCTGCTGCTGTAGTGATGTCCGCTGAACCGCAGTCCAGACCGGAGGACGTACAGTCATATACTGTTGCTCCACCGGAACGCACATAAAGCATCTGACCGTCAACGGGAGTTCCGTCGAAGTCAGTAATCGTTACGCTGGTTGCGTTGCTGGTCCACAATGAACCCGTGCTTACATTGGGCGTGGTATCAGCGGAGTTGAAAACCTCATTGGTTCCTATGTCCATAAGACCGTCAAAAGTCCAATCTCCTGTTACTACAACAGGATCACGATCTACACTAATTCCTGGGTTAGTGAGCGGATTTGCAAATGCTGCTGTTGCTAATACCATAGAAACAAAAGCAGCAGTTAAGAAACGAACCATTATTGATTACTCCACTCGGTTACAGTAAGAACAACAGTAGCAGAAGCAGTAATACAATTTATAACTTCTGTATCATAGTTAGCATTTTGGAAATCAATATAATAAGATCCGCCACCAGCAGCTAAATAAATACCTTCACTGGCAACTGCGGCAACGCCAACCTTTAAGTATATTGTGGATGTTCCATTATTAATAAGAAGAGCGGCTACACGGGTATCACTGGCAGCAAGAGCAGTCCCAGTTGTGCTGGTGCATGAAACTACAGTATGCACAGTAAGTGTTGATTCAGCAGCCAAGGTGGGTGCAGACAAAAACACCGCAATCAAAGTCATAAGTAGAAATTTAATCATAGGTTCTTCCTTAATATATTAATCATCCTCGGACCCACCTCCAGAAGAAATCCCTGCACGAGAGCGCCCTCTTTGTAGCGCCTCTACCATGCTCACCTCACCACTGACCTCAAGTGTGTTGCGTTCTTTACTGAGGCCTAGATGTCTAATCAATAGTTCAAGTGCTCTTACTTTATCACTGAATCCAACTTTAAGTTTCTTTATTTCTTGTGCGTTACGCCCCCTACCTTCTGCATAGGAGTCAGCGTCAAACTTAGATAGGGCAATCCGAAGCTCAGGAGTAAGTTTATTGAAGTTGATCTTGGCTGACCCATCGCTGTATATATCCAACATGTCACCAATGTTGGCATCTGCAATTGCCTTTAGCCGCTGCACTATCCAATCAAGAGTGACATCTGAACGATGACTAGCAAGGCTCTGTCTCCTTTGTATTTCAGAAATCACCTCTGGTCTCCCAAATACATCGTTGGGTCTGGTGCGGGCTGTAGAAGGAGAAAAGCCAGCATCCAACATAGCTTGCTTTTTGGTCGCACCCTTCATGTATGCATCCACTACTTTACGATGTTTTGGGGATAGAGCCATTCTTCTTAGTTCCCTTGTGTTTCGCCATGTATGTCTTAGTAATTGAAGCTAGAGCCGGATGCCAACTCGGATCTCTTCACTACCCAGGGGGTAGCTTAGTGTACCTAGCCCGAGCCTGGCGTAGGTGTGTGAGGAGGCCGTTCTCACCTCTCTAGCTATGTTAGATACTTTCCTCTGGTAGTATTTTTGAAACAACGAAATCAGAATATACTTTTTTCATAATACCCCTATGACTAGAATTAGGATGATCTTTTTTACCTTGCTCAAATGCTTGAGATACTTGTTCCATAGAGTAGCCTTCTCCCCTAATAAGCACATCTGCTATCTGTGGAATAGTTAAGTCTCTTACTTTTTCCTGTGCTTGGAAGCTTAGTCTTTTCCACATCTTGGGGGTCATCCACCCTTGTTTCTCTGGTAGGGGGGTTGTGCGACCATGCTGATCCTGTACCATGTCAGGGAACATCTTATGAGCAATACTACTGTGATCCACTGGGGGCCTCTGTAAATCTAATTGTACAAACATAACCACTTGGACTTATTGCTAATCGTGTAGTAGTCCCAGTGGGGGACTCCAATATTTCAATTAAGTGAGTGGTTCCCTCCACTGTGTATGTGAAAGAAGGGGTTTCATTATAGAGGTCTAGTAATATGGCCCGTGCTTTCTCAATGGATTGAACACAGAAGCTTTCCTTAACTGGATTTGAATATGTCTTAGTAGGAGTAAAAGAGAATAGAAATATTCCCACTAGTAGCGCTTTAAATAGCATTACCGGGAGGAGTGGTTGACCATTTATATAAGGTGTTGAAAGATTGGCGTTGAATTTGAGTGTCTATGAATATGTAACAATCTTCTTTAAATGCAACTAGCAGCATAGTACGAAACTGCGGAGCACTAAGCACAATAATATGATCTGGTGCGTAATTAGTAATTGGAGGAATCCTATTGTAGAACTGTATAATATTAGCTGATTCCTCTGCATTAAAATCACCTACAACTTCAACACCTACATAATCGTTCATAGCTGCTGATATGAACTCAGCAGAAGTGAGACATGGAGCATGTTCTGCATAAGAAGAAACAGAATATGTTAAAACAAAGAAAAATACAACTAGTCTTCGCAACATCTTCTATGTGCCTCCATGTTTTCGACAGACATTGATTGATAAATTATCTAATAAAATGTCAAATCACAGGTAAGATATATTCCTAGAAGTAAAGGGTTTATACTATATACTATCGGTTTAAAATATTATTGTGACAAAATAAATGCAAATAAATGAAACTATTTTACAAGTGATTGATATTGTTGGATTATTTCCCCATGTTTTTCCCCCAGATCTGACGCGGGAAAAGGGGAGTATGTATATATCCGCCTGCCCCCGGCCCCCCCGGAGGTCACATTCACACATTATATTATATCAGATCCGCATGTGGCCCCCCAGGAAATAAATAGACAGACCTGTCTGTATCAGGGGTGCAGGGGGTATCCCATACAGACTTGTCTGTTCATTATACAGATCTGTCTGTCCACTATACAGACCTGTCTGTCATTGTGTTGGCATGGTTCTTGCATCTCGCGCATGATGCGGGCGGGCGCGGTATTCTTCGCGGGCATGCGGGCGCAGCCTGGAGATAACATGCTTACGCAGGCGCACGCACGCGGGGGCAGCCATACATTCACTGATTATATACTATACTCTTACAATCCCTAGTTGGCGAACAGAGCATGAACACTAATAAATCAACACTGAATTATTCAATGATATCAATGACTTATCAATTAATCCCAATAAAGACAGAACAGGTCGCTTTTGTACTTCTTCAACCCACATAGTGTGATCTATTGGGGTCAAGATCAGGTGGAAATCCGCCCGAGCACGGGCTGGTGGTCTGATCTCTGAGGGAGAATGCCATGCGCTTAGGAAAGCGTGAACGTGCATTGCTCCGAGCAAGGAAGGACCGCACTAGCCGTGCGCCTCATAGGGTGGCCATGCCATCTTCATGGGACAAAATCTGGCCATGCTTCCTTCCGGTCGGAAGGCCGAGCCTTGCTTGGGGATGGAATGCCATAGGCCGTAAACCTGGAAAGGTTACGCACCTGTAATTTGCGACCTACGCACAGCTCAGTGCGTAGTGCGGAGCTTACAGCTTCCGTAGCACCACCGTGGTGCGCGAAATATCATATTGCCGTGGTGTCTGACGGGGATAGCGTTCCAGCTTGTGAATGGGCTGTGCGTCCGTCAGTGTCAATCCAGACGGCCATGCTAATGCGTATGGTCGTGACTGGCTACTCATGGGGTTTGCTGACAACAGACCTACATGACAAGGCAGCGAATAGGCACAACCTATGCTCGTTAGGCAGGGACACAGGGATACCGTTTCGGTCCCAATGTCCTGCAACGACCTTTAATCTTCCCCATACATTGACTGGAAGAAGGTTTATCGGCGAGAGCGGGTTGTTTTAGTTGGGCAACCGACACTAACGGCAGTATGTATATAGCTTTTAGGCTTTGATAGGCGGGCGGAAAGGCTGGTCTGTCATGAAAGGTAAACCAATTGGCGTGTTGAAAGATTGGAGCGTCAGAGCTGTAATGTCAACACCCACTGAGCTAGCTAGTAGATCCTGTACTCGCTTCAGTTGTCACATAAGCGGGCTTTGTATCGCACACCCTGGAAATTCTTATTTACGTGGACAGGTTATTTCAACAGCAAACATTGAACGTATTTGGCAAGATAACGGAATTAGATATGCCGAAACTCCTAACACAGTCTACGTTCTATTGGATTAACTCCTACAGCCCGTCTGTCTAAGCCTAAAAGCACTCCCTACATCAATATGAGCAGGACATTTCTGTTTACTGTAAAGGAATACTGCTCATGCTAAAACCCAATAAAACCGAAACCCGTTTTGCGGGTTTACTGCAAGTGTTTACTACCGCCATAGCTAGCGCAATGGCAACATCCACTGAGCTAGCTATCATGGGATTGGAACATTTCGCGGCTGATTCCAAGGGAAACAGCGGTGATTTGTCATACTGTCAGCGTTTTCTTGATGCAATGCCGAAAAATTACACTCGTGTGGCGGCATACATCACTTGGCTGAAAGCCCATGCTCCTGTAACCGTCGAAGGTAACGTCAAGGATGGCTATCGTCTGAAGAAGGACAAATCCGATACCGCCGTTGCTCTCAATATAAAAGCTGCTAAAGAAAAGCCCTACTGGGAATTTTCTCCAGCTAAGGAGGGTGTCAATTTTGGTGTCGAAGACGTTATGAGAGCCTTGATGAGGGTCGTCAAAACCCATCGGGATAGTAATCATAAACCTACATCGGAACTTGCCATTATTGCAGTCAATAAGGCCGAGGTTGCCGTAAGGCATCTTCAGGCCGAAATGGCGAAGGCACTCACCGATAAAGTAGGAACTATAGTTGACAATGATGCGAAAGACGATGACGAAATAAGGGTTGCTGAAGCGTAAGTCAGCCCCTTACCTATGTCCTGCTCATTTTGATGTAGAGACAATGAAAGACATGTTATGTTCAAACTCGTACAAGGAACTAACTACATATGGGTATTACAAGACGACAAAGTTATATGCCCATGTCTCAGTTTGTGGATAGCATTGGCTGTAGTAAACAAACTCCACAAAAGGAATGATCATGCTTACTTGGGAGTTTGTTTCCCACTGGTATTCTAACTGGCTCAAAAGGAGCATCTTATTATGAAACAGGAAATAATCGCCTTGAGCATCACCAAAGCAGCCCTGAGTTTGCGCCCATAGAACTGTTAACTTGTTACATGGTTGAAAGAAATAGAGCAACTGAACGCCCTATTGAATGTAAGCAAACACCCTATTGTGAAGGGGATTGCAAGTGTTGTATTCATTGTTGTGCTTGTGGATAGGGATTGACAAAACTTATTTTCCAAAAATATAAACGGAATATATCATGAAAAAATCAGTACACATTCATATGTGTCCCGCTGGTAAGATTGTGACAATTGTATACACAGGCGCTAATGCAGGAATTGCCCAGATATATTCTTTTTCTTTCGATCTCAACACTATTTTAGAAAAACGTAATGTACGGTCTAATTACATCCAAGACCTTTATTCTTGGTTGTATAATTCCCTGGACATCATGCCCCCCACTGTTCCTTCAAATATAGGATAAAATTATGTATGCTTTCAATACATACTATAGTTGTTGTGGGGCATCTATATTACATAGTTTCCCACTTGAAACGAAAAATGAAGGTGAGGAAGACGGTGACTATTATCCATTTACTCGCTCACAGTTAGAGGAAGCAAAGACAACTATAAGTAGAATGTTATTTAAAATGAATAATAGAGATTATCCATATGTCTCTGTTATTCATGTTGCATTAAATGAAGACCAAGAGAGTTGTTTTGGTAAATTATTTAGCGCTTTTGGTTTTAAGGAGTATTTAAGAATACCCAATTGCAATAGTGAGCAAATGCTTTATTTTTATTTTTGGAAAACAGGACTTTAATTATGAAAGTATTTGTATATGGTACCTTAAAGAGTGCGTTTAATAATAATTCTTGTATGATAGAAGCAAAGGGTATTTTTTGTTATACCTTTATTACTCCCCCTATTTATGATCTAATTGATTTCGGTGGATTTCCTGGGCTTATTTATAAACATCCAGGTTACTGTATTTTCGGAGAAATATGGGAAGTTCCACAAAGCGGAATAGAAAATTATTTAGATGTATTAGAAGGACACCCTAACTTCTATAAAAGACAACACATAGGGGTAGAAACTATTTCTTATTTCATAACTCAAACAGAATATATTGACAAGCTTCCAACAGTTAATACTTTTGATAATAGTGGAGCAAAAATATGGAAAGCTTAACTTACTATAGAAAGAAGTGTAAAAAAGAATCTAAAATACCCCCATATTCGGGGTTAAATAGCGTAGTTATTATTTCTAAAACCGAGGAGGTTCAGGAATATTATGGGCAACCCTGTTTAGCTTTTTTAAACAGGCTATCTTTTAATACTAACATAGATATTTTCATGGATTGGCCCCTTAAAGGTGCTTTACTGAGTAACAACGAAGAAAATCTTAGAAAAAGATGGCGTGTTTACCAAAAAGATTACTTAATATGGTTAACTTGTCATAGTGCATGGTCCAACGCATTCATAACAAAATCTCCACAAGAAATGATAACAAAAGCTGTTTTATTCAATACAAATTATCCAGCAGTATATATACTTCAAGCTGTTAAGCTATTAAGAGCTTTATCTGAATTTAATACGACAATAAAAATGTGGTATAAACTAAAAAGGTACTGTGAACCACATATTGCGTTAATGTTATCTTATAATGTTAGACAGGAGAAAAACCATTTAAGCGTAGATTTGTGGGAAGGAATCGGCTTCGCAAACGGACATGCTGCTTTTAATGAGTCCAACATGTTAAAAAGGGATAGTTTATTAAACCAAATTTCTCATAGCCCTAATTTTGCAGGTTTACCCTCTCTTTCTAAAGAACTCATTGGAAATCAATTAAGAGAAAACGGTGCTTTTTGGGATCACAAAAATAGATTTGGTTATTCAATTATGCGGCTCCCTAAAAGTAAAAGAATGTATGTATACATGATATTTGGAGATAAAAGATATATACATGGTTATAAAAATGCAGCCTTATTAGTTAGAGACTTTCTGGTTGACAATTCTTTACAGGAATTTGGTTATGACATCTAAAAAAGTCTATTTTGTAGGAAAAACAAATGGATATTTACGAATGTTTGAGACATATGGGTGGTTGATTACAGAGGACATAAAAGAATCAGACCTCGTGCAATTTACAGGGGGTGCGGATGTCACTCCGATATTATATAATCAACATCAACACAGTAAAACACACTGTGATTCAGTTAGAGATAAGAGAGAAGTATTTTTCTTCCTATTGGCATTGAAATATAAAAAGCCAATGGCAGGAATATGCAGAGGAGGTCAATTTTTAAATGTCATGTGTGGTGGAGCAATGTGGCAACATGTTCTTAATCACACTTTTGATCACGAAGTAACAGATTACTTAACTGGAAAAACATTTAAAGCGTCATCAACACACCATCAAATGATGATTCCAAGTAAAGATAAAAAAGATTATACTATTTTAATGACAGCGGAAAACATAACGATATCAAAAGAAAAGTGTGCTCAAATAGAACAAGAAAATAAACCAATTATTGCTTATGGACATAAACAAGATTTAGAGGCACTTTATTATTCTGAAAATAAATGTCTATGTTTTCAACCACATCCAGAGTTTGAGAAGGTAGATTATGCGGAGTTAACTAAAACTTATTTTCAGTATTTAGACACAGTTTACTAAGGAAAAGAATATGTGTGGACTTGTAGGTATTTTTGGAAATATTTCTATTAAGGATGAGCTGGCTTTCAAGAATTTATTGATTGTCGATGTCATAAGAGGACCACACTCTACAGGAGTAGCTGTCTTAGGCCCAAATAGTAAAAAACCTAAGATTATAAAATCAACAGATTTACCGCCTGTATTGTTAAACTCCCCTGCGTATAAAAAAATAGAGAACAGCACAAAAGTTTTGCTTATGGGGCACAATAGATTTGCAACTAAAGGGGAAATAACAGATAAAAATGCCCACCCTTTCCAAAAAAAGCACATTACACTTGCTCACAATGGAACTGTTCACAATTATAAGGAAGAATGGAGCAGAAAGATTGACAGTGACAGTGAGTTATTAACTGTATTAATACAAGAAAAGGGAATAAAATGGACCTGGGAACAACTTTTGGGGGCAGCGACACTAACATTCTATGACAGTAAAAATAAAACATTTAATTTCATCACAAATGGAAAACGCCCGTTTCACTTTATTTTTACAAAAAATCAAAAATCAGTAATATGGGCCTCAGAAGATTGGATGTTAAGATCAATTTTGAATAGATGTGGTATTGAGGTAGAAAATACTTTATACTACCCCAAAGATAATGATTTATGGACCTTTAAATACGACGGGAAGAAACTAACAAAAACTTCAGAAAAACTTCCTGTTAGGAAATATCCCGTTAAACCATATAAAGTGACTATACCCCACAATCAGAGAGTTTTTGGAAATAATTACTCCATTTTAGGTTGGAACCCCTGGTATAAGGACAAAACTACAGTTAAAAAAACATACCAAGAAACTGAGGGACTTCCTATTCTTAGCAATCAAATTAGTTTTGAAGATTTTATGGCAAACCCTGTATTGCGTAGATGTACTTTTTGTAAAGAAGATTTAACAGAAGAATTTGATCATTGCTATTACTTAGATGATAGTCACACAGTGTGCACAAGCTGTCATACTGTTGCTGCGTTAGATGACATAAAGCTTTCTAAAGAACAACTGCTATTTCATTAAGGAAACAGAATATGTTAACTGTTGGAGCAGACCCAGAATTCTTCTTAATGTCAGAAGATGGAGACTATGTTTCCGCACACAAAATTGTCCCAGGTACAAAACGACACCCCTTTAAAGTTAATAGAGGTGCTGTACAAGTTGACGGTATGGCTTTAGAATTTAATATTGATCCTACAAATTCTTCAGAAGAATTCATACACAATATTACTACAGTTTTAACAATTCTTAGGAAAATGGTTCCAAAAGAGTTAAAATTTAGATTTGACCCTGTTGCAACATTTGGAAAAGAGTACATAGCAGCCCAACCAGTTAAAGCTAGAGTATTAGGTTGTGATTTAGATTTTGATGCTTGGGGGAAGAAAGAAAATAATCCCCCCAATCCAAAATTAGGTTTTAGGACAGCAGCCGGACATTTACACTTGGGATGGAGAGAAGAGAAAGATATGCCCAGCGAAGGACAAGCTTTTGATGAAGCATGTTTGGTTGCAAAACAACTTGATTATTTCCTTGGGATACCGAGTTTATTGATTGATACAGACAAAACCCGCAGAATGATGTACGGTAAAGCTGGAACATTCCGAACTAAACCCTATGGAATGGAATATAGAACACTTAGTAATTTTTGGTTAAAATCAACAGATCTAATGGAATGGGTTTTTCAAAGTGCATCTGTTGGTTTTAATCTTCTTATGCAAGGGAATAACTATGAAAAAATTTATGGAGATGAAGCGAGATTTTTTATCAATTCTTTTTCAGGTAAAACAAACTGTATACGAAATTTCTTAGAAGATGATATACATTTATCCCGTATATTGAAGAATCTAGATAGAGCAATATCATGAAAAAATATAACGGATTTTTTGATTTAGATCATGTAAGGATGTATTTAAATAACAGTATAATAATGATTGAAAATGAACCTTGTGTGATAAATGAAGTTAATAGTGACGGAGAATGGGACTATATTTTACACTATAGTAGAATTGGAATTGCGGGTATTAGGGAGATAGAAGTAACAAATACCTCTGTTAGTTTTATTCCTATAAAATTAGGATTAGTAAACATTTTATATAGAGGAAAAAATAAAACATTTATAATGAGACGTAGACCTAACAGAATGTGGAAAATAGGTTTAAATACTGCTAACATGGTATGTACAAATATAGTTAATCCAGGGCTGAAACTTTGGATGCATAGAAATATTCTTTTCTCAAGGGAACTATATAAAACAGTACAGGGAGATTTTCCTACTGTTGAAAAGATATTGGATGAAAATACCCTAAAAAATACAGAATCTATTGCCTTTAATAGGGAATTTTTAATTCATAAATACAACAGAAAATTATTATTGTGGTATTTTAATTACAGTGTACCAGTAGGTAAAATAAAGAGAAATAAACCGCAGCTTTCTAATGAGTTTTTATTCTTAAAGGAGAAGCTTGAAGGAATTTTAAATGAACAATAGAGTAAAAGATATAATTATATGGGATAGATTATTTGATCCCAAGCAAACTATTGGTATTGAAATTGAGATGGAAGGTCAAAACCTAAGTTTCAACAACAGTATATATTGGAAATATACACATGACGGATCTTTAAGAGGTACACCTGAGAGTATTGAATATCTATTGAAAGAACCAATACAAAAAAGAGAAGTATCCCGTGTCTTAAAATTATTGAAAGATCTCATGCTTATAAAGCGTAAACCTCCTGCTAGATTTACCCCAAGCGATAGATGTGGGGTTCATATACACATAAATATACAATATTTCACTGAAGAAAACTTAATAAAATTTATGTGTACATATTTAGCAGTAGAAAATTTGCTATTACGTTACTGTGGTGAAGCAAGACAAGGAAATTTATTTTGTCTTAGAGCTATTGACGCTAATACGTTGATATCAAAGCTAATTGAATATAGACAAGATGGTGATTTACTTAAACTTACAAGCAGGGCCTTAGATATAAAATATGCCGCAATGAATTTAGGTGCTATAAGAGAACATGGTTCACTAGAGTTTAGGGCGTTAAAAACACCAAATAATATAGAAAAAATTAATGAGTGGGTTAAGTTATTATGCTGTGTAAGAGATCAATCTATTACTTTTTCAAGTTTAGAGGATATAGTTGAAACAGTTTCTAGATATGGTGCAGATCAGTTTGTTAGAATGATATTTCAAAGACATACTAATACACTTATTAATGTGATTGGACCAGATATTGAGGATGATATATTAGAAGGTATCAGAATAATTCAAGATATTGCTTATGCTAAACCACTACAACAAAATAAACAAGAAGGGATCAACCTTCCCGATTATTGATGCTTATCGAGGATGAATATGAATATATATGCATATAAATCAAACAGTCACGCAGCAAAGGTATTAGCTGAAGCAATGGGTATACAGCGTATCAAACATACCATGTCTAGATTTAGAGGTAGACCGAATAAAATAGTAATCAATTGGGGTGCCTATGAAGTACCTGATCAGGTGAGTAAATGTGATATAATCAATAAACCTGTTGATATTTTACTTGCTTCCAACAAATTATCATTTTTCAATATACTGGAAGGAACTGATCTTACTCCACTACATACTACTGACAGGCATGTCGCAGATGAGTGGCTTGCAGTCGGACATAAAGTAGTTGCTCGAACCCTATTAAATGCTAGTAGTGGTAGAGGAATTGTCTTACTTCTACCGGATCAAGACACTATTGCTGCCCTTCTCTATGTACGCTATCAATCAAAGATGGAAGAGTATAGGGTTCACATGTTGGGAATAGATATCATCCATTTACAGCAGAAAAAGCGTAGATTAAATCATGAAGGACCAAACTGGCAAATTAGAAATCATGCGAATGGTTTTATTTATGCTATGAAAGATATTACCCCACCGTCCTGTGTAATTAAGGTAGCAAGAGAGTGTTGGAAATTATTTGATCTTGACTTTGG
>ENA-OSCG01000100-OSCG01000100.1-marine-sediment-metagenome-genome-assembly--contig:-NODE-100-length-15113-cov-9.486120_pt1 | contig 15113 bp, 15 predicted proteins | sample MGYA00237880_ERZ529332 | MGnify/ENA primary metagenome ERZ529332 (study PRJEB26373, sample SAMN05710708) | marine sediment metagenome | biome: marine; feature: ocean trench; material: sediment... | reverse complement strand
CCCATTTATGTCGATGACCCCATTTCTGTTCACACGAGATTATATGAAAACACCAACAGCGCCGACAGAACCACCCACATAAGGAGCATCAGCGGCGTGCCTACTTTGACGAAATCAATGAACTTGTAGCCGCCTGCGTTCATCACCAGCAAGTTGGTTTTATAGGCCATCGGGGTTACAAAACTCAGGTTGGCGCCGAATAATACCGCCAGCACAAACGGCTCCAGTGGCATTCCCAGTGCCTGGGCGATACTGATGGCTATCGGTGTGCCGATAACGGCCGCTGCGTTATTCGAAATCACGTTGGTCATGATGGCCATCAGCAACATCAGGAACGCCAAAACCCAGGCCGCTGACATACCCTGTGTCAGGTACAGGAAGACTTGCGCCAGGTAGTCAGCACCTCCGGTTTTCATCAGCGCAGAGCCCAGCGCCAGCGAAGCCACAATGATCAGAATAACCTGTACGCTGAGGGCACGGGTGGCTTGCCGCCATTTCAGGCAACCGGTACCAATTAATACCAGACAGCCCAGCACCGCACTCGTCGCGATCGGCATGACGCCAAAAGCGGCCAATGACACAATAGCCACCATGACCAGTAGCGCAAGGGGCGCTTTCGATGAATGCGGCAAATCAGAAGTGCTGTCGAGCACCAGTAATTCACCACCCATTTTTACGCTGCGGACATCCTCTGCGCTGCCCTGCACCAGCAAAACATCACTGGCCTGCAAGCGGCTTTGATTCAGCTCCGGGGCACTCGCGGTCACGACATCACCCGCACGATGAACGGCCAGCAAGTCCAGCCCGTAACGGGTCTTGAGAGCGGCATCAACAACCCTGAGTCCGCGCAGGCGTGAGCCGTCGGTAACCACCACTTCGGCAAGCTGCAAGTCATCCCCGGGCATGGAGTCCACAGCGTCCGGCCCAGCCAACAACTTGGCACCCAGCAACGCTTCGTATTCCTTCAGCATGTCCGCAGTGGAAGAGACCTGTAACTTGTCGCCTGCTTTGATTTCCACGTCCGGTAGCGGCGAAATGAACAGGTTATTTTCCCTGACGATACGTTTGACCTGCAAACTATCCCCGGCCTTGTGCAGGACTTCTGCCAGCGGTTTGCCAATCAGCGGATTGTCCCCGGTAAACAGCAAGTGAGCCTGGAAGACCCGATTGGACATATCTATCATCGGTGGCTGTCTTGCCGGGATCAGCCGCGGCGCAACCAGCCACAGGTACAAAATAGCCACACTTCCGGCGATCACTACGGGCAGTACGAAATCAAACATGGAAAAACGCACCATGCCCATGTCAGCTGCCACCGCAACAACCAGCAGGTTGGTTGAAGTACCGATGGTGGTGCCCATGCCACCGATCAGCGTTGCCAAACCCATCGGCAGCAGTACGCCCGAAGTCGGACTTTTACTGCGTGCTGCTGCGCCAATCAACATTGGCAACATCAGCACAACGATAGGTGTGTTATTCATAAACGCGCTGAGTACCGCAGCCACGACCAGGGTCAGCAGCAAAGCGAATGTCGCGTTCCACTTCCACAGCTTTGCCAGTTGCCGGGCGACGGGTTCCAGTGCACCGGTTCGGACCAAACCCTCACCGGCGATCATTAGCGCGCACACGGCGACCAATGCCTCATGGCCGAAACCGTAAAAAAACTCGAGGGGTTCGATTGCACCCCGTGAGCTTTCAAACGGGAAAATCTCAAAACCAACGACCACCATTACCAGGATCGCGAGACTGGATGACTCCAGCGGGATTTTTTCACGGGTGAACAGGAACAGGGCTACAGCGGTCATCCACAGCATGACCATTGCATGTACGTTTGGAATGACTGGGAAATCCATATGTCTCTCTGGGCAGCTGTTATGTCCATAATAATAACAATATGTGGGAGTAATGAATTTACTCATTTACAATGGGCTATGTATTCCCCAAGCCTGTTCCTGTTGTCTGCAATTGCGCTGTTGCAGCTGACCGCATGCGACGTTCAAACCGAGCGGCAAACAGCCAAAACTTCCCTGCCACCGGTTATTCTCGAAAAAATGGGTTACCTTGGCGCCAGCAAGTTAGATGAAGCCAGTGGGCTGCAGGCCAGTTTTTCATATAGCGGTGATTTTTTCGTGCATAACGATGAGGGGGAATCGCTGCTCTATGTCATTGATGGAAACGGTGATGACCTGGGGGAAATATTCATCTACCCAGCCAAAAACAAGGACTGGGAAGACCTTACCTCGGTACCGGTGGACGATGACCGCTGGCTGGTGGCCGGTGATATTGGCGATAACCAGTCAAAACGAAAATATATCACTCTGTACTTTATCAAGGAACCGCGGCCTGACAAAGACGGGCGCTACAGCGGCCGGCGGGAGCTCGAACATCGCCTGGACCTCACCTACCCGGACGGCGCGCGGGACTGTGAATCGATGGCTTATGACCCGATTGGCAAGCGAATACTGTTACTCAGCAAGCGCGACAAACCCGCCCGTCTATACGCTGTGGACCTCGAGACAGCACTCAATGAAAACCAGACAGAACTGAAATTTCTCGGCACCATCTCGGTTTTACGTCCGCCTACCATGGCTGACCGCAGGAAGTGGGGAACAAAAGCAGACTGGATATCCCAACCGACCGGCCTGGACATATCGGCAGATGGCAATGAAGCTGTCATCATCACCTACCGCAGTCTGTACCGCTATCGCAGGCACGCGGGTGAAAACTGGCTCAACGCGCTACAAAGAAAACCGCAGGAAGTGGTTGGCCCGCCCGCACCACAAAATGAAGCGGTTGCCTACTCGACCGATGGCAAGACCATTTTTGTGGTCAGCGAAAAACGACCTGCTCCGATTTTTCGTTTCCAATTCACGGATGACAATGGGTAAGAAGATGATTTTCTTCGGATAAACCCGCTAACCCGAACAATTCATCAAGGATCCGGAGTGAAATGTTCGGGCTAGTTCTACTCTCTGATCCCCAAAGATTCCAGGTAGTCGATGAACTCTGATTCGGACATGACTTTGACCCCCAGTTTCCGTGCTTTTTCGAGTTTCGAGCCGGCGGCCTCGCCGGCAAGCACGACGCTGGTTTTCCCTGAAACGCTACCGGATACCTTTGCGCCCAGGGATTCGAGTTGGTTCCTGAACTTTATCCTCGGCATCGACAGCGATCCGGTCAACACCCAGGTCTGGCCGGCCAGCAGTTGCTCTTCAGTAGATTTTTCAAGTACCTGCCAATGCACGCCGGCATCTTTCAAAGCCTGGACTACCTGACGGTTATTCTGCTGCTTAAAGAAGGCAACGACATGGCCGGCAACTGTGAGGCCTACGTCACTGACCTCGATCAGAGTTTCCTCATCAGCCTGTTGTAAGGCTTCCATGGTTCCGAAGTAAGCAGCCAGAGAATGTGCCGTCACTTCGCCGACTTCCCGGATCCCAAGCGCGTATAACAACCGATCCAAAGGTGGCTTTTTACTATCTTCGAGGGCCTGCAGCAGGTTCTCAGCCGACTTGCTTCCCATGCGCTCCAGCGAGGATACCTGCGCGTGTGTCAGGTGATAAAGATCAGCGACCGTGTGCACCAGCCCGGCTTCAACAAGCTGCTCCACCAGCTTATCTCCAAGTCCTTCAATATCCATGGCCTTGCGCGTGGCAAAGTGGCGGATACTGTGTTTTCTCTGTGCGGGACAGAACAAGCCTCCGCTGCAGCGGGCCACTGCCTCACCTTCAATGCGCTCGACCGCCGAGCCGCAGTCCGGACAGGTTTCCGGCATCCTGAATTCCGGTAAACCCGCTGTGCGCCGTGCATGGATGGCGCGCGCTACTTCGGGAATAACGTCCCCTGCCCTGCGCACCACCACCCAGTCACCGGCACGGACATCCTTGCGGTGGATCTCATCCTCATTGTGCAGCGTGGCATTGGTCACCGTAACCCCACCGACAAATACCGGTTCCAGCCGTGCAACCGGTGTTAAAGCGCCAGTGCGGCCAACCTGGACATCGATCGCCAACAAGCGGGTAATTCCCTCTTCGGCCGGAAATTTATGTGCCAGTGCCCAGCGCGGCGCCCGACTGATGAAGCCAAGAATGTCCTGCTGGGTAAAACGATCCACCTTGTAAACCACACCGTCGATGTCGTAACCAAGGCCGGAGCGCCTCGCTGCCGTGCTGGCGTGATAGTCCAGGCAGCCCTGCAACCCCCTGACCCGTTTGACCTCGGGATTGACCGGAAAGCCCCAGTCCCGCAGACGGGCCAGCGTATCAAACTGGGTGTCAGGCAGCTGATCACGGGTAGCGGTGCTATAGGCGAAAAATGCCAGTGGCCGTTTTGCAGTCACTTTGGAATCCAGTTGACGCAGGCTTCCAGCCGCGCCGTTGCGCGGATTGACCAGTGGTTTTTCGCCTCGCTCCAGTGCCTTGCGGTTGAACGCCTCAAAGCCGGCGCGCGGCATGTAAATTTCCCCACGCACTTCCAATAAGTCAGGCCAGCCCACACCCCGCAGCTTTAATGGCACCGCACCTATGGTGCGCACGTTGGCGGTTACGTCCTCACCCCTCTCACCATCCCCGCGGGTGGCAGCCGTGGTCAAGCTACCGCTCAGGTAGGTCAGGGAGATGGCAACACCATCCAGTTTGGGCTCTGCGGCAAAGGTAACAGGCTCACGTTCCAGCCCCTTTGTTACACGGCGATAAAAATCGGCTACTTCTTCGTCTGCGAATGCATTGGCCAGTGACAACATCGGAACACGGTGTCGAACTTCTTCAAAACCGTCCATCGGCGTGCCGCCAACACGCTGGGTAGGCGACTCGGGACTGATCAGAACGGGGTAACTGGATTCAACCGACTCCAGTTCGCGCATCAGCCGGTCATACCCGGCATCAGGAATTTCCGGATCGTCCAGTACGTAATAACGGTAATCGTGGTGTTCAATTAAACGCCGCAGTTCTTCAACGCGCTTTTGCGCTTCAGCCCGCGTCGTGATTGCTTGGGCCATGATTAATTATTTTGCTGCCGCTCGTATTTGCGTAATTCATCCTTGATCTGGAGGGCACGCTGGCGGGTAAATACAGCGTGCGTGTCATCCAACAAATCCGCCTGCAACAAAGCTGCCAGTCTGCGGCTGGTCGCCAGCATTGAATCCCAGGCATCGAGGGCGTTTTTTGGCCCGGGCAAAGTCATGAACATCGACACACCCTTGATTTCAATGGTATTCCAGGCGGTTTTATCAAACGTTCCGGGATTGGTCAGGTTGGCCATGCTGAACACCGGATCCAGATCTTCTTCGTGTATGCGATGGAAAATGCCCTGTTCGCCAAACACGAGTCCTGATTTCAGTGAGGCATCCAGCAGTTCCACACCGGTAATGAAACGATTGTCACGAACCTGCAGATACAATGTAATAATTTTATCCGGTGGCACACCGTCGGCGGCTTGCGGTTTATCTTCCCGCTCTATTTCCTCAGCGGCCGAATCCAATCGCGGTTCTAAACGGGCTTTGGGGTCATCTGAACCGCCCATTGCCAGTTCGGTTTGCCTGGCTTCATCGTTACCCGCTTCCGGCTCGCTTTGCGGAGCGGAATCCAATCCGGGTTCCTGCTGGATTCGCGCTGCCCGCGCACGTTTACGTGAGGCGCGTGGCTTGCGCTTTTTGTCCGGGTTGCCGAGCAGAAAGATGCCCGCAATGATGGCAATACCAATGATGATCAGTATCCAGCGGAGGTTCGAAATGTCCATAGTTCAGGTGCTCTCCAACAAAAGAATCAGTCCCCGGCGAACCTGGCAGCCTGTTCAATATCCACCTGGACCAGTCTTGACACACCCGGCTCACGCATGGTGACACCGCTGAGCTGATACGCCATTTCCATGGTGATCTTGTTATGTGTGACGATGATAAACTGAACGGTTTCGGACATTTCCTTCAGCATCGCAGTAAAGCGGTAAACATTGGCGTCATCCAGTGGCGCATCGACCTCATCAAGCAGGCAAAACGGCGCCGGATTCAACTTGAATATGGCAAACACAAACGCAACGGCAGTCAGTGCTTTTTCACCACCGGACAACAGGTGAATGCTACTTACGCGTTTGCCGGGAGGACGCGCCATGATGGAGACGCCCGTGGTCAGCAGGTCATCGCCGGTCAATTCAAGGTAAGCGTGTCCGCCACCAAACAATTTTGGAAACAACTCCTGGATACCCTTGTTTACGCTCTCAAATGTATCCTTGAAACGGGTGCGGGTTTTACGGTCAATTTTCCTGATAGCATTTTCCAGGGTTTCCAGCGCAGTGTCCAGATCCTCATTCTGCGCGTCCAGGTATTGTTTTCGTTTGAGTTCCTCTTCGTATTCAGATATTGCCGCCAGATTGACCGGTTCCAGGCGGGTAATTCTGGTACCCAGGCGTTCGAGCGTTTCCTGCCAGGCCGACGCATCAGCATCTTCCGGCAAGGCTTGTGCAAGTTCCTTCACTTCGTGCCCCATTTGTTCAACCTGCCTTTGCAGGCTGCGGGCATGGAGCTCCAGTTCCTGTTGTTGCAGGCGGGCCTTTTCCAGCGAGCCGCGGATCTCCTCGACCTGTTGGGCAGAATGTCGCCGCTCCGCATCCAGCTTGCGGTAGTCTTCTTCCAGTTGTTGTAATTTTTCTCTGGCCGCTGCCAGGCGCTGTTCAACTTCGATTCTCGATTGCAACAGGGCATCCATGTCCTGTTTGTGTTTTTGTTCGGGATCCCGGTTGTGTGCCATTTGTTCGCTCAAATCCACGTGCCGCTGTTGCAACTGGCTGTACTGGGTGTCCATCCGCTGCAGGGATTGGCGCAGGGAATCCAGACTGGCGCGCCGGGATCCGGCCTTCAGGGCCAGCTCATGCCGCAGGTTCCGTGCTTCGCGAGATGTGCCGCGGGCCTTGTCCCTGCGTCCCAACAGGGTCTTGCGTTGTATATCCAGAGCCGAGCGCTCTTTCTCAGTGTCGGCCATACCTTCAAGCACCGTGGCAAGTGCCGCCCGCGAAGACTTGATCTGCGCCCGGTCGTCACTATTCTGTTTCTGTAACGTCGCCAGCTCAGAGGCAATCTGCTGCTGGCGGCTGCTGAGCTCTTCTATCCTGGCCTGACCGGCATCAACACGGCTGTTGATGTCGGCATTCTCACGGTGCTGTTCATTAACCTGCTGTTGCAGTTCCCTGATGGCCTGCTCAATGTCAGGCAGGGCATCGCGTTCAATATGGTTTGTATCCCGCAAGGCTGACCACTGTTGTTGAAGTTTGCTGACTTCTGCTGCAAGGGATTTGATCTCCTGCTCGCGGGCCAGCATACCGGACTGGCCGGACTGGCTGCCTGCAACCCGGACCCAGCCGGCACCCAGCCATTGTCCCTCAATGGTAATCACTGACGTCTGGCCCTGCTGACCAGCGACCGTCTCGAGCGCCGATTCAAGTGAGTCAGCAAGCTGCACCTGATTAAGCTGGGCGATGATCACATCAGGGGCCGAAACTTTTTCAGCCAGGCTGCCGGGAACTGCTTTAATTGTGGACCAACGGCTTCCCAACAAGGTGAGTTCGACATTGCCGTCATTATCGCCAGTCAGGCGGCCCAGGCTGGCAGACAAAGCCGCCGGATCATCAACCAGAACGGAATCCAGCCAAAAACCCAGCACTGTTTCAACCGCGGCTTCCCAGCCTTTTTGTACCTCAAGCTGTTCAACCAGACGCGGCGCAGATGCGAGCCCTTCGGATTTCAGCCAGCTAACGCCATGCCCGCTTTCGCGTGCAGCCTGTTGCAAAGCCCGGAGGGATTCCAGCCGGCCTTCCCGCCGGTTGATTTCACCCTGAAGCTCATGTTGCCTGGTCGTCGCGTCCCGCAAAGCCTGCCGCTGCCGGTCGAGCTTGCTACGGTTCTTCTCCAGCAGTTTCTGCTGCGTTGCCAGTTTCTCTGCAGCCTCAATATGCTGTTTTTCCAGATCGACCATCTCCCGACTCAGAGCACTTGTATCGGCGCCCTCGGTTTCCCCAGCCAGTTTCTTCAGTCGGCTCGCGGCATCCTGCATGCGCCCGTCAAGCATCCCGATGGTGGCGTGCAGGCTGTCCGCCTTGCGGTTTAGTTCGTTGTTTTTAGCGTGGTGTTTTTCGAGGCTTTCCTGCCAGGCCTGTACTTCGGCCTCGGCTGTCTGCATTTCTGCATCGGCGCTCAACTCCAGCTTTTTGGCTCCATCCAACGCCGGCTCTACTTCTGCCAAGCGGGTAGTCAGGTCTTCGACCTGGGCCCGATCGAGCGCCATGTGCTGTTCCATGTCTTGCAGGGACCCGGAGGTTTCCTCGAATTCTTTTTTCTGCCTCTGCTGTAACTCACGGCTATGCTGAATGCTCTGTTCCAGCCGGGCGATATCACTGCCGACGGCATAAAGCTCGCCCTGGACCGTGTTAAACGCATCACTGGCCCCTGCCTGTTGCAGGTGAATTTCCTCCATGCGTGATTCTGTTGCGCGTTGTTCTGCCAGTTGCTCCTGCATGGCTGTATCCCGCACAGACAGCCCTGAGCGTCCGATTTCGGCATCGGATTGATATGCCGACCATTGCAGGGCCAGCAAATTTGACTCCAGTTCACGCTGTTTAATTTTTAACTTGCGATAACGCTCGGCTGCATTTGCCTGCCGTTTGAGACGACTCAAATGGCTGCCAATTTCATCGCGCAAATCCGTCAGCCGGTCAAGGTTTTCCCGCGTGTGCCTAATCCGGCGCTCTGTCTCCTTGCGGCGTTCTTTATAACGTGAAATACCTGCGGCTTCTTCAAGATGCGAGCGTATTTCCTCCGGACCGGCATCGACCACCTGGGAGATCATGCCCTGCTCAATGACAGAATAGCTTTTTGAACCAAGGCCGGTACCCAGAAACAGGTCACGGACATCCTTACGCCGGCAACGTGTACCATTGAGCATGTACTGAGACACACCATCCCTGCCGATCACCCGCTTGACAGAAATCTCGTTATAAGCGGCAAACTCACCGGCGATCCGGCCCTGGGTATTGTCAAAAATCAGTTCCACGGTGGCGGTGCCAACCGGCTTGCGGGTGCTTGAACCGGAAAAAATAACATCCGCCATGGATTCGCCGCGCAGCACTTTCGCCGAGCCCTCACCCATCACCCAGCGGACCGCATCAATGATGTTGGATTTACCGCAACCATTGGGGCCGACAACGCCGGTCAGGTTGGTGGGAGCACTGAATGTGGTCGCATCAACGAAGGATTTAAAGCCGGCAAGCTTGATTGCAGTGAGTCGCATAGATTGAATCTGTGGTCAGGGATGAGTAAAGTGCCCATCCGTTTTTTATTTTCCGGAGGAATTGTTATGGCAACCCAGCCAAGTCGGGAACTGGAACTTTTTCCAAATCCCCAGCCAGCACGTGATTATACCATCCGAATCCGTATTCCGGAGTTTACCTGTTTGTGTCCGAAGACCGGTCAACCCGACTTCGCCACCCTGTCGCTGGAGTATATTCCGGACCGGCAATGTGTTGAACTGAAATCTCTGAAAATGTACCTCTGGAGCTTCCGCAACGAAGGTGCATTTCACGAGGCTGTCACCAATGAGATCCTCAACGACCTGGTTGCAGCTACCTCACCCCGGTTCATGCGCTTAACTGCCGTTTTCAATGTCCGTGGCGGCATTGCCACCACGGTGATCGCAGAGCACAGGGCTGAAGGCTGGCAACCACCGGTCCCGGTGAAACTGCCTTGAAGTTATTTACAGCTCATCGCTGGCAATAGCTTCGATCGCCAACGCATGAATTTCGTTCTGCATCATGTCGCCCAGGGCTGCATAGATCGCACGATGTCGCGCCAATACCGGCATGCCACTGAAGTGCGCACTCACGATCATGACGCTGAAATGCCCAAGACCACCTTTTGCACCTTCATGGCCGACATGCTTGTGACTGTCATCATCCACCTCCATTGACTCAGGTTCGAAGGCCTGTTCCAACCGTTGCCGGATTTGTTCTACGCGTTCAACCGTCATTGGTGGTCCAACAAGCTTGGAGCACTAGGGCAACGCCCTGACAAACGGCCTGACATCGACATGTTCATACACACCCGCTCCTGCATAAGGATCATCATCCGCCCATTCACGCGCATCTTCCAATGAGTTGAACTCAGCGATAATCAACGAACCGCTGAATCCGGCCGGTCCAGGATCCGGTGAGTCGATAGCAGGCATGGGACCTGCTACCAGCAACCGCCCCTGCTGCAATAGATTTTCTACCCGGACCAGGTGCGCCGGTCGCGCATTTTTACGTGCTGCCAGGCTGTTTTCCCGGTCTGTCGCGTGGATGACATACCACATGAATCCTGATCCTGTTTTAATTTGAATAAGTTTACCTGACCGGGGGAAGCAGGTGGACAAAAAAATGTGCCACAGGACCAGGCGGGGATATCAGTGATATGTTTTGAGGCCGCGTGCTCTATCGCGATATACCGTGCATCCTGAATATAATCACGGGTAAAATGCAGGCATCATGAGCGAGCGCATCGAAATAAACAGCTATGGTCCCCAACCCCGTCAGCTGGATCATATTGTGGGTGTGCTGGTACGCGGTGGCCTGATTGCATATCCGACTGACTCCGGTTACGCGCTGGGCTGGCGCTCCAAAAACCGCAAGGCCCGCGACCGGGTCATCCGTTTGCGCGAGCTTGACCGCCGCCACCGCTTTACTTATTGCTGCCGCAGTCTTGCTGATATCAGCAAGCTGGCGCAGTTACATAATTCCGACCACAGGCTGATCCGTCAATTGACACCCGGGCCCTACACCTTTGTTCTGAAAGCGAGCAGCAATGTGCCTCGCACTGTACAACTGGACAAGCACCGCACCATCGGCGTTCGAATCCCAGGCCATAAGCTGGTGCAAGGTCTGCTGGATGTGCTCGACGAACCACTGTTGAGTTCATCATTGATTTTGCCGGATCCGGAAGGGAAGATCATCGATAGCGAAGACCTTTATGATGAAGTTTACGGCCAGATCGACTTGTTTGTGGATGCCGGCTACTGCCCGCTTGAGCCTACCACGCTGATCGACCTGACCAGTGGGCAACCGGAAGTCCTGCGGCGCGGTGCCGGCGTGATAGACTTTCTCTAGTGTCCGCCGGATTTAACATGATCAATCGCCTGGAATCCGTAAAACAGCAGCAAGGAATACCTACCGATGACAAGGACCTGCACCAGGCGGAGATGCCTTTCGCCCTGGTACAGGGCCAGCCGGTCACCGTAGTCCCGCATGACTTGTACATTCCACCGGACGCCCTGGAAGTCATACTCGAAGCATTTGAGGGACCGCTGGATCTCCTGCTTTACCTGATCCGCAGGCAGAACCTGGACATACTCGATATCCCGATCAATGAGATCACGGAGCAATACATCGAATATATTGGCATGCTGGAGGACACGCAGTTTGAGTTAGCCGCAGAGTATCTGGTCATGGCCGCAATACTGGCCGAGATCAAGTCAAGAATGCTGTTACCCAGACCAGGTTCCGATGCAGGCGAAGAAGCTGACCCGAGAGCCGAACTGGTCAGGCGCTTGCAGGAATACGAACGCTTCAAGCAAGCGGCCGAGAATCTGGATGAGCTGCCTCGGGCCGGCCGGGATTTTGCCCTCACAGAAGCCTTTGTCGAGGACCGTTCCGCAGTGCGTCTGCCGGTAAAGGTTGAATTGCGTGAACTCCTGTCCGCACTGAAAGATGTCATCAGCCGGGCGGAATTATTTACCCATCATCACATCACACGGGAGCTCCTGTCTGTACGTGAACGCATGTCGCGCATCATCGGGCAATTGCGCGAGAACCCTTTCATAGAGTTCCACGACCTGTTCAGCCCCGAAGAAGGCCGCATGGGTGTGGTCGTCAGTTTTCTGGCCTTGATGGAGTTAACCCGTGAACAGCTGGTAGACCTGGTACAAAATGAGCCGCTCGGAACGATTTACATTAAGGTACCTGAATAAACTTCTTGTGAGCAAACTATGAGGCCGATAAAACCGGCAATCGACAAAGATGGCAGACCAAAATAACATGGCAACGGTGGCGCGGGTACAGGGCGACCATTTAAAGCGAATCCTGGAAGCCGCGCTGCTGGCAGCCGGACAGCCCCTGTCCGACGCCCAGTTGGATGCATTGTTCAGCGATGAGGAGCGCCCGCCCGCAGGTGCAATCAAAAAAGCGCTGGAGCAACTGGAAAATGACTGTGCCGGACGGGGAATTGAACTTAAAAAGGTAGCCAGCGGCTATCGCCTGCAGGTGAAACAGTCATTGCATGCCTGGGTATCACGTTTGTGGAAAGAGCGCCCGCAACGTTATTCACGCGCGTTGCTCGAGACCATGTCGCTGATCGCCTATCGCCAACCCATTACACGCGGCGAAATTGAAGCAGTGCGTGGTGTATCTGTGAGCACCAATATCATCCGCACTTTGCAGGAACGGGAGTGGATACGGGTTGTCGGTCACCGCGATGTACCGGGTAAGCCTGCATTGTTTGGCAGCACCAGGATCTTCCTGGATTACTTCGACCTGCAGAATCTCGATGATTTACCCACCCTGGCAGAAATCCGCGACATGGACAACTTTGAACCTGAACTGGAACTGGAGCCACCACTTCCGGCTGCAGATGTTCGGGAGGATGGTGTTGATGCGAAGTGAAGAGCAGACGTATAAACCGGAACGCCTGCAAAAAATCATGGCTGCGGCTGGTCTGGGTTCAAGACGGGCATTAGAGCGCCAGATCAAGTCCGGTGAAGTGCGTGTCAACAATTCGGTGGCAGGTCCTGGCCAGCTGGCAGCAACGGGTGATCGCATCAGTTATGCGGGCAAACACTGGCTGGTGGTGACCACCGGCAGCGGCCAGCGCAGCCTGGTTTACAACAAGAAAACAGGTGAAATCACCACCCGCTCAGATCCTCAGGATCGCCGCACGGTATTTGACAATCTGCCACCCATCAGCGGCGCCCGCTGGATTGCCGTGGGCCGACTGGACATCAATACCAGTGGGCTGTTGTTGATGACCACCGACGGTGAACTGGCTAACGCCATGATGCATCCCGCCAACCAGGTCGACCGCGAGTACGCCTGTCGGATATTCGGAGAAGTCACCGCAGAACAAATAAACAAGCTGAAGAAGGGTGTGATGCTGGCGGATGGCCCTGCACACTTCAGTGACATCGTTGCAGCCGGCGGCAGCGCGGGGAACCACTGGTATCACGTCACTTTGCTGGAAGGCCGTAACCGGGAAGTCCGGCGCTTGTGGGAATCACAGGGTGTCACTGTCAGCAGACTGAAACGCGTTCGTTACGGTGCGGTGTTCCTGCCAAAACGCCTGCGTATGGGTGCATGGTCAGAGCTCACAGCCAGGGATCACCAGGTCTTGCGGGAAGACGTGGGCCTGCATCCGCTGCCGGTACAACTGGGTTTGCAGCCGGAAAAAGGCCAGCGTGAGTCCGATAAAAAGTCACGTCAAAAATCAGCGCATGGCAGGAAATCCACACGCTATAAAAATGTCGATACCCACAGGCCACCCATCACACGTGGATGAACCAGCGCCGATGCCCCGACCCGCAGTCAATCTCGACCGGATACAGGCATCGTGCCATGACTTCCTGTCACGAAATATGGTGGCGGATGCGGCGCATGATATCTCCCACGTTCAGCGCGTGGTGCAAAACACCCGGCAACTGACGCTGGCTGAGAATGGAGACCCTGCGATCACGCTACCAGCAGCCTGGCTGCACGACTGTATTTCGGTGGCCAAGGATTCACCACTGCGCGTGCAGGCATCAAAGTTGGCAGCGGAGGAAGCCGTGCGTTTCCTTGCCACGCTTCAATACCCTTCCACGCTGCTTCCACGGGTTTATCACGCCATTGAAGCACACAGTTTCTCAGCCAATATCACCACCGAAACACTGGAAGCCCGCATCGTACAGGATGCCGACCGGCTCGAAGCGCTGGGAGCGATCGGCATTACACGCTGTTTCCTGACCGGTGGCAGCCTGGGTACAGCCTTGTACGACCCGGCAGATCCGTTTGCAAACAACCGCGAACCCGATGACCGGCGGTTCACACTGGATCACTTTTACTGCAAATTACTGGGTTTGGCCAAGACCATGCAAACTGAGGCTGGTAAGGCTGAAGCGATTAAGCGCACAGAGTATATGCAGGCATTTCTTGAACAACTGGGCAAGGAGATTGGTCAGGCGAGTTGATATGGGTTAGCCAAGCGAAAGCCAATGTTCCACCCTCAAACCTTCAGAAAGTCATTTGACTCTGGCACTTGACTCTGTCCCCTTAATTTAGAATGGTGCAGACCACCTTAAGCCTGAAAAACGACTGAAGTCCCGGTCTGTTGTTATCCAGGTACTGCCCGTTTCTACCGCCAACGCTGCGTGATAGGCATCCGGTATCAAATTACCCTTCGCGTTGGCTTGTTTACACAATTTCGAAAAAATATCCCAATGGCGGTCCTGCGGGGACACGATCACGCAGTTTGGCTGATTGCGAATTTGTTCTGTGAACAGTAGCGCGTCCTTCAAAGAACTTGGCGGGTTGAATATTTTGGGGTGGGTAACAATCCGCATAAAGCCACTGAATACCAATTCAGACATGGCAAATGCTTCATCAGAGTTGATTAGCGTTTCGAGCCATTGCAGTGCTTGTGCATGCAATGGTGAATCTTTACGATGCGCATACACCAGCACATTTACGTCGGCCAGTAGCATTAGCTACCCATCACATCCAGTAATGAAGCTGAATCATCGAGATCGATTCCAGCATTGACACCCTTGCCGTTCACAGTTTTCAATTTGATTTGAATTTGTTTCCTGGTCCCGGAGCGGCCCATTAATTTCTCCCGCAAAGCGTCTTCTACAATAGCTGTAAAGGTCTTTCCATGCGTTAATGCATACTGCTTTGTTTGTTCTAGAAGCTTGTCATCCAGTCGAATAGTTGTTCTCACGCATCACCTCATCACAGTATGGCATCAATATGTCAACTATAGCACACTGAAACTGTAAGCAGACGACACAACATACATATGAAGTAGCATAAAAGCCCTTTTTCCAAAAATCGACGGGTATTGAACAGCCGCTCAC
>ENA-OSCG01000099-OSCG01000099.1-marine-sediment-metagenome-genome-assembly--contig:-NODE-99-length-15160-cov-9.150480_pt1 | contig 15160 bp, 14 predicted proteins | sample MGYA00237880_ERZ529332 | MGnify/ENA primary metagenome ERZ529332 (study PRJEB26373, sample SAMN05710708) | marine sediment metagenome | biome: marine; feature: ocean trench; material: sediment... | reverse complement strand
TCAGTGAGCATTAGCTCGTGGAGGTTCAAGTCCTCTTCTCGGCACCACCTGAAAAGAAAAAACCCACCCTCGTGGCGGGTTTTTTTATGGGTTCAGCCCAGTGGGTGCTGAAGAATGATGGTTTCTTTGCGGTCCGGTCCTGTCGAGATCATATGTACCGGCGCTCCACACAATGATTCCATTGATTTTATATAGGCTCTGGCGTTGCCGGGCAGATCATCAAACCGGGTAAGGCCACGGGTGCTCTGCTGCCAACCGGGGAAGGATTCGTATTCCACCTCAAGTTCATTCCAGGCTTCAGCATTAGTTGGGGGCACATCCAGCACCTCACCGTTAAGGCGATAGCCAATGCCCACCTTGATAGTATCCATACCATCCAGCACATCCAGCTTGGTCACACAAAAGCCGGAGACACCGTTGGTAAGCACTGCTCGGCGTAAAGCAACGGCATCCAGCCAGCCGCAACGTCGCGGCCGCCCGGTGGTGGCACCAAACTCATCACCGCGTTTGGCAATGCCGGCACCCACATCGTCAAATAGCTCGGTCGGGAATGGCCCCGCCCCTACGCGTGTTGTATAGGCTTTGGTAATGCCCAATACATAGTCGATGGCATCCGGCCCGACCCCCGCACCGGTGCAAACCGCACCCACCGTGGTGTTGGACGAGGTGACAAAGGGGTAAGTGCCATGATCGATGTCTAACAGGCTGCCCTGCGCGCCTTCATACAGAATTCGTTTTCCCTGTGCCCGCAAACGGTGCAGTTCACCGGAAACATCTGCCACAAGGTCAGCAAAACAGGCGCCCAACTGCAATGCATCGTCCAGCAACCGGTCAAATGCCAGGCGTTGCATATTGAAATACTTTTCCAACACGAAATTGTGGAAATCCAGTGCTTCTTCCAGCTTTTCAGACAAAATCGGGTGGTTGTACAGATCTGAAATCCGGATGCCACGGCGTGACACCTTGTCCTCATATGCGGGACCGATGCCCCGACCCGTAGTCCCGATCGCCCGTTTACCAAGCGCCTGTTCGCGTGCCAGGTCCAGTAATTCGTGGTAGGGCATAATCACCGGACAGGAAGGTGATATTTTCAACCTCGAACGAACATCAACACCACGGGCTTCCAGTTCTTCGGTCTCATTTTTCAGGGCTTCGAGCGACACCACCACGCCGTTGCCGATCATGCATTGCGCAGCTTCATTGAGTATTCCCGAAGGAATCAGGTGCAAGACCGTCTTTTGGCCATCAATGACCAGTGTATGGCCTGCGTTGTGCCCGCCCTGGAACCGCACCACGGCATCCACTTCCTTACTCAGCAGGTCAACAATCTTTCCTTTGCCCTCATCACCCCACTGGGTGCCAAGCACAACAATACTCTTTGTCATTCGAACTTTAGCCTGTATATTTCACCAAGGCGGACAACATAATGAAAGCAGCCTGTGACCTCAGCATCATGGTTATATCTGTGGCACCTTGATCAGGTCAGAATATATAGCAACAATGCACCCGATAACATGCTGATTATGCCTGCCATGCGGATGCCATAGGCACCCATTTTCGCAGCGTCACGCATGAGCTTCATCCAGGATGAAGGGGCAATGCCCGGCAACAGGCCTTCTATGATCAGCACCAGCGCGAACGCCGTTAGCAGATCGTGTGCCATCACAATGCCCGCGCCATAAAAGGAGGGTCGCTTTGTTCGCTATCGGTTGCGGCCGTCCTGCCCGAAGTAATCGAAGAACTCAGAACCCGGATCAAGAACCAATGTATCCCGGTTGCTGCCAAATGCTGTGCGATAGGCCTGCAAGCTACGGTAAAAGGCATAAAATTCCTCATCCTGGCCATACGCTTCTGCATAGGTATCGGTGGCAACAGCGTCCCCCTCACCTCGTATGCGCTGGCCATCACGCTCGGCCTCAGCGACAATGATCTGTACCTGCCGGTCCGCATCAGAACGTATTCTTTCTGCGGCTTCCCTGCCCTCGAAACGGTAAAGATTGGCGGCTTTCTGGCGATCGGCCGCCATGCGCCGGTACACGGATTCACGTACATCATCCGGCAGTTCAATGCTCTTGATGCGTACATCTACTACCCTGATACCAAACTCAACGGCGGCCTCATTGGCCGCATCAGCGATAGCCCTCATGGTAGATACACGCTGCTCTGACACCACTTCACGCAGGGTCCGGCTGGCAATCTGGTTACGAATACGATCACTGATAATGCCATGCAGGCGATTCAGAGCAACGACTTCGTTGCCCTGGGTTGAAGTGTAAAAACGTGCGACATCCACAATACGCCATTTAACGAAAGAATCGACATTGACGTACTTCTGCTCGGAAGTCAGCATCAATTCAGGCGAGGTATCCAGGGTCAGAATGCGTTTGTCAAATTTACGGATGTTATTCACAAACGGCCATTTGAAATTCAAGCCCGGTGCGTAATCCACTTTCACAATGCGGCCCAGTTGGAAGCGGATCGCATATTCTGTTTCACTGACCGTGAAAAGACTGGCCAGGCCTAAGCCACCCAGCAATATCGACACGATTATTAATATGGGTCTGTTCATCGTCTTCCCTCCCGGGTTCTGCGCGGGGCGTCGCTGTTGCGGCCCTGGTTGCTTGCCCGGCTGCTGTCCGGGGTCATGATGGGCGGCAGGATGTTTGCCGAGCCACTACCCGACACCTGGTCCAGTGGCAGGTACAGTATGTTGCTGCTCGATTCTATATCGAGAAAGACTTTTTTGTTTCTGCCCAGCACAGTCTCCATGGTTTCAAGATAGAGCCGCTTGCGGGTGACCTCAGGTGCACGCCGATACGCATTCAGAACCAGTTTGAAGCGGTCTGCTTCACCGGTTGCCAGCGCAATGGTCGCTGCCTTGTAGCCCGCAGCTTCCTCCCCGATGCGTGCAGCCGTGCCCCTGGATGCAGGAATAACGCTGTTGGCATGTACGCGGGCTTCTTCTTTAAACCGTTCACGATCTTCGCGTGCCCGGATCACGTCGGAATAGGATTCCCTGACCGGCACGGGCACGTTAACATCCACCAGGTTGAATTCCGTAACCTGTATGCCGGCTTGATAAAGATCCAGTGTCTCTTGCAACACGCGTTGTGTCTCTATTCGCACCTTGATCCTGGCACCGCCCTCCAAAATGGCGTCCAGGCTATTGGTGCCGACAGACTCTCTGAGTGCGCTTTCTGCTGCCTGGCGCAGGGTTGCTTCAGGATCACGGACCATGAACAGGAAATGCTGTGCGTTATTGATCCGGTATTGAACCTTGTAGGCAAACTCCACCAGGTTTTCATCTTGGGTCAGCATGTGGCCCCGGTCTTCAACAACCCTGACATTGCTGACATTAACTTTAATAAGGGTCTCGACGGGCCTCGGCAAGGTCAGGTTAAACCCCGCGTCGAGGGTTCGGACATACTTGCCAAACCGCAGCACGACACCTTGTTCGGCCTCATCGATGATATGCACTGAATCCCAGGCCACCCAAAATATGAGTAGCAACGCCACCAGCGAAAAAGCGCTGCCGCGGCCGCTGCTACGCTGTTCTGAGCCATTGCTCTTGCTACTGCCCCCGCCAAATATTGATTGCAGGCGGGCGCTTACAGTGCGAAATATTTCTTCAAGGTCGGGTGGTTGTTGGTCACCGGACTTCCAGGGATCTTTACCTCCCTTTCCAGGTTCGTTCCAGGGCATTGAATTCTCCATTGACAGACGCGCTTACACGTCTTGAGTTAACAATAAATCAGTTTCCGCGTGGCGGGTCGCAAATTCGTTGGCAGCTTTACTGCGTGGTATTTTAGTTCCCAGCTTGCCGGGCAGCAAGCAATATCGACTCCCGTATTAGCTCGCCTTCAGCGCCAGGCATTCGACCAAGCTGCTCAGCATCTTTTTGCGCCAGGTCAAGCCTTATCAGCCACTGTCCGTCTGCCGATATTTTTTCTTCCGTAACAGCACCAAGATCAAACAGCTGCGAACGTAATTTCGCGAAGCGGCCCTCCAGGCTGATCCAGGTACGAATCCGGCCACCTTTCAGGCGCAGCGCGATCGCTTCCTTCAGCTCTGTCAATCCTGAACCCTGCAAAGCAGAAATATCAATCTGCACCAACACCCCATCCCGGTTGTGACAGGTAGATACTTTACGGTCAACAAGGTCAATTTTGTTGAACACCCGGATCACCGGTATATCACCCGCTGCGATACTTTCCAGCACAGCTTCAACCTCGATCTCCCGCTGCTGATGAAAGGGATCGGCGGCATCGATCACATGCAACAGCAGGTCTGCTTGCCGGGTTTCCTGTAGTGTGGCATGAAAAGCGGCAATCAGTTCATGCGGCAAATCACTGACAAAACCTACCGTATCAACCAGCAAAACATTGCCGGTAGGAACATTGGGCAATCGTCGTACAGTCGGGTCCAGAGTCGCGAACAGCATGTTCCGGGTGTCGACGTCAGAGCCTGTCAGGGCGTTGAAAAGGGTTGATTTGCCGGCATTGGTGTAACCCACCAGGGCCACGGTAAACACGTTTGCCCGCTCACGTCTGCGGCGGCTTTGCGCCCTTTGCCGCCGAACTTTATCGAGACGGGTTTTAAGATATTCAATGCGCTGCCCAATCAGGCGACGGTCAGTTTCCAACTGGGTTTCACCCGGCCCCCGCAATCCGATGCCACCCTTTTGACGCTCAAGATGGGTCCAACCCCGTATCAGACGTGTTGAAATATGCCGCAACTGCGCCAGCTCAACCTGTAACTTGCCTTCGTGGGAACGCGCCCGCAAGGCGAAAATATCCAATATCAAACTTGTGCGGTCGAGCACCCGGCATGCGCAGCGTTTTTCGATGTTACGTTCCTGGATCGCTGACAATGAACAGCTGACCAATACCAGGTCAGCACCCAGCGTAGCCACCTGCTCTGCAACTTCTTCAATTTTCCCTTTGCCGACGAAAAACCGCACATCCGGACGGTCGCGCGGCGCACTTATGACCACTGCGATTTCAACGCCGGCAGAGCGACATAACTCCTGAAATTCGTCCAGGCTTTCCGGGCCAGTGCGCGCAAAAACCGGATGCAATATGACTGCGCGGTTACCACGCCTGGCGCGGTCAAACAAATTCAGTACTCCTGCAAGGATGCCACTGCTTAAGCTTGTTCTTCATCATCCTCGTAAATACTGACATTCCGTGCAGGTACCACGGTGGAAATGGCATGTTTGTAGATCATCTGGCTGACAGAATTCTTAAGCAACACCACAAACTGGTCAAATGATTCCACCTGACCCTGCAACTTGATGCCGTTAACAAGATAAATTGCAACGGGCACACGTTCACGACGCAATGCGTTCAGGAATGGTTCTTGTAACGATTGACCCTTTGACATAACTGTTCCTCCTGGATTCTTTTATTTATGTCCGACTGATCCCGGAATCGATTATATGGGTGCGGAATGATCAGGCTTCAAGGAACCCCCGCAGCGCTACGATCACTTCTTTCCGCGCCCCATCTGCGTGCAAATCATACCATACAGATGCACTTTCCCGCCGCAACCAGGTCAACTGGCGCTTGGCGAGCTGGCGGGTCGCTGCAATGGCTCTGTCACACATCACTTCATAGCTGCAATCGCCATCCAGGTAAGTCCATGCCTGGCGGTAACCCACAGCGCGCATGGAAGGCAGTTCGGCATGCAGATCAGAGCGCGCATGCAAGCCCCTTATTTCCTCCAGAAAACCATTTTCCATCATCAATTTGAAACGTTTCCTGATGCGCTCGTGCAGGACGCTGCGCTCAGCGGGTGAAACGATGATTTTATGGATTCGGTATGGCAATGCATTGCGGATCGATTGCGCTTGCAACTGGCTCAGGGGACGGCCGCTCAAGCTGATGACTTCCAACGCTCTCTGGATGCGCTGCGGATCGTTGGGGTGTATGCGGGCTGCCGCAGTCGGGTCTTTCCGCTGCAGGATAGCGTGCATCGCGGGCCAGCCAATTTCCGCAGCTTGCTGCTCCAGTTTCGAACGGACTCCGGGATCTGCGCCCGGCAATTCTGAAAGGCCATGCTCAAGCGCATGGAAATAGAGCATCGTGCCCCCCACCAGCAACGGCACCCTGCCGGATGCGGTGATGGATTTCATTTCAGCCAGCGCATCGTTACGGAAATCCGCCACCGAATAGCTTTCTGAAGGATCACGGATATCGATCAGACGATGGGGTGTTTCCTGCAGGCTACCGATATCAGGTTTGGCGCTGCCGATATCCATGCCACGGTACACCAGTACCGAGTCGACGCTGATGATTTCGAGCGGGAAACGCCTGCATAATTCTACCGCGAGACCGGTTTTGCCCGAGGCAGTCGGTCCCATCAGAAATACACAGGGTGACAATGATGGCGGTTTCATCAGAACCTGGCCTGGCCCGCGAGCTAGCGGCCACGCAGAAACAGGCGGTCCATACTCTGCATATCCAGTTGTATCCAGGTCGGCCTGCCATGGTTGCACTGCGCCGAGCGCTCGGTCCGCTCCATATCACGCAGCAGGCTGTTCATTTCAGCGATATTGAGGATGCGATTGGCGCGCACTGAACCATGACACGCCATGGCAGATAAAACTTTATCCATTTCAGATTCAATTTTCAGGCTTTTCCCATCAGAGGCCAGCTCAGACAATACGTCCTGGAGTAAGCGTCCCATATCGGAATGTTGCAATAAAGTCGGCACTTTCCTGACCACCAGGGTTTGCGGGCCCAGGCGCTCGCACTCAATCCCCAGTAACTCGAGACTGGCTGCATGCTCTTCCACCATATCCGCTTCCCGCTCACTGACATGGACGCTCACCGGCACCAACAGGTTCTGACTGCGAATCCCGCTTTCCTGCAAGCCTGCTTTCAGGCGTTCATAGGTAATGCGTTCATGTGCAGCGTGCATATCCACCAGCACAAGACCCTGTTGATTCTGTGCCAGTATGTAGACACCATGAAGCTGTGCCAGGGCAAAACCCAGCGGCGGGATTTCCTCAGACGACTCTTGCGCTGCCGGCATGGCCGTACCCGCAGCCCCGCCGACGCCCGCCAATGGCGAGGACACCAGCTGCGCATAACCCTGTACCTGGTCGGCGACACTGAGAGGCATTGCCGCCTGCTGCGCAGGCCAATCACCGCTTGACGCTACGCCCGCAGGATCGCGTACTTCCGTTCCGGGGCGCAACCCACCGCCACCAACGCCTGCACCGGCCAAACACCGATTCAGCGTCGAATAAATGAAGTCATGCAGCGCGCGGGAGTCGCGGAACCGCACCTCGTGCTTTTGCGGATGCACGTTGACATCGACGCCACTGAACGGCATTTCGAGGTACAGCACAAATGCGGGGTGGCGGCCGTGAAACAAAACGTCGCGGAAAGCCTGCCTGATGGCATGTGCAACCAGGCGGTCTTTGACCACCCGGCCGTTGACGAAAAAGAATTGCCGGTCAGCCTGCGGACGGTTGTAACGGGGCTCAGCCACCCAGCCCCTGAGTCCGAATGAACCGCGCTGCTCATTGATATCCAGTACATGGTCGACAAATTCCCGGCCCAGCACGGTTGTAAGCCGCCCGGTCATTTCTTGCTCCGTTCGAGCCGGCGGAAAACGACGCACAATGCGATTGTTATGCTGTAACTGGAACCCGACATCGGCGCGTGCAAGTGCGAAACGCTTCAGCAACTCATCAACGTGCGAAAACTCCGTCCGGTCCGTGCGCATAAACTTTCGCCGTGCCGGCACGTTATAAAAAAGGTCATGCAATTCAACCATGGTTCCGGTTGCACCGGTCGCGGGAGCAGCCGCTTCGACCTCGCCATCCGCCGCTTTGACCTGCCAGGCATGCTCAGCCTCCGCGGTGCGGGAAGTAATCACCATTCTGCTGACCGCGGCCATGCTGGGCAGGGCTTCACCCCTGAAGCCCATCGATGCAACCTCCTCCAACTCCGCCAGTGACCGGATCTTGCTGGTTGCATGGCGGGCCAACGCCAGCGGTAGCTCCTCCCTGGCAATGCCGTGACCATCATCAATAACCCGGATAAGTCGTTTACCACCTTGCTCAAGCGATACCTGGATGGAGCGCGCACCGGCATCGAGGCTGTTTTCAAGCAACTCTTTGACCACGGAGGAGGGGCGCGCAACAACTTCGCCTGCAGCAATCTGGTTTATCAGCAGTTCTGGTAAGCGGCGAATTGGCATGCGACTCTTTTAGCCGTTTTCATTACCGGCTTCAAGAGATAATTACTGGTCCGAAATTCGGTGAGACAAAACTAACCTGTCGGGATAACCAACTCCCGGCCAACATGGAGCATGTTGCCACGTATCTTGTTGGCATTTCGCAGGCTGCTCAAGCTGATCCTGTAGCGGCTCGCGATACCGCCAAGGGTGTCGCCGCGCGCAACGATGTGGCGTGCGTCATCGCGGTTGGCTGATATCCACGTGCCCGGCGGCGGGCTGGTATAGAAATAGTCACGCACACCGCGGGTAATGGCCCTGGCCATGCGTTGTTGGAATTCTTTTTCTGTCAGACGTTTTTCTTCAGCGGGATTACTGATAAAGGCGATTTCCACCAGCACGGACGGCACATCGGGTGACTTCAGCACAATGAAATTTGCCCGGCCGACATAATTCTTATGGGTTTTACCGGTACGCTTTAATGCCCCAAGAATATCAGTGGCAACTTTGTTGCTGGCTTCACGTGTGGCACTTTGCGAAAGATCCAGCAGCACGGAAGCCAACATATCGTCTTTGTCACTGAGTGTTACGCCACCGACCAGGTCGGATGCGTTCTCAGTATCAGCCAACAACCGTGCAAATTCACTGCTCGCACCCCGGGCCGATAATACGAACACCGAACTGCCCCGCACGCTGCGTTTTTTAAAGGCATCCGCATGAATAGAAATAAACAGGTCCGCACGGGCCTTGCGGGCTTTTTCATAACGGCCGCGTAAAGAAATATAGTAATCGCCGTCACGGGTCAGCACCGCTTGCATACCCGGTTCGTTGTCTATGGTCTTCTTGAGTTCACGGGCGATCCGCAAAACCACGTCCTTTTCACGGGTACGGTTTTTGCCGATCGCTCCCGGATCCTCCCCGCCATGGCCGGCGTCGATCGCAATCACCACGTCGCGGTTGGGTGTGCTGATGTCGGTCACGTGTTTGATCATGGATGATGTCTGTTGCGCTGATTTTACGAACAGATCAATCACCAACCGGTGCCTGTATTGCCCGGTTGGATCCAGCAGAAAACTCTTTAAACCCACCGCTTCAGTCAGGTCGAAAACCACCCTCAGCGTGTTTTTATCGGGCTGGCCGTAACGAACGCCGGTTATGACGCCGGCATGCTCTGCATCCAGTTTCAGCGGAATTTCAATTGATGAATCCTGCAAATCCACCACCACCCGGTGCGGGTTTTGAAGGGTGAAAAGCCTGTAAGTGGTTTTACTGTCAAGATCAAGAACGGCGCGGGTTTTGACAGGATCTGCCCAGACACGGAACCCGCTCACCTGCGCAGCAACAGCCTGCAATGAGGTAAGCAATAACAACACTGCTATGACGAGGTGTTTGCTCAACGTCTTTAAAACCTCCATATCGTCAAGGGCAACTCTGCCTGGGTATGAATTGGTCGAGCCGCCCCCTGATCCAATAATGAATTGCTTTTCCCGAAAAAGCAAGGGATTATCATAAAAAACCGTGAGATATAAAGCTTAGCTAATGCAGTCGATTAGCTCGCTGATTTTCATGTAATTCCAATGCCTGTGCTGCCTCCGTACACGCAATCCAATGCAAATCACGCCCCTGGACTGCGTAGCTGAAAGTAAATATGAAGTCAGGTTCCGGAAGCCATTGGCCGCCTTTATCGGGCCATTCGATCAGTAAGATGGTTTGCTCATCCAACAGGTCAGCCAAACCGAGAAACTCCAGTTCAGCCGGGTCATTGATCCGGTAAAGATCCATATGCAGAACCTGCAGTAAGCCCATCTGGTACTGCTCCAGTAAACCATAAGTCGGGCTTTTCACCCGGCCCTTGTAGCCCAAAGCACCAATCAGGGCCCGCGCGAAAGTCGTTTTGCCTGCGCCGAGATCACCCTCCAGCCATATGACCAACGGGGCACGTATTTCATAAGCAAATTTAGTTGCGAAAGATTCCAGTTGCTGTTCATCCGGAAATTCTATTTGACCCCTGCTTATCTGCGCCGCGCTTTTCATGTGGATTGCCGTTGCGGCCCCTCCATCTCCTTTGTCGCAGCCATCCATACCCTGGGTAGCTGTTCGATGATGTCTCCCGCAAGCAGGGCTATTTCCCCCACGACCTGTGCCGCAAGGTCACCTGCTGCAGCATGCGCCACTACACCGGCAACAGCGGCCTCCCGACAACTCAAGGCCTGTCCCAGCAAAGCCGCGATAATGCCGGTCAGCACATCGCCGCTACCGGCAGTTGCCATGCCTGGATTTCCCAGCGGACAGATGGCGTATTCACCTCCCGGAGCAGCAATCACCGTGCCACAACCCTTCAGTACAACACACGCACCGTAACGGTTGGCGATGGTCTGCGCCGCTGTAACACGATCCTGTTGGATTCTGGCTGTGGTGCAATCCAGCAACCGTGCCGCTTCGGCCGGATGGGGCGTCAGGATCCAGTTTTCTCTGCTTACTGCGCCGCGCCGCGCCGCCAGCAGATTAAGGCCATCTGCATCGACGACCAGTGGCGCATCAGCATCAAGACAGGCTTTAAAAAGTAATTCAGACCACTCGGTACCACCGAGACCGGGACCTGCCGCGATGATGTGATCATTGCTCAACAACGGCAGCAAATCACTGACCCCGGCAATGGGCCTGATCATCAGTTCCGGCCGGCCAATATTGACCAGGGCTGCGTGCAGCGGGTCTGTCGCCAGTGTAACCCGGCCTGCACCACTGCGTAATGCAGCTTCGCCACACAGGCGGATCGCCCCGCTCATACCGGCAACACCGCCTACACACACTACGTTCCCGTAGCTGCCTTTATGTGAATTACGCTCACGAGGGTGCAATTTCTTGGCAAGGAAACCCGTGGTTACCAGACTGCCGGAATCTGCCATGGCTGCGCCGATCTCAGCCGGTATGGACAGGTCATCAAACACAATATTGCCACAGTAATCCGGGCCATCTGCCGTGTACATACCGCGCTTTCTGCCCACGAAAGTCACTGTGCTTTGGGCACGCACTGCCACCGCCATGACACAGCCGGTATCGGCGTTCAGTCCGGACGGAATATCGATGGCGATTTTCGGACAATCAAGCCGGTTCAGAAATTCGATGGCCTGGCGGTACTGCCCACCGACTTCGCGATCAATACCGGTACCCAGCAATGCGTCCAGAGCAAGGTCAAATTTTATATCGCCAGTCAGTGGCCACGGCAGGACCTTGCCGCCTGCCGCCTGCCAGTCCGCCAGCGCCAGGGCCGCATCACCCTTGAGTTGAGCCGTATCCGCCAGTGAACACAGGGTGACATCAACACCCGCCCCGGCAGCCATCCTCGCTACCACATAGCCGTCCCCACCATTATTGCCCGGCCCACACATTACCAGCCAGTGCCCGCTGGAGGGATAACGGTCATGAGTGTCATCAACAACCGCCCGGCCCGCACGCTCCATCAACTCATAACCTGCGATGCCGAATTCATGAATTGCGACATAGTCCTGCTCACGTACCTGCTGGGCAGTATACAATTTGTCGTTTAAACCAGGCATCACGTCATTATAGCGATGAATGATTCAATCCGTCCCCCCGAAAACACCGAATCCACACAGCGGCCTGCAAATCAGTCTCTGCCGGATATGGGGTTGCTGGTCCGGCAGATGCGTGTCTGGGGCCGTGAGCTGGGTTTTCAGCAACTGGGCATATGCGATACCCGGCTCGGCAAACACGAGGGTTTTCTGAATCAGTGGCTGGCCAGAGACTTCCACGGTGAGATGGATTACATGCACCGCCATGGGTCACGCCGCAGCCGGCCGGCAGCGCTTCAGCCCGGCACCATCCGGGTGATTTCCGTGCGCATGGATTACCTGCCTGAGACCACGACTGAAGTTGAAGCACTGCTTCAACAACCCACCAAAGGCGTGATATCCCGCTATGCGCTGGGGCGTGACTACCATAAATTAATGCGCAAGCGGCTACAAAAACTGGCTGACCGGATCGAGCAGTACAGCGGGCCGTTTGGCTACCGTGTGTTTGTGGATTCAGCGCCGGTACTGGAGAAGGCGCTGGCTGAAAAGGCCGGCCTGGGCTGGATCGGAAAACACTCCAATCTGATCAACCAGAAAGCAGGCAGCTGGTTCTTCCTGGGTGAGATTTATACAGACTTGCCGTTGCCACTGGACCAACCAGCGACGGAACACTGTGGTGCCTGTACCCAATGCATCGATATATGCCCCACCCAGGCGATCGTGGCTCCCTTCAGCGTGGATGCAAGACGCTGTATCTCCTACCTGACGATTGAACTGCGCGGCAGCATCCCCGAAGAATTCCGCCCATTGATGGGTAATCGTATTTATGGCTGTGACGACTGCCAGATGGTATGCCCGTGGAACCGCTTTGCCCAACTGACCGGTGAAACTGATTTTTCCCCGCGGCACGGCCTCGATGTGCCTGACCTGATTGAGCTGTTTCAGTGGAGCGAAGCGGAGTTTCTGCAACGTACCGAAGGCAGCGCGATACGCCGCATCGGTCACGATTGCTGGCTGCGTAATATTGCCGTAGCCCTGGGCAATGCTCCCCCCACCAGGCGGATAATCGAAGCATTAGAGAAACGCCGCGGTCACGCTTCAGAGATGGTACGTGAACATATTGACTGGGCGCTGGCTCGCTGTGATATTCTTGCGCGATCAAATTATTGACCCCTGAATGCAAGGATATTCATTGATGACAATACTTGAAAAACTGAAGGCAATGCGCGACCACGGCAGTGAGGTTTGCACCCGCGGCCTCGATGATGAAACCCTGCTGCGATTTGCACACACGGATGAACGACTGGCCGCTGCTGTGGATGCCGCCTATGCTGAATTCCGGACTTTGCTGGAAGAAATGCCGGAATTGATGGCTTTGCCCGAATGCGAACTGACCGTTGCCGTTCAGAAAGGATTTATCAACTTTTACCCCGCAGAGGCAGTCAACCCGTACGTGGCACTGGCCGCTTCCGGTCCGTGGATAGTCACATCATACGGTGCTGTTTTGTATGAGTGCGGCGGTTACGGCATGCTGGGTTTCGGCCATGCGCCAAAACAGCTGCTTGCAGCGATGAACAAGCCACATGTCATGGCCAACATCATGACGCCGGCGTTTAGCCAGAAACGCCTGGTAGATGCGTTAACAAAGGAGGTCGGAAACACTCGCGGCAGCTGTCCCTTTGAAAACTTTTTCTGCCTGAACAGTGGCTCTGAAGCCGTCACGCTGGCGGCCCGGATATCGGATATCAACGCCAGGATCAAAACGGACCCGGGTGGTGATCACGCCGGCAAATCCATCCGCATTCTGGGCCTGAAGAGCGCCTTCCACGGGCGCACAGATCGTCCGGCACGCTTTTCTGACTCTACCCGCGCGACCTACTGCAAATACCTTGCCAGCTTCCGTGACCACGATAACCTGCTGACGGTCGAGCCCAACAACATCGAACAACTGGAGCAGGTGTTCGAATACGTTGACAATAACCAGTTGTTCATCGAATCGTTTTTCATCGAACCGGTCATGGGCGAAGGCAGCCCGGGCCTGGCGATCACGGCGGAGTTCTATACCCGCGCCAGGGAATTGACCAGCGCCCACGGTGCCTTGCTGCTGGTCGATTCCATCCAGGCCGGCTTGCGTACCCACGGCGTGCTGTCTATTTGCGATTACCCGGGCTTCGAAAACCTCGAAGCGCCGGATATGGAAACCTGGTCCAAGGCGCTCAATGGTGGCCAGTACCCACTCTCGGTGCTGGCATTGAACAACAAAACAGCAGAACTTTATCGCGCCGGTGTCTATGGCAATACCATGACCAGCAACCCCAGGGCACTGGATATCGCCGTGGCGGTTCTGGACAGCATTACACCGGAATTACGGCAGAACATCAAAGACCGCGGCCGTGAACTGATCCAGAAACTAACCGGCCTGCAGAATGATCTTGGCGGCAGCATCATCAGCGTACAGGGTACCGGTCTGTTGCTCAGCGCCGAACTTGATCCGCAACGATTCAGGAGCTATGGCGCTGACTCAACCGAGGAGTACATGCGGATTCGCGGCATCAACGTCATTCATGGCGGCAAGAATGCGTTGCGCTTCACACCCCCGTTTGACATTACTTCTGCGGAAGTGGATCTGATCATAGACGCCACGCGTGATGCTATCGTCAATGGCCCGGTGAAAAACCCATAGAAACTGAAAGCGAAGCAGCCTGAAAAAAATCAAGCTGAAAAAAATCAAGCTGAGAGAAAATCAAGCTGAGAGAAACCATGGCACATATGAGACCCCTTCCAACCGAGACCACACCTGAACTGCAGGAAGATTTTGCCATTTTTGAAAAAATCCTTGGCTTTGTTCCCAACAGCCTGCTGACCATGCAACGCCGGCCGAAGATGGTCAAAGGTTTCGGTCAACTGACCGAGGCCGTGATGGACCCTGACGGCGATGTCGATCTTGGTTTTATGCGCCTGATTGCACACTTTGCCAGCCGCGCGGCCAGTTGCCAGTACTGTGAAGCGCATTCGCTGGTGGCAGCCAAAATACACGGTGTGGCGCAGAAAAAACTGGACGCGATCTGGGAATATCAATCCAGCCCGCTTTATTCAGAAGCAGAACGTGCGGCACTGGATTTTGCGCTGGCAGCAGGCTCGGTACCGAATGCAGTAGATGCAGAGATTTTTACCCGCATGCGACAGCACTGGAGCGAAGACCAGATCGTGCAAATTCTGGGTGCCATCTGCCTGTACGGTTTTTTAAACCGCTGGAATGACTCCATGGCCACTGAGCTCGAAGACGAACCCCGTAAAATGGCGGAAAAAGTCTTGACCAAAGGCGGCTGGACAGGTGGCAAACACGTTTAAAAAAGCCAGGGGTCACAGGGGTCAGATTCAAATGCGCCACACACCCATCAATCAAGCCAGGGGTCAGATTCAAATGCAACGCACACCCA
>ENA-OSCG01000098-OSCG01000098.1-marine-sediment-metagenome-genome-assembly--contig:-NODE-98-length-15412-cov-7.308915_pt1 | contig 15412 bp, 16 predicted proteins | sample MGYA00237880_ERZ529332 | MGnify/ENA primary metagenome ERZ529332 (study PRJEB26373, sample SAMN05710708) | marine sediment metagenome | biome: marine; feature: ocean trench; material: sediment... | reverse complement strand
TCTACGCTCATGTACGTCTTCATGGGGTGAATAATCATTTTTGCCATTAAGCCATTGGTTAATAACATGCCCTCAGAAGGTTTATTCTGGCTTTTTGCAGGGGGTGTGGCGTATACAACGGGTGCGATCTTATATAGCATCAAGAAGATTAAATTCAACCATGCGACATTCCATATGTTTGTTTTACTTGGTAGTTTTTGTCATTTTGTATCGGTGTACTTTTATGTCTTAGCTGTACGCCAATGAAGCCTGCGTTTTCGTAATTCGTCGTCTCTTTACCGGAGTACCAGCAGGGGCCACCGGGAAAAGGTTAAGTACTTGTGCTGCGCGGCACGCGGATATCATCCACCCACTGCTGAATATGCTCCGGTGGTTCAGCGGTGAGCCTGGATACGACAATGGCCACGGTAAAGTTGAGCAATGCGCCCACAGCGCCGAAGGCCTCGGTTGATATGCCCATAAACCAGTTGTCCGGCGTATTGGCTGCGAACTCGGTACCCGCTATGAAGAACCAGCCTTTAAACCAGACGATGTACATCACCGTCGATGTCAGACCCGTCAACATTCCGGCAATGGCACCCGTCCGGTTCATCCGTTTATCGAAGATACCCATCATCAGGGCTGGAAACAGCGAAGATGCCGCCAGGCCAAAGGCCAGTGCTACAACCTGGGCTGCAAAGCCGGGCGGATTCATGCCCAGGTAACCGGCCACCAGGATGGCGCCTGCCATGGCAATGCGGCTGGCCAAAAGCTCTTTCTTCTCTGAGATATCCGGCGCGATCATGCCCTTGAGCAGATCATGTGATATGGATGAGGATATCGCCAGCAACAGGCCGGCGGCGGTTGACAGGGCAGCCGCCAGGCCACCGGCTTCAGGTTTGCCTTCCAATAAGCTGTTCTTCTTTGCTGTTCATTCATGCCTGAGCCCTGCGGTGGTCATTTAAGAACCGTTATGCTAAACACAATTGACTGAATAAGAAAAACTTGCGGCAGGGTGGTATGTATAAAGAAATCATTAAATTCTGGTTCGAAGAAATCGATCCTGCGTTGTGGTGGGAAAAGGATGATGGCTTTGACGCATTGCTTGTGGAACGGTTTTCCGAAGTTCATGCGCACGCGGTTCGTTGCGAATTGTACCCGTGGCGAAAAACACCTGAAGGCAGGTTGGCCGAGATTATTGTTCTTGATCAGTTTTCGAGAAATATGTTCCGTGATTCAGCCAGTGCCTTTGCCAATGATTCCATGTCACTCGCGTTGGCGCAGGAAGCCATTGCTGTTGGTGCAGATGAGTCTTTGAGCGCAGTGCAAAGAAGTTTTCTGTATATGCCCTTCATGCACGCCGAGTCATTGGAAATCCACGCGGTGGCCGTTGAGTTGTTTCGCAGCAATGGCATCCGGAGCAATCTGGATTTTGAGTTCAAACACCAACGGATCATAGAAAAATTCGGTCGTTACCCACACCGGAACAAGGTGCTTGGGAGGCAATCAAGCGTGGATGAGATCGAATTTCTTACTCAAGCCGGTTCAAGCTTCTAGGCAATTGTACGGAGACGACTCGTCTCTCTTCATCCAGGTTGAACAGCGTATCTGCTTTTGCCGGCAGGGTCTTCAGCAGATGTTCCGTGACGCGCTGGTAATATTGTATGAAACGACTGACTGCATCGGCATCCATGGTCCTGTCGCTGGCACAATCCGCGCTTGTTTCAGAAGGCAACAGAGCGCTTTTGAGCTTGTTTTCCTGCTCAAGCCTCCATTTGTACACACAGTTAAAAGAGGGTGCTTTGAGCATGATCAAGGTGTCAACCAGACTGAATAATTGTGGATACACGTCACCTAATTGTTGGTTGACGTAGCGTCTCCAGACCCCGTTGGGGTCTTCTGCTTTTTCAAGCTCATTGACAGGCGCCACCAGCGCGTCTTCAGTTTGGGGTTCTGCTCCGAGGCACCAGCCCTCCAAAAGAATTACATTAACTTTTGCTGCCACACATGTCCATTTCTGTTGTGGATAACGGTCATCGCTGGCCTTGTTGAACCTCGGAATCAGGGTTTGAGTCCTGCCCTCAGACAGCTTTTGAATAATATCGAGGGCCAGCGAAATATCGTGAGTACCAGGCACACCGCGGGTCGCCATCAGGGGATGAATGCTGGCTGCCAGCGACGCCCGTTGTTGCCGGGTAAGATAGAAATCATCCATTGATAACACGATGCCGTTGAGCTGATATTTTTCTTTGCACAGCAACGCCAGCAAGGCAGCCAGGGTGCTTTTACCTGCCCCCTGCGCACCGTTAATGCCTGCAATTATTGTTTTCCCGAGCATCGCCTGCTGCTCAGCTATACTTTTTGCCAGGGGGGCAAACCACTGTTCGGCAGCACGGCTGTATGACGCCGGCAAGTGGTGTTTTTTAATAAAATGTTCAAGCTCCATATTCAGCATCCTGTTGGCTTGTTTTTATGATGTTGCTGGTCATCCCGCTGTTCACAGTCAGGTTATCTTAACCAAAGGGTAGCAATCCACTTGCTCCCGGCATACCTGAATGCGAGTATGGATGACTCGCTTCATCGGCCAGACCACCAGGCCCTGATCCCTTCTCTGTGGGAACCCATGATAATCAGGAGTACTAGCAGACCACATCAATTACAATGACCAGCACCAAACAGGCAAATAGAACCATGCGTAAAAATATCGTAGCTTCACCCGAAAAGACAGCCGCGGGACAGCAGAAAATAGACTGGGTGCGCCGAAATATGCCCATCTTGCGGCAGCTTGAAAGCGAACTTCGCCAGCAACAGCCGTTCGCCGGTAAAAATGTACTGGTATGTGTGCATCTCGAGGCCAAAACTGCTTACCTGGCGTTGGTGATGGCAGCAGGTGGTGCGCGCGTTGTAGTCACCGGCAGCAATCCCGGTTCAACAAAAGACGATGTGGTGGCCGCCCTTGATGCAGCGGGTCTGCACGTATATGCCAAACATGGCGTAAGCCTGGATGAGATGCATGAGCATATGAATTATGCGCTCGATATCCAGCCGCACCTGGTCATCGATGATGGTGGCGATATCGTCGAGATTCTGCACCACAGCCGACGTGACTTGTCTGCAAACGTTCTTGGGGCATGTGAAGAGACGACCACCGGTGTATTGCGAGCCAGGCAGCGTGCCCAGGCGAACGAGCTTGAGTTTCCGGTTATGTTGATTAATGAAGCACGCTGCAAATACCTGTTTGATAACGTACATGGCACAGGTCAATCCGTTTGGGACGCGATCATGCGCACCACCAACCTGGTGCTGGCCGGGAAAACCATTGTCATCGTTGGTTTTGGCTGGTGTGGCCGTGGCTGTGCCTTGAGAGCAGATGGCTTGGGAGCCAAAGTCATTATCTGTGAGGTCGATGCGGTCAAGGCGGCCGATGCGGCCATGAATGGTTATCAGGTGATGCCCTTGATTGAGGCCTGCCAGAAGGCGGATATCATTTTGACTGTGACCGGCATGACTCAAATCCTGACAGGTCGACATTTCACTGCCATGAAAGACGGTGTTTTGATTGCCAACGCCGGACACTTCCGCAATGAAATCGACGTCGATGCTTTACAGGGTCTGGCTACCCGGAGTGCGCCGATGCGCGACAACGTGCATGCTTACAAAACACCCTCGGGTGCATGGCTCTACCTGATCGGCGACGGCAACATCGTCAATATCGCCTGCGCCGATGGCCACCCTGCTGAGATCATGGATACCAGTTTTGCCCTGCAAGTCCTGAGCGCGCGTTACCTGGTCGAGCATCATGCGGAGTTGAGGCCTGGTGTATACCCGGTACCGGATGAGATAGATCAGCAGGTTGCGACGATGAAACTGGCCGGTATGGGCATCAGCATTGATGCATTGACTGACAAATAGCTCCGGTTGATCCTTGTAAATATGCAAGCTGAAATGAAATTGAGCTATAACAAATGACAGCATCAGTCACTATCAAACAGCGCTTCCATGGCCCACCCGGCTCTGGTAACGGCGGTTACTCCTGCGGGATAGTGGGCGGTTTTTTTGATGGCCCGGCGGTAGTTCGCTTACGTATTCCGCCACCGCTTGATACCTTGATGACAGTGCGAAAAAGCGATGGTGGCGTGGAATTAATTCATGGTGATGAATTGGTGGCCAGCGGGAAACCGGCGAGGGTGGATATAGATATCCCGGAGCCGCCGGATTTTGCAGCCGCGGAGGCGGCTTCAAAACGGTACCGGGGGTTTGATTCTCATTATTACCCCGGTTGTTTTGTGTGTGGCCCTGAGCGGGATCATGGCGACGGACTGAGAGTCTTTGCCGGTCCCGTTCAACAACAGGGCGGGCCGGACGGCATGGTGGCGGCGACATGGATACCGGACGATTCACTGGTCGATTCGTCCGGCAATATAGCAACTGAGTTTATGTGGGCGGTGCTGGATTGCCCGGGCGCGTATGCTTTTGCCGAGCCGGCAACGGGAACCATCCTGCTGGGTGAGCTAGCGGTAGCGATCCATGGACCTGTTGTGCCGGGTGAGAAGTGTGTCGTAACTGGCTGGGGAATCCGCAATGACGGGCGCAAACATTTCACCGGTACGGCCTTGTTTGGTGAAACCGGCACATGCCGCGCGGTGGGTTACGCCACATGGTTTGATGTTCCAACCGAAACTTAGGGTATCATCCCGCGCATGATGCGCATGATGACTGAAGCAGCCTCGAGCAATTCCTGATGGGGGCCATAAAGACCATCCATCTCACCTGTGTTGCGCTGTCTTTTTCTGGCTTTTTCATCCGTGGCATCTGGATGTTGCAGGGTTCAGTAAAACTGAAGCAACGCTGGGTAAAAATCACACCGCATATCGTCGATACTTTATTGCTGGCCAGCGCGGTCATGCTGGCCGTGCAATGGCGGCTGTCTCCGCTGGAACACGCCTGGCTGATGGCAAAGATCATCGGCTTGCTGGTCTATATCGGTGCCGGCATGGTTGCGTTGCGATTTGGGCGCAGCAGAAACGTGCGCCTGACAGCCTGGGTGTTCGGCCTGCTGACTTTTTTGTATATCGTTTCAGTTGCCCTGACCAAGTCTGTCATGGGGTGGTTGGCGTAATTTGAGGCAGCAGAGGAATGGAGCAAAAACGCAAAATTATCCCGCCGGTATACTTGTTGATAACGCTGCTGCTGATGGGGCTTATGCACCACTTCATCCACATTTACCACTATGTTTCCCCGCCCGTTGCCTACGCCGGCATAATCCCGGTACTTTGCGGCATTGCCATGGCAGCGATTTCAGCGGGCATGTTCAAAAGGGCGGATACCGGAATCGAGCCATTTGATGAAGCAACCGCGCTGGTGACCGGTGGTTTTTATCGCTTTACCCGTAACCCCATGTACATGGGTATGTTCCTGCTGCTGCTGGGCGTAGCTTTTTTGCTGGGCAGTGTTGGTGCTTTGCTACCCATACCTGTTTTTATGCTGATTATCCGCAATCACTTTGTGCTGGGAGAGGAGCGATTTATGGAGGCTGCGTTTGGTCAGCAGTACCGGGACTATAAATTGCAGGTCAGGCGTTGGTTGTGAGATCGGCATAAAGCGCATATTTCCTGCACAAGGTGCTGGAAAACCAACAGTCATGCGCTATATCATACGTAATCAGACAGATTCAAAAAACAGGTATCAAGATGAAAAAAATTATTTTTGCGGGGTTGATGTCGGCGGTTTTAACGCCGGCGATGGCCCAGAAGGTGATGGATGATGGCAGCATGGTGGTCTTGCCGATACTCACGCAACAGTGCAATTTGCCCTCCGCACCCCCGCCTATTCCGGAAGTGCCGGTCTACGATGATCTGATATTAGCCCAAAAGGGGGTCAAGACATTTCAGGCAGATATGGAAAAGTACCGTGAATGTCTCAACTATGATGTTCTGAGTGATGAACTATCAGATGGAAACCGCCAGGCCATTACCAATGCACACAATTACTCGGTCGACATGGAAGAACGTGTGGCGGGCATGTTCAATGAGGCTGTGCGGGCTTATAAGGCCGATAAAGCCAAAGATTAACCCGCTTCTTACAGGCAGGGTCGGCAACTGCAACTTGTTGCCCACCATTCTTTGGGCACAGTTTCAGTCTTCTGCCAGCAGGTATTTTCTCAGGAACAGAATCGTGGCCTGTTGATACAGGTCGCGGTTTTCTTTTCTGTCAAAGCCATGGCCCTCGTTCAGGGCCTTCATATACCAGACTGTCTGGCCGCGTGAGCGCAGGGCCGCTACCAGTTGTTCAGATTCTGACATCGGCACAATCGGATCATTGCGGCCCTGCACGACCAGCAACGGGATATTGATTCTTTCCACGTTGTTCAACGGGCTTATACTGTCAAGAAACGTGCGCATCTGCGGATCACGCTCATCGCCATACTCAATGCGGCGCAACGCCTGCCGATAACCCTGCGTATTCTGCAGGAAGGTCACAAAGTTGCTGATACCAAAACGATCCACCGCTGCACGCAGGCGGTCACCGTAGTGGACCGCTGAAGCCAGCGCCATATAGCCTCCATAGCTGGCACCAAGTACGGCAACCCGGTTTTTATCGAGCTTTGGCTGCAGCGCTATCCAGTCCAGCAGCGCGCCGATGTCCTTGACAGCTTCTTCCCGTTTATAGCCATCATCCAGCGCTACATAATCGGCACCGTAGCCAAGCGATCCACGGATGTTCGGGGCGATGACGGCCACACCCAACTGGTCTATCCAGAGTTGAAAATTACTGTTGAATGACGGTCGGAACTGACTCTCAGGGCCACCGTGAATATGCACAATAACGGGAAACGGGCCATCCCCCGGAGGCAGGTAGAGAAAGGCCGGGATAGCTAAAAAGTGGTCCTCCCGTGCTGAGGGAGAGGCGTATTTGATCGCGATGGGTGTGGTGAATCTGCCTGTATCCAGGCCGCCGACCTCGCTGAAAGTCCAGCGTGTCAGTCTTCCTGCTGACAAGGGTTTGCGACCGAGGCCGAGTACCCAGGCATCGTTCGGGCTACGTGCAGAGTTCAGGGTCATAGCCAGTTTTCTGCCATCCGGGCTGAAAGCCAGGCCGCTTATGAGCCCCAGCGGTATTTTATCCACGCGTCGGTACTTCAGCCGCGCCAGATCAAATAAATACAGCCGGCTGATACTGTTTTCATTGGTAATAAATGCGCCACGTCGGCGGTCACGGCTCAATGCAAACTGGGTGATGTCCCAATCGGCAACACTGGGTATAAACGTAATCAGTGGCTCGTCAGCCAGTGATACCATTGCCAACTCGGCTGCGCCTTCGCGTTGATTGGTGACAAACAGAACGTTGGCATCGTTGCGGTCAAAGCCGGCGGCGATATTGCTGGCAGGATTTTCAACACCGCCGACCAGCAGGCGCGGCTCTCCGTCCGGCAGTTTTTTTAGCCATATGCGCGAATCGACCACGCTAATGAATTGCTGGATCAGCAAATACTTGCCATCCTGGCTGAAATCAATCGGCTTCCACAATGTCCCGTCATTGGCCTCATGCAGCATAGTCGCGGGTTCTGAAGGCCCGATACCCTGGATCCAGATATCGTTTGAACGGCCGTTTCTGCGTGTAGAGCGATACGCAACGCGTCGCCCCTGCCGGTCCCAGATCATGCGATTGTTCAGTGCATGTCCGTCGGTCAGGCTGCGGATCTGGCCATTTTTTGGGTTCAGCAGCAGCAGTTGGTCAAATTCATCGCCCGCCCGGTCGCGGGTCAGGGCCAGCAGTTCGCCGTTTGGCTGACTGACCACTTCACCGACCGGTTGGTCTGCAAAGGTCAGTTGCATCCTCGCGCCACCGGGCATGTCTACGCGGTGCAGCTGGTTGATCGAGCCAAATCGGGTCTTGATGTAGATGCTGTTGCTGTCTTCGGACCAGCCGCTGAGCCTGGCGGAACGTATATTCTGATAACGGTTCAGTGCCTGCACCAGGGATGCCGGAATGGGCGGGATACCTTCCATGATCAACTGGCCGTCATTGGCTGTTCGGCGTTCTGCTTCAGCGGCTGGAGCATAGGCGGCCAATAGCAGAAAAACCATGGCTGTTAGCAATTTACGCATTTGATTCCTCACAGCGTGGATGCGGGTACTGGCATAAAAGACCCGCAATGAACATAATCCTGACAGTTTGTTTGCATAGAGCCCACAGGTTGTTGGCGGTATAATCCTTTCCAGACCACAAACAGAATATTATGCGCAAACCCCTTCATATCATAATACTGGCCGCCGGTGCTGGAACCCGCATGAAGTCACGGCTGGCGAAAGTTTTGCAAACGATTGGCGGCACCCCGCTGATTATTCATGTACTGGATACCGCCTTGCAACTCGATCCTGCCGGTATTCATGTGGTTTTCGACCCCGCTGTCCCCGAGCTCCGCGAGGCCTGTGCTGCCTACGATATCACCTGGGCAGCACAAGCTGAACAATTGGGCACCGGCCATGCCGTACAGCAGGCCATGCCCGGCATTCCCGATGACGCCGATGTGTTGGTGCTTTGTGGCGACATCCCGCTGCTCGAGGCCCGGGTGCTGAAAAAGATGCTCGATCCGCCTCTGGTCGGGCTCAAAGTGCTGACGATGGAGGTTCCTGATCCCGCCGGCTACGGGCGTATCATGCGTGATGAAAGTGGCAGTGTTACAGGCATCGTTGAAGACCGTGACGCAAGTGAAGCACAGAGCGCCATTACCGAGGTCAACACCGGTATTATCCTGGCGCAGCACTCTGCACTGAGGCGTTGTCTTGCAGAGCTGGCTAGCGAAAATTCACAGAACGAGTATTATCTGACCGATGTGTTTGCCATTGCCCGCGCAAAGGGTATTCAGACCAGCGGTGTTACCGCGCCCGTTGCCGCTGACCTGGAAGGCGCAAATGATCGTATTCAACTGGCCACACTGGAGCGACGCTACCGCATGAAGAAGTCAACCGAGCTGATGCGTGCCGGGGTGCAACTGGCTGATCCGGAACGGGTCGATGTGCGTGGCAAGGTAGAGGCGGGTAGTGACGTATACATCGATATTAACGTGATACTTGAAGGCGATATCAGTCTTGGTGATGGCGTTCAGATCGGTCCCGGCTGTGTGTTGAAAAACTGCCAGTTGGCGGCGGGAACCCGGGTCCACGCCTACAGCGTGCTGGAAGGAATGCGCAGCCTGGGGGCTTGTGATATCGGACCGTTCGCACGTGTGCGTCCCGGCACAGTGCTGGATGCCGGCAGCAGGGTGGGTAATTTTGTCGAGCTCAAGAATACGACCCTTGGCAAGCACAGCAAGGCCAGCCATTTGAGCTACCTGGGTGACAGCAGCATCGGTGAACGGGTCAATATTGGTGCGGGTACCATTACCTGTAATTATGATGGCGCCAATAAACACCGTACGGTTATCGAGGATGATGTTTTTATCGGCTCTGGCACCCAGTTGGTTGCACCGATAACCATTGGCAAAGGTGCCGATATTGGTGCCGGCAGCACGGTGACCCGGGATGCGCCGGCCGCCGCACTGACCCTCAGCAGGTCAAAACAGGTGACCGTATCTGGCTGGAAGCGGCCGGTGAAGAAATAAGGAATCTGCATGCACAGATCAGAGGCGCCTTAAATGTGTGGGATCGTTGCAGCGTCTGCGCGGCGCAATGTCCGGAATATCCTGATCGCGGGTCTCCACGCGCTTGAATACCGTGGTTACGATTCAGCCGGCATTGCATTGCAGCAGGATGGCTACCTCGCGCGGCTACGTGCCCCTGGCAAGGTGAAAGAGCTCGAAGCCCTGCTGGAGTCCACACCCATTGACGGCCATTGTGGTATCTCCCACACACGCTGGGCCACCCATGGTGTTCCGAATACAAAAAACGCCCACCCACATACGTCCGGTGACCAGCTGGCACTGGTACACAACGGCATTATCGAAAACCACCAGGAGCTGCGCAAGGAACTGCAGCATGCAGGCTGCGAATTCAGCTCCGATACCGACACCGAGGTCATGGTGCATTTGATTGCACAGCTGATGGATTCCGGCCTGGACCTGTTTTCGGCCGTTCAAAAAGCCGTTGGCCGGCTGCGCGGTGCATTCGCTATTGCCGTGGTCAGTGCCGCTGAGCCTGGAGTGATCGTGGGTGCACGCCAGGGCAGTCCGCTGGTACTTGGAGTCGGTAACGGAGAGCATTTTCTGGCCTCGGATATTTACCCGTTGCTGGGTGAGACCAATCGCTTTATATATCTGCAGGAAGGCGATGTCGTTGCGCTCGATGCGGATGGCTACAAGATCACTGACAAAAACAACCAGTTGAAGATAAGGCCGGTAAAAGAGGTGGAGATCAAAGCCGACGCGGTACAACGGGGTGATTATCCCCACTACATGCTTAAGGAGATTTTTGAACAACCTTCTGCGGTGGCTGAAACCCTTGAAGGCCGCATCAGCGCGACCGCAGTTCTGCCGAATATTTTTGGTGTCGGTGCAGTGGATTTACTACAAAAAATAAAGCATGTTCACCTCGTAGCTTGCGGTACCAGCTATCATGCGGGCCTGGTGGCCAGCTACCAGATGGAGCAATTGGCCGGGATTCCCTGCCATGCCGAAATTGCCAGCGAGTACCGCTACCGGCATCCGGTCGTGCCTGAGAACACCCTGTTTGTAGCGATTTCGCAGTCAGGCGAAACAGCGGATACGCTGGCTGCATTGAAACATGCAAGGCAGGCGGGTTATACCACCACGCTGGCGATCTGCAATGTGGCCGAAAGTTCCATTGTGCGCGAGGCAGAGCTGGTGTTGATGACCCGCGCCGGTCCTGAAATCGGGGTCGCTTCGACCAAGTCATTTACCACCCAACTGGTTGCCTTGCAGTTGTTGGTGCTGGAGTTGGCCAGCCTCAATGGTGTGGATGAGGACGTTTACGCCGGCTATGTTGCGGATCTGAACCGCCTGCCGGAGTTATTGAACCAGGCTCTGGGCCTGGATGCCGAGTTGGCCGCATTGTCAGCCGCATTCGTCGATAAGAATCATGCTTTGTTCCTCGGCCGGGGCAGTCATTATCCCATTGCGATGGAAGGCGCGCTCAAGCTCAAGGAAATTTCCTATATTCACGCCGAAGCCTACGCAGCCGGTGAACTTAAGCATGGCCCATTGGCATTGATCGATGCCGAGATGCCGGTGTTTGCGGTGGCGCCGAATAATATGTTGTTGGAAAAACTGATCAGCAATATCGAAGAGGTCAGCACAAGAGGTGGTGAATTGTATGTGATTGCAGATAACAAGGTGGTTTCAAGCTTTCAACAACGCCATGGACACATCATCGGCCTGGATACCGGCGGACCGTTACTGTCACCGGTCGTTATGACAATCCCGCTGCAGTTGCTGGCCTATCACGTGGCCTTGCAAAGGGGTACGGATGTGGACCAGCCACGCAATCTGGCCAAGTCGGTAACGGTTGAATGACCACAATCTGCCACAGACACTGGCGTAAACCCATTGGGTTCAGTAAGCTGTGCCCCCGATCGGTAATATCGGCATGGTCAGGTATTTACAGGGCCGGGCATTTACAGAGGTTTTTTTATTAATGCGCAGAAGACACCATACAGTCGATGAGGCGGAGATCAATATCACGCCGATGCTGGACATCGTTTTTATCCTGCTCATCTTCTTTATTGTGACCACTTCCTTTGTCAAGGAACGGGGTCTCGAGGTTTCCCGGCCGTCCGATTCGCCACCCAAGGAAATCAAGAAGAAAAAGGGGCCGATCGTGTTCAAGATCGACAGCAACGGCAATATTTCACTGCACGGCCGGATGTTGGAAGACCGGGCCGTGCGCGCCAACCTGGAGCGGGAAAAGGCTGTCAAGCCTGATGCGCCACTGATAATTGCCGCACACCCGGAAGCGGATACCAATGCCCTGGTGATCATACTCGATGCAGCAGAAGCGGTCGGTGTTGCAAGTGTCAGTGTGGCCACGATCCGCAAGTAGAAAAATGGGTTATTTGAAAAAGCCGCAGTAAAGAGCCTGGCGGCTTTTTTTGTGGGTGGGTTTTTCATTATGACGGTATCGCAAGGTGTATTTCTGGATTTGGGTTCGGTGGACAATGGTGACCTGGATACGATGGCGCTCGACAGGGCACTGCCTGGCTGGCAATGGTATGAGTACACGCAGCCCGCCGAAATTGCTGATCGAATACACGCGGCAGACGTGGTGGTTACCAACAAATGCGTGCTGAATCGTGAAACACTGGCGCGGGCCGGGAATCTGAAACTGATTGTGATCGCGGCCACGGGAACCAACGTGGTTGACCTTGATAGCGCTGCAGAACTTGGTATTACAGTGTGCAACGTCAGGGATTATGCCGCCCGCTCCGTGGCGCAACATGTCATCACGCTGATACTGAATCTGGTGACTGCCCAGCCTTTTTATATCAACCGGGTCAGGCAGGGAGAATGGAGCAACGCCACGCAATTCAGCCTGCACGATCAAACCATCAGGGAGCTTCCGGATCTGCAGTTGGGTATCGTCGGTTATGGCGGGCTGGGCCGCGCCGTGGCAAAAGTTGCCAGGGCGCTGGACATGAATGTTCTGGTTGCGGAACATCGTGGTTGCGAGCCGCGTCCTGACCGCTTGAGTTTCAAAGATGTCCTGGTGACGGCTGACGTGATTAGTATTCACTGTCCTTTAAATGACAGAACCCGGGGACTGTTTGACCGCCAGGCATTCCAGAGCATGAAGCCGAGCGCCATCCTGATCAATACCGCGCGTGGCGGTATTGTTGTCGAACAGGATCTGGCCGATGCGCTCAGGGCGGGAGAAATTGCCGGTGCCGGAGTGGACACATTAAGCACCGAACCTCCGCCGGCCGACCACCCCTTACTGGCTGCGGATATCCCCAACCTGATCGTTACACCGCATAATGCCTGGGCCAGTAAACCGGCCAGGCAAGCCTGTATGGATCAAATCGCTGAGATCATTAATACTTATAATCGTGGCCAGCCAATAAACCGGGTGGTCTAGCCCGCATATTGCACCAGCATCCCGGGTGCTGAGGCAGGACTGGCTCTAGCTACAAGCGATATCACGGCTGTAGGTGAGGAAAAACCCCTCCAGATCGGCGTTTTCAATGTAGGTTTCCATATCTGCAAACTTCCACCCTTTTCGCGTAAATTCATCATGTTTCTTAGTCATGTTGCTTGCAGCGCGGGTCTTGCGCCCAAATCGTGAAACATCCCTGAAAATCGTCTTTGATTCCTGACACGTCGCGGCTTGCGGGGCCTGTGCTGAGAGACTGCCGCTTTGTGTCATTACCATCCCGGCGAGCAGACCGAACATCACGGCCATCAGTATTCTTTCTTTCATAACAGTTTTTCCTTTTTTGGGTTCAGTTCCAGCCATCCCGTGGGGTCCTCGTTTGGCGGTAGTTGCAGGTGGTACCCTTTGTCGGCCAGGCTTTTCATCACCTGGTGAACGTCTGCATTTGCCAGCTTGCGCTGCGGGGTGAGTTCCAGGTTTATCACCAGTATGGGTTCGCCGAAAACCTTTTTCAGGGAAGCTGGCAAGTTGTCAAAATCGCGTCCATCCAGCAAGTAGATGTAAGTGAAATCCTTCAGGCTGGAGCGAAAAACGGAACATTTCATGGGAGACTTCCTTGCTTGGGCGCACCTGCTGCAGTGGGTAAGTATATCGGCAAGCGTGTAGTATCGGGAGAGCGTGCAGCAAAAAGCATGGCCCGTTTAAGCAATAAAGCTTGCAAACGACTATGCTAAGGTCGAGGCGGTTCGGAAAGGGAAGGCAGGAGCCGGCCAGGCCCGATGACAGCCGCCTTAAAAGTTTGGTTTGTAATCCGGAAAGGATGCGAGTGACTTAACTTACCTGAATGGTGCCGAAAGGCGCTTGAAAACAATTGAATCGCGGGAGTAAATCATGAAAACCAGGCATATTTTATTACTGACCCTGAGTGCGGCTGTACTGGCAGCCTGTGGCCCAACAATTGGTGAGCTGAAGCCGGAAGACAACTTGGTGTTCGATTATTTCGATAGGTCCAGCGGATTCAAGGGCCTTCAAATTAATGTCAATTCAACTGAAACCACGCTTGAGATCAGCAAACCCGGCAGTAAGGCCTGCGCTAACAATATCAGGGGTTGCCTAAGAATAAGACGTGGTCACCGGGCCAATATCGAGTTCACACTAATGCCTGTCGATGCTGCCAATTGGTCTTTTACAGAGTTCAGCATCTGTGTAGGAGAGACCAAGCCTTCGACGGGCTCGACCTGCACACTTAAACGTGGCGAAAGGAGAGACTTTGATGCAAGGGCGTCAAAAGACGCCAGCAATTTTATCTCACCTGACGAAAACGGCAAAATTGATCTGACCCGGTGGACAACTAACCTCACAAGCTTTGTTCTGCACATTGAGAATAATATTCGACAGGATTATTTTTATAACATAGAGGCCTGCAAGAATGACGGCTCAAAATGTTTAAACCTCGATCCTGTAGTGAGGAACAAGGGGCGTTAACCAGCTTGGTGAATGTGTAAATTGTTGCGTTTCCGGAGTGGGGTAAGTGGCTGATTATCGCTACAAAGCGTATATAAGCTACAGCCATCGGGATGAGGCCTGGGCACAGTGGATACACCGTGCGCTGGAGTCCTATCGTGTCCCCCGAAAGCTGGTCGGAGCCTCCGCAGACGGGAGCCAGGTTCCTCCACGCATAAGGCCCGTTTTCCGCGACCGGTCTGATCTGTCATCGGCTGCTGATTTGAACAGCACCATCAAGCAGGCACTGGCTGAATCAGAAAATCTGATCGTCGTGTGTTCACCGAACGCTGCCAAATCGAAATGGGTTGGTGGGGAAATTAGTGAATTCACACGTCTGGGTCGACCGGAGCGGGTTTTTTGCGTAATTGTCGATGGTGATCCAACCAGTGCCGATCGGGCATGTTTTCATGCTGCGCTTAAAGATGCAGGCCTGCAAGAGCCGTTGGCGGCTGATGTACGCAATTGGGCGGATGGAAAAAGGGTAGCGAAGCTTAAGTTAATCGCCGGCATATTGGGTATTCGCCTGGACAAACTCCTGCAAAGGGACCTGCAACGACGCCGCAAACAATGGATGGTTATCGCACTGGGTGTGGTGGCAGCCCTGATCTTGATCGCGTTGACTGTAGTAGCGCAGATAGCCAAACAATATGAACAAGATAAGGCTGAGCAAATGGCCAGCTTTATCGTGAATCTCGGAGAAACGCTGCAAACCGATACGGATCTGGAAACGCTGGCCACCATTAGTGCAGAGGCCGCAAGGCATTTTCAAGATCTGGATGCCGATCAGCTGAACGCCGAAACCGGCAAGAAAGTCGCACTTGTGATGCGCCTAACCGCACGGATAAGCCAGTTACAGGGGCGGTCCGCAGAAGCCCTTGAAGGGT
>ENA-OSCG01000097-OSCG01000097.1-marine-sediment-metagenome-genome-assembly--contig:-NODE-97-length-15484-cov-8.016657_pt1 | contig 15484 bp, 14 predicted proteins | sample MGYA00237880_ERZ529332 | MGnify/ENA primary metagenome ERZ529332 (study PRJEB26373, sample SAMN05710708) | marine sediment metagenome | biome: marine; feature: ocean trench; material: sediment... | reverse complement strand
CGTTATCCTCTTTAGTTTTCAAAACCAGCACGCCGCGGTCGGTTTTAAAATACTCTCCCAACGCGGGATCGATCGCTGCGAGCCGCAAACCTGATGCCAGCGGCATGCCGAACCATGCGTTGGTGTCGTGCAAGGCGAAATCACCCATCTCTGACAAGTTGTCAAACTGGAATTCGAAATGACTAATCAGCGGGGCAAACTCCCGTGCTTCCATCAACACACGACGCGCGTCGATTTCAATCCGCATTTTCTCAATTTGCTCGGCCAGTGCCGCTGTGTCTATTTCCGGTACCACTATGCGTTCAATCATGATGGTATTGCCAGCAAGGGCAGGGGCGTTCGCTACTGACGGAAAACGGACAATGGATTGCCAGCTCAGCGACTCACGTACTTCAGGTACGACGGTCAAATCCAACGTGTCGCGTCCGCGTTCGATCGAAACGACCACCGGCTCGTTGGCCTTCATGTCCTGCAACGCAATATTCAAACGGTGACGGACATTACCGGTCTCATCCATTACTGCAAGCACATCTCCGCCCATCGCCACGATCACGTCGCCGGCTTCAATCCCGGCTCGTTCGGCTGGCCCATCCGGTGAGAGACCAAGCACCTTGATGCCAACATCAGTGGTATCGCCGAGAATGATGCCCAGTACCGGCCGATCTCCCGAGATAAATACCAGGCCGCTTGATTCCGCTGACATCCTGGCCCGGTTGGCCCGGGCAATGTCGCGGTTCACGCGGGAGACCTGTCGGGAGGATTCCCGTAGCTGCCGCTGGGCGCGATTCAATTCTTCACGCATGGCTGCCATCTCCGCGCGTTGCCGGTCGCGCAATTCGGAACTCCTGGCCATAACCCGGTGCTGCCGTTCTGAAGCCTGGTGAAGTTGTTCACGCGCTATTTCCATCAATGCCGCTGCTTCAACCTGGCTTTTATCTGCAGCAGCCAGTGCCTGCTTGTATGTGGTTGCAAGTTTGGCTTGCAGTTCTGCTTCTTCTGCACTTTGCACAGCCTCGTCAGACGGGGCAGCAACCGACAGTGAACTAAAAGCCACGGAGCCTGCCATGCTCAGTAAAATTATCAGGACGCGCTTAATCATCGTTTAATACCTCTTGAGTCTGAATTCAGAGTGACGCCAATCGGCCGTAACCAATTTGCCACTGCTGCTGGTAGATCTGGGCCAGGTCCAGTAGCAGGTTGACTCGTTGCCCCCACAGGTCAATGGAGTCCGGCGTAAAGCTCAATTCACTATCGACCCGGGCTATCAGGTCTTCAAGACCGGCCACGTAAATGGCTGATTCAGCGGGCATTGAACTTGTTTCCTGGCGCAATTTCTTAACCTGCTCTTCCATGTCCTGGGATAAGCCGATCAATGCCCCAATATTGTCTTGCACAGATACTGACGCGAAATTTGTGCCGGGCGTCGCAACATCTGCTGGCATTGATTCGGAAAGTCCCTGGTATTCGGTGTCAGGGTTTTCGGTATTGCGCAAAGTGATGCTGACAACAAGAATGAAACTGGCTGCGATCGCCAGCCAGCCACCGGCACGTTGCCAGTTTCGCTTGGCGTGATTGTAGGACAGCAGCGCAGATTCGACCCCGGCCCAGCCATCGTAACCGGGGTCCAGGGCCTCAAGATTGCCCAGGCCCAGCGGATCAGTCGTATTCTGTTTCCATTGATCGTGTGTTGTCATGTCGTTCCCTTCATGCAGTTGCATTTCGTGCCGCACCCTGGTTCACGTTAACTACACCATGTGGATCATCGTCGGTAATCAGTGTCCTGAGCCTGGCGCGGGCGCGACTCAGACGGGTCTTGGAGTAACTTTCTGTCTTGTTAACCAACTGCGCAATTTCACTGTGCCTGTAGCCTTCAACATCGTGTAACCAGACCACCAGGCGATCCTCGTCACTCAATTGCTCCAGTGCTTGTGACAGATCCATGGCACGACCCAGCCCGTCCTGGTCACCGCAGGTGTGCGCCATGTAGTCCTCAAGTTCAACCGTTTGGTGCCGGGGCAGTTTACGCAATGAACTGATGGCGTGATTGATAACAACCCGTCTTAGCCAACCCCAGAAAGGCGATTCACCCCTGAACTGAGGTATGCGCCTGAACACGGTTATGAAGGCTTCCTGGGTCACATCCTTGGCCAGTTCCCGGCATTTACAAATCCTTACGGCGAGCGTGTAAGCGGGGGTGTGGTAACTGCGGTAGATCTTTTCGCAGGCGCGCATGTCTCCGCGCTTGGCGCCAGCCAGGGTCACCTCATCGAGGTGTATGTCGAAACCTGATCCCGTCATTGCTCAATAAGACGTGGCTGTTAATAAAATAGTCGCAATAAATTGCATGCTATCTGCAATATAGTTTGTGTTGACTATTATTCCCTGCTACCAGATTTTGACCCGATCTGCAGGTGGCAGGTACATGCCATCGCCTTCTTTTACATCAAACGCTGCGTAGAAAGCCGGAACATTGACTGCGGCCCCATTGGCCCTGAATTTAGGTGGTGAATGCGGATCGACGATCAAACGGCGCTTGGTTTCTGCCTCACGCGCCTTGGCCCGCCAGACCTGTGCCCAGCCAAGAAAAAAGCGTTGATCACCGGTCCAGCCGTCAATCACCGGCGCTTGTTTGCCATCCAGCGACATCTTGTAGGCCAGATAGGCGATGCTCAGGCCACCCAGGTCCCCGATATTTTCACCGGAAGTGAACTGGCCGTTAATGGTCAGGCCATCGATAACTTCATAACCATCGTATTGTGCTGCCAACGCGTTCTTGCGCTGCTCGAAGCGCTCAGTGTCTTCTTCGGTCCACCAATCGCGCAGTACGCCATTACCATCGAAACGACGTCCGGAATCGTCAAAACCGTGGCCGATTTCATGGCCAATCACGGCACCGATGGCGCCGTAGTTGACTGCATCATCTGCGTCTACGTTAAAAAATGGTGGTTGCAGGATGGCAGCCGGAAATACAATTTCGTTCCAGACGGGGTTGTAATAGGCGTTTACTGTTTGTGGAGTCATACCCCATTCGGTCTTGTCGACCGGCTTGTCGAGCTTGTCAATTTCACGGTTATAAGCGAAGTGCGCACCATTTTTAATATTGGCGATCAGGTCGTCTGCAACGACTGTGAGCAAGGTGTAGTCGATCCATTTGTCAGGATAGCCGATTTTCGGAGTGAACTTGTGCAACTTGTCCAGTGCCTGCTGTCTGGTCTCTTCACTCATCCATTCAAGCCTTTTAATCGAAACCTCGTAGGCCTTCATCAGGTTGCCAATCATCACGTTCATGCGGTTTTTGGATTCGGCCTTGAAGTGTTTCTCGACATAAAGCTGGCCAAGTAATTCACCCATGTTGTGGTTGACTGAGCTGACCGCACGTTTCCAGCGTGGCTCTTGCTCATCAATGCCTCTGAGGCCTCTGGAGAAGAAATCAAAAGACAGCCCGGAAAACCCGTCGCCCAGAACCGCTGCGAAGGTGCTGATGGTTTGCAAGGCCAGGTAATCCTTCCATGTTTCCAGCGGCGTAGCGGCGATGATTCCGCTGGCGGCCTCAAAGTAGCTGGGTTGGGAAACGATGTAGTGCTCGCGGCCTGCAATCTGCGCGACCGCAAAACCCAACTGCCAATTTATCTGCGGCGCCATTTCGTTCAGCTCGGCAATACTCATCGGGTTGTAACGTTTGCTCCAGTCGCGGTTTTCCTCCTTGGTCCACATGACTTCTGCGAGGCTTGTTTCCAGAGCCAGCAAGCGCTTGGCACGCCCGGCGCCATCAACATAGCCGGCCAGTTTGAAAATATCGGTGGCATACTTGATGAACAACTGCCGGCCGGTGACAAACTGCTCGTCATCAAGCAGGTAATAGTCGCGATCAGGCAAAGTCAGTCCGGCCTGAACAACATAAATTGCCTGCGTATCCGGGTCTTTCATATCAGAAAAAATAGCGATGCCGATGGGCGAGTTAACACCGTAAATACCGAGTGAACTGAACGCACTGTAGACATCATCCAGGCTATTGATGGCAGCAATGGCATCAAGGTCTTCGCGGATGGCTTCGATACCGATGGCGGTGGCGGCCGCATCATCCATGTAGCTGTTGTAAAAGTCACGAATTTTCTGTGTGGAACTGCCTGCCTGTACACTTTCCGCAGCGCTTACTTCCTTAACCAGATTACGGATGTCCTTTTGGGATTGTTCTCGCAAGGCATCAAAGCTACCCCAGCGGGCTTTGTCCGCCGGTATTTCGGTGTTCTCGACCCAGCCACCATTGACGTAATCGAAGAAATCGTCCTGAGGGCGTACTGATTTATCGAAACCACTTTTGTCGATGCCGCTAACGAGTTCGTGTGCTGGTTCAGCGGCGTGTGTAACGGCGTCGGTTTCTGACTCCTGCTGGCATCCGTAAAGACCTATAACGGCGGCCAGGCTAATGGTTAACTTGTAATTCATCGTGTAAATTCCTTGCAGGGCTGGGTGGAAAGGTGAGTACTATATACAATCGTAAAGGTAGTTGCAGGTGTCAAAAGTTGGGCTGTTGTATGCATATGGGAATGGTCAAATATGGGTAGGTGGCGAGCGCCTGTGAAACCGGGCAGTCCCTATATCACTCCGCAGGGTGCGAAAAGCCTGAAGGAAGAATTACGCTACCTGTGGAGAACATTGCGGCCGGAAGTCGTCAAAGCCCTTACGGTAGCGGCAGCAGAGGGGGACCGGTCAGAAAACGCCGAATATATTTACCGCAAAAAACAACTGGGTGAAATTGACCGTCGCTTACGTTACCTCAGCAAGCGCGTAGATATCATGAAAATTGTTGATCACCCGCCTGCAGATGTCTCAGTCATTCGTTTCGGGGCATGGATTACTTTACAGGGCCCGGAACATGATTCTGTGTCATATCGTATAGTCGGTGTGGACGAAACCGATGCAAAGCAGGGCTTTATATCCATTGATTCACCCGTGGCACTCGCTTTACTGGGTAAATCCGTCGGTGATACCACGGCAGTGGACCTGCCGGACTGTCGTACTTCGTTCAAAGTAATTTCGATTCGTTACCTGCAGCAGGGAGCAGCTTCGCCGCCCGCGGGTGTGTCACTGAAATTCGACAATCGCGACCAGCGGAACTGATCCCCTGGCTGGCTTTTCGACCGGTTCCCGGCCCCACCTTCTCGCCGCTTCTTTCTCCCACATACCTTGAACCACTCGAAACAGCCCCCATCTTTATAATCGTGGCAGCCTGCGGGGGCCACAGCCAACTTCCGGCCATTTGGCGGAAGATTTTTTGACCGAATTGCTTCTATAGGAGAATACGGATATGACTACTTTTGATTTTTCCCCCCTTTACAGAACTTCAGTGGGTTTCGACCGTCTCGCGTCCATGTTGAGCGCCGCTTCGCGCCAGGACCAGGGTAATAGCTACCCACCGTACAACATCCGCACCATGGGCGAGGACCATTACCGAATCACAATGGCCGTTGCCGGATTTGCAGAAGAAGATCTGAACATTACCACCGAGCAAAACCGCCTGGTCGTCACTGGTGAGCGTGTTAATGAAGCGGAAGATACCGGTGAGTATCTTCACCGTGGCATCGCCACACGCGCTTTTGAACGTCGCTTTAACCTGGCTGAGCATGTCAAAGTGGTTAATGCAAGTCTCGAAAACGGCCTGTTGCACATTGACCTGGAACGCGAACTTCCCGAAGAGATGAAGCCGCGCACGATCAAGATCGGCAAGCCGGAAGCACGCCTTATCAACGTTAAAAAAGCAGACAAAGCTGCATAGCTATTCGCTTTACAGCGGTATCATCTAAGGGGGTGCTGCACAGCACCCCCTTTTTTACGCGACCCACACGCCCCGCTGGCTCGGGCAATCATTGCAACCCGTCAACGCTATCATTAGTCTGAGGTCTTTGTGAACGGATTTATGCCCGAATGAGACGCATCGCTTTGTGGTTGTATCAGGTCTATGCCTGGTTGGTATTGATCCCGCTTGGCTTGTTGCTGACATTTATTGTGGGCTGGTTGATTGCCCTGGTCGCCATCGTGTGGAACCCCCGTGTTGCAGGCCGTTACGTTGCTGCAAATTGGGGCAGGATCATTGCCTGGCTGACACCTATGCTGGTGACGGTGGAAGGCGCAGAAAATATAGACCCGGAGCGAACTTATGTGGTGGTGTGCAATCATCAAAGTCAGTACGATATCTTCCTGATCTACGGGTGGCTGAACCTCGATCTGAAATGGGTTATTAAAGCAGAATTACGCAAAGTACCCGGCGTGGGTGTCGGCTGTGAAAAAGCAGGGCATATATTTGTACAGCGCGGCAACCCGGAACAGACCAGTAGGGCTGTCAGTGAAGCCCTTGACAGGGTCGGCGATGGTGTAGGTATCCTGTTTTTCGCAGAAGGGACCCGCAGCGTGGATGGAAAACTCAGACCTTTCAAGAAGGGTGCTTTTCGAATTGCGAGTGCCCATGGGTTACCGGTTCTGCCGATTACAATCGTCGGCACCCGCGATATCCAGCGACCGAAATCCATGCTGATTTTTCCCGGCAAGGTGCGCATGATCATACACCCGGCTATCGAGGTGGACGGCGGGGGAGTTAAGGATATCCTTGCATTGATGAACAGGACCCGGGAAGTAATCGCCTCCGCTTTGCCGGCAGAGTCGCATTAGGGAAAGCTCATGCATCTTGGCAGACCAGATCCCGGGTTCACTGAATCTAAACGGGCACAGCGTAATTTCAAACTGGCATTGGAAATCGCCCTGGCTTTGACCGGTTTTTTGTGGCTGATCCTTTTTGTTGATAACTTCATGGGACTGGAGTTAACGCGTTTTGGCCTGCGCCCCGGGCAACTGAAAGGCCTGATCGGTCTGCTCACAGCACCGTTGTTGCATGGTGGCGCTGAACATCTGTTTTCAAATACTGCGCCGCTAATCGTCAGCTTGACCACTATCCTTTATCTGTATCCGGGGTCGTCCGTCCGGGTCATACCGGTGATCTGGTTAGGCTCAGGCATGTTGGCCTGGATCATCGGCCGGCCCAGTTTGCATTTCGGTGCCAGCGGCTTTGTCTATGGGTTGCTGGCGTTTGTGTTCGTCAGTGGGATTTTGCGCCTGGATATGCGCTCCGTGGCGGTTTCGGTGATGGTGTGGTTCCTGTATGGCTCGATGATTTGGGGTGTGCTGCCGATACGTCCGAATATGTCCTGGGAATTGCACCTGGGTGGTGCAATTCTGGGTGTCGCACTGGCGATCGTTTTCCGCCGCTGGGACGTGACACCGGTGAAGCGCTACGAGTGGGAAGATGATGACAGTGTGCCCGATTGGTTTCCGACGGAAGAATCCGGAAAAAACGAGGAAGGTGACGATGATTAAAAAAGTCGGTTTTATCGCGATGCTTTTGTTTGTCGCGTTTGTGGTGACGGGCTACCTGTTACCTACCCACGCCCATGTGGAGCGCAGCATCACAGTAGAGCGCCCGGTAACCATGATGTTCACGATTGTTAACAGTTACCGGTACTTTGAACAATGGTCTCCCTGGGTTCGGCGAGACCCAAATGCCGAATATGCCATATCCGGTCCGGTTGCAGGTGTCGGCGCACGTTTGAGCTGGATCGGCGAGCCGCACCTGGTGGGCAGCGGCTGGCAGGAAATCATCGCCAGCAAGCCGTATGAACACATAGACATACAGCTGGATTTTGCTTCCCAGGGCAGTGCCAACTCCCGCTTTACTTTTCAGCCTGTGGGTGATGCAACCAGGTTGAGCTGGTCATTTGACACTGATTTGACCGAAGGATTGAACTTTTTTGATGGTTTCCTGGCGCGTTATTTTGGCCTGTTGTTCGACCGTTGGATTGGCAATGACTACGAACAGGGCCTGGAAAACCTGAAACAGTTTGCGGAGTCATTGCCTGTTTCCGATTTTACCCAACCCGAAATCAGCCAGCTTGATGAAGAGGACTGGCACTAAACAGGCGGGCAATCAACTGCGCACATTATTTCACTACCAGCGTGGGGCGACGTGGAAATCCTGTCGCCATTGATCAGGTCCGATGGTGTTCTTCAGGTGTTGTTGAAACTCTGTTCGTGAAATTTCTTCTGCGCCCATACTGAGCAGGTGCGGGTTGCTGACCTGGCAGTCCAGCAGGGTGAACTGCCATTGCAGCAATTGCCGGCACAAGGCCACCAGTGCGACTTTGCTGGCGTCGTTAACCCTGCTGAACATGGACTCACCAAAAAACACCGGGCCAAGTGCCAGGCCGTAGACGCCGCCTGCAAGCTCATCATCGCGCCAGACCTCTACCGAATGTGCGATGCCGGTTTCGTGCAGGCGCAGGTACGCATCCTGCATCCCTTTGCTTATCCAGGTGCCGCCACCATCCTGTCTTGCCTGCGCACATGCCTCAATGACCTGTTCGAATACCCGGTCAGCGCTCAGGGTGAAATCGCCCTGGTTATATCGACGTCGCAGCCGACGGGAAATATGCACACGTTCAGGGTAGAGAACACAGCGGGGGGCCGGTGACCACCATAAAATGGGTTCATCTTCGCTATACCAGGGGAATATGCCGTGGCGGTAGGCATTGACCAGCCGTGTCAGGGACAGATCTCCACCTGCCGCCAGCAGTCCCCGCGGAGTTTCCAGCGCCAGTTCGGTCGCAGGAAAGGGCGATTCCGGATCCTGTGAGAGTATCGGAATCATGATCCCTCAAATCTGTGCGGGTCTGTCGCCCTGTTCTTCCAGCCAACGTTCGGCATCCAGTGCCGCCATACAACCGAAGCCGGCAGAGGTCACTGCCTGGCGGTATACGTGATCAGTTACATCACCAGCCGCAAACACACCCGGGACGCTGGTCATGGTGGCCAGGCCTTCGGTACCACTGCGTATCCTGATATAGCCGTCTTTCATGTCCAGTTGGCCCTGGAAGATTTCGGTATTGGGGTTGTGACCGATGGCGATAAACACCCCGTCAGCATCAATCTGGGTATTTGCGCCGGTCTGTACATGCTTCAGGCTCAGACCGGTTACGCCGGTATCCCCACCCAATACTTCTTCAACAACGTGATCCCACATAAAGGACACATTGCCGTTACGTTCTTTCTCAAACAGGCGGTCCTGCAACATCTTCTCTGCCCGCAACTCATCACGGCGGTGTACCACAACAACCTCAGAAGCCAGGTTGGAAAGATATAGTGCTTCCTCTACGGCGGTATTGCCGCCACCGACAACAGCGACTTTGCGGCCACGGTAAAAGAAGCCATCACAGGTCGCACAGGCAGAAACACCCTGACCCATGAAAGCCTGTTCTGAAGGCAAACCCAGGTATTTGGCACTGGCGCCCGTGGCGATCACCAAAGCATCACAGCTATACTTGCCGGAATCACCTTCCAGCATGAATGGGTATTGTTCAAAGTCGACCGTGTGAATATGGTCAAAAATGATTTCGGTCTCAAACCGCTCAGCATGGGCCAGCATACGTTGCATCAACTCAGGTCCCTGCAGACCCTCAGCTTCACCGGGCCAGTTGTCGACATCGGTGGTAATCGTCAACTGGCCGCCTTGTTGCATACCGGTAATAACGGTGGGCTTCAGGTTTGCCCTGGCCGCATAGATGGCGGCGGTGTACCCAGCGGGGCCGGAACCGACAATCAGCAGACGCTGGTGTTTTACATCTCTCATGTATAATTGCTCCATCAAAACGGCAGGTGTGTGCAGGGCTATATTTCGGGTGATCGTATCTGTTACCAATTTGAGGCTGGGAACACAGTTTCAAGTGCTGTATTTTAACTGATCATCAGCTGTGTAATACGACTTGCCACTGGTTTGTCCGCAGCTTGATAAGTGATTATGGCATGATGGCTTGAATTGTTTTGGGTTCGGGGTAATATTTCCTGACTAATATGATATATTCAGCATTAAATATAATCACTTAAACAACAAACCTTATAAGGTGTATAACATTGCCGCAAGCGCGTAAAAAGCCCGTGAAAGCCGCACCTGAAGCATCCCGGTTGGCACATCATTTGAGAGAAAGCGGTTTTCTGCTTTCCATCCTGGTCGCCGTTTACCTGGTCGCCTGTTTTTTTACCTACGATCCGAATGATCCGGGGCCATTTAATGCGACCAATCCAGATCATGTGCAAAATGCCGGCCGCATACTGGGCGCGTGGATAGCGAATTTCTTTTTATTCCTGAGCGGTTACGTCGCCTACTTGCTACCCGTCATCGCGGTGTATGGTGGCTGGCGGTTATGGCGTGACGATTTGCAGGGAACCGAAAACAGGGTCATGGAGGTGGTGGCGGTGGTTACCGGTCTGACACTGTTCCTGCTGTCATCTACCGGCCTGAGTGACATGCATTTACTACCTTCGGCGGGCAGCATGCCGGCCGGTGGTGGTGGTGTAATCGGAGCGGTCGTTGCGCCGCCTTTGCTGGAATTAACCGGCATGCTGGGCTCGACCTTGTTCCTCTTGTCCATGCTGCTTGTAGGTATCACCCTGTTTGCCGGGCTTTCCTGGTTCTACGTCATGGATGTGACAGGCCGCATCACGCTTAGCCTCATTGACTGGCTGGCAGCCAGTATTGCCAGCATGCGGGACTGGTTCGCCGGCCGTCGGGCCCGGGCCCGGCGCGACGAGGTACGCAGATCGGATTCAGCCAGGCAAAAGGGCAGAAAGGCCCCCAGGATTGAGCCACAGATCAGCACGCCTGAAGAACAAACCAGCACGCGCGTTGCCAGGGAAAAACAACGGTCTTTGTTCAAGGACATGCCGGCCGATTCGCTGCCGTCACTGGATATGCTTGATGAGCCCCACGACCAGCCGGCGGGGTATAGCGAAGATGTGCTGAAGGCGCTGTCCAAGCAGGTCGAATTGAAATTAGCAGATTTTGGTGTGCAAGTGGAAGTGGTGGCTGTACACCCGGGTCCGGTGATTACCCGTTTTGAATTACAACCTGCTGCCGGTGTGAAATCCGCCCAGATCATGAACCTGACCAAGGATCTCGCGCGTGGTCTCAGTGTCGTGTCGGTGCGGGTGGTGGAAGTCATTCCGGGCAAATCTACCATTGGTCTGGAAATACCCAATACCAACCGGCAGATGGTATTCCTGTCGGAGATACTGCGTTCTGAGGAATATGAAAATTCCAACTCACCGTTGACACTGGCTTTGGGAAAGAGTATTTCCGGGCGACCGATCGTGGTGGATCTGGCAAAAATGCCGCATTTGCTGGTAGCGGGTACGACCGGTTCAGGCAAATCGGTTGCGTTGAACGCGATGATACTCAGCCTGCTGTATAAGACCGGCCCCGAGAACGTCAGGCTGGTCATGGTGGACCCTAAAATGCTGGAGTTGTCGGTATATGCCGACATTCCACACTTGCTTGCGCCGGTTGTCACTGATATGAAAGAAGCGGCCAATGCGTTGCGTTGGTGCGTGGCGGAAATGGAACGCAGGTATCGGCTGATGTCTGTCGCAGGGGTGCGTAACCTGACCGGCATGAACAAGAAAATACGCGATGCTGTTAGTGCCGGCACGCCGCTCAAGGACCCGCTGTTTGTAGCAGATGAAATGGATCCTGACGCGGAAGCGCCTGACCTTGAGCATTTGCCGTATATCGTTGTCATCGTCGATGAGCTCGCTGACATGATGATGATCCTCGGCAAGAAAGTTGATGAGCTGATCGCGCGCCTGGCACAAAAAGCCCGTGCTTCAGGTATCCATCTGATACTGGCTACACAAAGGCCTTCCGTGGACGTTATTACCGGCCTGATCAAGGCAAATATCCCGACCCGTATTGCCTTCCAGGTTTCTTCACGGGTTGATTCCCGCACCATCCTCGACCAGATGGGTGCCGAGCAATTACTGGGCCATGGCGACATGCTATACCTGCCGCCCGGCACCGCCATTCCTGAGCGTGTGCACGGGGCATTTGTCGATGACCATGAAGTCCATGCGGTGGTTGATTACCTGCGTTCGCTCGGCGCGCCGGACTACGCCGGTGATATCCTCGACGCATCGCAAATGACGAGCGATGGCATGTCCATCAGTGCAACCGGCATTCCAACGGAAGCAGCGGCTGACCAGGATGAGCTTTATGACCAGGCAGTTGCCTGGGTTACCGAGTCCAGGCGAGCTTCCATCTCCAGCGTGCAACGGCATCTGCGGGTGGGCTATAACCGCGCGGCCCGGCTGGTTGAAGAAATGGAGGCCAGTGGAGTGGTGTCACAACCTCAGCATAATGGCCAGCGGGAGGTATTGGCGCCACCACCGCCAAAGATTTGATCATGAAACAGTGGTTCATACTGGCTTTGGCTTTGTCGTGTACAGCTGCTTTTCCAGATGCCTCCGCTCCGGCCCGTAGCGCACTTGAAAATTTCAGTGCCGGGCTGGAAAGCCTGCGGGTTGATTTTACCCAGGTTGTGAAGTCACAGGACGGCCGCGTCCAGGATGAAACCCATGGCCATGCCTGGTTGAAAAGCCCGAACAAGTTGCGCTGGGTGTACGCGGGTGATTTCCCGGAGACTATCGTGGCTGACGGCAGCAATGTCTGGATTTATGACGAGGTACTCGAGCAGGTCACGATCAAACCGCAATCAGACCAGGCAGCAGATGCCCCCTTACTGATATTGGCTGACATCAGCCGGCTTGATCAGCAATTCCTGGTTGCGGAGCTGGGTGACTTTGAGGACATGCACTTGCTGGAATTGAAAAGCCGCGATGCTGAATCAGCATTTGAACGCATCCTGATAGGTCTGGACTCCAGCGGCATTCGCATGATGATCATGGAAGACGCTTTTGGCCTGCGAACTGAGATTCAGTTCACGAATATTGTCAGGAATGCAGCTGTAGATCTGCAGTTGTTCAGCTTTACAGTTCCGGAAGGTACGGATGTGGTTGGTCAGGTGACACCGCTGGAGTGACCGCTACGGAATGAGCCCCACAGAACAATCAGGAATTTGCACGTCGGCGCTGTAGAATCACACAGACAGGCGTTACAATGCCGCCTTATCCAGACAAAAGAACGGCCTATGCTTGACCCACTTATTCTCAGAAATGATATCGACGCAACAGCGGCCGCGTTGAAGCTGCGGGGTTACACCCTGGATACTGTTGCTTACGAAGCGCTGGAAGCCCGCCGCAAAACCCTGCAAATGGAGGTGGAGGCGTTGCAAAGCAGGCGCAACGCGAGCGCCAAATCCATTGGCAAGGCCAAAGCTCAGGGTGAGGATATCCAGCCTTTGCTGGATGTCGTGGCGCTACTGGGTTCAGAACTGGCAGAGATCGAGTCACAGTTCAAGAGCGTTCGCGCACAGCAATCAGCCTGGTTGCTGGATATGCCAAATCTTGCTGGTCCGGACGTTCCGGTGGGCGATGATGAAAACGATAACCTCGAGCTGCGAACCTGGGGAGAGGTGCCTGCATTCGATTATCAGCCACGCGATCACGTGGAGCTGGGTGAACTGCACCAGATGATGGATGCTGAGGCTGCGGCTAAGCTTGCCGGTGCGCGTTTTACCCTGTTGAAGGCGTCCATGGCCCGCATGCACCGCGCATTGGCGCAATTCATGCTGGACGTACACACGCAGGAGCACGGCTATATGGAAGTGTACGTTCCGTACCTGGTCAAAGCGGAGGCCATGCAAGGCACCGGCCAGTTGCCCAAATTCGCCGATGATGCATTTGCCACCACCGATGTCCCCCCACGCTATTTGGTGCCGACCGCTGAAGTGCCGCTTACCAACCTTGCTGCAGACCAGATATTTGCCGCAGATGCCCTGCCGGTAAAATACGTGGCGCAAACGCCGTGTTTCCGTCGGGAAGCCGGTTCAGCCGGGAAAGACACCCGCGGTATGCTCCGCCAGCATCAGTTCGAGAAAGTAGAATTAGTGCAAATCGTGCGTGCGGAAGATGCCGCAGCGGTTCATGAAGAACTGGTTGCTGACGCTGAACGTATTCTGCAATTACTGGAATTGCCGTACCGGACCACCGTTTTATGTACCGGCGACATGGGTTTTTCAGCCTGTAAAACTTACGATATTGAAGTCTGGTTGCCGGGGCAGGGCACCTACCGCGAAATTTCTTCCTGCAGCAACTGTGGTGATTTTCAGGCCCGGCGTATGCAAGCGCGAGTGCGTAATCCGGATACCGGAAAACCTGAGTTGGTGCATACGCTCAATGGCTCCGGGCTGGCTGTTGGCCGAACCCTGATAGCGGTACTGGAGAACTACCAGCAGCGGGATGGTTCTATCCGTATCCCGAAGGTGCTGCAGCCTTACATGGGCGGGCTTAAAATAATTGGTGCGTAGGGTGGACATGAATGTCCACCCTACGCTTTTTATTTGTGTCAGTCTTCGCCGAATCCAAACCCCAGGATATGGAGAAGGCTGGTAAACAGGTTGAATATACTGACAAACAGCGTAACGGTGGCCATGATGTAATTGGTTTCACCACCACGAATAATTCGCTGTGTCTGCCATAAGATCAAAGCAGCCATCAACATGATGAACATGCTGGAAACTGCGAGTCCAAGCGCCGGCAGCTGGAAGAACAGGTTACCCAATGCTGCCAGAAAAGCGACCAGGATGCCGATGGCGAGGAATTTACCCATGAAAGAGAAATCCCGTTTGCTGGTCAGCGCCAAACCTGACATGGCCAGGAAAATGACCCCGGTGCCGCCAAGCGCCATCATGACAATTTCGCTGCCGTTGCCAAAGCGATAAAGATACATGTTGATGATCGGGCCCAGTGTGACGCCCATAAACCCGGTCAAGGCAAACACAGCCAGGATACCCCAGGCGCTGTTACGCAGCTTGGCGGTAAGGAACAGCAAGCCAAAATAGCCGACCAGTACGATCATTACACCTGGATATGGCCAGTTCAATGCCATGGAAACACCGGCCATGACGGCAGAAAACAGCAGTGTCATGGACAGTAAAGCGTAGGTGTTACGCAAAACCTTGTTCATCGCAACCGCCGAGACGGGTCGCTGAATGGTTCCGGTTCTATATTGTGTCTGATTCATATTGACGCTAAGGCTCCAAATAGTGGTTTGTACATATGGTTATTAAGATAAGGGGCTTTCTCAGTAGTTCAATACTATAATCTGACTAAACCCGGCGGCTACTTTAATCAATTCTACCCGAACTGTCATATGCTGGTGTAGTGTCTTATCGCTTAATCCCCACATAACATAAGACACTAATTGACAGGGGTGGTGCAACAGGCTGTTTTTCTGTATTCTTGCGCGTCTCAAAGCAAGCAGTCTGTCGGATTTTCTGGAGAGGTGGCAGAGCGGTTGAATGCACTGGTCTTGAAAACCAGCATAGGTTAATAGCCTATCCAGGGTTCGAATCCCTGCCTCTCCGCCATATAATACTCTAACGCATTGAAATACAACCCCTTTAATTAGGGGTTTTATTTTGTTCCCACAATGTAGAATAGTACAAGTCATGCTATGCTCTATATAATAAAAATTGAATATTTTGCATGA
>ENA-OSCG01000096-OSCG01000096.1-marine-sediment-metagenome-genome-assembly--contig:-NODE-96-length-15511-cov-8.127911_pt1 | contig 15511 bp, 19 predicted proteins | sample MGYA00237880_ERZ529332 | MGnify/ENA primary metagenome ERZ529332 (study PRJEB26373, sample SAMN05710708) | marine sediment metagenome | biome: marine; feature: ocean trench; material: sediment... | reverse complement strand
GCCCATTTGTCACTGGCATTTTGAATGTCCGGATACAACAGTTCTAGCAAGCTGAACCGCCTGGAGCGTTGCCCTTGCCAAATCTTCTCGGTCTCCTTTCCGCGGAAGCTCTTGATCATACGCAGACTATAACGCAATGCGTTATAGGGATGATATCTGCTGGGCAAGGGCGCTGACTTCTGTGTTAAGGATGAGGTTCAGCGCCGGGTTGAACCGGCCCTGAGCCATTTCGATCCAGACAAAGCGTTTACTGTATCTCCGGAATAATCTGTTACCTATGTCCTCGGAATGGACCCACTGAAACCTGACCATAGAAAGTCGACAAACACACTGGAAACACGAGACGTATGGACATGAAGGAACGCCGACCACGCTATCGTAGCCACGGTTAAACTTAACCAAACAGGACAAACAGTAGACAACCATGACCAACGCACATCTGCACAGGTCCATTTTAGAACACAAAAGCCTATTATTAGCTAGACGTAAAATCCTATAAATGATATAACTCAATAACCTATAATACGTCAAACAAGTAACCCTATAGAAAGAGAGCGACTCGAATGGCGACACCTTCGCAGAAACTGGCTGAATCCCTTCAAGTTCTAGGAGAGTTTCAAGAGCGCGGGAAGGTGGCGATAAAGTCTCGTGACCTGAGCCGGACCCATAGGGAACGCCTGGTTAAAAACGGCTTTTTGAAGAATGTCATGAAGGGGTGGTATATCCCTTCACGCCCGGATGAGACTCCCGGTGACAGTACCGCGTGGTATACGTCATTCTGGGATTTTTGCGCGGCCTATCTGAGCGAGCGATTTGATAACAATTGGTGCTTATCGCCGGAACAGTCGATATCCCTTCATACCGGTAATAGGACAGTGCCAAGGCAACTGCTTGTGCGCGCGCCGAAAGGGGGTAACAAGCCCACAGCACTTCCCCATGGGACGTCTATTTTTGACGTTCGATACACAATGCCCGGGGAAGATGAAGTCGTTACCAAAGATGGTTTGCGACTGTATTCGGTGCCTGCTGCCCTGGTGGCCTGCCCGGAACATTTCTTCCGCCAGGCTTCTACGGATGTACGCGCTGCCATGGCAACGATAAAAGACGCCTCGGACGTACTGGCAATTCTGCTTGAAGGTGGACACAGCACGATTGCAGGGCGATTAGCTGGTGCCTTTCGGAATGCAGGGCGTGATCGCATTGCCGATCAAATCGTAACAACAATGAAAAGTGCCGGATACACGGTATGGGAATCCGACCCATTTGAAACCAGACCACCGATCATACTGGATACACGGGAAGCATCTCCGTATGTCAACCGCATCCGCCTGATGTGGGAAGAAATGCGTGGGCCTATTATTGAACACTTTCCGGCAGCCCCTGGCCTGCCGGAAAATATCAATGCGTACCTTAAGGATGTAGCGGATATTTACGTCACTGATGCCTATCATTCACTGTCGATCGAAGGCTATCGTGTGAGTGCAGAGTTAATTGAACGAGTGCAAAGTCGCGGGTGGAATCCGGGTGATGATGAGAATGACCTGGAACACCGCAATGCTCTGGCCGCACGCGGCTATTGGCAGGCCTTCCAGGTCGTACAGGAAAGCCTTGGCAAGATTCTGCGTGGCGACAATCCGGGAACAGTCAGTGATGATGACCACAGCATATGGTACGGGGAGCTATTCGGGCCAGGTGTGACAGCGGGCATTATTAGCGCCGTTGATCTGGCAGGCTACAGAACAGGCCCGGTCTATATACGCCGTTCCATGCATGTGCCACCACCACGGGAAGCGGTCCGTGATTGCATGCCTGCATTATTTGAGCTTTTGAAAAATGAGCCCGAACCGGCAGTGCGCGTCGTGCTCGGGCATTTTATGTTTGTCTATATTCATCCCTATGTGGATGGCAACGGGCGCATGGGACGCTTTTTGATGAACACGATGTTAGCAAGCGGTGGTTATCCGTGGACTGTGATTCCGGTAGATGAACGAGACGCTTACATGGCTGCGTTGGAAGAAGCCAGCGTGGGCCAGAATATAGTCCCGTTCGCTGAATTTCTGGCAAATTTGGTAGATGATGGGTTGAAAGGGAAGTCAGTTCCCGAAATTCCCTCTACATAATTACTCAATTTGTGAGCAAGCTTGTGACTCTGAAATACGTTGCCGGTTGTGTTTCCTATGGTAAAACCATTGAGGGAGCCAAGGCAAACTTTAAAGAAGCTTTGGATAGGTACCAGGAGGACATGAGGGGTGAGGAGGAATTGACTCTACCGGAACCACGTAGCCGCGAGGAATTGCAGACGCTAATGCAAGCCGACATCCCTGATCTCGCAGACAGTGAATGGTGAAGGCCAGCATATTATTATAATATATATACTATTATTTTCTTATAGTCTAATAATATATAGGTTATTATTATGCGTTACGAAGACCGCGCAACAGCTCGTCGACAACTCGATAAGAGACTGAATATATTAAGATATTCAGATGCTTTTACACGCCCTCCTCGTGGTTGGATCAAAGCCATCCGCGAAGCCCTGGGCATGACGATGGCACAACTGGCGCAAAAGATTGGCGTCAGTCAGTCACGAGCCTTTGTTATTGAAAAGGCAGAAAAGGAAGGTTCTATAACACTGAATAGCCTGGAGCGGGCAGCACAGGCACTGGATTGCCGCGTTGTATATACCCTGATACCCAGAAAACCTCTAAATGATCTGATAGAAGAACGCGCGCGTATCGTTGCAAAGAAACGACTGCAATTGGCACGACATAGCATGGCACTGGAAGCTCAGAGTGTGGATGTATCAGATGAAGAGGAACAGCTCAAGCAACTGATCCGGCGACTGATTGAAAAAGCAGGCTCGGAACTGTGGGAGGATGATGTATGACTGATCCGTTAGGGGAAGAAATTGATGGCTCAACTCCTTTAACAGAGGAGGAACTGGAGCAGTTAATCCCATCCTATATCACATTGCGCCACGAACTGAATGAGGCAGAGCAGGCGAATATTCTGGCAGCCGAAGAATGGGCATTTGCGCGCAAGCGTGATGTCCTGTCCGAGCGGTTTTTCGACAATCTGCATAAACGTATGTTCGAGAGGGTATGGCGTTGGGCAGGAGGGCATCGCCAATCAGACAAAACAGTAGGTATTGATGCTTATCGCATCCCCACGGAATTACGCCAGCTTCTGGACGATTGCCGGTACTGGATAGATAACGACACTTATGAACAAGATGAAATTGCGGCACGTTTTCATCACCGCATTGTATGGATTCACCCCTACCCTAACGGGAATGGTCGTCATGCACGCCTTGCAACAGACCTTCTCCTTGTAGCTCTTGGTCGCTCACGTTTTTCATGGGGGCGGGTTAATATTGTGGACGCGAATGAAACACGCAATACATATATTGCAGCACTTCGCGCTGCCGATAACCATGATTTCAGACCGCTACTTGGATTTGTCCGAACTTAAGTTCCCCAGAAGCGATAAAGGCAAAGTGTCACCTATGTCCCCGGAATGGACCGTTGATTAAATGGTGGGCCGTGTAGGATTCGAACCTACGACCATCGGATTAAAAGTCCGGTGCTCTACCAACTGAGCTAACGGCCCTGAGGGAGCGGCATTTTATTTGAAAACACTGCCGTACTCAAGAAAAATTGGGTGGATCAGGCGACTTTATACCGGGTTGGGTCGCCGCTGCCGGCTGCCTCGAACCCGGCAGCACGGATTCGGCAGGAATCACAGACGCCACAGGCCCTGCCCTCGTCATCTGCCTGGTAGCAGGATACTGTCATGGCATAGTCCACACCCAGCTTTGTACCCTGTTGGATGATGTCAGCTTTGCTCAGCTCAATCAACGGTGTGTGGATTATCAGTCGATGGCCCACAACTGCAGCCCGGGTAGCGAGGTTGGCCATTTCTTCATAGGCATTGATGTATTCCGGCCGGCAGTCCGGGTAACCCGAATAGTCCACAGCGTTGACACCGATGAAGATATGACCCGCGCCGAGCACCTCCGCCCAGGCCAGGGCCAGTGACAACATAATGGTATTTCGCGCTGGCACATAGGTCACGGGAATGCCTTCTTCCCCCTCCTCTTCCGGCACATCTATGTCGTCGGTCAGTGCTGAGCCGCCAAATGTGCGCAGATCGAGACTGATGGTCTTGAGCTCAGCCGAGAAGAAGCGTGCCACTTCCTTGGCCGCAGCCAGCTCAGAACTGTGGCGTTGTCCGTAATTAACCGACAGTGCATAGCAGCGAAAACCACGCTCAGTTGCAATGGCCAGACAGGTTGCGGAATCCAGTCCGCCCGATAACAGCACGACGGCTGCGTTGTCAGTTGAAGTATTCATTGTGTCTGATTCATTTACCCCGGACATCGCCCCACAAAATCTTGTGTAGTTGCAACTGCACCCTGACAGCCAGTTGATCCCGTAATACCCAGTCTGCGAGCTCAGCAGCATCCTGCTGGCCCCAGGCGGGCGAAATCAGTATATCGAATTTCTGTTCCAGATTACGTGAACGGATTTCAGCCAGGACCCAATCATAATCCTGACGAGAGCAGATGACGAATTTGAGTTGATCGTGTCTGGTCAATACATCCAGGTTATCCCACAGGTTGCGTTCCTGTTCACCGGAATCCGGCGTCTTGATATCCACAACCCGGCTAACCCGCTGATCCACCCTGCTGACATCAATTGCACCGCTGGTTTCGAGCGACACCTGGTAGCCCGCATCACACAGATGGGTTAACAGGCCATGGCAGCGCTTTTGTGCCAGCGGTTCACCGCCGGTGACCCATACGTGCCGGGTCCGGTAAAAAGATACCTTTTCCATGATCTTATCGATGTGCATCCAGTCACCGCCGTAAAAGGCGTATTCGGTGTCGCAGTAAACACAGCGAAGCGGGCAACCTGTCAGGCGGATGAAGACGGTTGGCTTGCCGGCGTCGCGGGCTTCACCTTGCAGGGAGTAGAAAATCTCGGAAATTTTCAGAGTGTTTTCGCGGGATTCGGGGACCAGGGGTTCGGTCGATGTGGTGGCGGACATGGTGGTATTTTAGCGGATAGTGGGGTTGGAAACATTGAAGATGGATCCCGGATCAAGTCCGGGACGACGTTTTCTCAATTTAATCGGGATGAGGTTTTTTTGATTCAGTAGTGGCCTTCGAGCTTCATGCTGCGCAGGCGACTGGCGGCGAGCCTGGCGAGCGTGGTGCCGGTGTAATGTTGCTGCACTTGTTCCAGCGCGGCGCGTGCCTGGTCCCATTGCTTGAGTTCGTAGTGGGTATAGCCGATTTTCAATAAACCATCGGCGACCTTGGGGCTGTCCGGGTACCTGGATACCAGGCGCTGGAACGCTGCAAGGGCAATGTCGTAATTACGCGTGACGTAGTAAGACTCACCCAGCCAGTACTGCGCGTTATCTGCATATTCACTGCTGGGATATTGCTGCAGAAATGACAGGAAATGCTCAGCTGCATCAGCATACTTCAGGTCTTTGAGTGACTGGAAGGCACGGTCATAAGACTCTTCTTCGGCTTGCGGAAAAGTCGCCATGGCGCGGGCCTGTGTATCCGGACTCGCCAGCGCAGTTACGGAGGATGGCGTCTCCAGCGGCGCCCGCACAGCAGGGATATCTTCGCGCCGCAGTGTTGCCGACCGGCTGGTTTTGATCGCGCCTGATGTTGTGACACCACCACTCATCGTGTCCGCTGGCCTGGAAATTATTGGTCCGGGGGAAGATCTACGCAGCGCATTGATACGCTGGTCCAGGTCAAGGTATTGATCTCTTTGCCGCTCCCCCAGGTTTTCGAGCTGCGTAGACTGGTCTTCAATCCTGCCGGTGAGCATCCGCACTTCATCCTGCAATTGCTGAATCTGGATAACCATATCCACCATAAGCTGGCTACTCTGTGGAGTGGGCTGCTGGGCAACGGCAGGCGCTGAAACGAAGATGGCCAGCACAAAGCTGGCCATCAGACTGGATATCATTTGTAGTGACTGCACGCTCATCTCGCGGTGTAAACGATCTCCACGCGACGATTCTGCCCCCAGCAGTCTTCATCGCTTACCCGGCAAACGGGGCGTTCTTCACCATAGCTGACGTTATCCAACTGGCTACCCATGGCGCCGGCAGCTGAAAGCAACCCGGAAACAGAGTTACCACGGCGTTCACCCAGGCCAAGGTTGTATTCGCGGGTTCCACGTTCGTCTGCGTGGCCTTCCAGGGTTACGCGGGAACTACCATGCGAGGCGACATAAGAAGCGTGAGCCGCAACGATTGGGCGGTATTCAGCCCTGACTTCAGATTTATCAAAGTCGAAGTAAATAACCCGTTTTGACAACAGGCTTTCGTCGTTATCAAAATTCCTCGCATCGCTGTAGTCGTGTGGATCGGGCGCGGCAATGGTAGTGACTTCCGGTTCTACTACAGGCGCGGGTTCCGGCTCGGCCACAGGTTCAGGTTCGGGTTCGGTTGTTTTACAGGCCGACATCGCTACAGCGATGACAAGGGCAAGCAAAAAGCGCCATGTAGTATTCATTTTTTTCTCCAGATTTTTTCAAAAAAACCAAAAACGGTTTCTGTGTCTAAGTTTACCTGATAACGGGAGACCACGCGGGTTCTCTGACGTCACCTTCAGTCAAGACCAAACGCTGACGTACATTGCCATCAGCTGATACTGCAGAAAGCACACCCCGGGTACCTTCGCGGGTAGCATAAAGAATCATACTGCCGTTCGGTGCGAAACTGGGTGATTCATCGAGTACCCCCGGGGTCAGAGTACGCATACGCCCGGTCTCCAGTTCCAGTATGGCTATACGATACTCGTTTCCCCGCCCTTGTGCTACAGCAATTCGGCTTCCATCGGGCGAAATTGTTACGCGTGCATTGTAATCGCCTTCACGGGTGATACGGGTAGCCTTTCCGCCGCTGACCGCAACCCGGTAAATCTGCGGTCTGCCGCCCCGATCAGAGGTGAAATAAATCCACTTTCCATCGGGTGACCAGGCTGGTTCGGTATCAATTGCCCAGTGGTTTGTGATCTGTCGTTTCTGGCCGGTGGCCAGATCCTTGATATAGATTTCCGGGTTACCCGAATAGGACAGCGTCATGGCCAGATAACGGTCATCAGGAGAGAAAGCCGGCGCACCATTGATGCCCTTGCCCGAAGAAACCAGCTCACGCGCACCGGTGGCCACATTTTGTACGTAGATGGCTGAATTGCCTTTCTCAAACGACACATAGGCCAGACGCTGGCCGTCGTGTGACCAGTTGGGTGATAACAAGGGTTCCGGAGAGCCCACCACAGCTTGCGGATTGAAGCCGTCCGCATCTGCCACGAATAGCTGGTAATTCTGAGTGTTGCCTTCACCCGTCGCTGAGACATAGGCGATCCTGGTTGAGAAAGCCCCCGGCACACCGGTCAGTTTTTCGTAGACGGCATCGGCTACGCGGTGCGCTCCGAAGCGCAGGTCACCCGGACCTACGGATGTAATCTGCGATAACAAACGTTCCTGGGTGTGCACGTCAAACAGCTGGTAAACGATGTCATAGCCATGCTTATCCGCCGCATCGTTGAGCCAGCCAATGACGACGTAATCGACCTTCAGCAAGCGCCAGGTGCCAAAACGTATGGATTCTTCATCCACCGGCCGGTCAACCATGTCCTCGTCCTCCAGCGGGGCGAACAGGCCTGAACGGTACAAATCCGCTGAAACAACTGCCGCAACGTTGGTTAATGGCGGCGGGCCTGATCCGCGCCATTGCATCGGGATAACGGCTATCGGCAGAGCACTGGCATTGCCCTGGATTATCTCGATTTCGAGTTTGGCCTGAGCCAGTTGTGAAAACAGCAGCAGCACCAGGACACACAAAACTTTTTGCATAATCTCAATCACCATCATATGAAAATAAAAAATCGATTTCACGTTCAAACACATCTTCAAAACCACGATATGGCAAGCTGCCGGCTCGTTCCACTGCACCGACCAGTGAACGACGGGTAGCCTCATCACCATTGCATGCTCCGGCAATGACGGCCGATATCACTTCACCGCCGGGAATCTGCACGATTCTCAGCCTACAGCGCAATCCTGCACGCGCCGTGGGCGGTCGTAACCAGTTGGCGGTTACCTGCGCCTGGATTGCCAGTCGATATTGTTGCGCCAGTGTAGCCAGTTGGCCCGCGTGGGCTTCAGCGGCCATTTGGCGTTGCAAATCTGCAGCTGCTATTGCCTGACGTTGATCTTCGGCTTCTGCCTGTCTGCGTGTTTCAAACTGCTTCAACCGTTGTTCTTCGATTTTGGTTTCTCTGGCTGCCTTTTCACGCTGTTCGCGCAGCTGTTCCAGTTCTTCCTGCCGCTGCCGGTCGCGATCCTTCCGGTCCTGCGCCTGCTTTTCACGCAATCTTTGCAGACGCATATCTTCGTCGCGCTTCTTTGCTGCCGTTTCTCGCAGGCGTTTTTTCTCTGCGGCTTCCTGTTCGCGCTGTTCCCGTTGCTGGCGTTCGTGACGGGCCTTGAGCTCTTTTTCGCGCCGATCTTGCTCGGCCTTACGCTGGACTGCCCGCTGTGCCTCTAGTTTAGCCTGCTCGCGGCGTTTCCTGATTGCACCGGTATCCACCATGACCGCTTCGATGGTCAGGCCGGTCAGCGTGGGCGGACGGAAAGGTTTCCAGTCCATCGTACCCAGCACCACGATGGCAGCCATGATGATATGGACAGCGATGGACAGCCCGAAAGCCCTGCTGCGCGCCCATAATTCATGCATCGGTGATCAGCTGCCTTCGATGCTGTCCAGCGGGTCGCTCATCAGACCGATTTTGCTCACGCCTGCCCTTTGTAACAACACCATGGTAGCGTAAATATGCCCGTAACCCACCGCCTGGTCACCGCCGACCAGCACTTGTATTTCCGGGTTACGGCGTATGATCGCTGCTACTGTGGTTATCAGCGTTTCTGCATCTATCAAACCACTGCCTACACCGTCAGGCTCGCCGCCGGCATTCAGGTAAAGATCACCATTTTTGAGCACGGTGATCACCATGGGTTCTTCATTCTGACGGCTGTCAAGTGGTTCTGCATCTGCCTTGGGCAAGTTGACTTCCACACCCAGATTCAGCATCGGCGCAGTAATCATGAAAATAACCAGTAACACCAGCATGACGTCGACATACGGCACCACGTTGATTTCGGACATTGGCCGGCGTTTGTTGCGTTTTCTCTGCATTGGGCCGCTAGCCTTTATGCGTCAGCCAGCGCGTGCGCCTGGCGCTGTAAAATGCTGGAAAATTCTTCGGTGAAATTGTCGTAGCGCATCTCCAGCCGTTCCACCTGGTCGGAATAACGGTTATAGGCTATGACAGCCGGGATGGCAGCGAACAGCCCCATGGCGGTAGCAATCAGTGCCTCCGAGATGCCGGGAGCGACCATCGCGATGGTCGCCTGGTTAACGTTTGCCAACTGGTGAAAAGCAGTCATGATGCCCCACACTGTTCCAAACAACCCGATATACGGGCTGGTCGAACCCACTGTTGCCAGGAAACTGAGGTGATTCTCGAGACGGCCGGTCTCCCTGGCCAGGGCAATACGCATGGCACGCTGGGCGGCTTCAACCAGTGCACCCGGCGCCATCCGGGCCTGCTCGCGCATGCGTGAGAACTCCCTGAATCCTGCTTCGAACATGCGTTCCATACCACGGTTGCTGGCGTTATCCCGGCTGACCGCTTCATACAGCCGGGTCAGATCGGTTCCCGACCAGAACCTTTCCTCAAAATCATCCGCGCCCTTCTCAGCGGCGGTCAGTATCTGGTACTTGCGGAAAATAATCATCCAGGATGAAACCGATGCCGCCAGTAATATCAGCATCACCATTTTCACCATCCAGCTCGCTGCCCATATCAGTTGCCAGATTTGTAAGTCATTTTGCATTATTGATCTCCGCCCTAATCCATGCGGGCATTCGGGTTGCCTGGGAATCTGTCTGCCATCGGACACACAGCGGTTACATTATTGGTGCTTGTTAATACGTTCATATCCGCGAATGGGTTTATTTACCTGAAAAAAGATCGTTTCCATCAGCGGTCGGCTTATCCAGACCAAAATGACGGTAAGCCTTGGCGGTCACCATTCGTCCTCTGGATGTACGGGTAATATAACCCTGCTGGATCAGGAAAGGCTCAAGTACATCTTCCACAGTTCCACGTTCTTCAGACAGGGCCGCAGCGATACTTTCGATGCCGACCGGGCCGCCGTCGAAATTATCGATAATCAACTTCAACAGGCGCCGGTCCATGGTATCGAAACCCAACTCATCCACTTTCAACATATCCATTGCGTCCACAGCAATCGAGGCATTGATCACGCCATCACCTTTGACCTCGGCAAAATCACGCACACGCCGTAACAGGCGGTTGGCGATTCTCGGCGTACCACGTGCCCGACTGGCAATACCCATGGAGCCTTGCTCGTCACAATCAATGTCCAGTATGGCGGCAGAGCGTGTCACAATCTGCTGCAACTCCTGCGGGCTATAAAACTCAAGTCGCTCGACAATACCAAAACGGTCACGCAAAGGTGAAGTCAACAGGCCGGCGCGGGTAGTGGCACCCACCAGCGTGAAGCGTGGCAGGTCCAGCCTGATTGAACGGGCTGCGGGGCCCTCACCGATCATGAGGTCGAGCTGGAAATCTTCCAGTGCCGGGTACAGCACTTCTTCGACCACCGGTGACAGGCGATGGATTTCATCCACGAACAAAACATCGCCAGGCTGCAGGTTGGTCAGCAGTGCAGCGAGGTCGCCGGCACGTTCAAGCACGGGCCCGGAAGTCTGACGCAGGTTAACCCCCATTTCGTTGGCGATGACATGGGCCAGGGTGGTTTTCCCGAGCCCCGGTGGACCAAAAATCAGTACATGATCCAGCGCTTCATTCCTGCGGCGGGCAGCCTCAAGAAAAATCGACAGTCTGGCACGCATGGCTTGCTGGCCGATGTACTCTTGCATCGTTTTCGGTCGCAGGCTGACCTCAATCGACCGGTCTGCCGGTGTGTCCATCGGGGTTACAATGCGCTCATCTGCAGCACGCTTGCCCGCATCACTCATGCCTGAATCACTCATGTGGTTTTCACCCGGGTTGTTAGCGCCTTGCGAATAATCTCCTCGGCATCCATGCCGGCTTCAGCCACGGCGCTGATCATGTGGCTGACCTCAGATGGCTTATAACCCAGCGTCGCCAGGGCATGACTGGCTTCAGTGGCCGGTGTGGTACTGATCGCCGCAGCGGCCGGAAAACCCCGTGCAGAGCCGCTGTCAATACCACCCAGTTTGTCACGCAATTCCATGATGATGCGCTCCGCAGTTTTCTTGCCAATTCCCGGCATGCGCGTTAACGAGGCGACATCCGCAGTGGCTACATAACGGCTCAACTCCTCACCGCTGGCACCTGATAATATCGTCAATGCCAGCTTGGCTCCGATGCCGTTAACCTTGAGCAGTTTGCGGAACAATTCACGCTCCCCAGCGGACGCAAAACCATACAGAGTCTGGCTGTCCTGGGAGAAATGGTGATGTATCACGATCGCCACTTGCCCGCCATTTTCCGGCAGGTCAAGAAACACACCCATGGGCGCTTCGATTTCATAGCCGACACCGTTGACATCAATGATGAAGTGCGGCGGCGTTTTATCCAGCAATATGCCTGACAAGCGTGCGATCATTGCATCATTGCCATGCGGGCCAGGGTTTGCGATGTATGCTGGTGGCACAAAGCGACTGCCAGTGCATCGGCTGCGTCGCTCTGGATCGGCTCTCTGATTCCAAGCAGGATGCCCACCATGTGTTGAACCTGTGTTTTATCCGCCCCACCGCGGCCAACGATGGCCTGTTTGACCGAGCGAGGGCTGTAGTCCGACACCGGTATTTCACAGGAAATTGCCGCACAAACGGCAGCACCCCGTGCCTGCCCCAGCTTGATGGCCGAAGCAGCGTTGCGAGCAACAAAAACTGTTTCAATGGCCGCCTCATCCGGGCTGTGCTCTTTGATCAACGCCTGTAAACCGGAAAATATGATACCGAGGCGCTCGGTAAACTCACCACTACCAGCCTTGATAGAGCCATAGTACACCGGCGTTACCCGATCGCCGTTAACCTCGATGATACCCACACCAGTCACTCGTGAGCCGGGATCAACGCCGAGAATACGCATGCTGTTATCCTGCTACTCCGTCAAGATAATAGTGGCGGAGTACATGCTCCTTGTAGTTTGTCATCGTGATCAGGTGTACGCCCCGGCGGGAATGGCAGCGTTGCAATACACGTTCTGTGTGTCATCCAGGTCTTCAAGCACATCCAGGAAGCGCAGTACTTTTTCGCCGGCTTCAACATCAAGCTCTACTTCGAGGCTGGCACGCATGATGATTTCGGAATTCTCCGGGGTCAGACCGGCAGATTTCATCGCTGCTACCACTGCAGTGTAGGTTTCCGGGCTGGTGATCACTTCAATTGAGCCGTCTTCCTCACTGACCACATCATTTGCACCGGCGTCCAGCGCCACCTCCATGACATCATCCTCAGAGGTGCCCGGCGCGAAATTCAGCACGCCGATCTTGGTAAACAAATAGGCGACGGAACCATCCGTACCAAGATTGCCGCCATGCTTGGTAAACGCATGGCGTACTTCTGCCACCGTCCGGTTGCGGTTGTCGGTCAGGCATTCAACCAGCACCGCCACACCACCCGGGGCATAGCCCTCATACTTGATCTCTTCGTAGCTGACCCCTTCAAGATCGCCGGTGGCTTTCTTGACCGCCCGCTCGATATTATCCTTCGGCATATTGGCCGCGTTGGCCTTTTCAATGGCCAGGCGCAATGCCGGGTTGGAATCGGGGTCACCACCACCCTGGCGCGCTGCCACGGAAATCTCTCTGTTGATGCGGGTAAATATCTTGCCACGCCTGGCATCAACCGCCTTTTTGCGGTGCTGGATATTCGCCCATTTGGAATGACCTGCCATAAATTCTTTGCCTTGAAGAGCAGAAACAGAACAGCTGAGAATTTTATCACGAAAACCTGCCAATCCGGGGGCAAAAAAATGCATGTCAACGGCTGTGCTTAAAGCTGCCATGCAACAGAAACTGCTCAACCTGCCTTACCACCTCGGAAGAGAACAACATTTCCGAATGCGCCACCGGTAATTCGATACCATCAGCCAGCCCTTCAAGCTGTGTCTCGCTGACCGCGACGCTGCCGTCATTGGGCTTGTCAAGCTTTCCGGCAACCCGTCCAAGCCCCATCGCGCGTGTACCCCGGATCATACCGGTTTGCCGGTTTTCAGGTGGTTGCCGGAATCCTTTTAACAGATCCTCTGCAACTTTGCCGAATATGAGTTTTTGCCCGGGTAAATTTTCCAGGTAGCTGACGACCCGGCTGCCCCTGACCGGCGTTCCCATTAAAACCACCCGCCCTGCCGGCACATCATCAAAGCGGCTAAGCATGTTCAAAATAACCAGGCCGCCCATGCTGTGCCCGACAAGGTGTAATTGATCCGGCGCGGCTTTGCCGATAAACGCATATAATTCATCTGCATGACCGTTGAGCCCGCTGCTGCGGGTCGGATAGCTGAACACCATCACGCTGTGTCCCCGTGCTCTGAGTCGTTTTGCCATCGCTGCCATGGACCAACCACGGTTCCAGAGACCATGTACGAGTAATATATTAGCCACGCAGGCGTCTCCTTGCGCGGCGGAATGGCTCAATTGAGACCATTGCCAGCGCCAGCCAGATGCAGCCGAATGCGACCACGTGCCCGGAGGTGAATTCCTCACCAAACAGGTACACCGCCAGCAGAAAACTGATGCTGGGTGCAATGTACTGGAAAAAGCCCAATATACTCAGGGGCAGCTTTTGGGCGGCCATATTGAACCAGATCAATGGCAGGATGGTTGCGAGGCCGGAACCGACCAGCAACAAATCTACACTGACAGAAATACGCGTAAACTGCTGGCTGGACTGAGATGCCAGCCACAGCAGATACGTAAGTGCCGGCAGGAACATCAGCGCCGTCTCCCACAACAAGCCCAACATCGGCCCCACCTCCAGGCGTTTACGCAGCAGGCCATAAAACCCAAATGAGATGGCCAGCGTAATGGCTATCCATGGCGGCCCGCCCAGGGTCCACGCCAGGTAAATGATACCCGCCGCAGCGACGATGACTGCGCCGGACTGAACCAGCGGCAAGCGCTCCTTCAGAAACAGGTACCCAAGCAGCACATTGACGATCGGCGTGCCGAAATAACCCAGGCTGGTATCCAAAACATGATCATTTGCAACTGCCCACAAAAAAACCAGCCAGTTCACCGATATCATCAACCCAGACAGCGCCAGCCAGGCGATGCTTTTCATCGGCAAGCGCAGTCTTTTCCAGAACATCCAGCCATCGCGGATGGCCAGGAAGATCAACAAAATGAGGACCGACCAGATAACCCGGTGCGCCAATACCTCCCACGAATCGACCGCCTGCAAACCCTTATAATAAATGGGCACCAGGCCCCAGAATGTAAAAGCAGTCAAGGCTGCGATGACACCATCCCGGTCGAGCTTGTGTTCAGTCGTGCCTGTCATCAGCTTTCAACTATACGCCCCAAAAACCAGGGGCCGGCGATTGGCCGGCCCCGGTAAAAGGACTATAACGCAGTTTCTGTCAAACTGCCCCCCAGGATGACAGCACACTAGGATATTAGGGATTCAGGTTTTCAGCCAGGAAGGTTTCCATGCGGCCGTAAAAATCATACCTGTTTTCCTGTTTCCGGTAACCGTGCCCTTCGTCACCCTTGATCATTAATTCATACTTGACGCCATTTTTCTTCATGGCTCTCGCCATCACCTTGGCGTGGGCAATCACGACACGCGGATCGCGCCGGCCATAGGCCATGAATACCGGCACCTTGATCTTGTCAGCATGGTTGGATGGGGACCATTGTTCGAGAAATTCTTTCTCTTTTTTCGGGTCTCCCACCTGGTCCGCCAATGTTACGGCAGCAGCGCCCCAGGAATCCGGCAAGGATTTAAACAACAATGGAAGATCAGTAACACCGACATAGTTGATACCGCATTGATACAGATCAGGTGTAAAAGTCAGACCAGCCATGGTGGCATATCCACCGTAACTGCCGCCGTAAATGCAGATACGGTCCTTGTCGGCGATGCCTTCTTTAACGGCCCAGTTAACCGCATCGGTGATGTCATCCTGCATGCTCCGGCCCCATTGGCGGTTACTGATATATTGGTGGTTCATACCAAAACCGGTAGAGCCGCGGAAATTAACCTGCAAAACCGCATAACCACGATTGGCGAGGAACTGGATTTCAGGGTTATATCCCCATCCATCACGCGCAGGCGGTCGTCAGTGGCCCATTGAAAACCCCTGACATCCTGTGCAGTTACAGAAGTCACGACCTGGCTTTTTTTAGTCGCAAGTTCAATCACGACGATATTTTGCCGTGCTCCAACCGGC
>ENA-OSCG01000095-OSCG01000095.1-marine-sediment-metagenome-genome-assembly--contig:-NODE-95-length-15555-cov-7.207226_pt1 | contig 15555 bp, 16 predicted proteins | sample MGYA00237880_ERZ529332 | MGnify/ENA primary metagenome ERZ529332 (study PRJEB26373, sample SAMN05710708) | marine sediment metagenome | biome: marine; feature: ocean trench; material: sediment... | reverse complement strand
AAACAGGTGGAGCCGACGCTGGTGGACCGCGTTCAGGATCGCTATGGCAATACCATTTTCCGGCACGACCAGCGCGTTTGTGATGATTGTCAGGGGGTGGACATGGCGATGGATCGGGAACCTTGGGTCAAGGATAACTCGGTTCGGATTATGGACCCGATCACGGCCTACCAGCTGACCTCGATGATGCAGGGCGTTGTGCGTAACGGTACGGCGTCGCGCACGGTCGGCTCGGTTCTTAACGTGCCGATTGCGGGCAAAACCGGTACGACCAATCAGGCGAAAGATGCGTGGTTCATCGGGTTCACACCCAAAATCGTCGCCGGTTGTTATATCGGTTTCGACATCCCCAAACCTATGGGACGGGGGGCTTATGGTGGGTCGCTCTGCGGGCCTGTGTTCTCGGAATTCATGAAAGTTGCGTTGGAAATGTTCCCGACTGTGGAACATGAGGTGCCGCCGGGTTCGGTATTTATCAAGATTGACCGCTATACCGGCGTGCGCCTGAACGACGACGAGGAAGGCGACTACGTTGTCAGCGAGCTGTTCCGCAAGGGCGACGAACCAAGTTACGGTTCTTACGGCGAGTTCATCGACGGGGGCTTCGTGATGGGCCGCGACCTGTTGTTCTTCAACCGCGGCGAGGGCGAAACCTTTCAAACCGTCATCATTGGCGGCGAAGAGGTGATCATCCCCCTCAAACCAACCTTCGGCGGCCTTTCCAGCGGCGGGCTTTACTGACCCCTCTTTACCCTTTTGGCTGGGTTGGTTAGATACGGGCAACCCAAACACCCTTTCGGAGCCTATCAATGCGTGCAGAAACAGAAAAACAGGTTGCCCGAATCGAACATTCACTGGGCCTGTTGCGCCAACGCATGGGCTGGGACACCGTCAAGCATCGCATGGAAGAGTTCGACGCGATGTCCGAGGACCCAACCCTGTGGGACAACCCCGAGCGCGCCCAAAAGCTGATGCGCGAACGCCAGAACCTTGTCGATGCGATGGACAACTACAAAGGTCTGGCGGGCGATATGCAAGACAACGTCGATATGATCGAGCTGGGCGAAATGGAAGGTGACCAAGAGGTTATCGAGGACGCACAGGACACCATCGCCAAGCTTGCCATCCTTGCCGCCAAGCTGGAACTCGAGGCATTGCTGAACGGCGAGGTCGACGCCAACGACACATTTTTGGAGGTCAACGCCGGTGCAGGTGGCACGGAAAGCTGCGACTGGGCGTCTATGCTGGCGCGCATGTATGTTCGCTGGGCCGAAAAGAAAGGCTATAGCGTCGAAACCGTGTCTTATAATTCCGGCGAAGAGGCTGGCATTAAATCGGTGACATACCAGATCAAAGGCCATAACGCTTACGGCTGGCTGAAAAGCGAAAGCGGCGTGCATCGTCTGGTGCGAATTTCGCCGTTTGATAGTGCTGCGAAACGGCACACCTCGTTCAGCTCGGTTTGGGTTTATCCGGTGATCGACGACAATATCGAGATCGAGATTAACCCCTCGGACATCCGCGTGGACACGTATCGATCATCAGGCGCAGGTGGTCAGCACGTTAACACCACCGATTCTGCGGTGCGGATCACGCATATCCCGTCGGGGATTGTGGTGACCAGTTCCGTGAAATCGCAGCACCAGAACAGGGCGAATTGTATGGCGGCGTTGAAATCGCGGCTTTACGAGGTCGAAATGCGCAAACGCACCGAATCCATTCAGGACGCGCATGACAACAAGGGCGACGCGGGTTGGGGCAACCAGATCAGATCATATGTCCTACACCCTTACCAAATGGTTAAAGACCTTCGCACGAACGAGGAAACCTCGGACACACAAGGGGTGCTGGACGGCGACCTCGACAGATTTATGGCGGCAACGCTGGCGCAAGACGTGGCGGGTAAATCCCGTGCCGATGCGCAAAACGGATAGTAGAACGGATAAGCATGAAAACGATTACTAAAACCGAAGATTTAGCCAAATTCTGCGCCGAGTGCGCCTCGCAGCCCTATGTTACCGTAGACACTGAATTTTTGCGCGAACGCACCTATTATTCCCAACTGTGCCTGATCCAGATGGCATATCCGGGCGAGGGCGACGAGAACGCGGTCATCATCGACCCGCTCGCCGATGGTATCGATCTGGCCCCGATGTACGAGCTGTTCAAAAACACCGATGTTGTCAAGGTTTTCCACGCGGCCCGTCAGGACCTCGAGATTTTCTGCATCGAGGGCGGCGTAATTCCCGAGCCGTTTTTTGATACCCAGATCGCCGCCATGGTCTGTGGGTTTGGCGAACAAGTCAGCTATGAAAAACTGGTGCGCCAGATTGTGAACGAGTCGGTCGACAAAACATCCCGTTTCACGGATTGGAGCCGTCGGCCACTGTCAGACAAGCAAAAAACCTATGCGCTGGCGGATGTGACCCACCTGCGGGTGATTTATGAATACCTTGATAAACAGATAACAAAGACCGACCGCTTCAGTTGGGTGACCGAGGAAGAGGCGATTTTGACCGATCCGGCGACCTACCGGATCGATCCGCGCAATGCGTGGAAACGCCTGAAAACCCGCACGACATCTGGCCGTTTTCTGGCGGTGGTACGGGAGCTGGCACAATTCCGCGAAATCACCGCGCAGACCCGCAATATCCCGCGCAACCGCGTGATTAAAGACGACGCATTGATGGAGCTGGCCTCTAGTCGCCCGAAAACTTACGAAGACCTTAACCGCTCGCGCCTGTTGCTGCGCGACGCGCGTAAAGGCCCGATTGCGGACGGTATTTTGGCGGCTGTGAAGGCGGGCGAAGCGTGTCCGGAGGAAGATTTACCCGAAGCGCCACCTGTACGGGTTAAGAAGAACGGTACGGAATCACTGGGCGATTTGCTACGTGTTTTGCTTAAATTCAAGGCCGAGAAGTACCGCGTTGCACCTAAATTGATTGCAACGACAAATGATCTGGACGCGATTGCGAATAGCGACGACGATGGCGTTAAGGCTCTAAGTGGTTGGCGAAAAGGGGTTTTTGGCGATGACGCGCTACGCCTTCGCAATGGTGAAATTGCCTTGTCAGCCACGCCTAAGGGCGTAAAAATTATCGAACTGTAAAGAAACGCTGGTTGCGTCAACACGCCGGACTGGACGTTTTGCCTTTAAGTGACTAAATCACTCGATTAAAGGAGAGTTCCAATGGCCACCGCACGTTTTGAAGAGATAGTCGAGGATTTCGATTTTATCGACGACTGGGAAGATCGCTATCGTTATGTGATCGATCTGGGCAAGAAAATGCCCCCGCTCGATGAAAGTCAGAAGATACCTGCGACCAAGGTCTTGGGATGTGCCTCGCAGGTCTGGATTGTTCCCGAAATTCTGGGCGAGGGCGCGGATATTCGCATCAGCTTTCAAGGTGAATCCGATGCGATGATTGTCGGTGGCTTGATTGCGGTTCTGCACGCGCTTTACGACGGGTTAAGACCCTCGGAGGCGATCGATGTAGACGCGCAAGCCGAGATGGGGCGCTTGGGGCTCGATCAACATTTGTCCTCGCAGCGATCCAATGGGTTGCGCGCGATGATCCAACGTATTAGGCAGATTTCCAACGCACTACTTTAAAGAAGAGGATTTGACGGCATGACCGACCTTCTAAGCGAATTACTGGCGAGCCGCGACTGGCTGCTTGGCGATGGCGCCACCGGAACCACCCTGTTCAACATGGGGTTGGAAGCGGGTGAGGCCCCAGAAATCTGGAACGAAACCCACCCTGACCGGATCCGCGCGCTTTATGATGGTGCAATTAATGCGGGCAGCGATATTTTTCTGACAAATTCATTTGGCGGTAACTATTCGCGGCTAAAGTTGCATGATCGTCAGAACGACGTGTTCACCCTGAACCGTATAGCCGCCGAAATCGGGCGCGAGGCGGCGGATGCGTCCGGGCGCAAGGTTGTCGTGGCGGGTTCTGTTGGCCCAACGGGCGAGATTATGGAACCCGTGGGGGAGCTTTCGTTTGACAGTGCCGTCGAGATTTTCGAGGAGCAAGCCAAAGGCTTGATGGAGGGTGGGGCCGATGTGCTCTGGCTGGAGACCATCTCGGCACCCGAAGAATACACAGCGGCGGCGAAGGCGTTCCAGAACGTCGGTGCCCCGTGGGTTGGTACGATGAGTTTTGATACCGCGGGACGCACAATGATGGGCGTAACAGCGGTCGATATGGTTGCGATGGTTGAGGGGATTGAAAACAAGCCGATTGCGTTTGGGGCTAACTGCGGCGTCGGGGCCTCGGACCTGTTGCGCACGTTAGTCGGGTTTAACAAAGCCAACCCGTCTATCCCTGTGGTATCAAAGGGAAATGCGGGTATTCCGAAATATGTTCACGGACATATCCATTACGATGGAACGCCGGAACTGATGGCTGAATACGCGTTACTGGCGCGCGATGCAGGGGCCAAAATAATTGGCGGGTGTTGTGGCACCTTACCTGAACATCTGGTTGCAATGAGAGCCGCGCTGGAATCAACGCCGCAGGGCGATAGACCTGATTTGGACACCATTCGCACCACGCTGGGGGCGTTTTCGTCTGATTCGGATGGTCTGGACGGGGCCACTCCGCCGAAACGCAAAAACCGCCGCCGCAGCTCTTAAGTCGGATACTGGCACACGACTGTCGCAAACTGCCGAGAATTCATTACATATTGCGCTGTAACTCTAAGTTGAGATTGCAACCCGCACACACTTAGGAAAAACACCATGTCTGACGAAGAAGACGACCTAATTCTAAGCGAACTGAACGATGAAGAGCTTGTCCTGCAAATGATGGACGACCTCTACGACGGGATGAAAGCAGAAATCGAAGAGTCTGTTAACATTCTGCTGGAACGCAAATGGACCCCTTACGATATCCTGACCAAAGCACTGGTTGAAGGCATGGCCATTGTTGGCGTCGATTTCCGCGATGGTATCCTGTTTGTGCCGGAAGTTCTGCTGGCGGCGGGCGCTATGAAGGGCGGCATGGTAATCCTTAAGCCTTTGTTAATCGAAACCGGCGCACCGCGTCTTGGCAAGATGGTGATCGGCACGGTTAAGGGCGACATCCACGACATCGGCAAAAACCTCGTCGGAATGATGATGGAGGGGGCCGGTTTTGAAATATACGACCTCGGCATTAACAATTCGTTAGAGGACTACATTGGTGCGCTGGAAGCTGAGGATGCCGATATTCTGGGAATGTCGGCCCTGCTGACGACCACAATGCCGTACATGAAAGTCGTCATTGATACGCTGATCGAGCAAGGCAAGCGCGATAAATATATCGTTCTGGTTGGTGGTGCGCCGCTGAACGAGGAGTTTGGCAAAGCCATCGGTGCTGATGCATACTGCCGCGATGCGGCGGTGGCCGTAGAAACTGCGAAGGAGTTCATGGCCCGAAAGCACAACCAGCTTTCAGCCTGATTATATGCGATGTCCTACACGGATGAACAACTGACAACAGACGGATTGAACGCGGACACTGCGGGTGGTCGCGTTCTTCTGCTGGCGTGCGGGGCACTGGCGCGTGAAATTCTGGCGTTAATCAAGATTAACGGCTGGGCGCATATGGATTTGCAATGCTTGCCTGCTAACTTGCATCTGACACCCGATAAAATTCCCGACGCGGTTGAGGCCTTGGTGGTACAGGCCCGCGATAAATACGACGAGATTTTCGTCGTTTACGCGGATTGCGGCACGGGTGGATTGTTGCAGGCGCGGTGCGATGAACTGGGCGTCAAGATGGCCGAGGGGCCGCATTGCTATAGTTTTTTTGAGGGTAACGATGTTTTCGCGGCCCACGCAGACACGGAATTCACAGCGTTTTACCTGACCGATTTTCTGGTGCGCCAGTTTGACAGTTTTGTGTGGAAACCCATGGGATTAGACCGCCACCCGCAGCTTCGCGATATGCTTTTCGGCAATTACGAAAAACTTGTTTATCTGGCGCAGACCAACCAGCCCGACCTCGACCGTTTGGCCGAGGAAGCGGCGCAACGCTTGGGGCTAGCGTACGAGCGTCGGTTCACCGGCTATGGTGATTTGACCGCTGAGCTGGAAAAATACGCCTAAACATAATCCCCACGGCTAAGCCCGTATTTCGCCATTTTTTCGTTAAGGGTTCGCCTTGGCAGGGCGAGTTCGGCCATCACCGATGCCACCGACCCACGGTTTCGGCGCAGGGCGTTTTCGATCAACATACGCTCGAACGCCTCGACGTGTTCTTTCAAGGGTTTATCGCCCGTCTTATCCGTGGGTTCGCGCAGCCCTTCATCCGTTAACAAAGACGCAATACCGTTTTCACCACGGCGTGATTGCAGCACCGCGCGTTCCGCAAGGTTTTGCAACTGCCGGATATTTCCGGGCCACGCCGCTTGCAACAGATTGGCGGCATCCTGCGCGGTAAGTTCAAGGACATCACAGCCGTAATCTTCGGAAAATAGTTGTAAGAAACGCGTGAACAGGATCAGGACATCTTCGCCGCGTTCGCGAAGGGTCGGGGCCACCACCTCCATATTTGCAAGGCGATAGTAGAGGTCCGGCCGCAGGGACTTTTGCGTCTCGTCACTGGGGACGCCGGAAATTGACAATATGCGGATAATGTTTTCATCGCCATCTGCATCCATCTTTTCCAACGCGGCCAGCAGCCGGCTTTGCACCGTTTCGGACAGCGAATGCACATCTTCCAAACAAAGCGTGCAAGGGGTGCTGGAGGCCATAACGGGGCGATTCTCGGCGTTTGTTGCGGGGCCGAAAAGACGTATGAGCATTTCTTCCTCGCTCAAAGCCGTACAATTCAGCGAATAAAACGGTTTTCCCTGACGCGATCCACAGGCATGTATTCCCCGCGCGATCAGGCTTTTTCCGGTGCCAGTTTCGCCGGTGATCAACACATTCGCATCGGCTTGGGCAAGGTCCAGAATGTCTTCGCGAAGCTTTTCGATTTGCGGGCTGTTTCCCATGATTTTTCGAAGCAGAACGGTGCCATCCGACAACTCGCGGCGCAAAGCACGGTTATCAAGGGTTAAACGCCGTGCCTCTAGCGCGTGGCGCGTCAAGTCGGCTAAACGTTCGGGGTCAAAGGGTTTTTCGACAAAATCATAGGCCCCGATCCGCATCGCATCGACCGCCATCTGCACATCACCGTGCCCCGTAATCAGGATCACCGGCAGCGCGGAATCAATCGTGTGAAGGCGCTTCAACAGCTCCATTCCATCCATACCAGGCATCCGGATGTCGGACAGCACGATGCCGCGGAAATCGGCGCCTAGCGAAGTGATCGCCTCGTTCGCGGTCTCGAAGCAGATGGTTTTGAAGCCTGACAGCTCCAACCATTGGCTGATTGATGCCCGCATATCTGCTTCGTCATCGATAATTGCGACTTTTAATGTTTCAGACATGCTGACTCCGATGGTTATTGGGCGGGTGCCCGGGGTAGTTGTAATTCAAATATTGCACCGACCGGGGTGGCGTTGCGCCCAGTCAATTTGCCGCCCATATCACTTGCGAATCCGGCCGATATGGCAAGGCCAAGCCCGACGCCCTCGCCAGGTTTTTTGGTGGTTGCAAAGGGTTCAAACAAGGTGCTGGCATCCTCGATTCCTGTGCCGTTGTCCTGAATTGTCAGGGTTACGACGGCTTCGACCTTCAATGTAATCTCGATCCGCTTGTCTTCAATGGGCTTCACCGCGTCGAGCGCATTTCGCAAAAGGTTAACGATTATCTGCTCGATGCGAACCGGATCACCGACGACATTCGCGGGCCTGTCGGGGAAGTTTCGCACGATATTCACCTGAGTTTGGCCAAGTTGCGGGGACATCATTGACAATGCCGAGGCGACAGAATCGCGCAAATCAACCGTGATCTCTAAATTTGAGGCCTTTGTTGCATGCGATTTTAACTGTTTGGTAATCGCCCCCATGCGCTCGATAAGATCGTCGATACGCTGAAAGCTGATCAGGGCTTCCTCCGTCCGGTTTCGTTGCAACAACAGGCGTGCACCTGCCAGATAGGTTCGCATCGCGGCCAATGGCTGGTTTAATTCATGGCTGACGGAGGCTGACATTTGCCCCAAAACGGCGAGTTTAGAGGTCTGTTCCAAGCTTTGCTCGGCGGTTTCCAGCATTTTTTCGGCGCGTTGACGTTGTTCAATCTCGCTCGACAGGCGGTTGTTCAGACGGTGCAATTCAGCGGATTCCGCCTGAATTTCCGTGGATTTACGCGTGGTTCGGCGCGAAATTAGATAGAAGCTTAAGGCGGCCAGCATTGCCAAAATCATCAGCTCTAACGCTATAAAAGCGTTAACACGGGCGTGAACGTCTTCGAGGGATGCAAAATAGCTTAAATCCCAACCAAGAAACCCGACACTCACATTGCTAACCAACAAGCGTTGCCCGTTAATGTGTATGAATGATTGCGGAGCCTCCTTGTCATCGCCAAAGAAACGCTCGAACGGGGTTGGGCGATACGCCGAGGTTAACAAATCCTGAAGGGTCGTGTCGCGCCATATTGGTTGTGAGGCGAGCAGGATATCACCGGCTGAATCGGACAAAACGACCGTGGCCCCGCTGCGCCGCCAGAAGTTTTCTTGCCTTTGCAAGTCAACTTCCACGACAATCACGCCTAGGCTTTCGTCCTCGAACTCGATCTTACGGGCGTAGTAGAACCCGTTAATTTTGCCATCAATCCGCAGCGCCTGAAAAACCGTAACGTTTTCGCGAAGGGCGCGAACAAAGAATCCGGGGCTTTCTTCTTCAACAAAAATATCGCGAGCCTCGGTGGCGGCAACTACCAGCCCGTTGATATCCATCAGGATGATTGATGCGGCAGACAAATCCTCTTTAAACGAAATCAAACGGGTTGAGGTGGCCGAGTAGTCGCCTGTTATTAATGCATAAATTAGCGTTTGATCACGCGATAAAAGCAGGGGCACATACGCGTTTCGCTGCAATGTCGCGGATATTGTGTTGGCGTAAAGACCGGCACGTTGCAGTGATTTTTCGCGTTGTTCTGTGGTGAACCTATCCGTCAGAAAGATGTTTGATGCCCACAGCAGCAGCACGGTCAGCAGCAAGCCGCCCCAGACGAGTATCTGGATTAGCCGAAAATCCGGCAAACGTAGAATTGGAAGTCTCGCAGTTTTCATGGGTCTAGAAGTAAGCGTTTGGTAACATTCCCTCAAGTATCTTTGATTGGATATAGGCAAGTAACCGCCCTATGGTTCTGTGGAAACCATGGAGAAGTAAATGATTTATCACCGAAAGCCGGATTGGCTGATTAGAGAAAACCTGATTACAGACGAAACATTGTTCCTTAACCGTCGTACTTTGATGGCTGGATTCGGGGCAGGGGCCGGTTTGACCATGTTAGGGGCAGGGGCAGATGCCGCTGCAACCCCCGAGGCACCTTTCGAACCCGTACCGAACCTTAATCCGGGCTTTGCGGATGCTGGGCGACATATAACTGACGAAGCTATTACCAGCAAATACAATAACTTCTATGAATTCGGGTCAAGCAAACGTATTTCGGCGGAAGCGCAGAAGTTGTCGACGGATGACTGGGTGATCCAAATAGACGGGCTGGTTGATAAGCCATTCCAGATCGGAATTGAGGATTTGCTGAAACGCACCGGCGTCGAGGAACGCATTTATCGTCACCGCTGCGTAGAGGCGTGGTCGATGGTCGTGCCGTGGATTGGCTTCCCCATGTCCAAGCTGGTTGATCTCGCGCAACCTCATTCCAGTGCGAAATTCATCCGGTTCGAGACGTTTATGGACACAAAAGTTGCCAAAGAACAGAAAGCCGCTTGGTATCCTTGGCCTTATGTCGAAGGGTTTACGATGGCCGAGGCGACCAATGATCTGGCGTTTATGGTTGTCGGGGCTTACGGCAAGGTGCTGCACAAACAATTCGGAGCGCCGCTTCGGGTGCATATGCCGTGGAAGTTCGGCTTCAAGTCAATCAAGTCGATTGTTAAGGTGACATTCACCAACGAGCGCCCCGTTGGGTTCTGGGAGAGCCTGCAAAGCAAGGAATACGGGTTCTGGGCGAATGTTAATCCGGCCGTAGATCACCGGCGCTGGACGCAAGCAACCGAGAAGCCTCTGGACAGTGACGAGCGCATTCCGACGAAAATTTTCAACGGTTACGGGGCGCAGGTCGCGCATTTGTATGACGGGATGGCCGACAGCCTTGGTGACAGGCTGTGGCGCTAAATTAGGCGGATACGAGCGCTTCGGACAGCGACAGGAACATCTTGTTGCCGTCCGTGCCACCTAGTTCCGGGTCATTAAGACGCTCGGGATGCGGCATCATGCCAAGTACGCGACGGTTTTCGGACAGAATTCCGGCAATGTTATCCGTGGAACCATTCGGGTTATCCGTATAGGTGAACGCAATGCGGTCATCGCCGCGCAGGCGTTCCACAAGTGCCGCATCAGCCACATAATTCCCATCATGGTGGGCGATGGGGTAGGTTAGCGTCTCGTCTTTAGTGTACGCGTTTGTGAACGGGCTGTTGGCCGTTTTCACTTTTATTTCAGCGTCTTTGCAGACGAACTTCAAGCCGGAGTTGCGCATTAATGCGCCCGGTAGAAGGCCCGCCTCGATCAGAATCTGGAAGCCGTTGCAAACACCCAGAACATGACCGCCTTTGTTGGCAAACTCTATGACCGACCGCATAATTGGCGAACGCGCGGCGATCGCGCCACAGCGCAGGTAATCGCCAAAGGAAAAACCGCCGGGGATGGTGACGACGTCCAAACCATCGGGCAGGGACGCATCTTTGTGCCAAACCATTTGCGCTTTAACGCCGCTGGCACGTTCCAGTGCTACGGCCATATCGCGGTCACAATTGGAGCCGGGGAAAACGATGACAGCGGAGCGCATCAGAGCATCTCGACTTTGAAATCTTCGATGACAGTGTTCGCCAGAAGTTTTTCGCACATTTTTATAACCGACGCTTCAGCCTTGGCCGCATCGGTTTCGCTCAAGTCCAGTTCGATCACTTTACCTTGGCGAACAGCCTCAACTCCGTCGAACCCAAGCGAGCCGAGGGCATGTTGCACAGCCGCGCCTTGGGGGTCCAAGACGCCATTTTTAAGAGTTACGTAAACACGCGCTTTCATGGGGGTGCTCCTTATTTAACCAATATGGGGCCATTCGAGCCGCCGGATTTTCTGGGCATAACACCCAGACGGGTGGCAACTTCGGTATAGGCGTCCGCCAGATCGCCCAGATCATGCCGGAATACGTCTTTGTCGAGCTTGCGGCCCGTCTCGATATCCCACAAACGACAGCTATCGGGGCTGATTTCATCCACGAGCATCAAGCTCTGGTAATCGCCGTCAATCAGGCGGCCAATCTCGATTTTGAAATCGACCAGCTTGATACCCACACCGAACATCAGGCCAGACATGAAATCGTTAATGCGCAGCGCCATCGATACCATTTCGTCGAGATCCTGCGGAGTAGCCCAATTAAACGCAACAATCTGGTCTTCGGTCACCAACGGGTCGCCTAGCGAATCGTCTTTGTAGTAAAATTCAACAATCGGACGGGAAAGGGGGGTGCCCTCTTTGATACCCAACCGCTTTGACATCGAACCAGCCGCGATGTTCCGTACAACCACTTCCAGCGGGATAACCTCGACCGCTTTAATCAGTTGCTCGCGCATGTTCAGGCGTTTGATGAAATGCGTTGGAATGCCGATGCCACCAAGTCCGACCATAATATGTTCGGATATCATGTTGTTAAGAACACCTTTACCCTCGATAACGGCCTTCTTTTCAGCGTTGAACGCGGTCGCATCATCCTTGAAATACTGGACAATCGTGCCAGGCTCGGGGCCTTCATAAAGGATTTTTGCCTTGCCTTCGTAAATCATTCTGCGACGGGCCATGGGTGCCTCCGTTTAGCGCATCAGGGTAGGGCGCGGCGGCCCTCGGGAATTACCTGCTCTATAGGCCGTAGCGTCACAAGGAGCAAGGATTCGCAGCTGCGGCCTTGTATACCGCCCCTTGTGATGGTTATTTGAGGTTAAGGACACTCATCCAGGGGAGACGAAAAATGACTACTTTTAATGATCGCGAAAACGCATTTGAAAACAAATTTGCGTATGATGAAGAAATGAAATTCAAAATTGCGGCCCGAACCAACAAACTTCTGGGCCTGTGGGCGGCTGATTTGCTTGGGAAAACCGGTGACGAGGCGGCTGCATACGCAATGGACGTTGTGAAATCCGATTTCAAGGAACCCGGCATCGAAGATGTCGTTCGCAAAGTCGTCGCAGATTTCAACGGCGAAATGAGCGATGACGAAGTTCGCAACAAATTGAACGAGCTTACGTCTACTGCGACCGAGCAAATCGAAGCCGGCATCTAATATTTCCATTCGATGAATTGCCGACACTGTAGTGGTGTCGGTTTTTTCACGCTTGTTGCGCTAGATCAAGTTTTGTTCCGCCCAAACCCCTTATACATTCGCCGACTGTAATAAGGAGAAGATCATGCTGGGACTTGTACTCGTACTATATGCCATCGTCGGAACCGCGATGGCAGGGGCTTTGGTGATTGTGGTCCTCGCATCCGGCTACGATACGCTGAATTATATTCTGATGGCGGCCGGTATAGGCGCGGTTCTTGGATTGCCGGCTTCGCTATTTATTGCCAAGGCAATCAAAGCTACGGAATAGAAGCCGCTATTACACGGCTTCTATGATAATGCCTATTCGCCAAACACGCGTTTGAAGATCGTATCAACGTGTTTGGTGTGATACCCGATGTCGAAATTATCGTCGATCTCGGCATCTGTCAGGGCGGCGGTAACTTCTGGGTCAGCCTTCAGTTCGACCATGAAATCCGCCCCTTCTTCCCAAACCCGCATCGCATTGCGCTGGACAAGCCGATAGCTGTCCTCGCGGCTTAAGCCTTTCTGGGTCAGGGCCAGCAGTACGCGTTGCGAATGCACCAAGCCGCGGAACTTGTTCATGTTTTTCAGCATGTTGTCGGGGTAAACCAGCAGCTTGTCGATCACCATAGTCAGGCGGTGAAGGGCGAAATCCAGCGTGATTGTTGTATCCGGCCCGATGTTACGCTCAACCGAGCTGTGCGAAATATCGCGTTCGTGCCACATCGTCACATTTTCCAACGCCGGAACCACGGCCATACGCACGACGCGCGACAGTCCGGTCAGGTTTTCCGTTAAAATCGGATTACGTTTATGCGGCATTGCCGACGAACCTTTTTGTCCCGGTGCGAAAAACTCTTCCGCTTCAAGAACTTCGGTCCGCTGCATATGGCGTATTTCCGTGGCGACATTCTCGATCGAGGCGGCCACAACACCAAGCGCTGCAAAGAACGCCGCGTGGCGATCGCGCGGGATAACCTGCGTGCTGATCGGCTCTGGCGTTAGCCCCAGTTTTTCGCACACGTATTCTTCAACGGATGGATCGATATTGGCGAAAGTCCCGACCGCCCCTGAAATTGCCCCCGTCGAAATTTCATCGCGGGCCGTTTGCAGACGTTTTTTGTTGCGGTCCATCTCGGCATAGAAACGCGCGAAGGTCAGACCCATTGTTGTGGGTTCCGCGTGGATACCGTGGCTACGACCAATGCGAATAGTGTCTTTATGCTCAAACGCGCGCCGTTTAAGGGCCGCCAACAAGTTGTCCACATCAGCGATAAGAATATCGGCAGCTCCGACCAACTGAACATTGAAACACGTATCCAGAACGTCCGAGGAGGTCATGCCTTGATGCACGAAACGCGCTTCCTCGTTGCCAATGATTTCGGCCAGATGGGTCAAAAATGCGATAACGTCGTGCTTGGTAACCGCTTCGATCTCGTCAATCCGCGCCACGTCGAATGTTACGTCTTTGGCTTTCCAAACGGCCGCGGCACTCTCCTTCGGGATCACCCCGAGGGCGGCTTGCGCGTCGCAGGCATGTGCCTCGATTTCGAACCAGATACGGAATTTGTTTTCGGGCGCCCAGATGGCAACCATTTCGGGGCGGGAATAACGAGGGATCATGGGCATGCTCTCTTTGATCGAGGAATGATAGGCGCGGCCTAACAAAACGCGCCTGAAATATCAACTGCGAAGCGGGATACCTATTGTCTCACCTTAGATGGTGGAACGGGCATTCGGGTTGATAATCGCTTGTGATTGCGCATCTTTGCGGAATGTTCGCGGGGACTTGCCGGTCGTGGCCGTGAAAACACGTGTAAAATACGCCGGTGTCTGAAACCCCAGATCGGTGGATATTTCACGCACCTTCAACTTGGTATTGGCCAAACTGCGCCGTGCCTCAAGCATCGTGCGATCCTGAATAAGTTTCGTGGCCGGCTTTCCGGTGGTTTCACGACAAACGCGGGTGAGGTGCGTTGTCGTCACGCTCAGCGCGCCGGCGTAATCCTTAACGGTGTCAGGTGTGCCATATCGATCTTCAAGCCGTGTGATAAACTTTCGCATAAGCCGGCGGCGCGCGGTGTCATTCGAGAACCCCTTGCGCAGGCTACCGGATTTCATGCGGCGATAACGAATGGAAAGCAGCCCTGCATGGTGCAGTAATGTTTCTTTGCGGTCAGGTGTATCTGCAACATACTCTGCGTTCAAGTTATTGAAATCGCCCGTTAAATACGCCTGATCCCGCGGGCTAGGCAGATTGCTCATCATCGGTTCATCGGGCATTGCAATCGGTAAATCCTTGGCGGTAGACACGACCCAACCAACCGTGCCGGGCGTAAATTCAAAGCCATGAACGGTTAACTTCGGGATGAAAAACGCTGTATTTGCCCCGAAACCATGCGTTACACCGTCAATCACAACACGGCCACCGCCACGTGTAATCCAGAAAAACTGGTGTAAATCATAGTGGCGATGCTCGTCCAGACGCCACGGTTGTTTCATTCCGCGGGCGGAAATACTTTCACAGTGCACAGCCTCTTCTGACTGCCCTGTGGACCACGATTCGCGGTGCAGGTCATAAGATGATGTATTCAATTGTCTGCCTCAAATGTTCGTTTTTTTATTGTAAGATACCGGAATCATGTATTTTTTCAATAGTTTTTCGAGGAAATTACAGAAATCCGACATCGGACACACTATCTGTGCCCAACAAAAACGTCGCATACTAGGGGTGGTATTCAGGAAAGGTCGGCGCGCTGCAAAATATGGTCGACCAAGGCCTCAATGTCGGTTTGATCATCCAGCGAGACCTGCTGCCAGTCCTGCATTTTGTTGCGAAACCACGAGCGCTGGCGTTTGGCAAACTGCCGTGTGGCAATCGTCGCGCTTTCTTTTGCCTCGTCCAGCGTGCATTCATCGCGCAGATAAGCGACCAATTCGCGGGCGCCGAGGGCACGGGATGAGGGTAGGGATGGCTCCCACCCAGCTTGCATAACGGCCCTACATTCGTCCAGCGCGCCGTCGGCAAGCATATTATCGAACCGCTTGGCGATCCTTGCATTCAACCAATCCGGACTGGAGTTTAGAACCACCGCAGATGCGAACTCACGCGCGATCAACGGCGG
>ENA-OSCG01000094-OSCG01000094.1-marine-sediment-metagenome-genome-assembly--contig:-NODE-94-length-15624-cov-7.463100_pt1 | contig 15624 bp, 16 predicted proteins | sample MGYA00237880_ERZ529332 | MGnify/ENA primary metagenome ERZ529332 (study PRJEB26373, sample SAMN05710708) | marine sediment metagenome | biome: marine; feature: ocean trench; material: sediment... | reverse complement strand
AGTCGGGAATGCGTGCGGTGATGGCAATTGGTTTCGGGCAAATTCGGGCAAATTCGGGCCGTTCCATGCGCGCAATCCGCCACCATGCCCCCGGGCGGAGGCGCGAGCAGGATTGCCGTGGAAGGGCCGGTCAGCTTGCGGTCAGCAGCGGGGTTTTTCTCCGCGACAGGCGGGGACGGTCTGGCGGCTGGATCTCCAGGCTGATCTTGCCCTCGGCGACGCCGACCCGCACCAGGCCGCCCTTGGCCAGCTTGCCGAACAGCAGCTCCTCGGCCAGCGGCTTCTTGATATGCTCCTGGATCACCCGGGCCAGAGGACGCGCGCCCATGGCCTCGTCATAGCCGAGATCGGCCAGCAGCCCGGCGGCGGGCGCGCTCAACTCGATCGACACGTCGCGCTCGAGAAGTTGCGCCTCGAGCTGGAGGATGAATTTCTCGACCACCTTCAGGATCACATCGCGCGGCAGCGAGGCGAACGAGATCGTCGCATCCAGGCGGTTGCGGAACTCCGGCGTGAAGATCCGCTCGATCGCTGCCAGGTCCTCGCCCTCGCGCCGCCCGCGGCCAAAACCAACGGCGGCCTTGGCCTGCTCCTGGGCGCCGGCATTGGTGGTCATGATCAGGATCACGTTGCGGAAGTTGATCTGCTTGCCGTTGTGGTCGGTCAGCTTGCCGTGGTCCATGATCTGCAACAGGATGTTGTAGACATCGGGGTGGGCTTTTTCGATCTCGTCGAGCAGCAGAACGCAGTGCGGTTGCTGGTCAACACCGTCGGTCAGCAGGCCACCTTGGTCGAACCCGACGTACCCCGGAGGGGCACCGATCAGGCGCGAGACGGCGTGTTTTTCCATGTATTCAGACATATCGAACCGCAATAGCTTCACGCCCAGCGTGTCGGCCAGTTGTTTTGCAACCTCGGTTTTACCCACGCCAGTGGGCCCCGAGAACAGGTAGTTGCCGATAGGTTTTTCAGGTTCGCGCAGACCTGCACGGGAAAGTTTGATGGCCGAGGCCAGCGCGTCAATCGCTGCGTCTTGGCCGAACACCACCCGTTTGAGGTTTTTGTCGAGGTCCCGCAGAATCGTTGTGTCATCTTTCGACACGTTCTTTGGCGGGATACGGGCGATTTTGGCTACGACATCTTCGATTTCCTTGGTGCCGATGGTTTTGCGACGTTTGCTTTCGGTGACCAGCATTTGCGCGGCACCGGCCTCGTCGATCACGTCGATGGCTTTGTCGGGCAGTTTTCGGTCGTGGATGTAACGCGCGGCCAAATCAACGGCGGTTTTGATGGCGTCGTTGGTGTAACGGATTTTGTGGTGTTTCTCGAAATAGGGTTTCAGACCCATGAGGATTTTGATGGAATCCGGGATGTTAGGTTCGTTCACGTCGATCTTCTGGAAGCGACGCGAAAGGGCGCGGTCTTTCTCGAAGTGTTGACGGAATTCTTTGTAGGTGGTCGAGCCCATGCAGCGAAGCTTGCCGCTTTGCAACGCGGGTTTCAGGATGTTGGAGGCATCCATTGCGCCGCCGGATGTCGCCCCCGCACCGATTACAGTGTGGATTTCGTCGATGAACATGATGGCGTCATCATGGTCTTCCAGCTCTTTCATCACGGCTTTCAGGCGTTCCTCGAAATCGCCGCGATAGCGGGTTCCTGCCAACAAAGCGCCTAGGTCCAGCGAAAAGATCGTGGCCCCCTCTAGCACTTCGGGGACTTGTTCGTCCACGATCATGCGGGCCAAGCCTTCGGCGATGGCGGTTTTGCCAACGCCCGGGTCGCCAACAAGTAACGGGTTGTTTTTGCGGCGGCGACAAAGGATTTGAATGCAGCGGTCCACCTCGTGTTGGCGGCCAATCAGGGGGTCGATGTCGCCGTTGCGGGCTTTCTGGTTCAGGTCTTCGCAATATTTTTGGAGCGCGGTTTCTTCGGGTTTACGGGTGGGTTCGGAGGTTTCCTGAATATCGTCAGTGCCCTGAATCGCGCGTTCCTCGCCCATGCGGGCGTCTTTGGCGACGCCGTGGCTGATGAAGTTGACCGCGTCGTAGCGGGTCATGTCCTGTTCTTGCAAGAAGTAGGCCGCATGGCTTTCACGTTCGGCGAACATAGCCACGAGGACATTGCCACCCGTCACTTCGTTATGGCCGGAGGATTGCACATGGATTGCGGCGCGCTGGATGACGCGCTGGAAACCGGTGGTCGGTGTGGCCTCGGACCCCTCCACATCGGAGACGAGCGAATCAAGTTCGGTGTCGATGTAATCGGACAGGGAGCCACGCAAGCTGTTGAGGTCGACCCCACAGGCTTTCATCACGCGCGCAGCCTCGGGTTCGTCGATCAGCGTGAACAGCAGGTGTTCCAGTGTGGCCAGCTCGTGGCGGCGTTCATTTGCAAGCGCGATCGCTTGGTGGATGGCTGCCTCGAGCGTGGTGGAGAATGATGGCATGTCACGTATCCTTCGAAATTCATCCCACGGGGAATACCGCAGTTTGAGGGTTCAATACCTCTTATATGTAAACTTCGGGTTTATTTGCCCATGTTCAAGGGGAAAGTCGCCGCATGACCGAAAAGTTGACTAAAAAAGTCGTGATGTAATGTGATTTGCCTAGAAATTGTCCTTTTGTTTGCGGATTGCGGTGAAAACTTCCACATCTGTTGCGCCCTCCATTCGCATGGCGGTTTTCATTTCCGGCAGGTGGGCGCGCAGAAACGGGTTGGTGGCGCGCTCCTCGGTCAGGGTTGAGGGTACGGTTGGAATGCCTGCCGCGCGCTTGGCTGTGATGTCTGCGACGCGGGTTTGCAGGGCGGTGTTTTCAGGCTCGATGGTCAGGGCGAATTTGGCGTTGCTGGCGGTGTATTCGTGACCGGAATAGACGATTGTATCGGCGGGTAGGGCTGCGAGTTTGGACAGGCTGGCCCACATCATTTCGGGTGTGCCCTCAAATAGGCGACCGCAGCCAAGGGCCATCAGGCTGTCGGCGGTGAACACGGTGTTGGCTGACGGGAAATGAAAGGCGATGTGGCCGATGGTGTGGCCGGAGACGTCTATTATATGGCCGACTGATTCGCCCACCATAAAGGTATCGCCTTCATTCAACGCAAGATCGAGCGGGGGTAGGCGGTTCGCGTCTGCCTTCGCACCGATAACTTGCGGGTGATATTCTGCGACCAGTTCAGGCAGCCCGTCTATGTGGTCGCCGTGGTGGTGGGTCAGCAGCACGATGTCCAGTTTCCAGCCTTTATCTTGCAGGGCTTTCTGGATGGGGTAGGATTCGGGCGCATCGACCAGCGCCACCTTGCCCGTCGCTTGATCCCGCAACAAAAAGGCATAATTATCGGCTAGGCAGGGGATTGTTACGATTTCTAGTGTCATTTTCGGTTCCTTCGAGGTTTACGAAAGTCTGACCTATAGGCTAGGGTGATGCAATGCATTTGGATGTTATTGATCTTAGAGCCTTTTATTATAATACGAAACTTGGTCGTTCGGCCCAGCGTTCGTTGCAAGAAGGCCTGCGCGCGTTGTGGCCAAATACCGAAGGGCAGATCATTGCCGGTTTCGGGTTTGCCGCGCCGTTTTTGCGCCCGTTCCTGCATACTTCGGAAAAGGTGTTGTGCCTGATGCCCGGCCAGCAGGGCGTTATGCACTGGCCCCCCGGCGAGGCGAATCTTTCAATCTTGGTTGAGGAATTCAACTGGCCACTGCCTGCGGGGTATGTGGACCGGTTGATCGTTGGTCACGGGATCGAGACGTGCGACCACCCGGGCGAGTTGCTGGACGAGATCTGGCGCGTGCTGGCCCCCGGCGGGCAGGTGGTGTTTATCGTCCCGAACCGCTCGGGGTTATGGGCGCGACGTGATGTGACGCCTTTCGGGTATGGTCGGCCATATAGTCTTTCACAACTGGAATCGCAGTTGCGAAAGCATCGCTTCCATCCCGATCGGCATGTTTCGGCGTTATATGCGCCGCCCAGCCATAAACCCTATTGGTTAAAGTCGGCACGATTCTGGGAGAGGCTTGGAAAGCGCCTTGATTACAGCATGGTGGCAGGGGCACTTCTGGTCGAGGCGACCAAGCAGATATATGCGACTCCGAAATCCGGCCTGCGCGAAGCGGTCAAACGGCCGCTGGGTGTGCTTGAGGGATTGGCGAAACCCAAGCCGAAACGGGCGGCAAACCGGACAGGAAACGGGACGGCTGACCGCGCCGCGCCATAGATTCGATAGCATTTATGCTTGAATCTGGATTCTCTTATCCAAGAGGCTAATTTTGTTGGCATAATTGGGCGCAAAGCGTCGCAGTTAAAGCGAGGTTCCGATTTACCCATTGAAATAAAAGGGAAATTTTTTCACAATCAAAACGCCCGACCACTTGCCTCAAAGCAATACCTCTGGTATCACCGCGCGGATTTCAAAGGGTTTGTTTTGCGAGCCCGAAACGCTAATGCACTCCGGCCAAGCAAGGTCGGTCAATCTGGATTGGAAGGATTTACGTGTCTGACACTAGTTCTTTAACCTCGGGAGTAGCTGGTCGTTACGCGACAGCACTATTCGAAATAGCCAACGAGGCATCAACGCTGCCTGCCGTAGAGGCTGACCTTTCCGCGTTGGAAGCCGCCCTTGCTGAAAGCGGCGAGCTGCGCGAGTTGATCTCCTCTCCTATATATACACGCGAACAACAGGCTGCCGTAATGGCGGAACTGTCTGTCCAGATGAAAATCGGCATGGAAGTTGCGAACACGGTTGCCTTGATGGCATCCAAGCGTCGCCTGTTTGTTTTGCCGGAACTGATTGCTGCCGTTAAAGCACTTGCTTCCGATGCGCGCGGTGAAATTTCTGCTGACGTTACTGTCGCCAAGGCGCTGACGAAGGCGCAACAGGAAAGCCTTGCCAAAGCTCTTTCAAAGAGTTCTGGAAAGGATGTCACAATTAATATGTCCGTCGATAAAGATATTATCGGCGGTCTTATTGTTAAACTGGGTTCGAAAATGATCGACACGTCGATTGCTTCGAAACTCGCTAATCTTCAAAATGCAATGAAAGAGGTCGGATAATGAGCATCCAAGCTGCGGAAATTTCTGCAATCCTCAAGGAACAGATCAAGAATTTTGGCCAAGACGCCGAAGTTGCTGAAGTCGGTCGCGTATTATCCGTCGGTGACGGTATTGCGCGCGTATACGGCCTCGACAACGTTCAGGCTGGCGAAATGGTTGAATTCCCCGGTGGTATCCGTGGAATGGCGCTGAACCTTGAAGTTGACAACGTTGGTGTTGTTATTTTCGGTGCTGACCGTGACATTAAAGAGGGCGACCTTGTCAAACGTACGAACTCCATCGTGGACGTGCCCATCGGCGACGCACTTCTTGGTCGTGTTGTTGATGGTCTGGGTAACCCGATTGACGGCAAAGGCCCGATCGAAACGACCAAACGCGGTGTTGCAGACGTTAAAGCACCCGGCATTATGCCTCGTAAATCGGTGCATGAACCAATGGCGACCGGTATTAAATCCGTTGATGCGCTTATCCCCATTGGCCGTGGCCAGCGCGAGCTGATCATTGGTGACCGCCAGACAGGTAAAACAGCAATTGCGCTGGATACGATCCTGAACCAGAAAGCGTATAACGACGCTGCTGGCGACGACGAGAGCAAGAAATTGTACTGCATCTATGTTGCGATCGGGCAGAAACGCTCGACCGTTGCGCAGTTGGTTAAGAAACTGGAAGAAACCGGCGCGCTGGCGTACACGATCATCGTTGCTGCTACTGCTTCCGAGCCTGCACCTTTGCAGTTCCTCGCACCGTATTCCGCCACCGCGATGGCCGAGCATTTCCGTGACAATGGCCGCCACGCGCTGATCATCTATGATGATTTGTCCAAACAAGCTGTTTCTTATCGCCAGATGTCCCTGCTTCTTCGCCGTCCACCAGGACGTGAAGCGTATCCGGGCGACGTTTTCTATCTTCACTCAAGACTTCTTGAGCGTTCGTGCAAACTGAACGCGGATCACGGTTCCGGTTCCTTGACCGCGCTGCCGATCATTGAAACCCAAGGTGGCGACGTTTCGGCGTTTATTCCGACAAACGTGATTTCGATCACTGACGGTCAGATCTTCCTTGAAACCGATTTGTTCAACCAGGGCATCCGCCCAGCTGTGAACACCGGTCTTTCGGTGTCGCGTGTTGGTTCCTCGGCGCAGACAAACGCAATGAAATCCGTTGCGGGTTCGATCAAACTGGAATTGGCGCAGTATCGCGAGATGGCCGCCTTTGCACAGTTCGGTTCCGACCTTGATGCATCAACGCAAGCCCTGCTTAACCGTGGTGCGCGCCTGACTGAGCTGCTGAAACAGCCACAGTACTCGCCGCTAACGAACGCCGAGCAGGTTATCGTGATTTACGCGGGGACCAAAGGGTATCTCGACAAGGTTGCCGTAAAAGACGTTGGCCGTTTCGAGACTGGCCTTCTGGCACACTTGCGCTCGCAGAATGCAGACCTTCTGGCAGACATCACCGACAACGACCGTAAGGTTAAAGGTGATCTGGAAGATGCAATCAAAGCAGCACTCGAAGCGTTTGCGAAAGATTTCGCGTAATTTTGGCCTAAGGTGAAGGAGTAAGGCACATGCCTAACCTCAAAGACCTAAAAACTAGGATCCAGAGTGTTAAAAACACTCGTAAGATCACCAAGGCCATGCAGATGGTTGCGGCGGCGAAACTCCGCCGTGCCCAAGAGTCCGCCGAAGCTGCGCGTCCTTACGCGAGCCAAATGGATGTGGTTCTTGGTAACTTGGCAAAAGGGGCCGCGAACAGCCCCACCGCACCGCGCCTTCTGGCGGGTTCGGGCAAAGACGATGTTCACCTGTTGGTTGTTGCAACCTCCGAACGGGGTTTGTGCGGCGGTTTCAACTCGTCAATTGTAAGATTGGCGAAGGCGAAAATCGCTGAACTGAAGACGGCTGGCAAGACTGTGAAAATCATCACGGTTGGCAAAAAAGGTCGTGACCAGTTGCAGCGTGAATTCGGCAGCCTCATGATCAAACATGTGGATATGTCCGAGGTGAAAAACGTCGGGTATGTGAACGCGCAGGAAATTGCGACAGATATTCTGGCACGTTTCGACGCCGCCGAATTTGATGTCGCAACTGTGTTCTTCAGCCGTTTCCGCACCGTGATGGAGCAGACACCAACAGCACAGCAGCTTATCCCTGCCGTGTTCGAGGACACTGGCGAAGACAGCAGCGCACCGAACTATGATTACGAGCCGGACGAGGATGCGATCCTTGCAGACTTGTTACCGCGTTCGGTCGCAACGCAAATTTTCACAGCATTGCTTGAAAACGGCGCGTCAGAACAAGGTGCGCGTATGGCCGCAATGGACAGCGCAACCCGTAACGCTGGCGACATGATTGATAGCCTGACAATTCAGTATAACCGCTCCCGTCAGGCCGCGATTACTAACGAACTTATTGAGATTATTTCTGGCGCTGAAGCGCTCTGAGAACTGGAGAAACCAAAATGGCACAAGCTGTGGGTAAAATTACACAGATCATCGGAGCGGTCGTCGACGTACAGTTCGAAGACGAGCTTCCGGCGATTCTTAACGCTCTGGAAACAGAGAACAACGGTAACCGTCTGGTTCTGGAGGTTGCGCAGCACCTCGGGGAAAATACGGTTCGTACAATCGCGATGGACTCCACCGAGGGTCTTGTTCGTGGCGAAAAAGTTACAGACACTGGCGACACCATCAGGGTGCCGGTTGGCGAAGGTACACTTGGCCGCATCATGAACGTGGTTGGCGAGCCTGTTGATGAAATGGGTCCGATTAAATCTGATAAAACACGTTCCATTCACGGCGATGCGCCGGACTTTGCGGATCAGGCAACTGAATCCGAAATTCTGGTAACAGGCATCAAAGTTGTTGACCTGCTGGCCCCTTACTCGAAGGGCGGTAAAATTGGCCTCTTCGGTGGTGCGGGTGTTGGTAAGACAGTTCTGATTATGGAATTGATCAACAACATCGCCAAAGTGCACTCTGGCTACTCCGTTTTCGCGGGTGTGGGCGAGCGTACGCGTGAAGGCAACGACCTTTACTACGAAATGGTTGAATCCGGCGTTATCGTTCCCGAAGACCTGACCAAGTCCAAAGTGGCACTTGTTTACGGTCAGATGAACGAGCCTCCAGGAGCGCGTATGCGTGTGGCCTTGTCCGGTCTGACCGTGGCCGAGGAATTCCGCGACACAACAGGTACAGACGTTCTGTTCTTCGTGGACAACATCTTCCGCTTCACACAGGCTGGTTCCGAAGTGTCAGCACTTCTTGGCCGTATTCCTTCTGCTGTGGGCTACCAGCCAACGCTGGCCACCGACATGGGTGCGCTACAGGAGCGTATTTCTTCGACCAAATCCGGTGCGATTACGTCCGTGCAGGCGATTTATGTGCCTGCCGATGACCTTACCGATCCGGCTCCTGCGACATCGTTCGCGCACTTGGATGCGACCACGGTTCTGGATCGTTCGATCTCGGAACTTGGTATTTATCCAGCGGTTGACCCGCTTAGTTCGACCTCGCGTATTCTCGACCCGCTTGTGGTTGGTGAAGAGCATTACAAGGTTGCCCGTGACGTTCAGGAAATCCTGCAACGCTACAAATCGCTACAGGATATCATCGCGATTTTGGGCATGGACGAGCTTTCGGAAGAAGACAAACTGGCTGTTTCGCGTGCGCGTAAAATCCAGCGTTTCCTTTCGCAGCCGTTCGACGTGGCCGAAGTGTTCACTGGCTCGCCTGGTATTCAGGTGCCGCTGGAAGTCACAATCGACTCGTTCAAACGCGTTGTTGCTGGTGAATTCGACCACCTTCCCGAAGCAGCCTTCTATATGGTTGGCGGCATCGAGGACGTGATCGCAAAAGCCGAGAAACTGGCTGCTGACGCAGCTTAATCGAAAGGTCCAACTATGGCCGATACGATGACATTTGATCTGGTTTCACCGGAGCGCAAGCTCGCTTCGGTTGAAGCAACCAGTGTTAACATTCCAGGCATGGAGGGCGATCTGACCGCCATGCCAAACCACGCTGCGCTTTTGACCACACTTCGCCCCGGCATTGTGAAGGTTAACAACGGCAACGATGTGACCGAATACGTTGTGACCGGCGGTTTCGCCGAGATATCAGCGGAAGGCACATCGGTTTTGGCTGAACAGGCGATGCCATTGAACGAGGCTACGGCTGAAGTTATGGGCGGCGTTCTGTCTGCTGCGGAAGCAACGCTGGAAACGGCTGCTGAAGATGGCAAAACGGCTGCGGCACAGCGGGTTAACGATGTGAAAACTCTAATGGTGCAACTCGGCCACTAAGATTTTCGTTAAAAGCAATTAATTAAGCCTCGGCAATATTGTCGGGGCTTTTTTGTATTTAAGCCCTATTAATACCGAGATTTATTGTCATATTGGCGCCACAACCGATTGACGAGTAAAAATGAAAAAACTGAACAGTCATAGAATTGGAGTGGACTCCGGCCTTGTACACGGATTTTCCGATTTTGCCGACGATGGCGAGATGTGGAGCGGCAAGGGCAAGCGCATGCGCCGTGTGGATATGGAATTCAGCGAACCGTTTTTGAACCCACCTGCCGTGCATATAGGATTTGCGATGTGGGATATTTCGAACGCCACGAATACACGCGTTGAACTTGCGGTGGAAGATATCACCGCGACAGGTTTCACCGCCGTATTCCAGACATGGGGCGACACGAAAGTTGCCCGCGTGCGGGCCAACTGGATGGCAATCGGAGAAGTCGAAAACGACGAAATCTGGGACGTTTAGTGGTTCGGATAATACGCTTCGTAGATTGGCCCCAAAGTTTTAATCTTAAACAGCGAGGAAACCGATGTGCCATTGGCAATGTTCAGCATTGCTTGTGCAAAGATCGGTGCCGTCGGGACGTAGCGAATTTTCTTTGAAGCCTTAACTTTCTCTGTGGCTTCAATCGAGTCGGTGACGACAAGGGATTTAAGCGAGGAGGCCTCGATCCGTTCAACAGCAGGGCCGGAAAGAACGCCGTGGGTGATATAGGCATGCACCTCTTTGGCGCCTTTATCCATTAGCAGATCAGCCGCTTTGCAAAGCGTTCCGGCGGTATCGACAATATCGTCCACGATAATACAAATACGGTCGGTCACATCACCGATGACCGTCATTTCAGCGATTTCCCCTGGTGCGCCGCGACGTTTGTCAACAATCGCCAGACCAGCGTCGATGCGTTTCGCCAATTCCCGAGCGCGGGCTACGCCGCCAACGTCAGGGGAAACCACGGTAACGTCTTCGATGTTTTTGAAGTGGTGCTTCACATCCAGCGCGAAGACTGGCGCAGCATAGAGGTTGTCCACGGGAATATCAAAAAACCCTTGAATTTGCGTTGCGTGCAAATCAAGGGTCAGGATACGTTCGATGCCAGCTTGGGTGATCAGATTTGCGACCAGCTTGGCGGTAATAGGCGTGCGGGCCTTGGTGCGGCGATCTTGGCGGGCATATCCGAAGTAGGGAATAACCGCCGTGATACGTTTGGCAGACGAGCGGCGCAAGGCGTCGGTGATGATCAGCATTTCCATCAGGTTATCGTTCGTCGGGTTCGATGTGGGCTGGATAATGAACATATCCTCGCCACGGATGTTTTCATAAACCTCGACCCAGATTTCGCTGTCGTTAAAGCGTTCAATACGCGCCTCGACCAGTTCGACAGGGCTACCCTGATGAATTGTCATGCGCTTTGCGATGGCCTTGGCCAAGGGTATGTTCGCGTTACCGGAGATTAGTTTGGGGGGCTTGGAGTTGCTCATGTGATGGACCTTTTCATGGGCTGTAGGAATCACTGATCAGTGCTTGTGGGGGGTGTAGCAAAACTGCTCGCACTTGCAAAGCCTGTAGGGTAGGACTGAGAGGATTTATTTGGAGGGGCGCATGGCGGTCGAGGTTATTGCAGGGCGAAAAACGGGTATTTTGTATGCGGGCAGCGGCGAACCGGCGGTCTTGTTGCACTGTTCACTGGCGCATTCCGGCGCTTGGGGCGGTGTGATGGCTGGGCTGAAAGATCGCTTGGCGATGGTGGCGATTGATTTGCCGGGGCATGGGGCGACTACGTTTGATCCCGCGCTCGATATTCAGGATCAGGCTTGCGAGACGACGATAGCGGTTTTGGAACGGCTGGATGCGCCTGCCCATCTTATTGGCCACAGTTTCGGATCAACGGTGGCGCTGCGATGTGCAGTGGAGCGCCCTGATTTGGTTGCCAGTTTATCGCTGTACGAGCCGGTGTATTTTTCGCTGTTGGCGGCAGGTAACCCGCAGGCTTACGCGCGGGAAATGGCAGATGCCGAGGCGTTTGGTAAACATTTGCTGGCAGGCGAGTGGCAGCAAGCCGCCGAGGCATTTTTGGATCGCTGGGGCAGTCACGGTGGTTTTCAGGTGATGCCCGAGGCGCAGCAGAAGTACATGCTGAAAACTATTCCGTTGATTTTGGAAAACACCCATTCGGTCATCGAGGATCGCGTCGGGCCGGTGACGTTGGAAAATATTACGGCGCTTCAGATGCCATGTCTGTTGATGGAAGGCGCGCGGTCGCCTGCGACTATCGGTTTGCTGAACGATCTAATCGAAGCAGCATTGCCGAATGTGGAGCGGCGGGTTTTCGACGCCACAGGACATATGGGGCCGATCAGCCACGCGCCCGAATTCGCGCGCGTGGTCAGGGCGTTTCTATTCGGCGATGATGCGTAAGAAGTTGCTCACGTCATCCTCGGTGGTTGCCCAGTTGCAGACCATTCGCGCCGTCAGAATTTCGTCAGGATCGCCGTCTAGGGTTTGGTCGAACGGCCAGAAATAGTAATGCGCCCCCGCGTCCTGCACCGCTTTGTGGCCAGAACGTTTCCAGCCAGCGAAGACGATGTTGGCATCGGTTGGGTGCAGCAGGTTAGCCCCCGGAAGTTGCAGTATTCCCGCCGATAATCTGGCGGCAGCCGCGTTTGATTTTGCCGCCATGTTCAGCCACAGATCATCGGTCAGATAGGCCTCCATTTGTGCGGAAAGATAGCGGTGTTTGGACACAAGATGCCCACCCCGTTTGCGGCGAAGCTCGAACTCCCATGCGCGTTTTGGGTCAAACAGTATGACTGCCTCGACGCCGACGCAGCCGTTCTTGGTGCCGCCGAAACTTACCGCCTCGATACCGGCTTTCCATGTCATTTCGGCGGGTGAGCAGCCAAGGTTGACCAACGCGTTGGCGAAACGGGCGCCGTCCAGATGAACGGGGATGTCGTTGGCTTTGGCGATGGCGCAGAGGGCCTCGATCTCAGCAACGGAATAGACCGCGCCGTTTTCGGTGGCCGTAGTGATGGACAACGCGCCTTTTTGTACGTTATGAACGCCGACTTGTCCGGTTTCGGCGACGGCTTGTGTGAAGGAATCGAGGTCGATTTTCGCGTCAGCCCCGTCCAGCAATGTCAGCTTTGCGCCGCCTGAATAAAATTCAGGCGCGCCGCATTCGTCTTCCTGTATATGCGCGTGGCGGTGGCAATAGATCGTCTGCCAAGGTTGCACCATGGAGGCTAGCGCCAACGAATTGGCCGCCGTTCCGGTGGATACCAGATAAACGGCGGCGTCCGGAGCCTCGAATATTTCGCGGATGCGGTCGCGAACGCGGTCCATGATCGGGTCGGCACCATAGGACTGGCTGTAAATCTCGTTCGCTTTCATCATGGCGGCCATGATTTCGGGCGCAGCGGGGCCTGCGTTATCGGAGGTGAACCACATTTACGTCATCCCTTCTATGGTGTGATCTAGCAGGTCGTCTTCATCGACTTCGAATTCGGGAACTGTGCGATTACGCATGGATATTCCGGCGGCATCCACGCTGTCGCGCGTGCCGGAAATCAGGGGGTGCCAGTCAAACAGGGGCTTGCCCTCGTCTATCAATTTGTAGGCGCAGGTGGCGGGCATCCAGTGCAGGATTTCGTCAAGGTTGTCGGGGCGCACGATCACGCAGGTTTTGACCAGTTGTTTGCGCAGGGCATAGTTGCCGCAATTGCAGGTTTCATCGTCAAACAGGCGGCAAGCGATGTCGGTATAGGCGATGCGGCCTGTATCTTCGTCTTCCAGCTTTAACATGCAGCAGCGGCCGCAACCGTCACATAACGCCTCCCATTCATTCAGGGGCAGGTCGGCTAGCGGGAAGCGCTTCCAGAATTCGCGGCGCAGGCCGGTTCTATCAATCGGGTCGTTGGACATTTGGGCAGATTGCCTTGAATTTTGAGGAATGGAAAGGGGGTCAGTCGATGCATTCCGACAGGGATTGCGTGAAGGCAGCTAGCAGGCGGGGATAGTAGCTAGCGCCAAGTTGGTCGAATCCCATGGGGTCAATTTTGACGTGCGTGATATTATCGGGCAGATTGGCGGTTACTCGGCTGGGGTTGGTGGTATCCTCGACCAGACAAGTATTCGGGTCGAGCTTGCCGAGTAGTGTGCTAAGGCTGCGTGCGCCGGCCTTTTGCCCGTCGCTTGAGGAAAATGCGCCGATGACGTTGAGGTTGAACGCTTCCTCGAAGTATTGCGTGGAGTCGTGGGTGACGATCAGTTCAACATCTGCAAGCGGGGCGAGGGCGCGGCGTGTGCTATCGATCGCATTGACGATCTCAGTGTGGCTGCGGGCGAGGTTTGCGCGGTAGATCAGTTTGTTGTCAGGGTCGGCGATTTCCAGAACGCCTGTGATTATGTCCAGCCATATCAGGACGTTTGACGGATCGAGCCACATGTGTGGATCGTATATGCCCTCTTCCTCTTCCTCGTCGTTGATTTCGCCGAATTCGCTTAACTCGCGGGCTTCCAGAAGGTTTATGTCGGGCATGTTGCCAAGCGCGATGACAAGACCGTTATTGCTGCGGGCTTGCAAGGCTTTTTCCAGCCAAGGTTCCATATTTTGGCCGATGTAGAACAGCACATCCGCGTCACTTATCGCCTTGGCCTGCGAGGGACGCATGGCGAAATCGTGGGGCGAGATTGCTTCACCCAGCAGCAGTGTGGGCGTGCCGATGCCTGTCATTATATCAGCCACCAGCCCTTGCAGGGGCGCGATGCTGGTGACAACGCGCGGGGGTTCTGCCTGGGCGATCGGTGCCAGAGAAAGTGAAATTGCGAAGACAAGACGGTATATCATTTTGGTGCGTTCCCATGTGTGCGTGTAAAGGCGATTTTAAAGGCGGCCTGCTTTTCGTCGTCGGCCTCGATCTGGTTGATGGTTTTCCAGTCATCGAAAGGCATGCCGTGGACATGCTCGCGGGCGGCGTCCTTGGTCATCTCGAGGCCGCGTTTATTTGCGGCCTCCATATACCAGCGGCTTAGGCAGTTGCGGCAAAAACCGGTCAGGTTCATCATGTCGATGTTCTGCACATCGGTGCGATTCTGCAGGTGGGTCACCAAGCTGCGGAAAGCGGCGGCTTCGATTTCAAGGCGGGTTTGATCATCCATTGTTGGCTTCTTCCTTAAGGTTTTCCAGCGCCATCCAAAGCGCTGGCGCGATGCGGTCGGCCCATTCAAACTGGCCCTCGGGGGTTTCGATCAGGTCGTTGCGAATTTCGATCAGTATATGCGGAAGGCCGCGGCGGGTTCCATGGGAATACATAGTGTCGCCCTCAAGCTCGCCGGAATACGGCTCGTTATCGCCGACGCAAACATCATCGTCTTTGGCGAAGTAATCCATGAACGGCTTGGCAAGTCGGCCGTCGTGCGCCCACAGAACGCCCAAATGCCACGGGCGGGGCGGGCGGTTTTTCAACTGCTTGGTGAACGAGTGGATGGAGACAAGTGCAGGCGTGCGCCCCTGCGCCACCATCATGTCGATCTGGCGGTGCAGTGCCTCGTGGTAGGGGCGGTAGAATTGGGCTATACGGCGCTCTTTTTCGGCATCGTCGGCGTGGCGGTTCCCCGGAATGATGGACCCGTCATAGAGTTTCATCAGGATTGTGGGATCGTCCTCCCCACGGTTCGGGTCAATGACGAGGCGGGAAAAGCGCGAAACAATTGCATGGGCGTCCAGCAGCTCGGTCAGGTGCTCGGTCACACCGCGAGCGCCGACGTCGTAAGCGATGTGGCGCTGCATATCATGGTCCGGCAAGCCAAGCGTGCCGCCGTTAACGGAATCCGGCACAGCGTTGGAGGCATGGTCACATATCAGCAAAACGGGGGTCTTGCCGTCGGGGTTAAGGATTTCGTAAGCGGGATCGTCTGGCATTCGTCATATTCCTGTCATCTACACGCAGTAGATAAACACTGTCGCAAGCATGAACCAGATGCCGTGGCCATAAAGACAGGATATTTCCCCGTTTATTTCGGACATTCCCCGATTTTTGCTATATATCGCGCAGTGGCCTGTACGGATTGCTTGAATGGAAGAAGAAAAAGATGCGTAGACAACGAAATGTGAAAATCGTAGCGACACTCGGTCCGGCCTCGGATACCCGCGAGATGATTAAGGATTTGTTCATTGCAGGGGCCGATGTGTTCCGCCTGAACATGAGCCACGGCTCGCATCCCGAAATTCGCGAACGTCACGCGATGATCCGCAGTGTTGAGGAAGAAATG